>Ga0116174_10002057_pt1 | contig 17741 bp, 12 predicted proteins | sample AD_UKC087_MetaG_FD_89801 | JGI IMG/M metagenome (GOLD analysis project Ga0116174, IMG submission 89801) | Active sludge microbial communities of municipal wastewater-treating anaerobic digesters from USA - AD_UKC087_MetaG | ecosystem: Engineered > Bioreactor > Anaerobic > Digestate | place: USA...
ACCATTCTGAAATCGCAGCTTGAAGAATTAGCCATTTCCTTCGGTGAAATTCTTATGCTCTTTACTTCATGTTCAAGGTTTGACAACGAATGTACCTATGAGATCGGTGAGATGTCAGCTGAAACGCTCCACGGACTTGCTGAGAAAATATTTCCCGAAACTGACGACTATTCCGCAGTTGTGGATGAAATAATCGAGATACTTCACCGCCACACATATGCAGTTGAGATAATCGCAAGTCTTATGAATACAGGACTTTCTGAGCCTGAGGAGCTTCTTGAAAAGCTGAGAATTTGCAGTATTGATCCCGATATCGCTGACAGGGTTAAGACCGTAAAGGACGATAAAACTCAGGAGCAGACCTATTACTCCCATATTCATTTCCTGTTCAGACTGTTTGAGCTGAATGACGATATGAAGTATATCCTCAGCTGTTCCGCATTTGCTCCCAATGAGGGAATAAAGGCACGTCCATTTGCAAAGCTCTGCGGACTAACTGACATGAACACCGTTCACGACCTTGACGGCTCAGGACTGCTGAAATTATCAGAAAGCAATATACTATCCATACAGCCTATGGTCAAGGATATCGTTCTTACCGACCTTTCGCCCTCAATCGAAAGCTGCAAGGCCTTCCTGAAAAATGTCTTTGATGTATGTACTGCTCACGGGATCGCTGTTCCCGTGAAGTCACTGGCTGATATGCTTATTGAGATATGCAGGCATATCGATAACAGCGATACCGACTATTATCTGCTGTTTATGGAAGAAGCCTTCGGCTATCTTGAAGCAAGTAAAATGCTCGGTCATATGGAGACTCTCAGCAATATCTACTGCGATGCCGTGAACGCTCTGCCTGAAAAGGAAAATAAGTATCTCGCCAAGATGTACTATATCCAGTCTGCAAACATAGGATTGGCTCAGGGGAATTACTCCAAAGCCATACCACTTGCGAAAAAGGCACTTGATTTGGCTGACGATATCGGACTTGAATTCAAGGCGAATATGCACCATAATCTCGGTTATCTCTATTACTGCAATAAACGTAACAAAGAATGCAGGGCGGAGCTTGAAAAGGCTGTCCGCATATATCAGGAGCTTGGTATCTCCAATAACGATACTCTTCAGACTCTCGCCCTGCTTCATCATGTCAGCTCCAGAAGCTGAGATAAAAGCGGATGATTATATCCAGCACCACAAAGGCAGGAGAAAGATAGAAAAGCCGTACCTTCCACTTCTCAGACTGCTCGATATTATAGGCGGTACTTGCAGCACCTGCAGCCGCCTTTTCTGCATTTTTAGCGGCTTTGTTCACTTTCTTTATCATCAGCTCCGTGTCATTGGCAAGGTATTTCCGTATATCAACAAAAGCCTTCTGCTGTTCAGCTCTGAACTGATAATAGATATCGGTGATAGCCTTACCTGTCGAATCCCTTACGTTTTTTGCGTACTCGCCCTGTACGCTCAGCAAGTTCAGCTGCCTCCTGTTCAGCTCGTCGAACTTTGTGAGCATATTCTTCATAAAGTTCTGCTGTATCGTGAACAGGTTTTCTACCGAAGTCAGCAATATCGCTACCTCCGTGCTGTCCCTTGCTTCGTCTGAGCGAGCCTTTTTCATAAAGGCTATGCGTTTCATCTCCTGAGACATATCCGCAAGGTTCTGTTCGGCTGTTTCTTCCTCGTAATTCGTTAAGGACAATTTCTATACCTCCTTTGGTGTAGGCATCTCCAAGCTTGCTGCCACGAACGGAAACAAGCTCTCCTGCCTTGTTTTTGTATTCGGGATGACGGTATGACACCGTGTTTCCCTTTACTCTCGTTTCAACGTGATAATGCTCCCACAGAGCCTTCATCACATCCTCAAATGTTGAATTGCGTACATCCCTGCACTCTTTATCAATGGCTTCACGCAGCTCGGACTTGAAACTCTCCTTGCCCTTTTTGGTCATCTGAGCTTCATTGAAAGTCTCCTTTACCTGCCACGGATTCTTGCTGTAATAATCAGACCTGACTGAACGCATAAGTCCTCTGTCAGTGCATTGCTTGCCGAAAAACTGAGACATTTCATACAGGTCTTTTTCATTTCTGCGGAATGCCTTGCCCGTTTCACGGTTGCAGTTGCCGATGATGAAATGTGCGTGGGTATGCTCCCTGTCGATATGGACAGCGAACATCACATCAAATCCTCTGCTGTGAAAATACCTGTCAGCAAACTCCTTTGCGATCTGAAAGGCTTCTTCATAGGTCAGCTTTTCATCAGGGTGGAATGAAATTGACATCTTATATGCAAGATTCAGATTGCCGCCGACTTTCTTTCCGTGCATACGTCGGGTGAGCAGTACCTCATCTGCAAAGTTGTCCCTGTCATCATCGAAAGCGAAATATAGGTCTGGACGTGTTTTCACAGCTCCGCTTTTTATCTGGTCGGGATTCCGACCAAGAATATATTTACAGGCTCTTTGCAGCTGAGCCACTGTCTTGCAGGGCTTATAGTCCACATTGACATTACCGAACATCCATTGCACTCCTGAGCTTTTTCAGAAAATCTGATATCTCGCTCATAATTCGGCTGTGGTCTGTGCAGATAGTCCCGATGCTGTCACGGACTGCCTGTTCCTGTCCGATATTAGAGAAGTAGGCAAGCTGATTGATGTTTGCTCCGATGTGACGTAGTTCAGAGATAAGTGGACGGAGTGCTTCATCTATGCGGTATATCTTCACAGTGCTGTTTCTCAGGACAGATACAAGGAAGTCCGTTTTGGATAATCCACTTTCACTGCACTTTTTCTCAAAGAGTGTGTATTCATCGTCAGTAAGTCTCAGGCATACCTGACGTTTTCTGTTTCTTTCAGGCATTATGCCTCCTTTCTGCCTTGCCTCAGCAAGGCTGTTCAAAGGTCTCGGAAATGTGTTCTGAGCAGGTATGCACCTTTGTTGTCTATACAAAGGTACTACCTGCCCGGCGCTGAAAGCTGTGCTTTCTTTTGGGTGGGCTGACCTTTTCTATGGTCATGCTTGCCCCTTTTTTCAGCTCCGTCTGAAAATCTGCGGTATGATATCACTGTTGGTACAGTGTATCTGCCGCTTTTCTGTGCAGATGATACTATTCATCTTTGCACAGAAATCAAGTACCGATCCGCTTCGGTATCTGTACTGCTTTTCCATAAGCAGTACCGTTTCATGCACCGCTGAGAAAATCATAGTCGATATCGTCGGTGTCAGCCTCAGTTACAGACTGTTCAGGCGGTTTTACCGCCATAGGTGTGATGTTATACGGCTGTGAGATATTCAGAAGGCAGGCGGCAAGAAAGCTGGGCAGTTCAGCCTTTACTGCGTTCTCAACGGCTGTAACTATCTGCTCCACGAACCTGTCCTCACGTTCACGGCTCTCAAAATACGGATCATCGGCAAGTCTGCTGTGACGCTCCTTATACTCGATAAGTGCCTCTGATATCAGCTTACTGTGAGACTTCTCCTCAGCCTGTAATATCTCCCACGCTTTGCTGTGTAAAGGCTTGTCAAGATTGAAACGCAGACAGGTGGTTTTTACATTCCCCATATTCTCACCTCTTGTTCAGGCTCTGCCAGGCAAGAAATTCATACCCCTTCACCGTAGCACACACGTCAGTGATAAGGATAACTCTGTCGCTCTTGTAATTCCCGAAATTCTTAATAAGAACACTTCCTCCGCCGACGATGTAGAGCTTCATGAGGTCAGGATCATAGTCATATTTGCGGAGAGTATCGAATATCAGCTTACAGTAATCAGCCATAGTTCGGGTGACTGTTTCAAGGATATGTGGAGCGATATCTGCCGTTCCTCTGCGGATAACTTCCTCGATTATGGCATCATCAAGCACCACATGATACTTGTCCATCACAGCATTTTTCACCATGTCCACGCACTTGCTGACTCCAAGTTTTTCCGTCCAACATCGGCTTTCATTGGCACGCTTATTGTTGAGATACATGACGTTCATAGTACCGTTACCTATATCGGCGATAAGGTTGACTCCGTTCATATCGTGAAGTCTGTCGATAACTGCGGTATATCCTTGTGGGTATACTGAGCAGCCGACGATATGCACTTTATAGTGCTTGTCCTTGAAATCGAACACCGCATATTCGTGTTTCAGCAGATATTTGCGGAAACTCTCACGCTGTTCACGCACCCACGCAAGTGGAAGTCCTGCTGAGATATGCACATCGGCTTCAGTGATGTCCTCTCGGCTCAGCTCCCTTGCTATGCCGTAGAGGGTACAGATGTAGTTGTCGATATCCTCGGACTTGTCTGGGATATATGTCTTGTGAACGTCGCCTATCTTGTAGTAGGTGTTGTCGTAGAACAGGATATTCCCCTCAAAAGCAGGTTTCGTGTCGTAGGCGGTAACTCCTGTGGGAGTTATGGTGTTTGCTGTCTTGATGTTTCCATAGCCGTGGTCGATACCGATTACAACTATGCCGGTCTGAGTCATCTTCATAAAAATGACCTCCTTAGAATTGTATTTGGAATCGGTACAGCTTTTCTTCATCGCTGCACTCGTTTTCCATAATTCAAGTATACTCGGAACAGGCATAAAACCATAGGACAAGAATGGACAAGGGGGATGTCCATTCTATAAAAAAAGCCTGCACAAATAGTGCAGGGCAAAAAAATCCCTGTTTCAGTATAAGAAACAGGGAATAATCATATTATTTTGTCATTTCGGAATCGATATCTCTTCCTCCGTACATTACACGGTTGATGAACACGATCTGTTTTTCTTCATCAGGGATATAAAAGACAATGAAGTTGCCAACGCTCATAAGCCTCATGCCACGGGAATGCCACGGCTCAGTTTCATATCTTTTATATCTTGCAGGCATTGTTTCAAGGCTTGTTATCTCGGATTCAAGCTTGTTCATAAGGGAATCTGCATTGATAGGCGATTTCAGCGAATATGCGATATAATCATATATTTCCTGTAAATCACGCTTGGCACTTTCGGTCACTTCAACTCTGAACGTCATGATTTTTTACTCCGACGGATATCTGCAAATGCCTTTTTCACAGGTTCAGTTCGACCTTCAAGCATATCGCTGTACCCCTTTTCAAGCTCTGTATTGAATTCTTCTTCCGTAAGGTCAGATATGGAAACAGGCTTTGCAGCAGGAAGCTTCACCTCAAATGGAAGTCCTCTCTGCAAGATTATCTGCTTATAGAACATATTTATTGCATTGGATGCAGGAATTCCCAGTGAACTGAGTATTTCTTCTGCCTGTTCCTTGACCTCAGGTTCGATCCTTGCATAAAGATTTGCTGACTTGGCTGCCATACTAAGCACCCCTTTCGTTATATTCTATATATAGTATATCACATTGTGCTGACAAAAGCAATACTTTTTCGGAATTTAGCAAGCAAATGGTTGAGCCAATAATAGGGGGCTTTAAATATTTTCAACATTTTTCTCTGTAATTATTGCATAATAGTGTTAAATATGATATAATTACTATAAGATTATTATGATATCAATACTGGATAATCTATTTGGGTGGTGATAATATGCCTTTAACTCATGTCGCAATGTGGACTAACCACGGTTGGCAGGACATTACTGCTGAAAATGCTTCTGCACACAGCAAGGTTTCGGCACATAGTGGGTTATTCATGTGTAAAATATGCAAGCAGTATGTAACACTTGCTGCCGGAGAGAAAAACAAAAAGCATTTCAGACACAGAAGTGGCGAGCCAGATAAGAACTGCGAAGACAGAAGTGCATATATACCATATAAAAACCACCTCTCCATTGAATTTACACCGCCGATAAGAATCCAAATAATAGATAATCGCTCTTTCAGATTGAAAATCGGTTTTATTCTTCCTACAAATGATCACTTTTCAGGCAGCTTTAAGATTGGTCTTTACGGAACAAACGAAAGAATAATCTATGATTTTTCACGTCTCCGCTCTGATACACTTACATATCTTGATGTCGGCAGTAAGCCTGTATCAAAATATATAATTACCGACTCTAATGGATTATTTCCAGGAGTAGTCAATGGAATCAGAGAAAAAGGAACACTATTCGATTCTATAAATTGTAAAAAGATACCTGATGATGCAGACGTAAAAACCAATAACACCTATTATTTACTTACAACGAAAAATATCATAGGTGGTTATAGCAGCATAGATATTGAGCCGATATGTACACAGAATTCTTGGTGCCTATATTCTGTAACGGCAAAAAAATTCAATTCTGAAGCAGCCAGATTTTTTATTGAATTAGGATATATTTTAACTGAAAAATCTGTCAGGTTTCAAATAGTCTGGGGAGCATATCAAAATACCCCCTATATCATCAATCATAATAGCAACCAGATTTACACACATATCGAAGGTGACTCCATTGATACCGATGTGTATCCAATTGCTCCAATTAAGCGGTTTTCGTGTCCTGATCTTAAGAGTAGCGTTTCAGAAATAAAATGCAATGAAAGACAGCAGCTCTTATCATTAGGCAGAAGAAGCGTATTAAAATATACCTATCTATGGAAAGCAGAACTGTCAGATGCTGCAAAAGAACCTGCATTGGAGGTCAAAGATATTGATAATAGAATAATATCAGCCGGTGTTTCTGATAGGCTTCCAAAAGAAAAAATCATTATAATAAAGTCGCAGTTTGACGGTCATATTGATATATTCAAGAATGATTGGCTAATTGAAAGGATACCGCTCAAAGCTGCATCTGTCCTTGAAATTCCTGATATACAGATGAATACATCAATTGAGATTTTTCAAGGGACAGATTCGATATGGAAATGCTCTTTTGAACCAAATAAATACATATCATCAAATATAGAGGAAGACGTACTGCTGTCTAAGCTGAAAAATGCAGGCGGTAAGATGATACCCGTAGCTCATTCGTTTGGAGCAATCGCATTGAAATATAAAAACTATCCGAAAGTTAAAGAATGGATCATCGCTCAAGCAAGGGCAGGATATATATCCGAAAAAGCATATAAACTTCTCAGGGGGAATAGATGATGATTTCTAAGAAACAATTAACAATAGAAGATGAGCTTTTTCTTATAGATATAATTGGTATTGGTTCATTAAGGAAATGCATACTAAAACAACCAATTGATTATCAAAAAAAGCTCTGTCAGTTGATTAATCCAAATATTCAAGAGTTTAAATATATTACAAATAATCGACTTAAAGAAGCATTTGCAACTATTCATAACGATTTTATTATTTCAAAATTTCTTTCTGATAATATAAAAATCATTGTTGAAAATATAATGATAAATTCTTATGATATTAATGATAAAAAGGCACTTGATTATTTACTGTCAAATACACAGTTCAAAGATAATCCAGAATTATTTTTCAAATTAATAGGAAAAAACTATGATTCCGAAGCTATTGAATTAATAAAAGCCCAATCAAGTGATGTGGGTAATAAAACATCAGATGAAATGGAAAAAGATAATAGTTTTATAGATCCTGATTATGAATTTACTTCTGTTTGCTGTGTCACATATGATATAATCAAGGAAAAATTCTATTTAAAACGACTTGCAGATGTTGATTTGAACGGAAAAATCATACCATTTACAGCTAATCCTAATTTACCATGTAAATCTGCTAATCGAAACAAAATTTACTCAAAAGAAACACCCAAAATAGAAGGATATATCGGTTTATGGAATTGGAAAACTGAGATTGTTGACAACGAAAAAGAACGTACTGTTGCTGTAAAAAACAAAAAGTTTAAACCTATAGAAATATTCATAATTAAACAATGTCATTCAATAAATGAGTTAGTTGATAGGTTAAAAAACGGTATTTATCTTGAAACTGACAGAAATAATGTTTTTGTTGCAATAGAAACAGATAATGAATACTCAGGATTAATGCTATTAAAAAAAGATTCAAAATCCGACTCTGGATTATTATACATAAAAAATAATATTGACAGAGTTGAAGTTCTTTCAATATCTAAAAATGATACTGTATTGCTTGATAATAGGCTCTTTTGTAATTCATTATTGTTTAAAAAAGAAGTTTCATATTTACCAATAAAGCAACCTTCAGAAATAATACGTAAAAGAATACTAAGTAGAATAACTGATCTTAAATTTAGAGAAAGAAGTCTTGACAAAGAGGCATATGTAATATTGCGAAATTTCTTTTCAACAATTCCTGATAAATCAATGATAACAGAATTGACGGAAATGTATAGTTGTACTTATTCACAAGCAGAATCATATATTAGTGATTTTAAGGATAAATGTGAAGAATATTTAAATGGTGAAGATATAGAGACTACAATAATTAATTCCTTTGTATCTAACGACGAAAATTCAATTATGAAGTCTAAGGATTCATTAAGAGAAGAATGGGAAAAAGAGCATCAGCAGGAAATAGAAGCCGCTCAAAAAGAATTGTCGGAATTAAAGAACAAGGTTGAATCGGAAAAAGTTTCATTAGATTCTATACAGCAAACCATTCAATCAGAGCAGAAAAGACTTGATAATATTCACAGCCTTATAGCTGAAAAAGAACTATTAGCATCAGAAGTCGAGCATAGAATTTCCGAAAAGATTTCCGATGCTCAGAAAAATGCTGCGGAGTTTATCAGTCAAATGGCATTTGTAAATGTTGGAAACAACAACAGAGTACGATCAAATGATTATTTCACCTCTGGAGCTGCTTTTGAATCTAAGAGTAAAGAAGTATATAGTGATGCAAAGCAGATGATAGAATTATTATCAGATAATCTTGAATGCGCAGGAGTTATGTCACAATATTCTTTTCCCCTGTCAGCATATATTGCAGCGGCATATATTAACTACTTTCCTTTGCTTATTGTCGGAGCCAATGCCAATGATATAGCGAATGCAGTTTCTATTTCTCTATGTGGCAAAACACCTGCAACAATTGACTGTTCAGCGGAATATGATACAGGATTTATAAAGATGATATCTGAATGTGACGATGAGATAATTGTTATCCAAAATCCATTCAGCAGTAACTGGATATACGCTGTAATAAAAGCTTTGTCAATCAAGAACAAGTTCTTCATACTTGTAGATCCGTTCCTTGAAGATCTGGCAATTGAGCCAAAGAGCATATTGAATTATATGTTTCCGGTTATGACCGATATACTTGTGGATAAAGAGGCGTATCATGATTATATATGCGGAAACAAAGGAACAGATTATATTGATCTGACAGTTACGGATTATAAGCCTGCAAATCGAAAAGTATTTGTAAAGTTGAGTGCAAATCCTTTCTTTTCTGAAAAGGCAGCAAAACAATTGTATTATTTCCATTTACTTGAAGATAAAGATAAAACTCTTGATTCGGATATTGTTTTGTCATATGCACCTGTTGCATATATGTCAGAAAACGGAAGTATATTGCTTGAAATGATGCAAAAATCCGGCAGCAATATTTCATCCGATTGTCGTAAAGCCATTGAAATGCTATTCGGAGAAAGTGATGAATAAATACAATAGTCTTCTGATCAAAATTGCGAACGAGCTTAATATCAAAAAAGGCAATAATGAGCCTGAATTACAGTATAAGTCACGAATAATCTATAGTGCAATTTCAAGATTGGGATACAGCTCATTATGGGACAAGCTTGAAGATGATATTCCTGTATCTATTATCCACTTCAAGCAGAGAATAAAAAACGTTCTTAACAGCTATTTAAAGATGTATCCGGAAGTTCGCAGTTTATTTCCAACTGATGATAGCGTTGTAAGCGATAAGCTATTTGAGCTTTTCTATGAAAGCGGCATAATCTATCATTCGCCTGAAAGGATATCGCCATCAATAAAAAAACAGGCTGTTGTTGGCGAAATTGTATTCTGGAAAGGTCATGAACTTGCTAAACTGGTCTCTATCAGCGGTGCAGGTGCATACACGTTAAATAGTGAGAACGCTGAACTATCTAATATATATGATATGTTTGGATTATCAAATAAAAACCTTTCAAATGTATGGGCGCACTACTCAGAACAAAATAATTGGGCAGAATTTCATTCAATTAATGATTACGAGTATTTGCGTACTGTACCTCCGTTTACACTTGGTTATTGGCAAACGACTCCTGATAAAGGTGATGTGGTTTCTGTTATGCGTTCAAAGAACATCGTAAGCCGACAATATTACATATACAGGAAAGAAGGAAAGCAGCTTTTCTATTCACAGCTCCCATCGTGGATAATGGAGGGCAGATTTTATAATTACATCACCTGCGGATGCCTTGTAGCAAATGAAAAACTGCCTGAAAACGAATATCATGTTGAAGGAGCGATAACATACCTTGACATTAAATATCGTTTACCTAAAGCAGAACAGAACTTCATAAATCTTTATAGTTGGGCAAAAAATACAGCAACTATGGAAAGTGATTTCTCACGTATTTTTGCAACGGAAGTATTCTTTGCAATCAAAGAAATACTTGAAAAAACAGGATATAAATTCAAAGAGGTATAAATTATGGGAAATGGAGCAAATTCAGCTCATAAGCAACTCAGAACAGAGCTTGAAAACTATATTAAATCTCAATATTTTGGTAAAAGTCCTATATTGTTATCTGCGTTATCACCACACCTTGATGATGTTGGATTACTATATCAGAAACCATACATTGAATCTTCACCAGCTTATAAAAATGAGCCTGACGGAATAAACAAAACTAAGCTGCCGCAATGGCTGAAAGAATTCTTCGGCAAACTATGTGATGCGAATTTAGGTGTGTATTCAGCTCCGTTTGTTCATCAGATTGAATCACTTGTATCTGCATATAACGGAGAGGATCTGTTTGTATCAACAGGTACCGGTTCAGGTAAAACAGAATGTTTCATGTGGTATATGCTCGCAAAACTTGTAACTGAAGCAAGAAATTCTACCTCTACTTGGTCAGAACGTGGTGTAAGAACAATTATCATGTATCCAATGAATGCACTTGTATCAGACCAAGTAAGCAGATTAAGAAGGCTTATTGGTGATCCACAGAATAAATTCATTGATATTTTTCGTGATTTCACATCTCAGGACATAAGAAGACCTCAGTTTGGTATGTACACAGGAAGAACCCCTTATCCTGGTAAAGAACCAGATAAAAATGAAGATGTGAAACTTGTAAAAACACTGTCTAAAATGATAAAAGCGAAAACACCTGAAGAACAGGAATTCCTCGATAATCTGATAAAAGAAGGTAAGATTCCTGCTAAATCAGACATGGCTGCATTTCTTGAAGGATTGGAAAACAGCAGACATATTCCTAATCCTGATGATGCAGAGCTAATTACAAGATTTGAAATGCAGCAATTCTGTCCTGATATTCTTATCACTAACTATTCTATGCTTGAGTATATGCTTATGCGTCCTCGTGAAAAGAAAATATGGGAAGATACCAGACACTGGCTTGATATGGACAAAGAAAACAAGCTGCTGTTCATCATTGATGAAGCTCATATGTATCGTGGTTCATCAGGCGGTGAAGTTGCGCTTCTTATACGCAGATTATTCCACAAGCTCGGAATTGGTCGAGATAGGGTTCAATTCATACTCACTACCGCAAGTATGCCTGATAAAAATGAGAAAGACAGAGAGGCTGTAATGACATTTGCCCGTCAGCTTACTGCTGCTGATGACAACAAAGAATTCGTCTATCTTACAGGTGAAAGAGAGAAAATCGATGGAAAACAAGTATATGATATCAGTTTAGAAAAGTTCAGAAATGCCGATATATCAGCACTTGAAGATAACGGAGAAGTCAAACTGTCTGAATTGAATAAGTTTTGGCAAGGGATCGATAATGCTCCAGTTCAGTTTGATACTCTTGAACAAGCTGAAATATGGATGTATGACAATCTGATACTTTACAAACCATTTTACAACCTTATCATTGCTTGTAGAGGAAATGCTGTTTCCCTCGATGAGTTATCATGTTCAGTTTTTCCTGATATTGATAGTGAAACAGCATTAAATGCTATCAGTGTATTATTAGCGATTGCGCCTATGGCAAAAAACAGTAAGGGAGCAGTTCTTTTCCCTGCCCGTATGCATATGCTGTTCAGAGGAATAAAAGGTGTTTATGCTTGCAGCAACCCTAATTGTAAACACGCACATTCTGATAAAGGACTGAGATTAGGTGATATTTTCCTTAATGATTACAAGATGACTTGTCCTGAATGTGAAAGTGTTGTATATGAGCTATATAATGACAGGCGCTGTGGTGCTTTATATTTGAAAGGATATATTAACTCAGATTATCTTGAAAAAAAGGATATTACTTATCTTTGGCATTATTCCGGACAACTAATGGATGACAAAATTAAAGAGATACACCTGTTTATTCCATCAGATGATTATATTCCGGATAATAAGGGCAAAAAATATCCTGTTCAGGTATGCTATCTTGATATAAAAAGTGGGTACTTATATCTAAAGGACGATGCTGTAGCTGATAATCCTAATTACCGAAAGCTTTATTATTGTAACTACTCTGCTCCTGGCAGACCGAAAATCATTACTTTCCCGACCTGTCAGCTTTGTAAGCATCAGCTCACAAAAAGCCAGATAACATCATTCAGTACAAGGGGAAATCAATCATTTTATAATCTGATAAAAACTCAGTTCCAGATTCAGCCCGCTGTAAAAGGTAAGGACGATAATCCTGATAAGTTTCCGAATGAAGGCAGAAAAGTATTGTTATTCTCTGACAGCCGACAGAGAGCTGCTAAACTTGCAAAGGATATGTCTGAAATATCTGAGATTGAAGCAGCAAGACAGATTTTCTCTCTTGCTATTGATAAAATGGAAGCTTCTGATAATTTATCAATGAATGTACTCTATGATTATTTCTGCCTTGAAGCAGGTCTAAATAAAGTGCAGATATTTCATAGCAATGAACGTGATAATTTCTATGAGCATTGTAGTAATGCAGTAGATAAATATCAAAAGTGTGAAAGACGCAAAAGGAAATATGAGCCAAGATATAATATGTCCAATGCTCCAAGAAAAATGAAGGAATATCTCCTGCGTTTATTCTGTGCCGGCTATAATACACTTATTGATTGTGGTATAAGTTGGATAGAACCAACTTTTGATGCATTAGATGAATCGATTGAATATTTACAGGAAAACGGAATTGAAGTAACTGAAGAACAATTCATGGAAATATTCAACGCCTGGATATTCTATATCTGTGATTCATCAACTGCTTTGGGACACGATATATCTGATAACGTGAGAGAGGCAGTAAGAATACAATATGATGCCTATGGATTGGGAAAAGATTGGAAATTCTCAACTGACATCAAGAGAATAATGCAATGGAAAGATGATAGTCCTGATTTGCTTATATGGAAAAGGACATTGCAAAAAAATTTCCTCGAAATGAATGCAGAGAGCAGCAGATACTATGTTGATCTGGCAAGAGTCAGAGCTCGCTTTGATAAAAAACATAAGTGGCACAGGTGTGAGAAATGCTCAGAAATAACGCCATATTTGCTTAAAGGATGCTGCCCAAGCTGTTCAAGTAGCGAAATTCACGAAATGGATGATACCGAGTTGGATTCGCTTGATTTCTGGAGAAATCCGATTTTTGAAGCTATGAATGGCAAAAAAATCAGAGTAATTGATACAGAAGAACATACTGCTCAGCTATCTCATAAGGATCAGCGTGACGATCTATGGTCACAGACCGAAAAATATGAGCTGCGTTTTCAGGACATTATCCAAGGCGATGAAACTCCTGTTGATATCCTGTCAAGTACAACAACCATGGAAGTCGGAATAGATATAGGTTCGCTTGTCGCAGTAGGATTGAGAAATATTCCTCCGATGCGAGAAAATTATCAGCAGAGAGCCGGACGTGCTGGACGACGTGGTTCGAGTCTGTCAACAATTGTAACTTTTTGTGAAAACGGACCTCATGATAACCTCTATTTTAATAATCCTGTTTCAATGTTCAGAGGAGATCCCCGTAAACCTTGGATTGATATTCAAAGCGAAAAGCTTATATACAGACATCTAAATATGATCGTTCTGCAAGAATACATGAACCGTAATGAGTGGAGTCTTGATGATTATCCTGCTTTCAAATTTTTCGATGATGATATTGAGAAATTTGAAGAATACGTTGATAATTATAACACAGATGAATTAGGCGTGCTTATACCAGCCAAAAGCATTATAAATCAACGTAGGTTCAAAAGTGACCTGAAACAGGCGATCTTAAGTCTGTCTGCGAAGTGTCAAGAACATCCTGAATTATTCGGAAAGGATGACACTGACCATGCTTCAAATGTAAAAAGTCTGCTTGATGCTTTATATGAAGAAGGAGTTATTCCAACATATTCATTCCCGAAAAATGTAGTAAGTACATATATCACAGGTGATGATAATAAAATCAAATATCAAGTCGATAGAGGACTTGATCTTGCGATAGGTGAATATGCTCCAGGACGCTCAATTGTTGTTGATAAAACGACCTATCAGATAGGTGGATTGTTTGTTCCAGGAAGTGAACGCCAAAAGGGACATGGCATTTCACCTGCTAAGGCATTTGTTGATGATCCGAATTATATGAAGCCAATATTGCAGTGCAATGATTGTCATTGGTTTGGTTTGAAGGAAGATAATATTCATAAATGCCCATTCTGTAATAGTGGCAATCTTGTAGAGGGATTACCGATGCTGCGACCTTGGGGATTTGCTCCCAAAAATGCACAGCCTATTTATGATGCACAGCTTATTGAAGAATACTCATATACTCAGCCTCCTGTATATTCTACACTTCCTGAATCCGAGGAAATGCTGAACGTTGATGGTTATAAAAATGTTCGTATGGCATCGAGAACCAATCAGCACATAATTATGATCAACTATGGTCCGGAAGGAAAAGGATTTGATGTTTGTGGAGATTGTGGAGCAGCATTACCAGATATCAGCAAGAATGAGCTTAAACAGTTAAGGAGACCGTATAAGCTGAGCTATCCTGCGAAGAAATGCAATCATTACGATATTCGCCATGTGAACCTTGGTTATGATTTTGTAACAGATATGCTTGTTCTTGAAATCAAACTTGATAACAGCCTTATCAATACAAATCCTCGTAATCCATGGATCTATCGTTCAGCTTGTTCGTTGGCAGAAGCACTGCGACTTGCTGCAAGCCAGAAGCTTGATATAGAGTTTACTGAGCTTATAGCAGGATATAGACTACGCAGAAATACAAATGGTGTATTCTTTGATATATACCTGTATGATAGCCTATCAAGTGGTGCAGGGTATTCAGCCAATGTTGCAAAAGAAATCCTTCCATTACTTACAAAAGCAAAATCAATTCTTGAGAGCTGTGACTGCGATTCTGCCTGCCATAAATGTATTAAGCATTATAGAAATCAGAATATTCACGGTCAGCTTGATAGATCCGCTGCATCTGAACTGCTTAACTGGTGTTTAGACGGCTCATTAGCCAAGGAAATACCACATAAAATACAATCTGATTATATCAGTCAGATTCAAGATATTCTCAAATTTTCAGGGGTTCTCTGCGATATTTCAGATAAAGATATCTCTGTTTCAAAAGGTGCAATTGTTAAGAAACTTGTTGTATATCCGGCTATGTGGAAAGTATCTCCTGATGATTCAACGGTGTATGTCAGCGATTCTCTGTTGAAATATGCTAAGCCATATGCTGTTGAGGAGATAATAAAAAATCTTTAAACTTAAAACACCCTGAGTTCAATTTTTCAGGGTGTTTTAATTTATAAACAAATATACTATTTTGAATGTTACACAATAAATCACTTCAATATTTCGTCTAACAATTTATGATATCTACTTGGGAGAGAAACCTTTACAAGCTTGTACCATGTTTCTAAAGAATAATTCCCGTTTTCAATACACCATATTTTATAGTGCATCTCTTTTGTGGCATAAAAGTCAATTTTATGTTTGCTATCAGATTCTGCATATTTCTTAATATAATCGATATATGGATATTGATTAATTTCATAATCAATATGATTAAAACAATTATCATCGGGATACCATTTCCCGTGTATGAATATAGTTTGGCAAGGCTTGTCCTTTTTTGTTATTGACGGTATTGTCTCTATTTCAATATGCCAAAAAGCTTTCCTGTTATCTTTTTCTTCATCTTGTTTTATAACCATAAGAAGTTTATCGTTTGTTTCTTCATCGATATGTACGATAATTGTTTTGTGTTGTTTTAAATCACTTTTTTTAAAATGGAACTGCGGACCATGAAATTTTGCAGAATCAAGAGTCGTATATGATATAATATGTTCTTTTGGAACAGCTAAACGTTCATCAACTCTCAGAAGGATATCTCCTGATTTTACTTCATCGGTAATTATTTTAGCAAAACCTGGCATCGTATCAAAATAATCTATTTTTGATGTATTGGTAAAAATGTTATAAAGATATGCTTTACCATCATAAATAAAAGAATCATTCTCAAATTTCACATTGGATACAAGAGTTAAATCGTTCTTCACATCATATATAAATTTCTCACCATTTCTTATTTTAGCAATATCTATTTCTTTTTCACGAAAAGTATCTAAAATATAGCAAGTAATAATGTTAAACAAAGTATCTGATGGAATTGCAATTGTATCAGAACATTCGGATTTCATTTCAAATAAAGAGTTAAAATATATAATCCACCCCATGTTATCATTTTCGCACATATAATCCCATATAGCATCGCAAGAAATATGTTTATAATCAAACAATTCAGAAACTTTATTTGCTAAAGGCTTCAAATAGTAAGGACATTCATAAGGAATAGGTCTATTCTTTAACATTGATAATAATTGCAGCATTTTTATCCTGATTGAAAAAACAAGATACTCTATATTTTTATATTCTGGTAATTCAATAACTTCAAGGAAGAATTCTTCAATTTTATCTATTTGATTATCTTTTTTTATATCATTCATAAATTATCTCCTTCAAGGGTCTGATTCAGTTTAGCATTACTATCAATTATTAACTCATACATTATCATGAGTCCAAAAGTAAAAAAAACGACCCCATCGTAATGATAAGGTCGCTATATCAACAAGTGATATCACATAATTGAAGCATTAGCACAATTTCATCTGTGCAAATTGCTGTACGATCAACGAGCCAAACACTCACATACTCTTTATGGTAATTTCAGTATAGCATATGTCTTATGTACTGTCAATAGATCATTATAGTTAGTTCAATATTTATACATACACCATACAATCAAAAATAATCTCTCTCGCCATAAGGACGAGGCAGTTTTCAAGTCCGGCAGCTTTCTGAATATCGCCCTTGTCAACTGCTATCAGGTATTCCTTGTCAGACTTCTTCACTTCTGATACTCCGCCATAAAATTTGATTGCTCGCATAAAAAGCTCTTATCACCAATAGCATATTTGGAATAATCGATCTTGATCGGAGAGCCTTTGACTTCTGGATCAAAAGACCTCACCCATAAAAATAAAGGAACGTGTCCCATATTTCGGTCACTGTGAACGGCTATAACATATCCTGTCTGCCATTTATCTCTTGGCAGGTCACCAAAACGAAAACTTTCTGATGCATATGTATGCTAAAATAAAACTGAGCCAGATATGGCACAAATGATAATAAAAAAGTGAGCCACTAATAATAAAAATCCTGTATAATAAGAGAAAGAGCTTGTGTACAGGAGGAACAAGGAGTG
>Ga0116174_10002065_pt1 | contig 17707 bp, 13 predicted proteins | sample AD_UKC087_MetaG_FD_89801 | JGI IMG/M metagenome (GOLD analysis project Ga0116174, IMG submission 89801) | Active sludge microbial communities of municipal wastewater-treating anaerobic digesters from USA - AD_UKC087_MetaG | ecosystem: Engineered > Bioreactor > Anaerobic > Digestate | place: USA...
CAGTAAAGTATGAAGAAATATATATCAAAGAATATCGGACAGTTATCGATGCCTATTCAGGATTGAAAGGATTCATCAAGTTCTACAATGACGAAAGATTACATCAATCATTGGGTTATAAATCCCCTTCAGAAGTCCACCATCAATTCTTTGCTTGACGAAAATGGGATTGGAGTTCTAATGTTTTTGGAAGAAAAAATTGAAGGAAGGAAGGTGCAGTTTTTGCCCTTTCTTCTTTCAAAAAATATGAGAAAATACACCTTAAAGAATACGGGATTTTGTCCTAACAAAGTAATCCACTTCATATCTTATTACTTCTCCCTCAGAAGTATTGATAAATTCATCTATATTACTTACCTATTATCATTTTTATACGAATAAAAAGTAAATATATTTTGTCAACTCTTTTTTTTATCCAGTTTTAAAATAAATATTAAAAATCATTATTGTCTTACTTATATCAGCAAAGTATGGAGCTTATAGGAAAAGCTCTGGAAAAATATAATCAAAGGAAAAGAAATTTTGAGTGTTCATTTTTATCCGGTTTTTTCTGTTAAAATAGTTGAAAAATCAGATTTGAGTAAAAGAATTTAAAGAGTCCAAAGATTTGAAGTTATATATAGATTCTTTGATATACTTTTATGTGTTTATTAAGTTTTTCTAGCGGATTATTGTTATCATTAAGAAAATCGTTATCCAGATAAAAGATAAAATAGTAAACTCTCTTTTTCAATTTATTGCTTTTGATTAATTAGCTTGTTTATACCTTAATTTTACCTCGTAACAAAGAGGTAGCCTTTTCTTTCAGTGTTTATAAAGCCATTTAAGTAACCTTAATAGAAAGCCTCTACGAGGCTTGTGCAGATGAGGACATCTGCACACCAAGGGTATGCAAAGGTCCCCCCTTTGCATCATCTCCCGATGTTTATACTAATTTCTCTCAGATTAGGTAAGCTTACTAGCCTAGAAAGCCTCTACGAGGCTTGTGCAGATGGGGACATCTGCACACCGCAAGGGTATGCACATCATAAAATATGCACACCATAAAATCTGTAAACCATATTATAGTAAATTATACTTAGTAATCTAAATATGTTCCAGAAGTTCTTTTAGCTTAGTTTCAACCATCTCCGGTGTAATCGATTTCATACACTCAAAAGTCCCTTTGGGACATTTCTTTTTTCCGTGTAAAGAACAGGGCTGGCATTCCAAATCAGCAGATAAAATGATAGCTTTATCATTCAGAGGGGCAAAACCTAAACGGGGATGAGTTCCCCCAAAGATAGCAATCTGAGGCTTATTTAAAGCTGCAGCTAAATGCATAGGACCGGTATCACCACTAATTATGGCATCACAAACATTTAATTCTGCTGTCAATTGCTGGAGATTGAGTTTCCCACAAAGATTTTTGATATCATTATAATCGGCACCAAGATTTCTAGTTAACTCATAATCTGATTGGTTGCCATAAATTCTAAATTCATATTCATTATGGCAATCTTCTATAAGCTTTTCCCAGTTCTCTATCTGCCAGATTTTAGTGTTATGCGCAGCACCTGGAAATAAAGCTACAAGTTTTCTTTCAGGATAAATTCTTGAAGTAATTTCCATCTTGGAGGTTATAAGCTCAGGATAAAGCACTGGATAGCGAATAGGAGAAGTAGAATTAAATTTATCTGGAAAGAGTGTTTCTAAAGCAGAATAATACAATCTAACCGTAGATTCTATACTGATAGAGTGATCTCCTTTCACGATTCTTCTTCTAAGTTTATGCTGTTTATGGTAAACTGCCTTTTTATGAGAGCGAACCAGATGCCTAATCATCCAGGTGGAAAATTTATTATGGAGGTCTATCACTAAATCAAAAGATTGTTTAAGCAGACCTATATGCCAGGAAAAGCTTTTTGAATAGGGAATAATCTTTAAATCCAGACCAAAAAGTTCTGGTAAAGCTTGATATTCTGGTTTACAGAGAAAATAGATTTCTGCTTCTGGAAAGAGATCTCGTAAGTCTGCTACTACAGATTGAGTGAGTATTATATCTCCAATAGAACTTAATCTGATAACCAGGATACGCATTATAAAGTGCTTCGGATAATATCTGGAAGGCGGGGTATAAGTTCAGAAAGCTTTTCTGGATTTTTTCCTCCTCCCATAGCAGAATCAGCTCTTCCTCCACCTTTTCCATTAAGTTCTTGAGATACAGCTTTCACAATTTTCCCAGCATTAAATTTATCTATTAAATCTCTTCCCACTACACAAAGAACAGTAATTTTATCGCCATCTATAGTGAATAAGAGGGATATGGCATCTTTTGCTCTGTCTTTAAGTATATCACCCAGTTCTCTTAATTTTTCCGGTTCAGCTTCTACAGTTGCACAAAGAAAACGAAAATCCGGATATTCAATTATATTATCCAGCAAGCTATTAACTTCAGAAAAACTCTTTCTCTGCTCTTTCTTTTTAAGTTCATCTTCCAATTCTTTAATCCGATTTTGTAAATTCTCCAATCTTGTCTCTATCATCTTTTCTGGTACATTAAGTATTGAGGCAAGATGAACTATCCTTTCTTGAAGTGAACGAACAAATTTCTCTGCACCTCTTCCGGTTACAGCTTCTATTCTTCGGATTCCTGCAGAGGAAGAACTTTCGGATATAATTTTGAAAAGTCCAATCTCACCAGTGGCAGAAATATGCGTACCTCCACATAACTCTTTGGAAAAATCTTCTACACTAACAACTCTAACTTTCTGACCATATTTTTCACCGAAAAGAGCTATCGCACCATCAGAGCGTGCTTCATTAATATCCTTTATTTCAATGTAGACAGACCTATTTTCTTTAACTATTTCATTAACAATGTCTTCCACCTTATTTATCTCTTCTTGCGTTAGTGCTTTCAGGTGAGTGAAGTCAAAACGAAGATAATCTGGAGCAACATAGGAACCTTTTTGCTGAACATATTCACCTAAAATCATTCTTAAAGCTCTATGCAGAATATGAGTGGCAGTATGATTACGAGCTATATCTTTTCTTCTTTTAAGGTCAATTTCTGCTTTTACTAAAGGTGAAGAAATGGCACCTTTCACCAGATGTCCAATATGAATGAATTGATCTTCTATTCGTTTAACATCAATTACTTGCATCTCAAAATCTTCATTATAGATCCTTCCCGTGTCAGCAATTTGTCCACCTGATTCTGCATAAAAAGGAGTTCTATCCAACTGAAGATGTATCTTCCCCTCATCATCAATCCGATAACGCTGAATTTGAGCATCAGTAGCAAAAGTATTATAACCGACAAATTCTGTCGGAGTAGAGGGCAATAATTCAATCCAATCCATATCTTCCCATTTATAAACAAATTTAGAGCTTTTTCGAGCTCGTTCTCTTTGTTTTTTCATCTCTTCTTCAAAACCGATTGTATCAACCTTAAAACCTCTTTCTTCTGCCAGATTAATAGTCAAATCAAGAGGAAAACCATAAGTATCATAGAGCAGGAATGCATCTTTACCAGAGATAATTTGTCCGGAAGCATTGGCACAAATCTGTTCAAATTTCTCCAGACCTTTATCCAGTGTAGCATTGAAACGTTCTTCTTCTGCTTTAATTACCATCTTGATATAGGCTTCTTTCCCTTCCAATTCGCTAAAAGGGTCACTCATTATTTCTATCACTGGATCAACTAAATGAAACATAAAAGGTTCAGAAAATCCAAGTAATCTCCCGTGACGAGCGGCTCTACGTAAAATCCTTCTCAGGACATAACCTCTTCCTTCATTAGAAGGAAAACCACCATCAGCGAGAGCAAAACATAGACAACGAATATGGTCAGCTATCACTCTATGAGACATACCAGTTTCAGGACTATAGGGAATCCCACTCATCTGGACAATTTTATCTATGATAGGCATAAATAAATCGGTCTCGTAATTACTATAAGCATTTTGAAGTATTCGCACTAACCTTTCAAAACCGGCTCCAGTGTCTACAAAATGAGATTTTAAAGGAGAAAGTGAACCATCTTCTTCTCTATTATACTGTATAAAAACGAGATTCCAGAGCTCAATGAAACGATTGCAATTACCATTCAATTGACATTTATGCTCTGGAATATTCTTTTTATTGCAATGTTCTATACCGCAATCATAATGAATTTCTGTGCAGGGTCCACAGGGACCTGTCTCCCCCATTTCCCAAAAATTATCTTTATCTCCACAATAGAATATATGGGATGGGTCTATATCGGTATTATTTTTCCATAAATTGTAGCTTTCCTCATCAGAATTATGCACGGTAGCAAAGAGTTTTTCTTTAGGAAGCTGATAGACAACCGTTAAGAGTTCCCAAGCCCATTCTATAGCTTCTTTTTTATAATAGTCACCAAAAGACCAATTGCCCAGCATTTCAAAAAAAGTATGATGATAACCATCTTTACCAACTGCTTCTAAATCATTATGTTTCCCACCAGCACGAATACATTTCTGACTATTTACTGCTCTTTTGACTTCTGGTTCTTTTAATCCTAGAAAGATATTTTTAAACTGATTCATACCAGCATTGGCAAAAAGTAATGTCGGGTCATCCCGGGGAATTACCGGAGAAGATGGGATAAAGATATGACCTCTTTCCCTGAAGAAATCAATAAAGGTACGACGAATATCCTTACTGCTCCACACTTAATTTTGCTCCATTTTCTTCTAAAGCTTCGTAATTATCTCTGATCCATTTTTCTGCACTGAATGCAGCTATCGCACCATCGCTTGTTGCTGTGACTACCTGTCGCAAAACTTTATGACGAATATCTCCAGCAGCATAGACACCAGGGATATTAGTATGCATAAATTCATCCGTGTAAACGAAACCTGCTTCATCAAGATTTATTCTGGATTCCAGCAGTTTATTGTTGGGTAAGATCCCTACATAAATAAAAACACCATCAACGGGCAGGAAGTTTATCTGACCCGTTATTCTATTAAAAATTTCCAGTTTTTCAATTTTATCGGTTCCATGAATTTCTTGCACCACTGAATTCCAGATAAATTCAATTTTGGGATTCTGAAAAGCACGTTCTTGCAGTATCTTTTGTGCTCTTAATTCATCTCTTCTATGGATGATATAGACCTTACGGGCAAAGTGGGTTAAATAAATCCCTTCTTCTACTGCAGAATCACCTCCTCCTATTACTGCCACTACTTTATCACGATATAGGGCACCATCACAGGTGGCACAATAGGAAACTCCTCTTCCCGTAAAGCGTTCTTCACCAGGAACATTTAGCCTTCTGGGATATGCACCAGTGCACACTATTAAAGCTTTAGTCCGGTATTTATTTTCACGAGTTTCCACTATTTTGCACAAACCCTCCATTCCTATTGCCGTAACTTCTTCATCTAAAAACTGTGCTTGAAACCTTTCCGCTTGTTGTCTCATTCTTTCTGTAAGCTCAAATCCTTCAATAGCCTCAGGAAATCCAGGATAGTTTTCCACCTGATGAGCAGAAGTTATCTGACCTCCAATTATAGCTCTTTCCAGGATAACTGTCTTTAATCCTCCACGTGCAGCATAGATTCCAGCACTTAATCCAGCTGGACCGCTTCCTATAATAATTACATCATATTGCATTTTCTACCTCATTACCAAATGATACTTTATACCCTTTTTAACACCAGGTATTAAAGTCAAGAATTTTATCAGCCATATTAAAGATAAATTATTCTTTAAAGCTTTTAGAATTAAGGAAATAAGGCAAAATAAGGGAAATATAATGCTTGTCATATAATAATTTCTTATATTATAAATATATTTATATGCATTTAATAATCATTAAACTTTCATACTTATTATTATTTCAATTGTTTCTTCTGATTTATGCATAATTATTAATCCATCCTAAGATTCCATATGTATTCCGTATTATCTGCACATTATGTCCAGCTTATGTCCAGCTTATGTCCAGCTTATGTCCGAAATCAATCATAAGCTCAATATAAGTGACCCCTAAGCTTAATAAAAAGAGCTTAGGAGGGGAAAATATTGTAATCTTTTATAGATTAACTATTATTTTTTTCTAATATTTTGATGCCACACTTGAATTATAGGATAACTCAATGAAGCCAGAAATATCTACTTGATAAGGAGAAACAAAACAAGTAAAAGAACTTGACCGATAAATGGAAATCAAGATTTTGGAAGTAAAATAAATTGAAGAGAAAAGAAATGCAACTATTAGGCAGGAAAGAAGGATTTAATGCACAATATCCAATATATCAAACTGATTTGTATATCAGTTTAATCTTCAATCTTCATTATAATTATATAACTAAAAGGAATAGCATAAGTTATGGAATATAGGGTTTCAGTAGTACAGTTTAAACCTGAGTTTTTAGCAGTTACAGAAAATCTTAATAAATTAAAAGCTATACTTTCAGAGATGGAGACAGATTTAGTAGTTTTACCAGAACTATGTCTTTCCGGTTATGTATTCCAGAAACAGGAAGAAGTTGATAAAATTAGTGAGACAATTCCCGAAGGAACTGTCTTTCAAGAATTCCGACAATTTTCATCAGAAAAGGGATTCAGTATCGTTTATGGTTTTGCAGAAAAAGTAGAAAATAGATATTACAACTCTGCTGCTTTGATAAATCCTGATGGAAGTTACTATATATATCGCAAGACTCATCTTTTCTATAGAGAAAAGCTGTTCTTTACATCAGGAGATACTGGATTTCAAGTTTTCCCTGCTAAAGGTGATATTCTGGTAGGGATAATGATTTGTTTTGACTGGTATTTTCCCGAATCTGCGAGAACTCTTGCTCTAAAAGGAGCACAAATAATCTGCCATCCAGCCAATCTTGTGCTGCCCTGGTGTCAACAGTCAATGAAGACTCGCTGCTTAGAGAACCGGGTATTCTCAATCACATCTAACCGTGTTGGAGTTGAATCAAATAATAGTGAAACTATGGAATTTACTGGAAAGAGTCAGATTTTAGGGACTAAAGGAGAAGTTCTGCTTCAGCTGGATGACAAAAATGAAGGTATAGGTACAATAATTATTGACCCAAAACTTGCTCTGGACAAATCGGTTAATCCTCTTAATGATGTTTTTAAAGACCGGAGAAGGGAGATGTATGAACTATGAATGAGCAGTTAAAAAAAGAGATAGAAAAGCTTAGAGCTGAAATAGAACATCATAATGAGCTCTATTATAAACTGGCGAAGCCAGAGATATCAGATTATGAATATGACCAGTTAGTGTTAAGACTTCGTCAACTGGAAGCCCAATTAAGTGCAGAAGAACTTGAAGAATCTCCTCTAGAAAAGGTGGGAAGTGATTTAACTCCTGGTGCTGAAACTATTCCACATAAACAGAGAATGTATAGTCTTGATAATACATACTCCTCTAATGAACTAAAAGATTGGATATATAAACTCGCATCAGATATTGGATTCTTCCCTGCTCTTTGCACGGAACTGAAAATAGATGGTTTTTCTATCAATATTTACTACGAAGATGGAATGATGCAATATGCCACTACTCGGGGAGATGGAATCGTTGGAGAGGTCGTTACAAACAGTGTTAAATTACTTAAAGATATTCCGCAAAAAATAGCTTTTAGCTACCCTATAGAGATTCGGGGTGAAATATATATGCCGGTAGAAGAATTTTTAAAGCTTAATGAACAACGCCGGGCAAATGAAGAAAAACCCTTTGCCAATCCGAGAAATGCTGCTGCTGGCTCTATCAAATTAAAAAATCCCGAAGAAGTAAAGAGCAGGAATCTCAGAGCTATATTTTATAGTGTTGGCTACTGTGAAAATTTACCAGTGCAGAGACAATCTGAGTTCCTGGACTGGTTAGATAATTTGGGTTTCCCTACTGCAAAACAAAGATGTATCTGTAATTCTTATAATGAAGTGCAAAAATTTTGCGATGAGTGGGAAAATAAACGCTATACCTTGCCTTTTGAAATTGATGGAATCGTAGTTAAAGTAGATGATTTTACTTTACAAAGGAAATTAGGTTATACGGCTAAAAGTCCTAAATGGGCAGTTGCTTATAAGTTCAAACCTGAAATGAAAGAAACTCGCTTGATTGAAGTGCAGTATCAAGTCGGTAGAACTGGTGCTGTAACACCCGTGGCAATTCTGGAACCAGTTTATATTTCAGGGAGCACTGTCTCTCGTGCCACTTTACATAATGAAGATGAAATCAGAAGATTGGACCTGCATGAAGGAGACACCGTTCTTTTAATCAAATCAGGTGAAATTATACCCAAGATTCTTCAAGTCATTCCAGAAAAAAGATTACCTGGTGCTAAACCAGTTAGTTTCCCTGAGCATTGTCCTGCTTGTGGCAGTCCTTTACAAAGAGATGAAGAAGGTGCAATTCATTACTGTTCCAATGTTGCCTGCCCTGCTCAATTGCAACGCCGAATAGAACACTTTGCTTCACGCGATGCTATGGATATAACAGGACTGGGAGAAAGTTTGATAGCGAAACTTTTAGAAAATAAACTCATCTCTGGTATTGCTGACCTCTACCGATTGGACTATGATAAATTGGCACAGCTGGAGCACTTTGGTCCTAAATCTGCACAGAATCTCAGGAATGCGATTGAAGCTTCTAAAACCAGAAATTTTGATAGAGTACTTTATGCCCTGGGCATTAGATATGTAGGAACAGTTACAGCCAGATATTTAGCTGAATATTTTGGAGACATAGATGCACTACGCAATGCCAGTCTGGAAAGTCTATCACAGGTTCCAGAAGTTGGAGACAAGGTTGCTTTAGCTATTAAAGCCTGGTTCAGTCTACCAGAAAATATAAAATTGATAGAGGAACTCCGTTCTCTGGGGGTCAATTTCACCTACCGAAGGACGCAGTCTTCCAATGCTTTAGAAGGTAAAACCTTCCTGATTACAGGAACTTTACCTCACTATTCTCGTAGAGAAATGGAAGAATTGATTCAAAGTCATAGTGGAAGAATCATAAGTGGAGTAAGTTCCAATCTGGATTATTTAATTGTGGGAGAAAATCCAGGTTCAAAACTGACTAAAGCACAAAAAATTCCCAGTATCAAAATAATCACTGAAGATGAACTTCTGGAGATGATTAAGCAGTGAAAATCCTTCCTCGCTATATCCTGAAAGAGCATCTCAGTCCCTTTTTTCTTTCTTTATTGGTAGTAACTTTCGTACTTTTTATAGACCGGGCAATTGATCTGATGAATACCATTATTGAGAAGAAACTTGATATTGGAACAGTTTTACAGCTTTTTGGACTATCCTTACCCTATATGCTCTCCCTCTCCATTCCGATGGCTGTTTTAGTGGCGACTATTCTTACTTTTGGAAAATTGACCGTGGACCGTGAAACCATAGCAATGAAAGCAAGTGGAATCAATATCTATAGCCTGCTGGGACCTCTTTTTATTGCTGCCATACTGCTTACCGGTCTAATGGTTTATTTTAACCACTACTTTCTTCCTAATACCAATCATAAATTAAAGAATCTAACGGTTAAAATAGCTTATTGTAGACCTATGACTATTATAAAACCTAAAGAATTTACCACCATCTCTGATTATACTATATATACGGAAGAAAACCTCAATGATGAGTTGAAAAATGTTCTGGTTTATGACCGCACTCAAGCCAATTTCCCTCGCATTATAACTGCTCAAAAGGGAAGAGTAATCCAGATGGATAAAGGTAATAGCCTTCAAGTGATATTGTTAAATGGAGAGATGCATAATACTAACGAACAGGAAAAAGGGAAATATCAAGTAACTAAATTTGAGACCTTTACCGTAAATATCCGAGATTTAACAACAGGAATGGATTTTGGAGAAAGTGGTTATCGTTCTGATAGAGAAATGACCTATAATCAGTTAGTTACAAGCATAAAAGATAGAAAACAGGAACTTATCAATCAAAAACTGGAAATCACTAATCTGCAGAAAAAATTGGAAGAATTACAAAAACAACCAGATGATTATGCTAAAAGTGTGGAAACTCGCCGTTTGAGCATTATGAAAAGTATGTCAGAAGACCAGTATAGGGAAATACTGGAAAATCTTCGCTCCCTGCAGGTGGAATATCACAAGAAGTTTGCTCTTGCTTTTGCTATAATCATTTTTATTATGATGGGTGTACCTATCGGATTAATGACTCGTTCCAGCGGTATTGGAATGGCTTTCTCGGTTTCTTCAGTTATATTTCTGGTTTATTATATAGCGTTAACAGGTGGAGAACAACTGGCAGATAGAGCCTTGCTGAGTCCATTTCTTTCAATGTGGATAACGAATATTGTCTTCTTCATTATTGGACTGGTGCTTATTCATCTTTCTATCCACGAGAAACAACTAATTAACTTGAATCTTCTCCAATGGAAGCTTTCTCATCGTAAAGCTAAACTTGAAGAAGCTCCAGATGAAATAATCCATTAAAGAATTGAAAATGCGTATCTTAGACCGTTATATCGTTCGCGAATTCCTCAAAACCTATCTGATTATCTTTATCTGTTTTGCTGCTGTTTTTACCGTTATTGATGTTATAGATAATCTACCAAGATTGATTAGAAATGGCGCTACCGTTGAACAAGCTATAGAGTATTATTTGCTTCGTTTACCTTATCTGCTGGTGCTTACTTCTCCCGTAACTATCCTGATTACTGGTCTATTCTTGATGGATAGTCTATCCAAACACAATGAAAGTGTAGCTATTCGTGCTGCGGGTATCAGTATTCACCGAACTATGCTTCCACTTTTCATCGTGGGACTTGTCATCAGCATTATTGTTGCACTTTTTGGTGAATATGTAGTTCCCTGGGCTGAAAAAACTCGTAACTATGTGTATAATGTTGAAATCAAAGGAGAACCTGAGGAAAGTAATATGCTCAAAGCCAGAGTTCATTATCGGGGCACAAAAAACGATTTCTATTACTTTGGTTTCTTTGATGGATACAACAACACCTTACGAGTGATTGACCTCACTCAACTAAATCCTGAAAGTAAAGAGATTACTCAACATATTACAGCAAATGCTGCGGTCTGGCAAAACGATAAATGGATAATTCAGGACTGTGAGATAAGAGGATTTGAGCAGGGCAAACAAACGCAATATCAATATTATCCGAAAACTGATCTGCCTTTGTTAGATGTGCAACCCCAAGATTTTATCCGTATCACTAAAAAGACACTTTCTTTAAACTTTTTTGAACTAAAGGATTATATTGCTCGCTTGCAAAAAATGGGTGAAAAAGCACACAGAGAGATAGTAGATTTATATATGAAGATTTCTTTCCCTTTAACCAATCTAATTGTTATCTTCTTCTGTATACCTATCGCTACCACTAATATAAGGTCTAAGGGTAGAGGTTTAATCTTCCTTCTGGGTTTAGTTATCTGCTTTGTCTACCTAATTTTTGTTAGAGTATTCCAGAGTCTTGGTTATAATGGTGTTGTTCCACCGGTTATAGCTGCTTGGTTCCCTAATATCTTTTTTACAATTCTCGGTCTATTTTTCTTGCATAAAGCCGAGATTTAAAAAAAGCTTGAATAAATTATGCTATTTAAAATAATTGCTTATTCAAAACAATATCTAACCCTCAGGAGTTAATAGATGCTTGACCAACTTGTAAAAAAACAGAAAGTTATAATCTATATTGTTGCCATTGCCTTTATTATTAGCCTTGGTGCTGGAGGTATTTTCGGTGGAGAAAGAATCATCCAGGCTTTAGGTGGCAATTATATAGGGAAAGTTAATGGAACTAAGATAACCCCCCAGCAATACAATCTCAAGATTCAAGAAATTAAAGAACGCTATGAATCTCAAGGACAGAGAGTAGATGAAAGCTATATGCCCTATATTCAAAATACTGCCTGGGAAGAACTGGTCAATGAAATACTATGGCAACAGCAGATAAAAAAGCATCGTATTAAAGTTACAGAAGCTGAAATTAAGAATGCCATAGAAAACGATATTCCTCAAGAACTGCTGCAAAATGAAAGTCTTCAAACGAACGGTGTCTTTGATAAAAAGAAGTATTTCCAGGCTTTGAATAATAGTCCTCAGTTTAAGCTGCAGATGTATGAATATATGAAGACCTATTTACCACGGAAAAAACTACAGCAAAAAATAATGAGTGAAGCAAACATTACACTGGACAGCTTGAAACAGGAATATATTAAAGATAACGATAAAGTCTATGGTAAGGCAATCTGGTTCTCGTATCACAAAGCCGATTCAGTTTATGTGAGCGATGCCGAAATCAAAAAATATTATGAAGAACATAAAGATACAGAGTTCAAGAAAGGACCTGCGTCCCGGATTAAATATATTACTATCCCTATCCAACCCTCAGAACGTGACTACAATGAAGTCAAATTGGAAATAGAGGATATCTATAAAATGGTCAATGCAGAAAACTTCCCTATCATCGCTGAACAATACTCTGAAGATGAAGGTTCAGCAAAACAGGGTGGTTCTCTGGGCGTATTTGGAAAAGGTCAGATGGTTCCAGAATTTGAGAAAGTGGCTTTCTCTCTTAAACCTGGCGAAATTTCCAAACCTTTCAAGACAGATTTTGGTTGGCATATTGTTAAATGTGATTCCCTTGGTACCGACCAGATTAAAGCCAGTCATATACTTTTAAAGGTTACCACCTCTGATGAAACCAAGAGAGAACTCTACGAAAAAGCCAAGCAAGCACGTAAACTTATTGCTAAAAAAGGCATTGATGCTGCGGCTAAAGAACTTAAGCTGGAGGTTATCACCAGTGATTGGCTGCCTCATGATACGGAACAAATGCCAGGAATAGGTCAGCATGGTGGCTTATATCAATTTATGGTCAAGAAAAAACCTGGAAAGGTCTCTGATGTCTTCCAGCTGAATTATCAGGGTAAACCTACCTATCTTGTTGCTCAAGTGATAGAAAATCGCAAATTCTACTATGAGGACTTTAACACTAAAAAACTACAGATAAAGTATGAACTGGAGAAACAGAAAAAAATAGCCAAAGTGAAAACTAAGGCAGAAGACTTCATAAAGCGAGTCCCTAAAGATAGATACTTTGATGTAGCAGCTGCTGAAGGATGGGACATTATAGAATTGAATGGGCATAAAAAAGGTTCCCGTTTACCTGCACCAGTAAATGCGACCCTGGAAGAATTTGATAAAGCCGCTCTGGCACTAAATACAGGTGAATATTCCAATCTGGTTAACACCAAAGAAGGTCCTTTCATAATCTATGCTGAAAGACGTGAAAAACCTAATATGCAAGCATTTACAAAAGAAAAACAAGAAGAGATTAGGAAAAGACTGGAAGAAGCTGCTTTCAATCGCTGGTGGCAACAAATTCGCAAGGAAGCAAAAATCATTGATAATCGTTATAAATATGGATATTATTAAAGCTCTATGAACAAATTAATGACCGGTGTCAGCGGTGTTCGCGGCATTTTTGGTGAAACTTTAAATCCTGAAGTGGCTCTGCAATATGCGAGCCACTTTGGACAATTTATGGCTCAAGAAAGCACTAATCCTCCTTCCAGTCATAATTTAAAAATTGTAGTAGGAAGAGATTCTCGCACCACAGGTAAAGCTATGCTCTATGCAATCTTCAGTGGTTTAATTAGCACCGGATGCGAGGTTATTGATTTAGGCATAGTTCCCACTCCAACGGTTCTTCTTAATGTAAAAAAACATTCTGCTCAGGGAGGAATAAGCATAACTGCATCTCATAATCCTCCTCAATGGAATGCAATGAAATTTGTTGATGGAGATGGAATGTTTCTATCTCCAGAAAAAGCTTTCCGCTTTCTTGATTCAATTAAAGAAGAAATTAGGTGGAATAACTGGCAAAATATAGGAACCGTAACTGAAGATCACGAAGCTATTAATTATCATATTCAAAGAATCCTGAATATACCTTATCTAAATATTGAGAAAATCCGTTCCAATAAATTTAAGATTGTGCTTGATTCAGTAAATGGGGCTGGAAGCCTGGCTTCTCCTTTATTACTAAAAGCTCTTGGCTGTGAAGTAATAGAAATAAATTCAGAACCTACTGGAGTTTTTGCTCACACTCCAGAACCTCTAAATGAGAATCTTCATCAGCTGGAAGAAGCTGTAAAATTTCATAATGCAGACCTTGGTTTTGCTACTGACCCAGATGTAGACCGTTTAGCGCTCGTTGATGAAACAGGACATTGCATTGGAGAAGAATATTCAGTAGCATTAGCAGAACTTTTTGTTCTTCCCAAAAAGCCTGGAGATATAGTAGTTAATCTTTCCAGTTCAATGCTTTCTGATTATATTGCTCAAAAATATGGAGTTAAAGTACATCGCACTAAAGTAGGTGAAATTTATGTGGGTAAGAAGATGCAGGAACTTCATTCTCCTATTGGAGGTGAAGGAAATGGTGGTATCATCTGTCCTGAAGTGAATTACACTCGTGATGCCCTGACTGGTATGGCTTTAATTCTGGCACTTCTGGCTGAAACAAACCAGAAGCTATCAGAGATTGTAAATTCACTACCTCGCTATTATATTGCTAAAGCCAAGATAGAATTACCCTTAGAAAAAATTGATACAGCTATGAAAACGCTTCCATCTTTACTCACTAATTATGAACTGGATTTTCAAGATGGCGTGAAAGCTATTGCTTCAGACCACTGGATTCATATTAGAAAAAGCGGGACCGAGCCAGTTATACGAGTCTATGCAGAAAGCGATTCTCTTAATTATTCTAACCAACTTTGTCAGGATATTTTAACTAAATTAACTTCTTGAGTATTCTCATCACTTTTATTTAATTATTTCTCTTGAAAATAAATTAAATCTCTTTCTGGATTCCAGATTCTATTTATAGGACAAAATAGAGTTGACCAAAAGCTTATAGATTTTAAAATGTAAAAAAATAATATTAACAGGAGGAAACAATGAGAAAGACCGTAGTAGTAAGTGCCAAACGAACTGCTATTGGCAATTTTGGAGCTGCTTTCAAAGATGTTTCTGCAGTAGACCTTGGAGTTGCAGTACTAAAAGCTATACTTTCTGAAACGGGAATTCAAGGCGAACAGATTGATGAAATCATCATAGGTAATGTCTGTGGAGCAGGTTTAGGACAAAATGTAGCTCGTCAAATCTCTATTAAAAGTGGAATTCCGGTAACTGTTCCTGCCTATACTGTAAATAAGGTTTGTGGTTCCGGAATGAAATCAGTAACTCTGGGTGCTTTAATGATAGGAACAGGAGAAGCAGATATTATCGTTGCTGGTGGAACGGAAAATATGAGTCAGATACCTTATGCATCTCCAGATACCAGATGGGGTTGTAAAATGGGAAATCGTAATCTGGTAGACTTGATGATTCGTGATGGCTTAAGCGATATCTTCAATGATTGTCATATGGGTTTAACAGCAGAAAATCTGGCAGAAAAATATAATATAACACGAGAAGAACAAGATATCTTTTCTGCGCAAAGTCAGAATAGAGCAGAAGCAGCTATAAAATCTGGACGTTTTAAAGATGAGATTGTTCCTATTATTATCCCTCAACGCAAGGGTGAACCTTTAGTTATTGATACGGATGAAATGCCTCGTCCAGGCGTTACTCCTGAAAGTTTATCTAAGCTCCGTCCTGCTTTTAAAGAGGGTGGCACAGTCACTGCGGGAAATGCTTCCGGAATTAATGATGGAGCCGCTTTGCTTCTTCTTATGAGTGAAGAAAAGGCTAAAGAACTGGGACTCCCTATTATGGCAACTTTAGTTAATTATGCTTCCGCTGGTGTTGATCCTGCTTATATGGGATATGGTCCTGTTCCTGCTATAGCTAAAGTGCTAAAAAAATCTGGCTGGAATTTTAACAACATAGAATTAATAGAACTCAATGAAGCATTTGCTGCTCAATCTTTAGCCGTTTTCAAGGGTCTGGAAGAAGAAGGGATAGGAAAGATAGACCTCTCCATCACCAATGTAAATGGTGGAGCTATTGCTCTGGGACATCCTATTGGCGCAAGCGGAGCCCGCATAATTGTTTCCTTACTATATGAAATGCAAAAAAGAGATGTCCATAAAGGTCTTGCTGCTCTCTGCATTGGTGGTGGAATGGGCATTGCTTCTTTGTGGGAAAGATAAAAGGAGATAATAAAATGGCAGATAAATTAAAATTAGATAAAAGTATGGCTCTCTTTGAGGAATCTCAGAAAGTAGTTCCTGGTGGAGTTGCCGGTATTAGAAGACCCTATAACTTTGTTCCTGGAGAATATCCTATCTTTTTTGACCACGGTAAAGGTGGACATATTACTGATGTAGATGGTAACGAATACATTGACTATTTATGCGCTTATGGACCCATCATTTTAGGATATCGGGAAGAAGAAGTAGATAATGCAGTAATTGAACAAATTCGGAATAAAGGTATCTGTTTTTCTCTCACTCAACCAGTTCAAACTCAATTAGCCCAGAAACTTACTGAAATCATTCCTTGCTGTGAAATGGCAGCTTTTGTTAAAACTGGAAGTGATGCCACTACTATTGCTATAAGAGTGGCTCGGGCTTATACAAATAAGGTAAAGATTGCTCGTTGTGGATATCACGGCTGGCATGATTGGTGTGTAGAAGTTAAAACTGGAATTCCTGAAAAACTCTATGAAGATATCCTGGAATTCCATTACAACGACCTGGATAATCTGGAAGATATCCTGAAAGCCAATGCCAATGATATGGCAGCTATAATTATTACTCCAGTTGGACATCCCTTAGGCAACCCGGTGGAAATGCCAAAACCTGGTTATCTGGAAGGTGTACGTCAACTGGCAGATAAGTATGGCTGTGTGCTTATTTTTGATGAAATTAGAAGTGGTTTTAGATGCTCTTTGGGTGGTGCCCAAGAATATTTTGGAGTTACACCTGACCTTGCAACTATAGGAAAAGCTATGGCAAATGGCTATGCTATTGCCGCTCTGGTAGGAAAGAAAGAAATAATGGATGTGTTAACTAAGGATGTATTCCTATCTTCCACCTTCTTTCCCAATTCTGATGCACAGATAGCAGCCTTAAAGACCATAGAAATTCTGGAAAGAGATAAAGTTCTGGATACAATTGCGAAAAAAGGAACCCAGTTTGGTGCTGAAGTTCAAAAAGCAGTGGAAGAATCTGCTCTTCCGATTCAATTTACTGGTGCTCCCTGGATGCCTTATATAACCTTTAATCGTGACACAGAAGGTCTTTACAAAAAGCTCCGTAATGAATTCTACACTCAGCTTATTCGTCGCAGAGTTTTCTTGCAACCTTATCATCATGGTTATATCTGTTATCGTCATACAGATGAAGACCTGGCTTATACCGTTCAAGCTATTAAAGAATCTCTGGATGAATTAAAACCACTGGTGTAGTTAATATTGAGAAAAAATGGCGTCCTGGAGGTGGGAATATGGTACATTACTATAAAAATTGCTTCCAGCGACGCCTTATTTATATATAGAGGATAAATGGCAAAATATATTTTCGTAGTAGGTGGAGTGCTTTCTTCTCTGGGAAAAGGTATCGCTACTGCTTCCATTGGATTATTACTCAAATCTATGGGCTATAAGGTTGTCCTGCAAAAATTTGACCCCTATTTAAATGTTGACCCGGGCACTATGAGTCCTTTTCAGCATGGTGAAATATTTGTCACTGATGATGGAGCAGAAACTGACCTGGAC
>Ga0116174_10002067_pt1 | contig 17699 bp, 16 predicted proteins | sample AD_UKC087_MetaG_FD_89801 | JGI IMG/M metagenome (GOLD analysis project Ga0116174, IMG submission 89801) | Active sludge microbial communities of municipal wastewater-treating anaerobic digesters from USA - AD_UKC087_MetaG | ecosystem: Engineered > Bioreactor > Anaerobic > Digestate | place: USA...
ATAGGGGCGATTACACCCATAGGAAACGACGCAGAAACGATCTTCAAGTCGATGCAGGAAGGCAGAAACGGCATATCCAGGATAGAGGGCGTCGATGTAGAGGGCGTGGGTACAGATATCGCAGCCCAGGTGAAGAATTTCGAACCCGGCGATTACTTCGAGCGCCGCGACGCAAGGAGGATGGACCGCTTCACCCAGTTCGCCGTGGCGGCATCAGTTACAGCGATGCGCGACGCCGGGATCCCGGACGGCACTTATGACCCTACGAAGTGCGGCGTATATGTCGGAAGCGGAATCGGCGGAATAACGACGCTGGAAGAAGAGCACAGGAAGATGATGGAGAAGGGGCCTGGCAGGGTCTCCGCGCTGTTCATACCGATGCTGATAGGCAACATGGCAGCCGGCAACATATCGGCAAGGCTTGGTTTCAGAGGGGCGAGCATGAGCATAGTGACCGCGTGCGCGTCCGGGGCGAACTCGCTTGGAGAGGCCATGAGGGCAATCAGGCACGGCTACCTCGACATGGCCCTGGCGGGCGGGACTGAGGCTCCCCTTTCCAGGACTTCGATGGCAGGCTTCTGGAACATGACGGCGCTTTCTTCCGCCGCAGACCCGGACGCCGCCAGCACCCCTTTCGACAGGAGGAGGAGCGGCTTTGTGATGGGAGAGGGGGCGGCGCTGTTGGTCCTCGAGCGCATGGACAGGGCGGTCGCAAGGGGAGCCAGGATCTACGCGGAGCTGGCCGGCTATGGCGCAACGGACGATGCGTACCACATAACCAGCCCTGACCCTGAAGGCAGGGGTGCGGCGGAGGCTATGCTGCAAGCAGTTGCCGATGCCGGGCTTTTCGCGTCGGACATAGATTACGTAAACGCCCACGGCACCAGCACCCCTTTGAACGACAAATATGAGACGGCGGCCATAAAGAGGGCCTTCGGCGACCATGCCGGGAAGCTGGCGGTAAGCTCGACCAAGTCCATGACAGGGCACCTGCTCGGCGCGGCGGGTGCAATCGAGGCGGCTATAACGGCCCTTGCAGTCCAGAGGGACTACATGCCGCCCACGATAAACTACCTCGAGCCCGACCCTGAGTGCGACCTGGACTATGTGCCCAACAAGGGCAGGGCTTGCAGGGTGGACGCCGCGATAAGCAATTCGCTGGGCTTCGGCGGGCACAACGCGTGCCTGCTCATCAGGAAGGCCGACAAGGCCTTTGCAGCGGGGGAGAGGTAGGAAATGCAGGACACGAAGAAGGCTTTCCCCGACGTGATGTCGGTGCTGCCCCACAGGGAGCCGTTCCTTCTTATAAGCAGGGTGCTGGAATGCGAACCCGGGGCGAGGGCGGTATGCGAGCTGGACATCACGGGCGAGGAGGATTTCTTCAGAGGTCACTTCCCGGGCAGCCCTGTGATGCCCGGCGTGTTGATCATAGAGGCAATGGCGCAGGCAGGGGGCTATGCGTTGCTGAGCATGGCCGAGTTCTCAGGCAGGCTAGGTTTCCTGGCTGCAATCGAAAAGGCGAGGTTCAGAAGGAAGGTGGTCCCGGAAGGCACATTGACGCTGGAGACGACTATTACAAGGATTTCAGGGTCTTTCGCCAAGGCGGCAGGCAGGGCGACGTTCGAAGGACAGACGGCCGCTGAGGCTGATATTACGTTTGCGATCGGAAAGTGAGGGGAATGGAATGGTTATAGAGGAAATAAAGGGCATATTGGCCGACAAGCTGGGAATCGACGTAAACGATATAAAGGACAGCTCGTCGATAACAGGGGAGCTCAAGGTGGACTCCCTTGACATGGTCGAGATCCTGATGAGCATCGAGGACCGCTATGGAGTAAAGATCCCGGACGAGGCGACCGCTGGCTTCCATAAGGTCAGCGACATTGCAGACTACGTTTCATCGAAGAAGGCCGCATAAGACATCCTGGCAGGACATAGGCGGCAAGCATTTCAGCTAGTTATCGCAGCTTGAATCGTTGGAACGTCGTCGGCCCTCCTGAAAAGGAGGGCTTTTCATTTGTCGGCCGTCTGGGCCGCAAGGGAGGATATAATCTGGACAGTGAAGAATTCTTGATTAGGCAAGGCCGTCAGCCGCCCGCAAGGGCGTTGAAAGGGGGTGCAAGGATTGAAGATCAGCATCGTCCTGGGCGACATAACCAAGGTGCGGGCCGATGCCATAGTCAACGCCGCCAACTCCACCCTGATGGGCGGAGGCGGGGTGGACGGCGCCATACACAGGGCTGCAGGGCCTGGGCTGCTCGAAGAATGCAAAGAGATAAGACGCACATTGTATCCTGACGGCCTGCCGACGGGGAAGGCCGTGAAGACAGACGGGTACAGGCTGCCGTGCAGGATCATTATCCACACGGTGGGCCCTAAGTGTCCGACGGAGGGCATAGGACTGCTCGAGGACTGCTACAGGAACTCATTGGACATGGCTGAACAGGAAGGATGCAGCACAGTCGCCTTCCCTGCGATATCAACGGGCGCCTATGGCTGCCCTATAGGAGAGTCCGCGAGGATTGTAAAGAGGGTCCTGACAGGATACGAGGCGGACCGTATAAAAGAAGCGGTGCTGGTGTTGTTCAGCGTTCCGGACTATGAAGCGTACAAAGAGGAGTTCGGGCTCGCTTAGCATAGTCGGCAGGTTTGATGCGGCGAAACGGATGCGGGAGGTGTTCCGATGGCGCATGATACGGAGAAAAAGGTGAGGAAGCTCAGCTACGGGGTCTACATCATAGGTGCGAACGCGGACGGAAGGCTCAACGGGATGACCGCGGCCTGGGTGAGCCAGGTGTCTGAAAGCCCTCCGATGGTATCGGTATGCATAGATGCGAGCCACTATACATCCGAGATGATAGAGAAGTCCAAGGCATTCTCCGTGAACGTGCTGTCTGATAAGCATTTCGACCTTGCGATGAAGTGCGGTTTCGGCAGCGGCAGGCACACAGAACGTCTGAAGGACGTGGAGCTGGAATTCATGGTCACGGGGTCCCCGATAATCAAAGGCGCGGCGGCCTACATGGACTGCCAGCTGAGACAAGTGATAGACATAGGCGACGGCAGGCTGTTCATCGGAGAGGTAGTAGCTTCGGGGGAGAACGACCTGCCATGCATGAAATTCGACTCAAAGAGGTTCTTCGGGTAATAAGCAAGGAGGGTGGGGCATGAAGGTACTATATGAAAGCACGGTGACTAATACGGGCGGCAGGAGCGGGAGGGCCGTTTCAGACGACGGGAATCTGGCGCTGGACATAGTAAGGCCAGCGGAGCAGAAGGAGAAGGGTTTGCCCGGGACGAACCCGGAGCAGCTCTTTGCAGCCGGTTACAGCTCATGCTTCAACGGCGCGCTGGGAAGGGTATTGAGGCTGAACGGAGTCAGATACGAATCAAGCACTGTGACTGCCACAGTGACGCTTTATGAGGATCCTGAGGACAACGGCTTCAGGATCGGCGTGAAGATGCGGGCTTCGGTCAAGGGGTTAAGCCGCGAAGAAGCGAAGAAGTACATAGAGCTGGCACACACCGTATGTCCTTATTCAAAGGCCATAAAGGGCAATGTGGAAGTAGAGCTGGAAGTATTAGAATAGGAACAAGACCGCAAATGCCGATGGAATCTTGGGCAACAGGCAGAGGGTGCCGACAGCCCATCGATGGGAGAAGCCGCATGGATGACAAGGCAAGCAACATGAGGATCAAGATACAGAAGGACGGCCCCTATATCGTAACGGGCAGTGTGCCGCTAGCCGAGATGCTGATAATCCCGAAAGGCGAAGGCTATGAGTTCAAGGAGGGCAGGAAGCTGCCCCAGTCGTCCAGCTACTCGCTATGCCGTTGCGGTACGTCGGAAAGCGCGCCGTTCTGCGACGGTTCCCACGTAGGGTGCGATTTCAAGGGCGAGGAGACGGCCTCCAGGGAAAGCTACATAGAAAGGGCCGGGGTGTATTCGGGCCCAGGTATGCGCCTGCTCGACGACAGGAGGTGCGCTTTCGCCAGGTTCTGCCACAGGGAAGGCGGAACTGCATGGGAGCTTACCATGGCATCGGACGACGAGCACAACAGGCGGGAGGCGATAATCGCAGCAAACGAATGCCCTGCAGGCAGGTTGACCGCAGCGGACAGGAGCGGCAGATTGATAGAGCCCGACCTTGAACCGGGGATCGTCATCGTGCAGGACCCGGAGAGGGACTGCAGCTGCGGCATATACGTCAAGGGATACATACAGATAGAGGGCGCTGACGGGCACTTGTACGAGCGCCGCAGCAGGGTGATGCTATGCAGGTGCGGCAAGTCCAGGAACAAGCCGTTCTGCGACGCGACGCACGTGGGCGCAGACTTCTACGATGGATACATGGAGATGCTCTGACTGACGCCGTCATGACCATATGGAACGAGCCCACCTCCCGCGGCAAGGCGGGAGGTTCTGCTTTCCTAAAAGAGTTGCGGAAGATTTATATAATACAAGATATGAAGCATTTTAGGGGGGGTGAATGCGGTGAAGGCGGCACGTCAGATCCTGATTGCAGCCATGATGGCCCTTGCGGTGCTTCAAGCTGGCTGCGAGCCCAAGGTCTACTACTTCAGCTTTGAGGATGAGGGCGACCTGAGCAACGATGAGGGCACGTGGGGGATGATGAACCCCGGGCCGTACAGCTTCGGTTCATATGGCATAGTTCTGAACGGGTCCCTGGTCAACGCCCCTCACAGCTACAGCGGCGATTTCACGGTGACGTGCAGATTCGCCGTGGACCTGGGCTCTGAAGAGACCGTGATGGTATTCGTCCTGTCTCTGGGGCCTTTCTTGATAGACAGCATGCCCGACGACTTCGCAATGGTCAGTATCCAGCCGGGTTCCGACGATTGGACCGGGTTCATGGCGTCAGAAAGAGGAGGAGGAGACAATAACGTGCTCTTCAACGGCGCCGTCCAGAACCTGGACCTCCATGGGACGAACACGGTCAAGATCATGAAGAAAGGCAACACGCTGTCGGCCGAGCTCAATACGGTATCCGTATTCTCCAGGACGCTGTCGAAGTACAGGAGCAGGGGTCCTGCATATCGATATATGCGCTAACACCTGGTTCATCGCTATGGGTGAGGGATTTCCAGGTCGAATACTGGGGTTCCAGGACCCTTATATGACCGCTTCTGCAATCGATAAAGTTACAAAGATGCTTTATGGATGATTGGAATGCTGCCGATTTATAACTGCCAGGAAGCGTGCCGGTAGAGATGCCAGGCACGCTTATTTCGCCGATAAGGCATGGTCAGCTACTGGAAAAGCATTAGAACGAATTGTCAGTTCCCACATTCTATGCTTATATCCGTGAAGACCTTGAGCACATCGTCGACCTTAAGGTCCGCCTTTTCGGCGCCTGATTTTTCCAGTACGATACGCCCCTTGTCCATCATTATGAGCCTGTTGCCGTACTCTACCGCATATCTGAGGTTATGGGTGACCATCATGGCGGTCAGCTTCTTCTCCTTTACGATCCTGTCCGTCAGCTCCATGACCGTCTCAGCGGCCTTTGGATCCAATGCGGCCGTATGCTCGTCCAATATGAGGAAATCGACCGGCGTCAGCGTCGACATGACCATGGCGGCCGCCTGCCTTTGACCGCCTGACAGGGAACCTACCTTCTCATGGAGCTTGTCCTCCAGACCTAATCCCAAAATCGCCAGCTGTTCCCTGTAGAAAGCCACCCTGGACCTGTTAATGCCTGCGCTGAGGCCGAATGTCCTGCCTTTGTTATCGGCAAGCGACATGTTCTCAAGGAGAGTTAGGTCAGGGCTAGTCCCCATGGCAGGGTTCTGGTAGACCCTGCCGATCCTCCTGTAGCGCTGGAAGTCCTTCAGCTTCTTGATGCTGTTGCCGCCTATGCGCACATCGCCCGTGTCGATGGGTATGCTGCCGCATATTATATTGAGCAGCGAAGTCTTGCCGCTTCCGTTGCTGCCGACTATGGAAACGAATTCCCCGTCAGGAACATCCAGGTTGAAGCCCTCGAACAGGCACATCTCGTTGACAGTGCCCGGGTTGTATGTCTTGCTTATGTTTATGAGCTCAAGCATCCTTCAGCCCGCCTTTCTGCCTGCTGCCGACGACAAGGATCATGAGGAACAAAGCAGCTGTCACGAACTTAAGCAGGTTTGCCGGAAGGCCCAGGCTGATTGCCGCCTGGATGCTCGCCTTGTAGAGAATGCTACCTATCATCACTGCAGTCGTCCCCTTGACGAAGCCGAGCTTTTTGAAAAGGGTAATGCCTATTATGACGGTGGCAAGGCCGAAAACCACCTGGCCGGTGCCCATGGTGCTCGAAAACGAGCGCTGTTCGTGGCAGACCACCGCGCCGGCGAGGGCCGCCAGCGCGTTCGATATCACAAGCCCTATGATCTTGAGCCTTCCCTTGTCCTCCGCAAGGGTGGTCACAAGCAGGCTGTTGTCGCCGACAGCCCTTAAAAGCAGGCCGTTCTTGGTCTTGAGATAAGAATCAAGGAGCAGCTTGAATACGACGGCCATCACCAGGGAGATTATCAGCTTCCTGTAGATCAGGGGAAGGGCCCCGATGACAGCCATCGTGGGCCTTGCTGTGAAAATAGTGTCCACCGCCCTTTCCACGATCAGGTTCGATCCAGCTATCTGGAGGTTGATCGAGAAGAGCGCCGTCATCGTTACTATCCCCGCAAGAAGGTCTCTCACGCCCAGCTTGACGTGGATGAGCCCAGTTATCAGGCCTGCAGTCGCCCCTATGGCAAGCGCGACGGGCAACGTCAGGTAGGGGTCGAACCCATGGGTCAACAGGACGGCAGTCACGGCAGCGCCCAGAGGGAAGCTCCCGTCCACCGTAAGGTCGGGGAAATCCAGTATCTTGTACGTTATATACACCCCGTAAGACAGAAGGGCATAGATCAGGCCCTGCGTAAGGGTGCCTATGGCCAGGTCGAAGAAAACGCTCATCCAAATCATCCTTGCCTGTATAATCGTCAGGCGCAGGCTGCCGCCTGCGCCTCGGCATTGTTGCAGACCTATCAGTTGCTGGCTTCTATGGCCTTATCCGACATGTCCGGAGGGATTTCCATTGCAAACTCTGCAAGGGCTGCGGAGTTGATGTAGATGCCGTACTCGCTTATCGTCTCATAGGGGATCTCAGAGGCTTTAGCCTCCTTCTTCAATATCCTTGCGGCTATCGCCCCTGTCTGCCTTCCGAGCTCGAAGTAGTCGATGCCTGCAGCCGCCACGCATCCGATCTTCACCTGCTCGACTTCGCTCCCATATACCGGTATGCCGGCTTCCCTGGTCTTTTCAAGGACTGAGGGCAGCACACACACGACGTTGTTGTCGGTGAGGTTTGATAGGCAGTCTACGCCTTTTGCAATCATGGCATCGGTGGCAAGGCTCACCTCCGACTGCTGGGTTACGCCTATCGCCTCGATTGCGAAGCCGAAGGCGGCTGCCTTGGCCTGGTATTCCGCGATGGAGGATACGGAGTTCGGCTCGCTTAGCGTATAGATGATGCCGATCGTATCGGCATCGGGCTGAAGGCGCCTGATCAGATCCAGCTGGGCTTCCACCGGGAGCTTGTCGCTGGTGCCTGTGACGTTGCCTTTGTCGAGCTTGGCCTTCACAGGGTCTGTTATCGCCGTGAATACGACCGGGATGTCCTTGTCTTCAGCCGCAGCGAAGCATGCGGTCGCTGAAGGCGTTGCGATTGCGCACATAAGGGCCACGCCCTTGCTTGAGAAGTTCTGGGCAATCTGCGTCGCAACGGCGTTGTCGAAACCTGCGTTCTGGTAATCAACTTTGTAATCCTTGTCCTCCACAAGCCTCGCATCTGTCAGCCCCTGGAGGAAACCCTTGCGGCAGTTGTCCAGTGAAGCGTGTTCACCATACTGCGATATGCCGATGGTCGGGACCTTTCCCCCGCAACCGGAGGCGAATAGCATGACCGAAGCCAACGCAACGATAATAAGAGCTGTCCTTCTCATAATACCCACCCCTTGACGAAAATCGGATTCTGACGTTGCCGATGCTTCACGGTCGCCATCGCCTGCCGCAATTGCACATCCCAAACTGCCTCCGTTCAAAATAAAAACAGCCTCATCCCTAAATGGGACAAGACTGGCATCCTGCGGTACCACCCAAATTGGCTCGAAAGAGCCCCCTTGCTCATGCGCGCATGACGCATGTCCGCTTTGTAACGGGCCGGCCTCCCGTCGACGCCTAATCGTGCCTGCGCACTTTCGGATCGCCCTCGCGAGTCCATTCTTCCAGCTTCCCGATATGGCCCTTCCACCGCCGGCCACTCGCTGGGAACGTTTCACTGGCTTACTAATCTCGCTCATCGGTTGTTTTTATTCAATTATCACTGAGTCTAATCATCGAACCGCCGCTTGTCAAGCATACGGCCTGCATATAAATGGATACATCCGTCCTCTCGCAACGCGCTCCCGAACAAAGCTGGCCGTGCAGGGTCAGAAGTCGCCCGCCTTAAAGGCGAAGCGGCCCTGAAGCCGGTAACGACGCCATATCAGAAATGCCCGGAAGCACGGCATCGGCCGGCACCCCGACCGATGCGCAAGGACACGGATGCCAGGCGAAAGAAGAACCAACCTCAGCGATTCGGGGGATTCCTGCCGTCGATTGGCTATGGCATGGTTCCAGTTTAGAACCTCTTAGGTTTCCGCAGGTATCATAGCGCAGTAATGCTGGACCCTGATCATCTTGAAGAGGACATATCCGGTGCTGTCGCGTCGAGCATCAATCCGGTTTCGTCGATGAAGTATTCGTCATCCGCGTCATAGGGCGCCAGATGCCATCCTGCGAGGTCGTAAGCCTCTTTGAAGGTCAATGTCCAGACCCTGTCGCATCCCGCCAGTGATATGCATGCGACCGCCAGGTGCGCTATCGCCAAATGCCTGGACCTCTGCACTCTGATCACCCCTCATAATGTAATAACTGAATGAATTATAAAAACACTTGGGAATCCTTCACAGCGATGCAACTTTCACATCATCTCAATGTGAGTCGATGTGAAGGATTGATGGTAAAGGCATTGAATTACAACCGTGACTGAAATCTTGAGGAGGCTTTTAAGATGTCCCGTAGGATTGTTTTAACGATGCTTATCATCCTCGTTTTCAATGGCTTGATCGCCGCAGCTTTGACGGACAAGGAGGTACTGCTCGAATACTATAACAAAAGGGCATTCAGCAGCCTGGAATATACTTACACCGTAAAGATGGACAATGAGCTGGTGAGCGTAGCCCTTGTCAAGGCAAAGGATATCAGGACGTACATGGAGGCGAAGTCCGAAGGAATGATATCCTATGCGATCAACGACGGCCAGTTCATGTACATGTGGACTTCGGTGAGCAACATGGGGCAGAAATATGACCTTAAGCAGTATGAGAACAAAGGCGAAGCAGGGCTGCAGGACATACAGAAGGCCACCACCGAGGTGAGGATACTGGGCAGGGAGTCGGTGAATGGCTATGACTGCGTAAAAGCCGAGATCAAGATGGACGGCGAAGTCCAGTACCAGTGGATTAGCGAAAAATATGGCATTGCCATAAGGGTACTGAAGGACAACATGCAGATGGACGTGACAAACGTAATCGTCAGGGACATCCCGGATTCGACTTTCATCCCGCCCGCCGGCATCGACTTCTCAGGCAGCATGTTCCCGGGCCTGGTACAGATGGTGCAGCAGGCGGTCCAGCAGGCCGCCGAGGAAGCGGCAAAGGCAATGGAAGAGAACAGGCCGCTGACGGAAGAGGAGTTCACCTCGCTCATCGCAAAACGGGGAACGATACCCGCCGTCTACACGGAGCAATATGACAACATGCTCAAGACCAAGGTAAGCGTAAGCGTGAAGGGAAAGAAGGAATACCGCGCGGTGGACGCAGCTGTGAAGCTCTACATGCTATACGACGGCGCCGACATATATACTTGGAACTCCGTGGTGAAGACCGTAAGCAAGGTGAAGCCGAACGACCTCGCCCTGAAAGTGCTCGCCCCGTATGACCCGAGCATAATGTACGCCACCGATTTCTCCCTGTATGCCTACAAGGGCAGGGAGGAGATCAGAGGCGAGCAATGCAGGGGCGCCAACGTGATCTACAACGGCAAGTCCTACGAGATATGGGTGTCCGAAAGGCTGGGCGTACTGATGAAGATGTCCGTCGACGACGTCTACATGACGGTAACGATGGTGAACGAACAGGACATCCCGGACGACAGGTTCGCCCTGCCGAGCGGATACAAAGTGAAATAGGCACAGTAAAACAAGGGGGGCTGCGGCATTGATGCCGCAGCCCCCCTTCTTATCCCTATCGTGCCAGCACGGGGAGCCCGTCTATGAACATCAGAAGCTCGTCGAAACCGCCCTTCCTGTAACTGGAAACATCCCTGCCTGACTTATTTATCAGGCAGTCTGTCAGCAGAAAGACGTCCATCCCGAGGTCTTGTGCCACGAGGTCCTCGTCGGCATCGTTGCCCACCATGAGACACTGTCCAGGCGCCTTGCCCATCCTTGCGGCAATGTCTTCGAAGTAGCCCCTGTTCGGCTTGCAGTACCTGCAGTCCTCGTAGGTCGTAATGAGGGAGAAATCGGAGGGGTCCACGCCTGCCCAGCCCATCCTTGCCAGCGTGCCGACCATCGGGAACAGCGGATTGGTGGCAAGGACCAGGTCATATCCCTTCTGCTTGAGCGTCCTCACGCAGTAAGCCGCCTTGGGCGTGGGCGAGGCAAGCACGCCGACCTTGTTGAACTCGTTCCTGTAGAAGTCCTCGAAAACGGGCTCATGCTTCCTTATGCCGGGTCCGAGGAGCCCTGTGAAAACATCCCAGAAACGCTCGGCGTTCGTCATGCTCCCGTCGTTCTCCGCCATGGCCCTGGTCCCTGCCACGACGGCGGCGACCAGACTTCCGGGATCGTATCCTAGGGGCGCCACTTTCTTTGCCAGCTCCGCGAAATACGACTTCACGAAGAGGTCCTGGTCTATGGGCAACAATGTGCCGTCCAGGTCGAAAAGGACGGTGTCCACCGTTCGGCCTTGAGTATGGACGACTGCACTTGCTTCTCTCACTCCCAGACGTCCTCCCTGACCCTGGACGCGTCATACCTGTCCAGCGTCTCCTTCACCTCATCCGGGACTCCGAAGGCGAGAAGGGCCACAGGGGTAATCCCGGGAGGTATCCTGCAGATCTTCCTTATGGCGTCCTCGCGCTCGCCGCCCTCGGGAACGCCGCACCATACGCCGCCGAGCCCCATCGCATTGGCGCCTACGAGCATGTTCTCGCACGCGGCCCCGCCGTCCTGGTCGATGAACTGGCGCCTGTCCTCAAGGGCATAGTCGCCGCATACGAGTATAGAGAAGGCCGACCCTTCCACCATGCCTGCGTACATGTGCATGCTTCCAAGCCGGGAGAGTACGTCTCTGTCCTTTATGACGATGTAATGCAGAGGCTTCCTGTTCTTGGCGGTCGGCGCTGCGAACCCGCATTCGAGGACCTTCCTTATCGTCGAATCGTCGACTGGATCCTTCTTGTACTTCCTGATGCTGCGCCTGGTCAATATCGCCTGCAGCGCTTCCATACCCGCACCTCCCGGCATCGTTTAAGCCAGATTATAGCATGCTGGCGGAGCCGCTAAGGAGCATGTCTTTGTAGGCTGTATGATTTCCCGTGGGTTGGTCCGTGAATACATCAGCTGTGATAAAATATTATAGTTATCCATTCTGCGAAAACTACACCGAACTGGAGGAAATCATAATGGGCGACACTGTCAGGGTGAGAATAGCCCCGAGCCCCACTGGGAACTGCCACGTCGGCACGGCGAGGACGGCCCTCTACAACATGCTTTACGCGAGGAAGACGGGCGGCAAGTTCGTCTTGAGGATAGACGACACCGACCTTTCCAGGAGCACCAAGGAATCCGAGGAAGGCGTGCTCGAAGGCCTCAGGTGGCTCGGCATCAAGTGGGATGAAGGCCCGGACGTGGGGGGCCCCTACGCCCCTTACAGGCAGATGGAGCGCCACAACACCTACAAGGAAGCCGTGGACTACCTCCTGGCCCACGACCTTGCTTATAAGTGTTACTGCACCAAGGAGGAGCTGGACCGCGAGCGCGAAGAGGCGATGGCGGCGGGCAAGCCCCCCCGCTACTACGGAAAGTGCGCCCGACTAACACAGGAGCAGATGGCTGCTTACGAGGCCCAGGGCCGCAAACCCGTGATCAGGATCCGGGTGCCTTCCAAGAGGTACGAGTTCGACGACATACTGCGCGGCCACCAGGAGAAGGACATGGGAGAGCGCGGCGACTTCGTCATAGTGAAGTCGGACGGCTCGCCCGTCTACAACTTCGCGACCGTAGTCGACGAGCACCTGATGGACATCACCCACGTGATGAGGGCCGTAGAGCACCTTACCAACACGTTCGACCAGCTGGTCGCATATGACCTGCTGGGCTGGAAGGCGCCTTTGTTCGGGCATCTGACTTTGATGCTTAACCCCGACCGCACCAAGATCTCCAAGAGGGCCGGCGCCGTCTACATCGGCGAGTTCCGCCAGATGGGGTACCTACCAGAGGCCCTGGTCAACTTCCTGGCGCTTCTGGGCTGGAACCCCGGCGACGAGCGCGAGATGTTCACCATGGATGAACTGGTGGAGGCGTTCAGCCTCGAGAACCTCTCCAAGTCCGACGCAATCTTCGACATGAAGAAGCTGGACTGGTTCAACGGCGAGTACATAAGGAAGATGTCCGTCAAGGACCTGGCCGATAGGATACTGCCGTTCATAAAGGACGCAGGTCTGCTCCCGCAGTGCTGGACCGGGCATCACAAGCCGGACCTTCTCGGCTGCGAGGCGGTGCCGGTCTGCGCGGGCCACAAGTTCGACAGGAAGTTCCTGGAAGACGCAACCGCGCAGATACAGGAGAGGATAACGCGCCTTACGGAAGCGCCCGAGATGCTCGGCTTCCTGTTCACCGAAGAGGTAGCCCTCGCCGCCGAGACGTTCAAGGACAAGGCGTCCCACGACGCGGCGTTCTCTTTGGGCGTCCTCAAGGCGGCGGAACCGGTGATCGAGGGAATCGCAGTATGGGAGAAGGAGAACATAGAGGCGGCGTTCAGGGAGGCCATAGCGGCTTCGGGGATGAAGCTGGGCGACTTCCTCATGCAGGTGAGGGTGGCCTTGACCGGCAAGCGCATCACGCCTCCGATGTTCGAGAGCATGCACCTCCTGGGGAAGGAAGCATGCCTTGCGAGGGTGAGGAAGGCGAAGCAATTCCTTGAATCGGAGGTAGCCAAGGCTTGATAGGCGAGGATTGCCTCAATCCAAGACAGCTCGAGGCGGCCCGTCACGTAGATGGGCCCCTTCTGATACTGGCAGGCGCCGGCAGCGGGAAGACGCGGGTGCTGACATACCGCGTCGCGAGCCTGATAGCCGACCACGGCATCCCGCCGTTTGAGATCCTGGCCGTAACCTTCACCAACAAGGCGGCGGAGGAGATGAGGTCCAGGGTAGAAAGGCTGGCCGGGCAGAGCGGCCGCTACGTCACCGTGGCGACCTTCCACTCCTTCTGCGTGAGGGTTCTAAGGAACGAGGCCGAACTCATAGGATACCCCCGCTCTTTCACGATATTCGACGAGTCCGACCAGCTTGCGGCCGTGAACAGGGCCTTGAGGGAGCTAAACCTATCCAAGGACATATACAAGCCGTCGGCGGTGCTGAACATCATATCCGACGCGAAGAACGAGCTGCTGGAACCTGCGCAGTTCGCGGCCAAGGACGCATGGCAGAAGAGCATAGCGGGGATTTACGCCAAGTACCAGAAGCTGCTGGTCGACAACGGCTCCATGGACTTCGACGACCTGATAATGCAGACGGTGCGCCTTTTCACCGAAAGGCCCGAGGTCCTGGACCGATACCAGGAGAGGTACCGCTACATCATGGTGGACGAGTACCAGGACACCAACCACGCGCAGTACATGCTCGTGAAGCTGCTTGCCGGCAAGTACCGCAACATAGCGGTAGTCGGAGACGACGACCAGTCGATCTACACATGGAGGGGCGCCGACCCCGCCAACATACTGGAGTTCGAGCACGACTACCCCGACGCGAAGGTCATAAAGCTAGAACAGAACTACAGGTCGACCGCCAACATCCTGGAGGCGGCCTCAGGGGTCATAGCCAACAACAGGGGCAGGAAGAAGAAGACGCTCTGGACCCAGCAGGAGGGCGGATCCAAGGTGCTGCTCTTCAACGCGCCGGGGGACCGCGAGGAGGCGGCCTTCGTGGTGCGCGAGCTGGAAAGGCTCGTCATATCCGAGGGCCGGAAGCTTTCGGAGTTTGCGGTCCTCTACCGCATGAACTCCCAGTCGAGGCTCGTGGAAGAGGCGCTCCTGAAGGACGGCATGCCATACCGCGTCATAGGCGGCCTGAAGTTCTACGAGCGCAAGGAAGTGAAAGACGTCCTGGCCTACCTGAGGTTCATAGTCAACCCGCACGACTCGGTGGCATTGTCCAGGATACTCAACGTGCCCAGGAGGGGAATCGGCGAAACCACGGAGGAGAGGGTAAGGGCGGTCTCCGAGCAGAGGGGGATATCCCTATGGGATGCGGCGAGGGAGTTCGGCTCGACCGACAAGGGGGCAGAAAGAAGTAGGCGCCTGGTAGGGACGTTCGTGGCGCTCGGCGACTCTCTCATATCGCTCAAAGGTCAGCTCAGGCTCGGCGACGTAATAGAGAGGATACTCGAGGACAGCGGCTATTACAGGGAGCTGAAGGCCGACGACAGCCTGGAGGCGGAAGCGAGGCTCGACAACTTAAGGGAGCTCGTCTCGGTCGCAAGGGAGTTCGAAGCCAGGCAGAACGCGGCCGCCAGGGCCTTCGACGAGGGCAGGGAGCAGGAGGGGGCCTGGGGGGAACCGGGGGAGAGGCCCGACCCCAGGGACATAGACGCCTTCCTCGAGGAGGTGGCCCTTCTGACGGACCTGGACAGGACGAACTTCGCCGAGGACAGCGTAAGCCTGATGACACTGCATTCAGCCAAGGGGCTGGAGTTCAACGTGGTCTTCATGATAGGCATGGAGGAGAACGTCTTCCCGCTCTCCAGGGCGATTTACGAGCCCAAGCAGCTGGAGGAGGAACGTCGCCTTTGCTACGTCGGCATGACGAGGGCCAAGCAGAAGCTCTACCTCGTAAACGCGGCGTACAGGATGCTATACGGGGCACCTTCTTCGAACCTCCTGTCGAGGTTCGTCAACGAGATACCCCAAGGCGTGCTGGAGTGCCTCAATCCGGGGGAGATGCCGAGCTGGAGGACCCCCGGCAGGAATTATTCGTCGGCGGCATGGTCAAAAGGGACGCAGGAGGGCCTGGGTGCCGTAGGTCCGCATTACGGCGAAGTCCAGAGGAGGCCCCTGACGAAGGAAGATATCGGAAGCGCCCAGGGCATGCCGGAGGCCAGGGGCGGCAGGGACCCGTTCAAATCCGGCGACAAGGTGAGCCATCCGGCCTTCGGCAAGGGGACGGTAGTGAGCGTATCCAAGACCGCGGGGGACACCGTGGTAACCGTCGCGTTCGACGGGCAGGGGATAAAGAGGCTGGCTTTGAGCTTCGCGCCGCTTAGCAAGGCTTAAGGGGCCGATGTGCATCTTCCGGAGGTGCCCATGGATGTTTTACGCATGAAAGAGAACGCCGCTGCAAGGATAGACGAACTTAGAAGCCAGATAGAGCGGCATAACAGGCTCTATTACGAGCTTGACGCGCCCGAGATCAGCGACGCCGACTACGATGCGCTGGTAAGGGAGCTCAGATCGCTCGAGGACGCGAACCCTTCACTCAAGAAGGAAAGCTCTCCGACCGAGAAGGTGGGGGGTGCCCCGTCGGGCAGGTTCCCTGCATACAGGCATAAGGCCCCGATGCTCTCGCTGGACAACTGCTTCTCGACGGAGGAGCTGGTCGCCTTCGACGCGAGGGTGAGGAAGGCCATAGGCGCAGACAAGGTGGGTTACGTCTGCGAGCCCAAGATAGACGGGCTGGCGATGTCCCTGGAATACCGGGACGGGGTCCTGGCGGCGGGCGCCACGCGGGGCGACGGAGTGGTGGGCGAGGACGTCACGGCGAACGTGAAGACCATAAAGGAGATACCTCATAAGCTGTCCGACTGCCCGGACTGCGGTCCGCTGCCCCGCGAAATGACAGTAAGGGGCGAGGTCTACATGAAGAAGGCAGACTTCGCGGAACTGAACAGGTCGAGGGACGAGGAGGGCCTGCAGCCCTTCGCAAACCCCAGGAACTCGGCGGCGGGGTCCTTGAGGCAGCTGGACGCCTCGGTTACGGCGGGAAGGAAGCTTTCCTTCTTCGCTTATTATCTGCCGGAGCCTGCCCCTCAGCCCCTTACGAGCCACTACGGGGCGCTTGAGCTGTTAAGGAAGCTGGGGTTCGCCGTCAACCCGCTCATAGAGAAGGCGGACGGCATAGAGGCCGTCCTGGACTTCTGCCGCATGCTGGAAGAGCAGCGGGAGAAGATCGAATACGAGATAGACGGCGCGGTCATAAAGGTGGATTCGCTGGCGCAGCAAAGGGAGCTGGGCTTCACGGCCAGGAGCCCCAGATGGGCCATTGCTTACAAGTTCGCGCCGCTGCAGGCGAGGACGAAGCTGCTGAGGATAGAAGTCCAGGTGGGGCGCACTGGCGTGCTCACGCCCAGGGCGGTGCTGAAGCCGGTGGGCGTCGGCGGGGTGGTCGTGCAGCACGCGAGCCTTCACAACGAGGACCTCATCAAGGCGAAGGACCTGAGGGTCGGCGACACCGTGGTCGTCCAGAGGGCCGGCGACGTAATCCCCGAGGTAGTAGGCCCGGTGCCTGAGGACCGTAACGGCTCCGAGACGGTTTTCGCCATGCCGTCTTCATGCCCGGAGTGCGGATCGCCCGTGGCCCGCCAGGAGGGCGAGGCGGCGGTCAGGTGCAACAACGCCTCATGCCCGGCAAGGCTTAGGGAAGGGCTCATGCACTTCGCATCCCGCGAAGCCATGGACATAGACGGGCTGGGACCCGCGGTCATTGACCAGCTCATCTCCAGGGGCCTGGTGCGCGACTTCGCAGACCTTTATCGGCTAAAGCCGGAGGACCTGGCAGGCCTGGACCGGATGGGGGAGAAGTCCGGATCCAAGCTGGCCGCAGCCATCTCCGCAAGCAAGTCGAGGCCCCTTTCGAGGCTAATCGTCTCGGTCGGGATAAGGAATGTGGGCGCCACCACAGCCAGGTTGATCGCTTCGCGCTTCAGGTCGCTCGAGGACCTTGAGAAGGCCGGTGCCGAGGACTTAATGGCTATTGACACGGTCGGGCCGGTAGTCGCAGAGTCGATAGTCCGTTTCTTCGGGACGGAGGGCAACGTCCGGCTCATGGAAAAGCTCAAGGAGGCCGGCGTGAACACGACCGAACCCGAATCGGCGGTAACCAGGGACGGGCCTCTATCGGGCAAGACAGTGGCCTTCACCGGGACGCTCGCAGGGATGACCAGGGCCGCGGCGCAGGGGATGGCCGAACGGGCGGGGGCCAAGGTTACAGACAGCGTATCTGCCAAGACGGACCTCCTGGTGGCAGGGGCCGATGCCGGCTCGAAGCTGGAGAAGGCGGCCCGCCTGGGGGTGGAAGTGGTCGACGAGGAGGGGTTCCTGAAGAAGATAGGCGC
>Ga0116174_10002080_pt1 | contig 17628 bp, 20 predicted proteins | sample AD_UKC087_MetaG_FD_89801 | JGI IMG/M metagenome (GOLD analysis project Ga0116174, IMG submission 89801) | Active sludge microbial communities of municipal wastewater-treating anaerobic digesters from USA - AD_UKC087_MetaG | ecosystem: Engineered > Bioreactor > Anaerobic > Digestate | place: USA...
ATTCAAGTAGTATACGCTTGCGAAGTTGACCTTGTCGAATATGTTGCGCTTCAGGAAATTCCCAAAACGCTGCGGCGCGTTGTCGGAAAGGCCTACATATTCATCGAGATGGAAGGCGTTCACTCGGCTCCAATCAAGATCGGCCATGCTGCACAGCTCCGCGAGGAACTCGTTCTGCGACGGAGCTGCCGCAAAAGCCATATTGATGTGCGCCTGCTTTTCGAGTAGCATCCGGATCTGCTTAGCCACGCCCAGCGCCGCGCTTCTCCCCATGAGAGTACGATTTTCGTCAATGCTAACTGCAAGACCGTCGACAACTAGTTGGTTGGTGCAAATATCATCTGTCACGCGTACGTTACCTCCTGAAACTATGCTTTGCTTAAGAATGACGGCCTGTGATTCAGACAGCTTCACTAACATGCTGAAGCTGTGGTCGCGGGCGGATTCTGCGCGTTCAAGCTCACGATGGCCATGCGTCCATTGTGAGGACATGTCCCAACGCGAGCAAATAGGCGCCCATTAGCGGTGGATCCTGTTGCATGACCGACTTCACAATCCTGCACATGGAAGACATCTCCCCAATAGCACGAGCCTCAGCCGTCCTAGAGACCGTACCAACGAACCTATCTCCAGCCTGGGCGAGCTCGCCTCCCAGCACAACCATGTCTGGGTTGAGAAGGCAGATAAGATTGGATACCGCAATTCCCACCATGTAGGCCACGTCGTCAAGGACTTCACGCACCTTCGGAGCGTCGTATATGGACGTATTGAGCACATCGGCAATCGACAGCTCAGCCCTGCTAACACCATGAGATCTACAGACATCTTCGGAGAGTACGCCTCTCAGTCGATCCATCACGGCCCCTAGCCCACAATAGGCCTCGAAGCATCCGTCACGTCCGCATGAGCACTGGGCCCCGTCACGCATTTCTAGAGCCATGTGCCCAATCTCGCCCGCATAGCCCCGCGCGCCGCCAAACACCTGCCTATCAGCAATCACGCCGGCGCCAATGCCCACTGACAAGTTGACATACACCAGGTTGCCGCAGCCCTTGGCACACCCGTACTCCATCTCGGCGATCGCCGCTGCATTGGATATATTCTCGACATGCACCGGGATACCGCCAAGACCCTCCGAAAGCATCGGTCCAAACGGCACATGAGTCCAGGCCAGGTTGGTTGAGCGCTCGACCACGCCGGTAGCTGGATTCACCAATCCCGGCGATGCCACCCCGCACCATAGCACGCTTTCGCGCGGTACTCGCGTAGCATCTAGCAGCGAGCTGAGCTCGGAAACCAGGCGGCGAGCGAGGTCTTCGGGCGTCAATGCATCCAATCTGATTTCCCTTATCCCGATGATGTTGCCTGCAACGTCAATCAGGGCAGTGATGGCTTCGCCACGCTGTACGCGTACGGCAAACACAGATGCGGCCCTCGGGTTTATCGCCAGCATGACGGGCCTTCTGCCCCCGCTGGACTCACCTGTGCCGATTTCCTGAACCGCACCTTCTGCGATAAGCTGGTTGACGATCACAGTGACAGTTGGGGGGGTAAGGCCCATGGCTTTGGAGATCTCGTATCTGGCTATTGGGCCGCTCTCCCTTATCGTGTTCCTGACTAGCAAACGGTTTCTGATCCTGAGATCCCGGTTGTTAGTTCCGGAGCGACGCTTCGCCATCTTCCCATCACCTCCTCACACTAGTGTGCCAGATGGAAACGGCATTGCCCGCCCCGAGGCGAACTGCTTTCCCTCGATTTCGGCGTACTCGGAATTGCCTTCATTCGTATCGCTGTTCTCCACTATTAGCACTGTGCTATCGGGTTGGAGCACGCATGCGTGCCAGACTCCACGCTTCACGCGGTACAGCGTAAGCCGCTCCATTGGAACCTCGCACAATGCGTCTGATTTCCGAGACTCCTCAGCTATGAACAGCGTCGCTGCTCCCTGTAAGAGGACGAAAACCTCATCTGTCTGGAGATGCCGATGGACCTTCTTGAGTCGGTCAACGGTTTCATCTTCAGGTTTGCATACGGAGGCCACTCGCCATGACTCGTGATCTACTAGCGGAGCATACCCGCGAACAAGGCAACTGTGAACTTCAACACAACCAGCTGAGACCGGCACAGGCCGCACCCCCGAAAACAGCGTTTCTTCACTTAATGCCGCTCAACGTTATGCCCTCCATTATTTGGCGTCTGAACACAGTAAAGAATGCGAGCACAGGCACTATTGCTACTATGGCCGCAGCCGTATACTCACCGTAGTTGACGGTGTAGCGCTGCTGGAACATGGTGAGCCCCAACTCCATAACGAAGTTCTTTTCGGACGACGTGATGATCAGCGGCCACACCAGATTGCCCCATGTCGATGCGAATATGAAAATGGCTAGCCCGCCAAGAGCGGATCTCAAGCACGGAAGCGCGACTTGCCAGAATATCCGCATCTCTGACGCTCCCTCAAGCCTGGCAGCCTCTATATACTCATCTGGGAGTGTCTCGAAGTTCTGGCGCATGTAGAATGTCCCCATTCCCTGAACCAGGTACGGGAGTTGCAGACCCATGTAGGTGTCAACAGCCCGAATCTTGACCATCATCAAGTACAGAGGGATCATATAGCACTGAAAAGGCACCATCATTGTCGAAATCATCACCATGAAGAAGCCTTCCTTGAATCGGAACCTGAATTTCGCAAAGACGTACCCAGCCAGCGCTGAGGTGAGTATGATGCTGATCGTAGAGACTGACGCAAACACAAAAGTGTTAAGGAAATAGCGACCCACATCTATGGTGCTAAACACTGCCCTGTAGTTCTCTATCGTCAGCGCGTGTGGCAGGATTCTAGGCGGCCAGCTTAGCACTTCGTCAGGTGACTTCAGCGACGTTGATAGAAGCCATATGAACGGGAATACCATTGCAGCAGCGAACAAATACAGAACCACATTCCACGAGATATCCGCAGCCGTCAAACGCACGTCACGTATTCTCATCAGTACAGCTCCCCCTTCCGGATGAGCTTACCTTCGACAATGGTTAGTCCCAGAATTATCAGAAATAGTATTGCTGATTCGGCGTTTGCCTGACCCATACGGTAGTACAGGAAACCGCGCTCGTAGATGTCGTACGTGAGAACCTTAACAACGTTGCCGGGCGCTCCCTGCGATCCCACAGTCATGACGTATATCTCCGAGAAGATCGTAAACCCGTTGATTGTAGCCATTACGAGTGCAAGAAGGAGTATGGGTCTCAGCAAAGGCACTAGTATGTGTCTCGTCACTTGCCTTCCGTTAGCGCCGTCCACGCTAGCAGCCTCCGAGTATGCCGCCGGTATGCCCTTCAGCCCAACCCAGAACATGACCATGTAGTACCCTACCCACTTCCATATCACGAACGCGCTGATAGAGTAGACTGAGAATCTCTTGTCAACAAGCCAGCCCACAGACGCGATGCCGAACTTGGACAGGAGGAAATTGAGTATCCCGTACTGTGGATCATAGATCCATTTCCATATGATAGCGCATGGGACGACTGAGATAACGACAGGCAGAAAGAAGACCGTCTGGAGAAACCCGGCCCCAATGATCTTGTGTCTGTGCATTACCAAGGCCAGCAGGAAGGCCAATGCAAGAACAACAACAGTTGTCAGTAGCGCGAATGCGAGAGTGTTGCGCAGAGAGATGGCGAAATCCCTGTCTTTGGTCAGCAAGTGAACGTAATTATCAAGCCCCACAAACGCGCGTATTCTCTTGGTGAGTGAGTAGTTCGTAAAACTAAGGTAGAACGATTGTAAAATAGGCCAGCACCGTAGCACCAAGTAGATTGCGAATATCGGCATCAGGGCAGAGTATGCGAATGTCCTTTGAGATCTGTCGTCACGCGCGGCCATGTTCATCCCCCTGAGATGGAGAGATGACAGGAGTCTGCCATCTCTCCCCATATGCCTGAAGGCTCTACTACTGTCCGTACTCTCCGTTGGACTTGAGAATCTCGTTGGCCTCATCAGCACAGTCCTGAAGGAACCTAGATATCCGGGTTCTATTGTCCACCATGGTGGCATCGGTGAACACATCGACCAATCGGGACGAGAACTTGGTGTATACTTCAGTGAATGATGCTGCGGTAGGCGACTGCACGAGTCTCATGTTCTTGGGGCGCGCAATAGCCTGTTCGAAGTGGGGTTCCACTTTGTAGACTTCGGAATAGTCCACGCCCGACCGCGTGCATATCCAACCCACATCTCTCATCATCTGTACGAGGTACTTGTCACGGTTCAAGAACATCGCGAAGTCCCACGCCAGCTCCTTGTTCTTGCTGCTGCTCGCAACTGTCAGTCCTTCCGTGACAAGGTTAGTAACATGCCCAGCGCTGCCGCCGACAACCTGTGCAATACCATACTGCATTTTGGGGGCACGGTTCCTAGATTCTCCAATCACGAACGTCTCTCTATTCAGCTGGGAAGCAAGGCCCAAAACGAAAGCTTCAGAGTCGTGCTTCATGTTGATACTATCCACTCTGTACTTGTGGAGCGCCTGCAGATAGAAGTTCAGGGCCTGATAGCCGGCTTCATTGTTGAAATTCGCTTTCCATTTGCCGTCACCAGCAGGTTCGAGCACGGATCCGCCGTTTGCGAACAGGAATATCTCAAACTTCTGAGCCACACCCATGCCGCCGCCCGACACTCTCAAGCTGATTCCGGAGCGAACGAGATTCCCAGCAGCATCGTACTTGGCGAGCTTGCGAGCGTGAGACATCAGCTCATCTAGGTTCTTTGGGGGCGCAGTAATCCCGGCCTCTGCATAGTGATCCTTGTTGTAGTAGAGCACCTGGAATCCCTGGGTCCAAGGTATTGCGTAGATCTTCTTGCGGTACTGGAACGGTTTGCAGTATATGCCGTCGAAGCTGTTCTCTGTCCACTTCTGAACATCTGAAGGAGCTGGGTCAAGCAGATCGGTGCCCATGAACTGCTGGGCGAACAGGTCCGAGCACTCACACACATCAGGGGCTGTTCCAGCAGGCAACGCAATTGCGTACTTCTTCTCCACGTCTCTGAGATCAAACGCGGAAACCTCGACCTTGACTCCAGGATGCTCTTTCATGTAGTCTTCTGCCGCTGCTTTGTACACAGGCAGGCTCTCGGGATATCCGGTCCAGACCTTTATCGTGGTCGTGGCGGACATGACACACGGAGCAACAAGAAGACACACCACGGCACATATCAGCGTGGTTCGAGCCAGCGACCTACTCATTGCAGATAACCCCCTTGCGACGGTTTTTGTACTGGATCTAGCTCGCGTAATAGCCCCATGATCAAGACTTGCGCCGTTTGACAATCGCTGCGCTACGACAATGGACCCTACATCGACTTGATCCGATGGAAGTACTTGCGCATGTACTCCTGATTTCGTTCATCACCTCCCGGAACATTGATGCTCTCCCATATCTCTGGCTTGACCCCGCGCCTGAGGAGTTCCTGCACAGTCTCAGCCACGAGAGCTTCCAGGCAGAAGAACACGAGGATACTTGACGATGCCGCGACTTTCGTGTCGAGTCCATCGAAGTCGAGGACAGCATCGCCGTAGGGCATCTTGCAGTCAATGAAGTGATCTGCGATCTCATACAGGTTCTTGTTGCTCGGGTGGCGTGCAGGATGACCAACAGGTAGTCCATCAGCATGAGACGTCGAAGTGATCGCAAGAACCTCTCCACCCAATTCCTGGGCGGCCAAACACGCATCCACTGTCAGAGAGTTGATCCCGTATGGCGTGAACAGCAGGAGGAGGTCACCATCGGAGAACCCGTGGTTCTTGATTATCCCCCCCACATATCCACAAGTCCGCTCCATGACCATGGATACTGACGGAGTATGCATGAGCGAGACACCTGGAATGTATATTGGATAGATGCACGCCAGCCCTCCCGCACGGATGAAGGCTTCAGACGTCGCCAGCTGTGAGTGGCCCCCGGTTCCCATGCAGTAGATCACCCGGCCATCAGCCACGCGATCGGCCATCATCCGAGCTCCCTCTTTGAAGGCATCCTTCTGAGTATTGACGATATCTCCCAACAGCTTGACTACTTGGGCCTGAAAACGCTCAACCGAAGTCATCGCGGGCACCCTCTTTTCTCATACTGTCACTAGTGCATACCTGCTGATGGTACAGTGCGCTACCTCAGGTGCTTTATCCTGGGCATGTACTTGTCCTCATACTTCTTGTTCATGTCATCGCCGCCTGGCAGATTGGCGCTAGTCCACACAGGAGGCTTGATTCCCATCTCTATCAGCTTCTCAGCTGTCCTAATCATGAGCAGATCAATCGCAAACGAGTTTGCAAACGTGGATGTCGGACCCATCTTCTGATCGATACCGTCAACTTCCACAACAGCATCGCCTAACGGAAGATGGTTGTTGATGAACACGTCCACGAGTTCGTAGAGATTCTGTCCGCTCGGATGCCGCGAAGGACTATTCTTGGGGACAGAATCTGCAAATGATGTGGACGTAATCCCTACAGATGTTACGCCTCGCCGCCGACACTCCAGCGCGCAATCAATGGTCATCGCATTGATACCATAGGCGTTCACTATCACAAGCACATCGCCGCTGCCGATGCCGTACGCGTCGAGAACTGCACTCGCGTAACCCGGGGTTCTCTCTACCAAGCAGGATCGTTTGGCCCCGTGAATAAGGTTCGTGCCCGCGTCAAGCATAGCGTTGACTGGCGCTAGGCCTCCAGCTCTCCAGAAAGACTCCTCGGCTCCCATGTTCGAATGCCCGCCGGGGCCTATGATGTTTATCAGTCGGTCATGGGCCACAGCATGGGCCAGCGCCGCAGCCCCCTGATCAATGGAGTCCCGCTCTTCTTCCTGAATGGTCCTCATCACCGACACAACAGAATCCAGAAAAGCAGCGCTCGTATCACACATGTTCTTCCCTCCAATGAGCCTCCTGTATGAAGCTACAGATTCCGATATACTGTGTTTCCCTCTACGATCGTCATCTTCACGTTGATATCATCATCAAACACCACTATGTCAGCGTCTTTCCCGACGTCAAGGCTGCCTTTGGAAGCGTCAATCCCCAGTATACGAGCGGGTGTCAGCGATGCCATCCTGACTGCGTCCGCGACTGCTGCACCTGCAAGCTGGATCATGTTTCGCACCAGCCAATTGGCAGTGGCTACGCTACCCGCAAAAGCCGTTCGATCCGGTAGCCACGCGACTCCGTCATCCACAATGGCTCTCTGCCCATTTGAGACGCTACCCAGAATGCACTCGCCTTGAGGCATTCCAGATGCTCTCAAAGCATCGCTACATAGGGCAATCCGACCAGGGCCTTTGGCTTTGTATATTAGCTTCAGCAGGCTGGCCGGCAGGTGTTTGCCGTCGGCAATAATCTCAACCGTTAGGTCGTCCATCAACAGACCGGCTTCGACAGCGCCTGCCACCCGATAGGCCCGAGTTCTGCGCACACTCGACATGCCGGAGTAGAGATGAGTCATGTGAGTGTACCCAGCTTCAACAGCAGTGACTACGTCGTCGTAAGTAGCGTCCGTGTGGCCGATGGATGCTAGGATGCCTCTGCGCCTCAGCTCTCTGCCCAGATCAAGAGCTCCGGGGAGCTCCGGCGCGGCGGACACTCTTACGATCGATTGCGATGAGTCTAGAATGGGAAGGTACTCCTCCGGAACAGGATTCCTGATGTACTCAGGATCCTGCGCACCTCTTTGTGACTGGCTGAAATAGGGTCCCTCAAGATGCAGTCCGAGCAGCTTGGCGCCCTTGGAGCTAGTCTTGGGCGCCCTTTCAAATGCTTGTATCGCTGAATCCAGATCCTGATGTGGGCATGTCAGAGTAGTCGGGACAATGCCCGTAGCTCCTCCCTTGGCGTGACACTCTGCTATTGTTGTCATGGATTCAGGAGTGCCATCCATGACGTCTGCACCACCCCCTCCGTGAAGATGCATGTCGATGAAACCGGGGGCAATATATGCGCCATTGACGTCGATAATCTCGGCGCCTGGGTCCATTTCGAAACCATCCATGGAAAACAGCGCAGCGATCTTGCTTCCATCTATGACAAGACCGGCCCTAGGAAGGATTCTGTAGGGGGTGATCACTCTGCCGCCCACAACATAGGTTCGGCTGTTAGTCATGTAAGTACCACCTATGCGCTCCACTATGCTGCGATGCTCTGCCCTACCACATGAAGGATCCACACTTCGGGGCGCCGCAACATACAGAGGTTACTTTTTTAATCTTAATAAGCATGTTCGACATCCTACGGTGTTTTCCTGCCAGGCCACAACAACTTAATTCGCACGCCGCCCAACCACGTACGTCGCGAAAGGCACAGCCGCGGAGCCATGCCTCACTGCGTCCATTCACCTCGATCGAACCCCGCAATCTCGTGGCTTTCTTCGGTGAACCAGCACTCCAACCCCACGATCAGTCATCTGGGCCTCCGCTTGGTTGACCCAAATGGTATGATTGAGAAAGGCACGGCAAACGCCCTGGTTCCTAGCGCCCGCGTATGGGCCGGGGCAGCATATGGATGTATGGAGAGATATCGCATGGACAGACTGCAGCAAGCCTGGGAGGTTCGCGCCGCGCGCTTCCCTCGGGAGATCGTGTTCGCGCGGCCTTCATCAACTATAGCGATATCGGTGACAGGCCAGCAGTGCGCGCTGGACTGCGCTCACTGCGGACGACATTATCTGGCCGGAATGAGGCCCATGCCGCATGCTCTGGACATTGTTCGCGAGCGTCATCCCAAGAGTGTGTTGCTGAGCGGCGGGTGCGACCTGTCAGGAAGAGTGCCGCTCGGTGACTGGCCGCGGCGCGTGGCGGAGTCGGCCCCGGGAGTGCGCATCAACTGCCATGCAGGGCTCGTGTCGGAAGCGGAAGCGGAGGAGATAGCACAGTGGGCTGACGCTGTGTCTTTCGACGTGACGACAGACCAGCGTGTGATAAGCCAGGTCTACGGGCTACGCAGGTCGCCTGAGGAGTACATTGCGTCATACGTATCACTGGCAAAGCGAGTGCCGACTGTGCCCCATGTGTGCATAGGCCTTGCGGGACCCCCGGAATCGTTGTCATCGTCATCGGCGCCGCCGGAGATCGGCGCCCTCAAAGCCATCCTCGAAACCGCAACCGGCGGCGAGGCACCGATGCCCCCGGCAATCGTGTTCATTGTGTTCACGCCGACTCCGCGGACGCGGATGGCAAGCGTTCCGGCCCCAGAACCTGAGCTAGTGCGGGATATCATCGCCGAAGCTAGGCTCATGTTCCCCGACACCCTCATCAACCTGGGTTGCATGAGGCCCGGCGGCACGTATCGTGGGCTGGTCGACGCGATGGCGATCGACGCAGGCGCGAACCTGATCGTACAGCCTGCGCCCGAGGCCGTGGAACACGCCCGCGCACTGGGGTTGGCTATAGTGGAGACCGACGAATGCTGTGCGCTTCTGCGCGGCGGATCTGCATAAAGACCCAGCATGAGCGCGCGCCCCGGGACGGAAACGGGCGGGACAGGGCGGGGCGCGACGGTTACGCCAGCTTCACAGCCCTTGTGGCTATAAATGTACTGATGTACGGGTCAAGCAAATCCCCGCCGGAGATGTCCTCGTAGAAGCCCACGATCGCGAACCCCGCCGCAATCTGGCCCCCTATCTGGTCCTGCAGCGTATGCCCGAATTCTATGGTGTTTCGTTCGTCCATTCTTCGTCTCAGCTCGTCTGCCGGAAGGTCATGTAGATCAGAGTAAGGTATCTTGTACCTGACCACGAGACTGCCCTCGTCCCACTCGTTCATGTCAAAGACGTAGACAAGCGGATTCACAAACCCGGCCAGCAGTGTTCCTCCCGGTCTCAGAACTCTGTAGCTTTCCTTCCACACCGAGAGCACAGAGTCAACGAAGCAGTTTGACACCGGGTGAAAGATCAGATCGAAGCTTCCGTCTTTGAAGCGCGATAGGTCCCGCATGTCGCCCTGCTCAAGCCGGATCGACAGGCCCTCCCTTTCAGCTACCATGTGGTCCTGTTCAAGCTGCGCAGGAGAGTTGTCCAGAACCACAACATCAGCGCCAACCGCCGCGAGGATCGGTCCCTGCTGTCCTCCACCCGATGCAAGGCACAACACCCTCGCCCCACGAAGATCGGGGTACCACTCAGCCGGCACCGGTTTCGTAGGAGTGAGAAGCAGACTCCATTTCCCCATTCTGGCGTCAGCAATGACTTCAGGGCTCACCGGCCTCGTCCATTCGTTCGCCTTCTGGACTTCGCTGTTCCACGCCTCTCGGTTGAGATCAAGCAGATCCATGGCGCGATCCCTCCTCAGATGGTCAAGAAAGCGGCATACCCAATCCCCGCGTGATGGGGTGCAACTGAACCGGCAGTCGCTCTGTCGTGCGGCCGTGCTCAGTCATTCAGCCGTAGGCTAGGGAAGTATTTTCGGTAGAACCCAGTGTCACGGGTGAGCAATCTGTCGGAATAGGCCAGGGCATGTGCGCCGATGATGAAGTCGCTGGCCACGTGCTGACGAGACACTATTGCGCTCCCGCACTTGGGGCAGCTGACGCGAGTCAAACATCCACATGAACTGCACTGAAGCCGCTCGCCGCGTCGGGATAGGCAGGCCTTCCAAGCGTGGCCGGCCGCCTGCAGCGATTCGCGTCCTGACGGGATCAATCGTATCCCCGTTGCGTCGAGAAAGCCGTCCAGGTCGCGCGGTGCACTGAACTGGCACGCGAGCTCAGCATATACAACCTCGCAGATTGCGAGAGCGCCCTCCGAGCTGGCCTTGTCGAGAAGGGCTTTCGATGAGGGCAGATAGGCCGGGTCCGGAAGCAGCACGTCCAAGAGGATGTTTGTGTCGATAGAGCTAATCATCGTGGCTATCGCGCCTCATCTCGCGCATGATCTCGTCGGTGCTCGCCGGCGCCTCCCTATGAAGGCATCCGACGAACTCGTCGAACTTGGATCGCGTCGCCTCTTTCGCAAGCGTGTAGCCTGCAGCAGACTCCCTAATCACCAGCACGTCGCCTGGACTGAGCCCGAGGCTCCGTCGTACGTGCACAGGAATGGTCACCTGCCCCTTGCTAGTGATTTTGGCCCGATGCTCACGCTCCATCGCTAGATCCTCCATTCAGGGTTCGCATTGTAAGAATCTGACCGCCTTACCTGTATTGTAAGGAACTATTGCGGCATGTGTCAAGGCACACCCCGGGCCTCACCGAAACCGCCGTCGTAGCCGATTCGTTACCGGCTCGGTGCGGATTGGGCACAATTGAGCCGCACGGATCCTGGGAGAGAAGGAAGGCATCCGCTATGGGCGCAAGGGTGTTTGGGGCGTTCCTGGAAGGAGGCGAACCCGTCGGTCGCATAGAGATCATGCCTATTGAGGCAGCGCCGGTTCCGCTGGAAGGCGACGGTCTGTGGGTGATCAGGTGCATCTGGGTGCTTGATAAGGCGAAAGGCCTGGGGATTGCAGGTTCGCTCATGCGACTCGCCCTTGATGCCGCGGAAGGATCGAAAGGCGTGGCGGTTCTCACCTATCCCGGATGGATGCCTCCCGCCTTCTTTGAGTCGACGCTCTCCGGCTGGGCGAGGAGAACCTGTACATATGCAGGCAGCATTAGCCCGAGCGCTTTTGTGCGAGGATAGATATGAAATCCCCTTGTGGGCCGTCTGCACCTGCACCCAAAGACGGATAGAGCCTTGTTCGGTCGAATCCGCATTCAGCCAAGAGCAGCTGGTATTCTTCGTTCGTATAAGCCTGCATACTTGATGAACTGCAGGCCACCTCGCCTGTCGCGACATCGATGACGTAGTAGCGTTCAATCGCCACACGGTGATCGGCATCCCAGAGACTCTCCTGAAGGCATAGGTGTGGCTCACTCGAAAATAGCCCCTTTTCTGCTGAATACCACGAAGAAGGCTCACTCCCTATCTCAACGACTTTGTTAAATGCGTGCGGTTCAAGGAGCAGAAAGCCGTCAGGTAGCATGGCGCGGCAAGCTCTGGTGAGAATATCCTTGGCCTCCTCGGGGCGGAAAACGTTGAACTCCCCAAAGATCAACATCACAAGTCCGTAATCGGCGCCATAGTTCGCTGTGCGGATGTCTTGCTCGAGATACGTACACTCGAGGCCCGCCTCCTCAGCCCGCTCTCGAGCATAGGCGATAGATGCCGGGGAGAAGTCAATGCCTACACAACGGTGGCCCAGTCTTGCCAGTCGACTTGTATAAAGCCCGGGGCCACAGCCAAGGTCGAGAATCCGTGTTGGGTTGCCCCTCAAAACCTGATTATGTATCCATTCAACATGCTCATCGACGATCTCGAAACGGCGGCTGGCGGCATCGTGCGCCTGAGACAAATGCTCCTTAAGCATTCGTCTGCTGAAATCCGGGTCATTCCACGGAATCTTCTCGCCTTCGGCCCATGGTATGGGTACAATCTGCCTCCGAACGATATGGATCAGGTCCAATGCGATCTACCCCCTTTCGCTCATGGTTCGATTCTACCATGTACACCGCAAGCGTACAGGCGGCTTCATTCCTGGAATCCCCAACCGATGCAGGCCCAATCCAGATCGCGGCACGTCGCCAATCACAGTGCGCGTGATTGACTCTAAAACGCTAAAGCGCTATCATCCTATTGAGGAGTGGTTACCATGGCTCGCAAGATCAGTGTCTACGTAGATGAGGATCTCCACAGAGCCCTCAAGGCAGCTGCAAGTCTTCAAGGCTTGTCGTTGTCAGAGTTCGTGTTGCGCGCGGCACGCCTGACGCTGAGAAATCCCGGTCGCATGGCCGTTGCAGCGAGGATGGACTCCATACGCAGCCAGATTGGCGCGGAGTTCTCGACCGACGAAATCAGGGCCATGCGCGAAGAAGGGCGCTGCAGCTGATGGAATCGGTGGTAGTCGATGCCTCGGTAGCGCTATCATGGGTGCTTCCCGGTGAGGACGACCAACGTGTCATCGAACTGCGCGACAGGGCAGTACAGCAGCCTGGCATGACGCTGCTGGTGCCCCCCATATTCTGGTGCGAGGTTGCAAATGCCCTCTGGGTAGCGGTGCATCGCCAGAGAATGCCGTCAGGCATCGCAGAGGAAGCACTGGGCGTCTTGCTCGATTTTCTGTTTGAAGAATGTGACCTCGACATGATGGACTGTGTAGGCACTGCCCTGCGGCAGGATGTGTCAGCGTACGATGCCGCATACCTTCAAGTCGCCATGGACTCCGGTAGTGCACTGTGGACGACCGATCGGCGTCTTGCCACGGTGAGCGAGCGTCTTGGCATTGAAACCGAGCCTCGCAGGCCAGTCTAGATCACGTCGCTGACAGACCTGACAGCAGGACCTGATCTGGATTCGGCCACCGCTCATTGCTACGATGTGGTACGATAAAGACGATTCGGTTCCAGCAAGGGGAAACCCTCGCTGAAGCCTTTCCATAGCTCTCTGTTCAAGGAGGCCACGTACATGACAAGGAAAGCCAATTGGTATCTCCGTCTGGGCTTGCTGTTGGCAGTTGTTCCGCTTGGGCTCCGCCGATTAGTCCTGATACCCGATGTCGCGCAGGGGTTCTGCACCGGTCTGGGCATAGTCTTGTTGATGCTGGGTGCATACTGCACTAGTCATCGTGTGGAGCGTCTACGCGTGCGGAAACAGAGGCTCATCAGCTCCGTGCTGAGACTACCCTGAGAACGAAGCCCAGACGCAGCCTATCCGAGCGCCTAAAGGCTCTGGCACCCTCCGCAGTAGTACACGCTCCCGCCCATGTACGCTTCTTTCCTGATGGTGGTCCCGCACGCCGGACACGGTGTGTCCACCGTGTTTCTGCTCAGCACCGTCTTGTAACCTCCGGAGCGGCCATACAGATCGCGCTCGGTATCCCTGCCCCCTCGCGCTGCCATCTCATGGAGTACGGACTTCACCGACGCGAACACGCCGTGCAGTTCCTGGCCAGATAGTGTCGACATTTTTCGCTTCGGGTGAATCCTGGCAGCCCACAGGATGTCCTGTAGGACCCCGTTGCCGAGGCCGGGTATGCGCTGCTCGGTAGCGAGGAATGCCTTTGCGGACAGGGATTGAAGCTTCTCGCCTTCCAGCAGGGATCCGAAATGGGCATAGTCAAACTCGTCAGTTATCGGCGAAGGCTTCTGCTTGGCCGCCAGATAATACTGGTTATCGAATTCGCCGGCGGGAAACGCCCACAGTCCTCCATACATCTGCACAGAACCGACGAGTGAAGACGAGTCATCGAACTCGATGAGAAGCTGGTGCTTCGACGGTAGTCGCTCCCCGGCGGGGAAGTAGCGCAGGCTGACGCCGTCCCCGAGAAGAATCCGCGCTGGGCCAGCCCATATCTCCACCATGCCGCCGCAAGGCATGGCGCCCTCAATGGTTTGGCCGCTGAGCAGGCCGTTGTAGCCGCCTGGATCACCGTAGAACCATGCGAACTTATGCGGCGACTGGTTTGCCAGGACGCTTTTAATGCGCTTGCCCCTTAGGGTAGTCTCTACTTGCTCTGCGATAACGATCGCTTCGGGCAGTTCAAGCATTGTCAGCCCTTCCTTCCTACTATCGGCTGGCCTGAATCGGATGACGCAATATGGTCCTGAGCTTCTCTGGAGCCGAGCGCCTCGGATCGCCGAGGTATATCTCGTGGTGCTTGCCGCAAAGGATGTAGCTATTCTGTCGCGCGAATTCCTCCATCCTGGCCAGAGTGGCTGGTTCGTCACCGTACGGGCCGATATGCATTATCTGCATGCTCAGCCCTTCGTGGAAGACCCCAAAGCGTAGCCCATCGAGAGCAGGGCTTGGCCGTTTGTTGCGAAGCTTGGCCAGCCCCTCATCGAACATGGAGTCTGTGATGTGGTCAGGCTGCATTATCATCGCCGTCCAGCCCCAGTTGCCGGGGTGCGATATATCGAACTGGCCGTCTAGAGCCCACCACAGCGCCTCAAGAGGCATCACCGTGTAGTCGATGGGGTCTTCGCTCCGCTGTTTCGAGGCGAACTTGAGTGTGAAGGATATGCCGTAAAGCGCCTCTATAGCCTGCTGAAACGCGGGTGAACTCCCGGGGGCGCACTCGGGCTCGATAGCGCCGTCCACCATAGCGAACTTGAGCTCGGGCACGTCCACGACCTCCACCATCTTGGCAGACGGCTGGTACAGGTGTTTGAGTTGCTTGCGCAGATCGAGTCTCTCCATAGATGACAAGACTCCCTTCAGCAGCACGGCAAGTGCTGTGCTAGCGGCGCCGTGCACTCCCAGTTCCTCGGGCAGAGTTTTCTGCACTCGGAGCGCTGTCTCCTGCAGACGAACATCGAAAGCCTGCCTCACTCATATAGCCCGGTAGCCTACACAGCGCCGCCCGTGAGACTGGCATCGAGGTGGTGGAGGTGATTATGTAAAGGTACACACGTATTCAGATCGACGCGTGGGGCATCGATTTGGGGATCACTACTGACGAGATCGTAGGTTTCGTCTGGGAGACCCGAGAAGAACCTCGGTCCCAAATGACCGGAGCGCTACGCTGTGCGGGCTGTTTACCGTGAGTTCGGGCACAAGGTATAATGCACATGCGAGATCATAGAGGCAGGAATCCGCATACTGTAGCCGACCGCAGCTAGGCAGCGATCTACACAAGGGCCCGCATCCTCTCTTCGGAGGCGATCCACACATGCTTACCCGCAGAAGCGCTCGTCTTCTCCTACTCGTACTCTGCCTTGCACTCACAGTTGTGCCCTCTACAGAGACAATCTCTGCCACAGAAGCGCTGAGCCCGACGAGCACGGTGGAAGCCTCGTCGACTGCCTACATCGCCGAAGTTGCTCCCGCCGGATGGATTATCTGCTGCTCCACCAAGTCGGGCGAGACCAACATGGTGGACATCGCGACAGGAGAGGTGCGGATCCTGCCGTTTTCGGGTTCGTCCATTGAGATCTCCCCGGGCCGGAGGACCTTGGCCTATGTCGACCGTAGAGAGCAGCTGCACGTCTATCACCTGGATAGCTGCATAGACGTGAGGCTCAGCGATCCGGAGGAGTCGGAGAAATACGGATCGCCTACGTTCGTCTCCGACGACACCATGGCGTACATAAAGAGGAATCGAAGCTATCGCACTGCAGTCTACCTCACTCGCACCGACCGCCTCGATGAACGCCTCTGGACAGGCGAATTGCCGGAAGGCGTATCTAGCTCGTCGTCAACACTGAAGTGGATCCCCGGCACAGGGGCGGAGTGGCCTTCGTTCGTTCTGGGTAATGTGTATGGCATCTACGTCATCACTCCCCATGGCAGCAAGACGCTCGTGTCCGTTGACCCGAAAAGCGGTGCCTCGCTGCGCTATCCGGCCGTAAGCCCGGACGGCATTACCATCGCCTACGTGCATAAGTCTTCAGCCAGTTCAATCTGGACCATTAACATCGATGGAAGCGACAAGCGGCAACTCACCTACTCCGACGGCAGCTGGCCCACGTGGTCGCCCGACGGGCGGCATGTCGCCTTCCTGACCCACGCTGCAGGCGAGCGAGGCCTGCTAAAGCAGGACATCTATGACCCCTCTCGGATCGACAGAAGTGTCGGGTCCTTCCTCTTCGGAATGGGCATCATGCGCCGCGACGGCACTCCAGTCCAGTCCGTGTGCGGAGTCGACGGCAGACCCGTGCTGACGCCAGGCGATTACATCGTGTGGAGATAGGCGACACTGCGCGCACTGCCGGTGTGTGTGGTCTTTGTAGGCTCCACTAATCGGAATGCCGGTCGGGTATTCCCGGAACCGACGCGGGCAAGAAGACGCCATGACCCGCGAAACCGGCGTTCAGCTGGCCTAATGATGAGCGCGTGGAATCAAAACGGCTGGAGCTGGGATGTACTCGATTTTTGATGTCAGTTTCGGAGATACCGTCAGAAAATGAGTACATCGATTTCGGGCAGCTGCCGGATGGCCCGCAGATTGCGTAACTCGGGGGGTATCCGGCACGGGCGGTGGCCGCAACCTGCAGAACGGCTGACATTATAACCCATTACGCGGGTGGTTCTGTCAATGGTGAACGGAATATGGCAGCGCAGGCCAACTATCCACCATATAATGGGCTACCCTCACCCTGAAATGGGTCCCGCACAGCCCAGGCGATTCGCCGGCCAACTGGATGTACGCAAAAACTGAGTACATCGGCCCAAACTACCGTCAAAATCTGAGGATATCTTCGCCCCGATACCCCCAGAGGGTACCCCAGCGCAGCCGTGGCCTCAGGGCCTCAAGAACGACGATCCTTACACACGCCCCGCACCGATACCCTCGCCGATGCCGATCTCACCCATAGCCGTTCATTGTGGTATATTGTAACTACACATCCCGGGTTGCGGCCCGCGGCTCAACGCTCAAGGGGCGTCCGGGATGGCCGAAACCGAATAGGTGACCCCTGCCAGGTGCCCTCGTGCGAGGGAGAATAGGGAAGAGGCAGCGGGCGAGCACGCACCATCAGATGCTACCTCGCCTGCCAAGCCCGCGGTCCCGCCACTGTAACCGGGAAGTATGCGCGCACGCCGCAAGTCACTCCTGCTTATGCAGGGGGAAGACGCGTACATGCGATGATCCGGCAGCCAGGAGACCTGCCTAGCA
>Ga0116174_10002081_pt1 | contig 17624 bp, 17 predicted proteins | sample AD_UKC087_MetaG_FD_89801 | JGI IMG/M metagenome (GOLD analysis project Ga0116174, IMG submission 89801) | Active sludge microbial communities of municipal wastewater-treating anaerobic digesters from USA - AD_UKC087_MetaG | ecosystem: Engineered > Bioreactor > Anaerobic > Digestate | place: USA...
ACGGTGCACCTTATATCCTTATGTTGTAAACTGATATAAATTGAAAAGTGCCAAAGATGATACAAATGATAAAAACTGGAGTAAAGTATGGATTGTCTGTATCAACTTTAGAGTATACTTCAAGTTGATACACTTTTCACAGCAAAAACGCCACTAAAACGGCCAGAATGAATTAAAAATAGGGTCACACTAAAAATGATACACATGCAAGCAGTAATTTATTCAAGAGTTAGCAGCCTGTCTCAGGATTATGAACGGCAATTGATCAATCTCAAAAATATCGCCCAGGAAAAGGGATGGCATGTAAGAAGAACCTTTCAGGAGAAAATCTCCGGAACCATTAAATCCGGATCCAGAACCGAGTTTAAATCTTTGATGGATTATATTGATAAGACTCCAGTTCAGGTTGTCATGGTATCGGAAATAAGCCGCCTGGGCAGGAGAGTGGTCGATGTTCTGAATTTTGTGGAATTGCTTCATGAGAGAGGGATATCACTATATATTCAACAATTCAATATGCTCACCATGGAGAATGGCAAGGAGAATAATGTTGCGAAAATGCTGTTGCAGATGCTGAGCATAGGAGCCGAGATGGAGAACAGTCAGCGAAAGAATCGTCAGTATGAGGGGATACAGCTTGCCAAGATGAAAGGAGTGTACAATGGCCGGGTTAATGGAGCAAAGTCGAACCCGTCTGCGTTACTGAACAAATATCAGAATGTTTCAGATCTTCTTGATAAAAGCGAGTTATCGGTGAGGAGAATTGCCGGAATAACTGGGCATTCTATTAATACTGTTCGGAAGATGAAACAACTAAAAGAAAATTGATTGATTCAAATATATAATTGTGTTGAATTATAGTATTGTTAATTGGAAACAGAAATAAGTCCAAAATAATTTCTTGTCTTCCTCGGAATCCGAACTGATAAAATTTGTAACCAATTAAAAGACCTTTTACTTCAGGATTTTACAGTTAGTATAAGTTCGGATACAACTTAATGTTCATGCCTGTGATGTAAATCAGTATAATGTATGTGTGCGTGATTAATCTCCTTATGTTCATGAATATGTGAATGTTATTCCCTTGATGAATGTTATTGTCCGGACCGAGACTCCATCAATTAAGGCTGACAGATGATTGTCCAATCCCCAAAAATTGCATGCTAAGATTATGAAAACGGCGGAAATGAGACCACTGAATGGTATGGCAATACCAAAAAGCAAGCTTGAAAACAATCCGATTAATATAATTCTTGTTCTCATAGATTATCGAAGAGATATCGGCCAGGTAAGCTTCAGGTAGCCGATATATTTATTCTGAAACAGACCAGACGTATCCAGATATTCAGTGTGATTGACAATAAAATAAAGAGAACCGAACGGAGGTTTGAATCTCCATCCTAAAAGGCCATAAACATATATCTTCTCAATTGAAGTATTGTTCTGACAAATCAGTTTAACCCACAGATCATTTGTAAAATTGTATGTTGCAGAAAAGCTGTTTATGAATGTTGTTTTGAATGAACTTGTTTCAGGACTGAATTTTATAAACCTTGGTTTAAGCTCGAGAGCAAGTCTGTCAAATGCCTTGAACTGCAATCCTGCTTCAACTGAATAATAATCTGAACCGAAACTGCGACCTGTCCGGAAAATTATCCGTGCACTGTTATATGCCTCAGTATTGTACCCGATAGTTCCCGAATAATAATAGTTATAATAATCAGCACTGTCAGTTTTCAGGAACCTGTATTCATTATTATATCTGAAAGAAAAGTTTAGCTTGTTTTTCAGGAAAATATCAGCAGTTTCATTCAGGTTCCAACTCATGAACTTAGTAAAATCATCGTTCCAATATGCGTTAATTGCAGTTCCGAGCGAGATATACTTAATTGGAGAATTTTTAATCCACCATTTATATGAGAGGTCCGAATCAAATTCATTTCTGTCATCGTCATTTATATAGCCGGTTTCATTAAAAATATCCTTCAATCCATCACCCTGTGTATAAGAATATCTGATATGCCAGTGAAAGAAATTATTCTCAGCGGCGAATCGTGCATAACCTGCATTTCTCAGTTTATTCCAGTCATCAATTGCTGCTACATACTGGCCTGTCAGTTTCCATAAGGGGCCAAGGTTAAGCACATAATCTGTACTTAATGTAGTCGTCATCCTTTCATCAAGCAGTTTATTTGTACCCGTAAAACCTATGCTTGATGATTTCAATACATCCCTTTTTACACGAATTGCAGTGTACATAGGTTTATTTCCCGTGGAGTCAAATGCATTTTTATCAAATACATTTATGAGATTTATATTTGTTTTTCCTGCCTTGCCGGTAAGCTTTACACCTCCGGAAATGTCTCCTATACGCCTTGAATAAAACGACTGTAGCCTTGTATTATACATCTCGTTCCCCTCCTGAAAGAATATTCTTTTCTCAGGATACCTGATCTCATATTTTGAAAGATCAATAACATCTTCATCAGCCTCTACAGTTGCAAAGTCAGGATTTACGGTAATATTCGCAGTAAGATTTGAACTGGGTTGCCAGTTAATATCACCACCAAACTGTCCTTCGATAAATGATTTATCCTCTCCTGTATTTGTCCGGGTCGCTTTCCCCATACCATAAGGGACTATTAAAAGATTGTTTTTTGTAGCAGGTGGATTAATATTCATCAGGCTTCCTGACTGGGATACTTTGAATTCATCCTGCACAACTGAATTCCAATAAGATATTTCAGAATCCTCACGATTGATCCGTCTGAAATTTATCTGCCAGTTATTAATATTTTTCTTGAATTTGATGCTTGTGAAAGGTATTGCCATCTCGGCAAACCAGCCCCATTCGTATTTTGCTGCAGATGATGACCATTCGGTATCCCAGTTATAGGCGAGCGTTCTTCCGTCATCCATTATTCTAAAATCAGCCTGGGTTCCGAGAGGATTCAAACCAAATCCATAGGAGTTGCGATTGTCATTGTAAGTATCTAAAATGACGAATATTCCATCATCAGATTGTCCGAATTTATCTCTCATCTGTATCTTTGCCGTCACCTCTGAATTTTGAAAACATGCAATGGCGATATAAAGAGTATCTGTTGATTGCAGGACTACAATCTTGGTTTCATTAGGGGAGGCAGACCCATAATTCGGCTCAAGTTGGAAAAAATTATATGAGCTCATTAATTGAATAACATCTTCTGAGTTTCCATCTATAAGTGGCAAGTTTTTAACAGGTGTTATGGATATCGCCTTTTGTCCTGATACAAATAACCCGGGAAGAAGTAGCAAAATACTGGTAAGGATTAATACTGCAGAGAGATTTTTCATAATTACAAAAATATTCTCAATTTGTAATCACAAAATCGTCAAACAGAATGTATGAATCAGCCTTTGTCCACAAACCCATCTTCCCTTTATCTTTGAAAGTATCATCAACCACAGAATAAAGGAGGTTGCCATTGAACCAGACATCAAACTTATTTCCTTTAACAATGACTTTCAGATCATTCCACCCTGTTTTATTGGTTGGAGCACTTTTGCCATAGGTCCCCGGATTTGTTCCGACCGGATCAAGGGAAATCCGCTTACCGTTCTCACACTTGTAAAGAACGACATTATCTTCGAGTGCATTTCCCCTGACAACATAATAGTTGTTATTATCCTTGTATCTCCATACAAGTCCTGCAGCCTGGTCTATTTTTCCGCTGATGGGTTTAAATTTTACAGAAATTGTGAGATCTGTCAGCTCAATAGACTGATTGATGCAAAGCGGGAAATGATAACTCACACTTTCGGTACTTTTTTGAGCGAGTACTTTAGTGTTACCAGGACGTGAATTGTCACCTACTACAACCCAATCGCTCTGACTACCATTACCTGAAATTGCGCTAAGGAACCCCGCAGGTATCTGGCCTGTTTTATCATTTTCAAATGAAAAAGCCTGGCACATTACATTGATGGATGCCATAAAAAACACGAATAAAGAAAAAACCAATGTTTTCATAATGATACTATTTAAGGTTAATAAATAACAAGTTAAGGATCATCTTTTTATTAGCTGGCTTAATATGTCGGAGCAGAACCTATGGAAATATTTGTCTGATCCAACTCAATAAAGTCTCTGGTAAATTCAACATTTGAATTCCATATTTCCCGGGGTGTACCGTCATCAACTATTTTGCCGTTGTCAAGTAAAATAATCTTATCAGCAAGATTAAAGGCATCCGCGTGGTCGTGTGTAACAATTATAAATGTTCGCGCTCTTTCTTCTCTCAGCTCAAGAAGAATTGAGATTATGGATCTCTTTACTTTAACATCAAGATTTGTCAGAGGTTCGTCCATCAGGATAATCCCGGGATCCAACACCATCGTTCTTGCAAGTGCAACCAGCTGCTGCTGACCTCCTGATAATTCATTCGGATAGTTTTTTGCAAGTGAAACAATATTTAATCTTTCCATCATTACTGATGTCATGTTCTTATATTCAGCCATTTTATTTGCTTTAAGGCCGAAGGCGATGTTTTCGAAAACCGTAAAGTGCGGGAATAATGCAAGGTCCTGAAAGATAAAACCTATTTTCCGCTTATGCGGTGGCACAAGTAGCCTTCCATTCTGACTTACAACCTCACCGTTTAGATAAATAATACCATCATCGGGAGTTAATAATCCAGCCAATAAACGGAGTAAGGTTGTTTTACCACACCCTGATCTGCCCAGAAGTGCAACAAAGGAGTTTTTTTCATTCAGGGAGAATGATACGTCATTTAAAACTGTTTTTGTATCAAATCGCTTTGATACCTTGCTAACAGATATTACTGGTTTGATCTCCATTTCTGACTGAATAAGATTTTCCTCCCTGAAATCATAATAACAATAAGCCCTAAAGAAAATCCCAACGCAATCAGACACATTCTGCTAATGGTGCTTTGAGGGGCATTTGCCATCAATGTAAATATCCGTACCGGCAGAAGGGATATTCCGGGTGGATATATCATTATTACAGATGTTAGTTCACTTACACAAAAGATCATTATGATAAAGAATGAGATATAGAAGCTTTCACCAAGAAGAGGCATTGTAATCTTCCTGAATGTATAAAAATGTGATGCTCCGGTCAATTTTGCTGCCTCCTGAAATGATTCCGGTATCTGTAATAAACCGTTAGTAAATATTTTTTGTGAGATAAACGCATATCGCGCAATAAATGCTATCAATATTATTAATGATGAACCGTATATAAAATTAAACAGGCTGGTATTATAGAATTTTACAAGCGCTATCCCTATAACAATTGCAGGGACAGCAAAGACAAAAAGCAGAAAATACCCGGCAATTTTTATTCTGTACCTGACAGAAAGAACAGCGAATATAAATCCTGATAATGTAACAACAAATGAACCGGCAAATGAAATAAGAAGGCTGTCCCATAATGATGGAGAAAGTTGTTTAATAGTGTAAAGTATTGATGGTTCTCCGCTTTTGCCGATCGACTGAATTATCAGACTTATGAATGGCGTAAGGACAAAAAGAAGGATATAAGCTAAACAGAGAATTATGTATTTAAAATCAGTTTTATGTGAGATGCTTTTAAATCTGAGTGACCTGCCGCCTATGGAAATAAACGGTGTTCCGGCGAGAAATATCCTCTCAGGAAATATCAGTAGTAGACATATAAGAGTTAATATCAATGCCTGAACAATAGCTGATGAATAATTATAGAAGGCTGTAAACTGAAGAAATATTTCAGTAGGGAAGACGTTAACTGACAGATAAAAGGGGACTGAGAATTCTGATATTGTCAAAACAAAGATTACAATGAATGATGATAGTAATGCCGGACGAATAAGCGGGATAATAACTTTAAGCATTACATTGGTATAACTGGTCATTGTAACTCCCGCCTCCTCAATGGAAGAAGAAATATTATTCAGGCTGCCTTCTATTATAAAGGCAGCCAGAGGAGTATAAACAGAAATCATGATGAAAATGACAGAGAAGGGGCTATAAATTAAGTCCCGGTCTAAACCAAAATAGAACCATGTATCAGTCCAGGCAACAGCAAAAATGTATGGAGGAAGCAGTAATGGCAATAATATCAGAAACTTAAAAAGATTTTTAAATGGAAGTCTTGTTTTTGAAAAGAGAAATGCAAAACAGGAACCAATGATAACGGAGAATGTACTTACAAATGCAGAAATAGTAACACTGTTGAAAATTGATTTTAGTATTCCTGCCGAGAATATGTTACTAAAACCATCTGATGTAACTTGTTTACCATCGGGAATGGCATAAATCAAAAGGTAAAAAAGAGGCAACAGTATCAATAGTGTTACAAGAATTCCAATTGACAGGGAAATATGTTTTGGTTTAAACAATGTCATAGAAACCCTTTATTTCTTTTTCTACTATTTTTCAGTCCACTGTTTTAAAAAATCCCTTATTTGCTCCGATTTTTCTGCAACCGCTTTATAATCGACATTCATAGGTTTTATGTCATCAAGCGAAGGAACATTAGCAGGTAGCTGGATTCCTTTATGCAGGGGCATCTGGGCACAGCTTTCTGCCAGCATTCTTTCTGATTCGGATGATAACAGATATTCAATCATCTTCTTTCCGTTTTCATTATTCGGGGAATTCCTGATAAGCGAAACTGTGTTCGGAACGATAAGATTTCCAATCCCGGACTGATCCAGGAAAAACATCTTAACCGGCAACCCTTCCTTTACAGCTTCATTGCCATCATCACTATCAGTCAGCCCCATGCTAACCTCGCCATCAGATACTTTCTTTTTGACATCACCATTGCTGGTGGCAATAACTATATCATTCCTTTTTAAATCGTTCATGAACCGGGTTGCTTTTTCATCACCTAACTCTACAAATAATCCTGCGATATGGAAGGATGTAGTACCGAATAAAGGATTTGCTATAGCAACCTTACCACGGTATTTTTCTTCAGTCAGGTTAAGGATGGATTCGGGGACATCATCTTCTTTGACAAGTTCGGTGTTTATCAGAAGTACTCTTGCACGGGAGGAGAAACCGATCCAGTTATAATTTTTTTCAATGAAGACACTATTAATTCCGTCTGCATTTTGAGCATGGTATGGTTCGGAAATATCTTTTTGTCTAAGGACATCAGCCCGCATTGGATCTCCGCTCCAGAAAACATCACACCGGGGATTGTCTTTTTCAGATAAAAGACGGTTTAGAACCCCGGTTGACTTGGCTTCCTCAGTATCATAGACTGCTTTAACCTTAATTCCAGTCTTGTTCTCAAAAGCCATAAGGACAGGTTCACTGAAGACCTGGTCGACTGAAGTATAGACAACAACATGATTCTTGTCCTTGCAGGAAGGCAGGAGTAATATTGTATAAATCATTATTCCTGAAATGAGAAGTGAAAATTTAATCATTTCGCTATAAATTTTTAGGCATCAATTTTAATATTCAGAAATTCAAAATATACACCACAGACATAATCAAGATCTCTAATGCTGTCTAGATAATTATTTTCCTGATTAAGCATACTGACTTCCGTTGTAACCATTGAACGAAATGCCAACTGAAGGTTCTCAATAGTCTCGGTGCCACTTATAAAAGCTTTTAGTTTAATATTATAGTTCTGCTTCCATGCATCAAGACTTATTCTTGTTGCAATCAATTGTTCTTTTTTCTTTATCAATGTTTCTTTTCGAAGGTTTATTTCTATTGTAATTTCTTTTATACGATCATCAATAGTTGCCTCAATAGAGGAGATATCGGAAATTGCCTTTTTTACTGTAAAATCAAGTGTTTTCTGGTCAAAGCGTCTGACCTGAAGACCGCCGGTGGCGAGCCAGTAGCTGGAACTTTTTATTCCACCTTCAATATCATATAAGTTATAGCGGGACCCTGCACTCAAAAAGATATCCCATTTTCCTTTAAGAGCAAGCTTTTTCTTTTCCTCAGCATTAGTTTTTATCAGCTTTAATACCTTAAATTCTGTATCATTTCTCAGAGCTTTCTGCAAAATGCTATCAACCTCAGTAATAATGTAATACTCTCCCCAGTATCCGGGTTGGTTAAAATCAAGTGTAATTGGCATTATCTCTTCAAATCCAAGAGTATCAATATTCATCCAGCGTTTCAGATTTGTTTTTAGGGATATTGCACCTATCTCATAATTTGAAATCTCAGTCTGCAATGAGTTCGCTTCAGCCAGTAACTGTCTGACATCCTCTGTCCTTCCTGAAATTGAATCATTTTGAGTAAGTTTCAGGATTTCCTTCTTTCTGTCCTGGTACATCTGATAGATTTTGTATCTCGGAAGAAAATCATAATACATTTCCAAAGCATTAAGGATATTTTCTCTTACAGCATCGACATAATCGAGATGAGCACTATACAGGGAGTTTTCCTCAAAGGTTCTTTTAATCAGTCTTTGAAGCTTGACATTTGACGAAAAAAGAGGAAATCTAACACTGGTCTCAATATATTGTGTTACACGGTTATCATCAGTTCCTCCCCATCCGGTATTGTTTCCCGTATATACACCAATAGAGGATCCATCGAAGAATTCTTTTTCCATCCCAACCGAGGCCTCTGATTCTTTTATTTTATCGGAATTTGTATTAAACCTTGTGTCCAGAACAATGGGATTGAACTGTGTATATTCGCTTTCAAACAGGCTGAAATTAGATTTTGCAGACTCAAGTTTATAAAATGCAGCCTTTATCCGATCATTCCTTTCGTATGTGATCTTCATGATCGATTGTGTATCATAGAGAACCTGGGAATACGTATGGATTCCACCTGAAATGATATGAAACAGTAATGAAAACAAAAAGAAAGAATACTTCATAGAGGTTAGTTTACTTGTTAGTGTATAAACTGATTTTTAGATCATTAAAAAATGTTTGGGCATCAGCTTTTGTCCAAAACCCTACTTTCCCTTCTTTGGTAATTGTTGAATCCATGGTTTCGATAAATAACTGTCCGTCAAAATAGCATTGAATAGAGTTTCCTTTATGTATTACTGCCATATTGTGCCAGATATTTGATGTTACAGGGAGGTTGTAACTTTTTAATTGTTTCCTGTTACCATTAATTACTTTATATAACCGGAGATTGCTTTCAAGCGGATTAGCGCGGGCTAAATAGTAATTGTCGGCATCCTGATAACGCCACACCAAACCACCTCCCTGATCTTCCCTGCCTCCCACGGCTTTTATTTCTATTGATAAAGCAAGGTCTTTTATTTCTTGCTGATTTATTATAAGCAGATTGAACAGATATCCTGAGCTCTGAGATGATGTTTGTCCCATAACCTTACCTCTTTCCTTATCATCAACTACCTCCCATTTTCCGGGAAGATTTTTTCCTGTTACAGATGAAGTCCACCCAGAAGGTATTTTACCTGTTGCTATTGTATCAAAAGAGATTTCAGTAACGGAATCAAAGTACAGTGAATCGAATATTTTATCATAATTCTGATTTAAGCTGACATTCTTCTGTTTACATGCAACCATTGATAAAATGGTAATAGATAGGATTACGAAATACTTCATCTTTTTTACACAAATATAGATGAGGTTTATGAGGAAATGATGAGGAATTATGATCAGGAAAGAGGTAATCTTACCACAACTTTTGTTCCTTTGGAAAAATTGCTGACAATCGATATTGACCCTTTGTGTGCTTCAACTATCGTTTTACAAACAGCCAATCCAAGACCATAACCTCCACTCTGACGTGACCTGGATTTATCAACACGATAAAATCTTTCGAAAATATGAGGGAGGCTTTCCTCAGGTATACCAATACCATTATCTTTTATGCTGAACACTGCATGGAGATCCTCTCTTACAAGTTCAATATCTATATTCCCGTTAATCGGAGTGTACTTGATAGCGTTGTCCGCAAGATTCAGTAATAATTGGAAAATCCGGACTTTGTCTCCCAATATTGTAATATTGTCGGTAATCCTGATTTGCAGGTGTTGTTGTTTTTCTTCTGTAAGTAGTCTGATGTCTTCATAAAAAGATTGTACCAGTTCTGATAAATTTAATTCAAAGAGTTCTTCAGCCACCAGTTTATTCTCAGGTGTAGCTATTATCAGAAGGTTATTTATCAGATTTGAAAGCCTCGCCAGTTCCTCGATATCGGACTGGATTTTTACACGGTACTCATATGGAAGATCTTCCTGAGCTGAAAGTTTTTCCCACTGGGTTCGCAGAATAGTCAAAGGAGTCTTTAGTTCATGAGAAGCATCAGCTATGAATTGCAGCTGGGAATTAAATGCTTTTTCAAGTCGTTGAAGCAAATTGTTAAAAGTTCCCGTAAGTTGACCAATCTCATCGTCAGGATTAGTGCTAATTAAGCGTATAGAGAGGTTCTTTTCATAAATAGTATCCACCTGTTTGCGAATCTGCTCAACAGGAGCCAGTGTCTTTTTTGCCAGAAATCGTCCGCTGAAAAACAACAATATTACAATTGACAATCCAAGAAGTACCATGAGCGTTCTTATTCGTGCAAGAATTCTTTTTTCGTCAGACACAGAAATTACTACTTCCACCCAACCTGAAAAGACATATCCTTCATTTATTGGATAAATCACTGATGAAAACCACTGTCCTTCTTCTTTAAAATCATAAAACCAGGCTTCTCTTTTTGAACTCTTCCAAATCTGTTCAACTGAAACAGTATTCTTCATTACATGAAATACAGGGGCCGGGCGATAAAGATTTCCGTCTTGTTTAATAATTCTGAACCAGTATGAAGGATTAACATTAAAATCGTCTTCCGGAAGGTCTGTAAATGTCTGAGTATTGTTATCGTAAGTCTCGGATAATTTATGTGCATGCCGTAATAATTCGTTCCTTGATTTTGTTTTAAGGGAATAAGCAACAGCTGAATACAGGATTATACAAAATGCTATAAGAAGTGCAAACAATACAGTAGTATAAAGCACTGATAATTTACCACGTATGGAAATATTAACTTTACTCATCGGCTAGCATATAACCCAAACCCCTGATGGTTTTAACTAATTTAACTGGTGAATCAGAATCAATTTTTCTTCTTAAATTTTTAATATGAACATCCACAAAATTGGTCATTGTATCATAATTCTCCTGCCATATATGTTCTGCTATTGTAAGTCGGGATACTGCCCTGTTCTTATTATATGCCAATAATTCAAGAATCCGAAACTCCTTCGGGGTAAGATATATCTCCTGTTGGTTCCTGAATATTTCACGTTTTGCAGTATCTATCGTTAAATCCCTGATTTTGATCAGACTGGTAGGAAGATTTGTTTTCCTTCGAATAAGCATACGGACTCTGGCAGTCAGTTCATCCATAGCAAATGGTTTTGTAAGGTAATCATCAGCACCTGAATCCAGTCCCTTAACTTTGCTACCAGTATCACCAAGTGCAGTAAGTAGAAGAACCGGAGTTGTTACGCCAGCGGCACGGATCTTTTTGAGTATCGCAAATCCGTCAATCTCCGGTAAAAGCAGATCAAGAATTATTAAGCTGTATGTTTCAAATAGTGCTCTGTTCAGTCCTGATAATCCACTGTTTATCCATTCAACATTGTAGAGATCTGAACTAAGTCTCTCAACAATATTCTGACCTATAACAGGTTCATCTTCAATCAGCAGAATATTCATTACTCACTTCGTGATAAAAACAATAACAACCTTTCATTGCCATATGTCAAAGATAGTCAGTGTGTATGAAGAAATGATGAGGGCTTCCTCTTTTCTCAAAAAGATGCAACCCGTAATCACGTGTTAAATTTTCAATAACTCCCATATTTAACAGAATTGTTCTTTAAATTTGTTCGGTCAGTATGATATAAATAAACTAAAAATATGATTAGTTACAGAGGCAATTGCCTATTCATTTTCTTTGTTTTACAATTTTGCTTATTGAATATTCAAACTTCTTTTTGCCAGAACGATGAAAAAAACATAAAAATTCTGGGACCGGTTGAATTGAAATTTGAACCCACCTATACAATCGAAAATTTCATAAATGCACCTCGGATTTTAACCAAGACGAATACAAACTCACCTATAACAGAGCAAACAGGTCCTGAATCAGTTTTCGAAATGATTTTTTCATTCGGGATAGAAACCGCTATACCCCGTATTGGACTTACTTTCGAAACCATGTGGAAGCCCTTTGCCAAAACTGATGAAAACCTCTTTACCGGAGCAACTGCAGGGAGTCTGGGCAGCGAGGTAAAGGACAATTTTCCTGAAATTGAGGCAGAAATTAATTTTTCGCTTTTTACATTCGAACAGACCAGGGGTTTGTTAGATGCACATTTTGATGTTGTGGATAAATTCAGTCCGGCAAAAAGACCCTACGACCAAAGCTCGTACACTCATAAACTCAATCTGGAACTGGATGTGGCAATTGGCGTCTTTCACTGGATAAAAAATGAAAATTGGCTACGGGATGTGGAGATGGAAGTCTCTTTTGATTATGTGGCTTCGGGCCTACCTAAAAATGGCGATGTCTTTCCTGAAATGGGAATAGAATACCTCGATGATGCCAGCCCCTGGTCGATTTCGTTTTTGGTAGTTTTCCCAATTGCCCCGTTGCATATAAAGAAGAATAAGTAATAAAATACGACTATGAGAAATGGATACAGAATATTAGCGAAAGCTGCTGTTGCACTGATTGTATTGTCTGTACTTTCTGTCCTTATCTATATGTCCCCTTTCAGAAGTCTTCTGTTTTATTACTGGCAGGTAACGTAGGAGAGAGTAGGACATCGATTGATCTTCAGCCTTACCGAGCCACCCACAAACGCTTTGGATTTTTTCCAACAGGAATCGCTGCTGTCAACTTCCAGTTTTCGATATCTATTATACTTACATCATTGGACGAGGTATTTGATACAACCGCGTATTTCCCATCGGGGGTCAGTTCTATCCAGTTTGGATTTTTACCAACTGTAATATTTTTCAGAATTCTATCGGTTGCAACATCAATGGCTGTTACATCATCTGTAAACTGGCTCGTTAAATAGACAGTTTTCCCATCAGACGATACACAAAGACCATGTGCTGCCTTTCCTTCATTGTCAAATTTTGATGAAATCGGCAATTGCACCCAGCTAACGATCTTGTTTTGCTCTGCATCAATTTTAACGAGTCCGTGAAACCAACGAAGAGTAAGGTAAATGAATTTGCCATCCGGAGTTGCTGTCATCACTCTTGGAAAGCCGAAAGTAGGAATTTCCGCAATTACTTTCATTTCATCAAGGTTTATCCTGACAATTTTATTGTCGCCTTCTGAAGTAACCCAGACATTTTTTCCATCCGGCATTGGTAATACAATGTGTGGATTCCTGCCTACAGCAACACTGTTTACAATTTTGTAACTGGCAGCTGAAATGACATCAACCATGTGATCGGCATTTATAGCTGTTAAAATATATTTTCCGTCGAGGCTAAAACTTAACTGATGTGGTACTTTGCCAACCTGAACTGTCTCTATTACATTATTGATTGTTGCGCTGATTATTGAAACAGTATTATCTCCTTCATTACTGACAGCAATTAGCGTCCCGTCAGGCGAAACGGCTACTCCGTGTGGCTTGTTGCCAGTTGTTATGTCGGCAATTTTCTGTTTGGTTTGTATATCAACTACTGAAATAAAGTTGTCCCCGAAATTTGTAATATATGCTCTTGGTGTCTGAGAATAAACACCAATGCTGATAAGGAGAAATAAAATTGTTAGAATTGTTTTCATGATATTATTGTTTTAGGGATTATTCCGGTCTGAGCAGATCATATCCAACACCATTGTACACAATCATAATAAATTAAGGAATAATAAATATCAGGCTTGCCATGGTCGAGCCTATTAAGAAGTAATGAACATAACCAGGGTACACATGTAACTCTGCTGTCATACTTATTGAATTAAATTTGAGATAATTCTATTATTCTTAATAAGAAACAAATCAGTAGCAAATAAGTTTTGTAATTTGGCTTTGAACAATACAATAAAATATGGACGGCAGTACCTGGACCTGCCATCCATTTATTTTAAGACCTGAACTTATTTTTCCTTCTCACATTGAATTAATAACCTGTAAGGAGGGAAAGCTTATTCAAAAGTATAAAGTAATCTCTTTCCACTTCAAGAAAATCAAGCTGATTTTCAAATATTAACTGAACCTCCGGAAGATACTCAGGAAAAGATATTTCCCCTGCTTTCAACAGGAGAAAAGTACTTTCAGAAAGTGAAGGATCTGCAGCAATCTCTTTAATATTCATATAATTCTGCAAAACCGCCTGTGCATTCGAGTATGCAGCTTTTAGGCTTGATGTGATTTCACTTATCACCTGGTCGTAATTCAACTGTGACCAGTTTTCTTCAATTCTGGCTTGTTTTACTTTGTTTTTGTTTTCCCATAAGGGTATGGAGATCCCAGTATGGATACCTTGCATCTTCTGATTAAGTATGGTTTCTCCTTTATAACCTGCTTCAATTTTCGGAAGCCTGTTTATGTTCTCGACCTTAACTTTTTGTCCGCTTAAATCCATTTTGTGATTGGCGATCCTGATATCAGGATTGAATCCCATTAGTTTTGCCTGGATTGAATCGAATGCAGTATCTATTAAAATATTGATTGATATTTACTTTCAATTCTCTTTATTTCTGAGGCCGACAATGCCACAAATTCTTTTTCTGTCGCTCTTTTTGATAACAATCCTTTATTCTGTTCCAAAAATCTAATCAGCAATGCGACCATTCTATCTGGCATCTCAAAATTGTCATCCAACCAAGTTTTCATAGCATCGTACTTTTGAAGGTAGGCAACTTCCTGTGGAATGATACTATCAATTGTTGATTCAACACATTCAAAAAGAAACTCGGACTGAACTGTAGCATCAAAATACCTATAATAATCAATAGTTTCATTTAGAACTTCAACATTATTATCTTCTGTTCTCTTCCATTTTATGAAATCAAGCATTGGTTGAGAATAAGTCTCAAGGACTTTTCGATAATCATCAATCCTGTCCAAAATTGCTGACGACACTGGGAATATTATTCCTTGAGGAGTGAATTTCATAACTGAGAGAAGATGGTGGATTAAGTATCTATGGATTCTCCCGTTCCCATCCTCAAATGGGTGAATAAAAACAAATCCAAAAGCAATTATAGTTGCACTTAATACAGGATGAAAGTTATTACTTTCCAACAATTTGGCAGTTTCAATTAATCCGTCGATTAAATTATTTAGATCCTGCCATCTTGCAGAAATATGTTCAGGAATTGGTTCTCCGGTAGTTCGATCATGTTCACCAACGAATCCCCCCTTCTTTCTAAGACCCATATCTACAAATCGACTATTCTCTATAACAATTTGTTGAAGACGAATCAATTCTTCCTTTGACAACGGTTTACTACCAGCCTGACCAATTGCCTTCCCCCATCTCAACGCTCTATTCTGAGTAGGTTTTTCCCCCTCTATTGTAAATGAAGCTTTTGAGTCTTTCAACAAAAGAAAAGCAGAGGTACGTAATAGAATATCTTTATGAATGTCATGAATTACTTCGACAGTTTTTTTCGCCAGGTTTCTGGAAATATAGACCTCCAATTTTTCAGTTCGCCGTATTAATGGGCAAAAATTAACTGTTCCGGGCAGATTATTACGTATTCTATGTCTTGATGAATTAATGCTTAAAGTACTTGTATATTGCAACTTATCATCCAGTAGTGGAATGAAATTCTTAAATGTAAGATCTGCAATCGGTAACTTTTTTTGCATTAACCATTCATATAAAAACCAAATCTTTCTCATATACTGTCCTGAATACTCGGACATTATGATGGTTACAACCTCTGATTGATCTATCCTTTCAAATAGTTTCTTAAAAAACAACAGGTTAACTCCTTCGTATTTCAATGCAAAGACTAAGTGTCCGGTTAATGTATCGGCAGGTTGATATTTTGGCCCAAACACTATCCACCCTGGTTTATTATAGTTCTTGTTTTTCTTGCTTATCAAAGCCAAAGTAACAGGGATCGGTACTTCCAATTTGTAATACTGGATAACGGCACCATAACCAGTTAAAAAGCCGGTTTCTGGAGTTGTTCGTCCATGAAAAACGAGTATTTCTTGTGAAAATTGGGTATTTTTCATTGTCTTATCTAAAATATAGGTATTTACAAATATATGAAAAATAGGTATAAAAGATGAAAAGTAGGTAAAATTAATGATATTTCGAGAAATATAGGTATTCTATTGAAGCTGAGAAATTAGGTCTTAGCATAAAAAAGACTAATTTCAGATCCGGGTCTTTATTACTGCCACTCCTTTAAAAGCTCTTTAAAGAGATGTGTTTTATGATGATCATTTAACAGGTGGTCCGGACCATTAATCAAAGGATCATACCAATCCTTTTTCGTGAAGTACTATTTCGTCCTTCCCGTCATATTTCTCTGGAAATTTGACAATGGTAACCTTCTTATTGTATTGGATTTTTTGCCAATGTCCCATTGCAGGTATTGGAATATTCATTCGTTTGCAGATCTTCCGCAGGCCGTTATCAGAAATCTTATACCTTTTTGCAAGTCTTGATAGCGGCTCAGACCAAACCAAATCATTGAGTTCTTTTCGTGTTAGCGTAACCTTTTCCATAACATTAAAAATTAAGATGGTTACGAAAGATATATATCAGAAATCAAATTCCAGAAGTTCTTCTTTTTTGTTTACCGCATTCCAAAGCCTGAAGGACATAATCTCATCAAACTCTCCATTGTCAGAAAGGCTCCAAATTACAGGCGCATCTTTCAGGATTGTATGACGGACGGTGATTATCTTATTCATGGTAAAGAAAAAAAGACTGCAGTACAGGTATCTTCTTTCTGTGTGGACATTGATAAGTCTTACAATTTCAATATTATCTCCTTCCTTATAGGTATAGATTCTATCCAACTTCAATACTTTGCCTGTTGTACAAATACAATCGCTATCGATGAAATACCAGGACGAAAGGAAGTGACACCCAAGTCTAAGCAGGCAACCTTTAATCTTTTTCTTCAAAGAAAGGATATAGAGTCGTACTTTATAGTTCATTTTCAACATAATAATCAGTATAAAGGTATCCCCCGGTATCACTCCCCCCTGGGTGCCCCCCCGGTATTAGCATGAGGGTGCTGCAGAAAGAAAATCCGCAGAGATTTACTTGCAATTTATTTTAATATAAATACATGACTGATCATGATCTGACACTAAAACCATGAAGAAAAAAAATTCTGGAAATAAAAATAATTTGGCCAAAAATGGCTTTCAAAAATATTTTATAAAAATTTATGAAATATTTCAATTAAGCATTTGAAATACAGCAGATATGCTTATTAATTTTTACAAACTGAGGTTAAAGAACTTTGGAATCAAAAAGGGGGAAATCTTTGTGGCAGATTTTGCGGATTTTGTGGCGAATTTTGTGGCAGGAAAGACAAAACCCCTTGATTTACAAGGGGTTTTGTGGGTGTAGGGGCGGTGCGGACGGGACTCGAACCCGCGACCCTCGGCGTGACAGGCCGATATTCTAACCAAACTGAACTACCGCACCAAAAGCGATGCAAAATTAATC
>Ga0116174_10002091_pt1 | contig 17581 bp, 15 predicted proteins | sample AD_UKC087_MetaG_FD_89801 | JGI IMG/M metagenome (GOLD analysis project Ga0116174, IMG submission 89801) | Active sludge microbial communities of municipal wastewater-treating anaerobic digesters from USA - AD_UKC087_MetaG | ecosystem: Engineered > Bioreactor > Anaerobic > Digestate | place: USA...
GTTTAAGATTTTCTAAATACTCATCATATGGTTTAAGTACAACCTCAATATCTTCAGCTTGAGTACCTTCTTTCAATGTACAACCTTCTATCAATACTGCATTCCTAGGATATATGATATATGCACAATCATAGTATGTACCAAGTAATGTAGCTTTCTTTCCTACATATCCTGTTTCTTCAGCTAATTCTCTCATAGCACAATCTATTGGATCTTCATCTTCACTGTCAAACACTCCACCAGGTATATCTAAAAACTCTTTCATTGGACCAGGTCTGTACTCTCTTACTAAGATAATATTATTATCTTCTGTTATAGCTATTATAGTTGCAGAACCATGTATAGCTCCTCCTACCTCAAACTTAGATATGTTTCCATTCTCATCTTCAAAAGTTCTTAGGAGTACTTGTCTATAGTTTTTGTATTTGACTTCTTCTTTTATTAATTTCATTTATATATATTATCAATTCCTTTATCTAAGGTAAACTGTGAGGAGAGGAAATGCAAAAATGAAAAAGGTGTATAATTATCTTAATAAATTAAACCATTACATCTATGAAAATAATCATTGCAGATAAGAAGACATCCTTTACAGATGAACAAATATCTCTTCTTAAAACAAAAGGAGATATTGTATTTATTGAAACCAATGAAGAATGGAAGAATACAAAGGAAATATTTTCAAAAGATGAAAAAGTATTAGCTTTAGACCCTGGAGTATGTGATTGGTCATTCTCAAAAGATCTCATAGATAAAGTTCCTAACCTTAAAGGTGTATGTTTACCTACAACTAGTTATACTTGGGTAGATGGTGAATATCTAAGAAAGAAAAACATTCCATTAACAAGTGTTCCTAAATATTCAACAGAGTCAGTAGCAGAACATGCGATCTTTCTCATGTTAGCAGTTTCAAAAAAGTTGCCTTTGATAATTAGTAATGGATGGAAATTGGATTGGGATAAACATTTAGGATATGAGATTAAGGGTAAGAGAATGGGAATCATAGGTTTGGGTGATATTGGTAGTAGGATTGCTGAATTAGGAAAGAATATTGGTATGGATGTGTACTACTGGTCTAGAAAAACAAGAAATGAAAACTATACATATTTAGAGTTAGATGAATTGATAAAAACTTCTGATTATCTTTTCTTAACAATTCTTAATAATGAAGAAACAAAAGAGTTTTTGAATAAGGAGAGAATGGATATGATGAAGAATAGTTCACATATCATTAATACAACTGGTAATGGAGTGTGGGATTTTGATTATGCAGTAGAAAAAGTTAAAGAAGGTTCTCTTGCAGGAATAGGGTTAGATGAGGATAGGGTAGAGATTAAAGATTATGGCTGTAATGTTATGATTACTCCTCATATAGCTTGGTTTACGAAAGAATCTTTTGAAGAGGATTATAGATTATGGGTTGAGTGTATTATCTCTGTTATTGATAATAAACCTATGAATATAACTAATTAAATATGAGTGATATATTACCAAAAACAGTAAGAATTGGAGATACTTCCTCTCTTGAAAAAAGAAGAAGAGTTAATACATCTGCAGGTTGTTTCCTTGTTAAAAAAGAAGGAGATAATGTTGAGTTATTAGTAATTCAAAAAGTATGGCCAGATGGTACTACTAAATATGTATTACCTAAGGGACATAAAGAAGGTGAGGAGACATTAGAAGATACAGCTCTTAGAGAAGTAAGAGAGGAATCTGGTTATTCTGATATATCTCTACTTAGATATCTAGGATCAGGTACATATGAAATAGATTGGGAAGAGATACAGTTAAAAACAGATCACTATTTCTTAGCTTTACTAAATAGTGAGAAAGAAGAAGGTAAAAAACCAGAAACATATGAAGATGGTGTTGTATTAGAAAATCAATGGAGAGATGTAGATGAAGCATTGGGATTACTAACATATGAAAATTATCCTGAGATTAATAAATTGGTTAAGAAATATATAGAGAAGGATATTTTAGGTTAGTGTAGTATTTTATTCCTAGTTGGATATCTCTATATGTTTGGTATAAATATGTATAATAAGTGTATATAAATTAATAAATATATTTATGAAGAAAAATACTAAAATCTTAATAATAGTTATTTTAATTCTTCTAATTCTATTTGGCATAATATTTTGTAAATTCTCAAGAAATAAACTATCTCTTAAAAAACAAGAAGAACAATTAGAGAATATTTATGAAGAAGATTCTTTTTTTGAAGATGAATCAACTCCAGAGGAAGAACAGAAAGGGCATAATCTTAAGTTAACTATAGTTGGACCCAAAGAAGATGTTATTCTAAGAGGACAGGCTAGAATGTATGATGCATTAGTAGAGGGTAATGGTAAGTATAGTAAGAGAGTGAGATGTTCTTGGAAATTCTATCTAAATGAAAATAATGAGGAAGTTCTATTTAGAGAACAAGATACTTCTAATTGGTTAAGTGAAGAATCAGAAAATATTTGTGGTTTTACCTCAACCTTTATAGACAAGATAGGGAAGTTGAGAGTAGTACTAACTATGACAGTATATGATGCAACAAATGATAATATAGAGACTATTACAGCTGAAAGAGAATATACGGTACTGAATTAGAAGAGTGATAGAAAATTAAAATAGTTGTTGATTATGAATATTATAAAGATTATGTTATAATAATTTCCAATAAGTTCCAATAAGTTCAGTCGTAATCTAGATGGTATTACCAACTAAATCATGGCAGTTTCCCCAGACTCATTACAAAGAAGCTCTAAATTCAGAGTGGTATAGAACTTTAGTCAAATTGCAAACTACATTTGTAAATACAACAATTGAATTCTATAAGAAGAAGGGTTTTGATTTTGCTTTGTTACCTGTGACTACTGGTGCAATCTCGAGTCCTATGGGGCTTGGGAGTGATTCTTCTCCTGTTAAAATTAATATTGATGGTATTGATATCTATCTTGCCGATTCTATGCAATTTATGTTGGAGTATGCTTGTAGGCTTGCTAATAATGGTACTTACTATTTAGCTCCTTCGTTTAGAGGTGAAAAAGCTGATGAAAGGCATCTTTGCCAATTTTATCATTCAGAAGCAGAAATCTTTGGAGGGCTTGATGATGTGATTAAATTCGTAGAGGACTATCTTAAATTTCTAGTTGAGAAATTCGTCCGTCAGGAGAGAGATAGAATCCTTTCAATAGCAGGAACTACAGATCACATAGAGAGCTTTTTAAAACTAAAATCTATAAAGAAGGTTACATTTGATGAAGCGGCTAAGCTTTTAGAAAACAGTAATTACATCCAAAATCATGGTAAATACAGGACTATTACTTCTGAGGGTGAGAAGGAATTGATGAAAATGTTCGGGGGCTTTGTATGGATAACACATTTTGATCATTTGTCTGTCCCTTTCTATCAAAAATTTGCAGATGAAGATATGAGAACAGCATTGAATGCAGATCTATTAATGGGAATAGGAGAAACTGTTGGATCTGGAGAGAGACATCTTAATAGATTACAAACAGAAAGAGCTTTAGATTACCATGAAGTAAGTAGAGACAGTTATAAGTGGTATTTAGATATGAAAGAAATACATGAGGTCCAAACTTCTGGGTTTGGATTGGGTGTTGAGAGATTCTTTCTTTGGTTATTAAAACAGAATGATATTCGAGATATGCAGTTAGTTCCAAGATTTAATGGAAGAAAGGAGGTTCTATAGAATGCTAACAGTAGATAAGATAGAAGAAATGTCGTATACAGATTTCATTGCTCTTATTAAAGAAACAAATCGATGTCCTGGGGGAAAGGATACTATTCGTAGGATTGTACAGAATTCATTTATAGATTCTGGTAGCAAAATACTTGAAATAGGTTCTAATACAGGTTTTACATCATTGGAATTGGCTCATATTACGAATTCATCGATTTGGGGGATAGATGTATCAGAATCTTGTGTAGAAGCTTCTAAAGAGCTCTTATTGAAAGACACAGAGTTTGTTCAAAAGAGGGTTAACTTTCAGGTAGGGAGTGCTTATGATATTCCTTTTGAAGATCAGACTTTCGATTTAGTTGTAACAGGTGGGGCAACATCTTTTATGGACAAAAAACAAAAAGCAATTTCTGAATATAAAAGAGTTTTAAAGCCATGGGGTTTTTTAAGTGTTACGCAACTATTCTATAAAAGGAAACCTCCTCGAGAAGTTGTTGATTCTGTATCTGAAGCCATTGGGGTTAAAATTAATTCTTGGACTGAAGATGATTGGAAGCAAATTTTTCAAGAGAATCAGCATGATGAGAACTGGGAATTGTATTATTATGAAAAACAAGAGTTACAATCTAGATCAAGAAATGTAATAGATGAGTATATTGATTATTTTATGAAAAAAGAACACCTTGTTAATTTAGATGATAAATTGAAAAAGGCTATACGTAAGAAATGGAAATATTACATTGATATATTTAATGAAAATCATAAGTATTTAGGTTATTTTATAGCGCTGTTTAGAAAAACAGTTTATCCTGAGGAACCAGAATTGTTCAAGAGGAGGGGTATATGAGTGATTTTGAACCAATATACTCGGAAACACACGGAGAAAGTGAAAGTATTAAGAGTTTAAGGGAGGGTCTAGAGAATTCCTTCTCAGAGTATTATAGTAATCTGGGTTATCAAGAAGTATCCTCTGTGCCTCTTTTGGAGCATAGCGATAACAGTGTTTTATTTGTTGGAGCATCAATTAGTGCAATTAAAGACTTGTTATTAAGTGGGGATTTCCCACAGGATACTAATGGTGTTTTTCTTTTTCAAGAATGTATTCGTACTGGCGCAAGAGAACACATGTTTGATAATTCGTGGTTACCATTTGGACAAATATATTTTGAGATGGCCTCGATTCTTTCAAGGCCTGGAAGATCCTCTGAAGTAATCTCTGAATCATTAGAATTTTTATTAGAAAAAATGGAAATTTCTCAAGAGAGAATTAAAATACTTAGTTCTAAAAATATCTGTGAATATTCGGATTTAGACGTAAGTGTCGAAGTTGAATATGACTCTCGGGAAGAGGATTTTTATACATGGGTTTACGGAATAGATGGGGTTACGGGAGAGGGTTTGACTATTGCAATTTATAACTCACAGTTAAATTCTTGGTTAGAAATCGGAAATATTGTATCAATCTACGATCGCGATGGTAATGAATTAGGTATTGAATTTGGTTTTGGTTGTGAATATTTTTTAACAGCATTGAAGAATGCCGATAATCCTTTACAGTTCTCGAAAGTATTTGATGTATTCGATTATTCAGATGGGTTGCCTTTAAAATATTATTATAATCTTGAAGCTGTTGCCCAAATGAAGGGTAGTGGTGTTAATATAGGTGATCATGGTGCGGAAAATGTCTATAAGAATTATTTAAAATCACTGCAATATGTTGCACATACTTTAGGATTGTCTGTAGATATTGTTGTATCAGATTTAGATAGATATACACGTGAGGTCTTAGGAGTTGAAAGCGAGTTCGATATTGAAAAATCTTTTTTAGATGAACATCAAAGGCGGAAAGAAAATTTAAAATCTTTAGTAAAGAGAATTTGTGTTTTCCTTTGGAATGATGTTCAAGGTAATAAACATAAGGAATATTTTACAGATCCAGCAAGAACTATTAATGATTATCTCTTGCAGAATGGTATTCAAAAAATTGAAGTTATGTATCTTTTGGAGAGACTAAGGAGATTTGGTATACTAGAACAGATAAATTAATAATATTTGATTATGTTACATAGAATAGGTGTTTTTGCTACATCATCTCCTGTTGATAGACCCCCTAATGAAAAGGATTATCAATATCTTAAAAGTAAAGGGCTTGAAATAGTAGAACATCCTCAAGTGAGAAAAGTATACGGACATACCGCAGGTACTATACAGGAAAGGGTTTCAGCATTAGAAGATTTTTTGAAGGATGATAGAATAGAGATTCTTATGGCATATTGGGGAGGAGCAAATACCAACCAGATTCTACCTTATTTGAACTACGACTTATTTAAAAAATACCCAAAACCCATTATAGGTTTTTCAGATACTACTGCTTTACTATTGGCAGTGAATAAGTTGGCAGGTATAAAAACTTATATGGGGCCTGCAGGAGTAACATTTGACAAGCCTGATCCATTTGAATATTCTTTTAAATATTTTAAAAAGATTCTTATAGATAATGAATCTGAAATAATAATAAAAGATTCTAAAAACTTCGCAGATGATTTATATTTCCTTAGAGAGGATTCAGACCATAGAATTTTACAGAGTAATGATGGTAGGAAAATTTTTAAACATGGAAAAGCTCGGGGGCAAATTGTGGCAGGTAATCTTCAAACGCTTTTGGTTCTGATGGGTACTAAATACTATCCAGATTTGAAGGGTAAAATCTTATTTATAGAAGAAGACGAGAGTTCTAGTGTATCTATGATACATAGATTCTTAACTCAGCTTTCACAATCTATTAATCTCAATGAATTAAAGGCAATTTTAATTGGTAGATTTGCTTCTCAATCGGGGTTTAATGAAAAAGATTCTGAGGAACAGATATATGAAGATGTTTTTAAAGATGTTAATATACCTATTGTTTATAATTTGGATTTTGGTCACACAGACCCATTATTTACAATTCCTATCGGAGGAAGAGCAGTTGTTAATACTAAAAATAATGAATTAAAAATAGAAGCTTAGATGAAGATTTTACAAATAACCAGTGATTATGTACCACGTCCTTTGTGGGGAATGGGTTGGCATGTTAAGCAGATAGTATCAGGTTTTTCTGAGATTTCTGATTCTGAAGTATATGTTGCAACAGCATCTAAGAGTTCTAAAGAGGGTATTAATATGATTTGTACTGATGTTGAAACAGACCGTAAATTATTGTCTGATAATCCCTATGAAATATTCAATGATTTCGAAAATTTTAATAAATGGCAATTGGCTCTTGCCAAAAACATATTAAATTCCGGTAAGAAATTTGACATTATACATGCTCATAATTGGATGTCTTGGTTGACTGCAAAAGAAGTGAAGAAGTACATGCCAGATGCTAAAATATATATAACTTTTCATCTTCTGCAGCGACAGTATGAGTTGATGAAGGATAATCCCATACCTTCTCATCATGATGAAATCGTGGAGATAGAGCAAGAAGCTATAAACTTGGCGGATGGAGTTGTTATTTTGAGTGATTCACAAATAAACTTACTTGAAAGTCACTATGATATTGATTCTAAGAAAATGCATCTGATTCCTCATAGTATAAATTTTATATTGAAAGATTTCTCTACTCTGAAAGTATTGAAGAAAAAATCTAATGTTGTGAGATTGGTATTTCTTGGAAGAGTAGAGGAAGACAAGGGAATTCGGGAGGTTTTAGAGGTATTCAAACTCCTATGTGGTCAGTATGAGTTATCTCTTGATGTAATAGGAGATGGTCCTATTCTTAAAGATTTAAAAGAGAAATATCTAAATGGTAATATAAAGTTCTGGGGTTATCTAGATCGGGTTTCAATTGAAAGTATTCTTCAAGATTCACACATGTTCTGTATGCCTAGTTCTTCAGAGAATTTACCTTTAACGGTATTGGAAGCTATGGGTTTTGGATTGGTTCCAGTATTTACCTCTGGATCAAGTGTTCCTCATATTTATGATCATGATTATCATGGGAAGTTGATAAAACTCATAGATCGGGGCGGAAAGCTAGTACCAGATAAGGAGCAGTTATTGCTTGAAATAGAGGACCTTTTAAAAAATCCTGAAAAAATTACTAAGATGTCAGAAAGGTCTTATAAACTTATATCAAAGAAATATTCTGTTAGGAAAATGATAGAATCCTTGATTGATTTGTATGGAAACAAACTTCAAGACTAAATATAGATTTACAACCTTCTAGCTTAAATCTCCTTTATAATTAAATATTCATGTATTCGCACCATCGTCAAAGAAGTTCTGATATGTTTTGCAGATAATCCCGACCTTGATATACCAACACTTTTTTGAGGTTCAACTGTCAATTTCCGAACGGTACCTTTTTAGAAACTGGCGGAATGGACGGGGCTCGAACCCGCAACCTTCGCAGTGACAGTGCGATGCTCTAACCAGTTGAGCTACCACTCCTTATCTAGAAAAAGAGTATATCAAAATATATGTCTAATCTCAATCACTATATATCCTCTTCATCACCTCCTCAACGTACTTGTCTCTCATGTTTTCTCCTCTAGTGTTAGGTTTATATGAAATCATATGACTGTTGTCACCTATTTTTATAAACTTTCCGAGATTTCCTGATGGTACTTTAAGACTATCTCCTTCACCGACTTCTTTAAGGATACCAAGAGCTCCACCTAGTAATGTTTGTACAGTATCCTCATTCTCTAGATTAAGAGCCTGAAGATTAAGTTGAGAATTATTACCAAAAGCAGTTAGTTTAAATAGTGCAAGATATTCAGGGGAATCTGGAGTATTAAGTCCCATACACCTATCATTATTACCACCGATTTCTTCTAGATGTAGTGTATATGTTTTGCCATCATATTCAACTTCTTTTCGTGGCATTAAATTTTCTATACCGGCTTCGACAAATTCAATTTTATTAGGATCCATATTATTTTTTTAATAGTTAAATATATTTTTGTATAGCTTCTCTGTATGTAGCTTTAGCTTGTGCTCCAATAATAGTCTCTTGTACTTCACCATTCTTAAAGATATATACAGCAGGTATACTCATAATCTCATACTGTTGTGCAAGTAAACCTTCCTCATCTACATTAACTTTACATATCTTTGCATTATCAAATTCACCTGCTAACTCTTCCATTACAGGTCCAACCATCTGACATGGACCACACCAAGGAGCCCAAAAATCAACTAATGCTACTCCTTCATAATCTAAAACTTCTTTTTGAAAAGTTTCTCCTGTTAAATGTAATACTTCTTTCATATGTTTATGTCTAATAATTTAAAAAGACTTAGAATATAGGCTTTTTACGATATTCCTAGTATAATATATATTATACCATGAACAGAATTGATATTAGAAATAAAAAGGAAGAAGCAATTAAAAAAGCCATTGAAGTATTAGAAAATGGTGGCTTAATCGTATACCCAACTGAAACTTGTTATGGATTAGGTGGTGATGCAACTAATCCAGAGGCTCTTAAGAAGATAATGGAGTATAAGAAGTTAAGAGGTTCTAAACCAATATCCATTGCAGTATCAGATAAAGATATGGCTAAGGAGTATGTAGAACTAAATGAAATAGCAGACAACCTCTATGAAAACTACTTACCTGGTCCAATTACAGTAATTTCTGTAAGTAAAGGTAATCTTGTACCACCTGTTGTATCTCTACAAGGAGCTGTAGGTGTAAGGTACCCTGACTACGATTTTACTTTAGATTTAATTAAAGCATTTGGTAAACCAATTACAGCAACATCTGCAAATATGTCCTACAAATCAACCCCTTACAGTATTGATCAGTTAATAAAAGATTTACCTAAGAAGAGTTTAAACCTAATAGATCTCTTTTTAGATGTTGGAGAACTACCTAAGAATCAACCATCTACTGTATTAGATACTACACTTAATGAGCTTGCTGTATTAAGACAAGGAAAAATTGAATTTGAAGATGCATTAGTTAAAAACAAAAAGATAGAGGAGATTAATACTAAGAGTGCAGAGGAGACAATCAATTTTGCAAAAGAATTTACTAAGAAATATCTTTCATCTGGAGTACCATCTGTTGTTGCTTTAAGTGGAGAGTTAGGTGCAGGTAAAACTCAGTTTGCAAAAGGAGTAGGTGAGAGTTTGAATGTAAAAGATATTGTTAATTCTCCTACATATACCATTATTAATGAGTATAGCTATATAGATAGTAATGGGAATGAAAAAGTCTTAGCACATATGGATACTTGGAGGTTGGATGAGAATGAGCTAGAGAAGTCTGGATTGATAGAGCATTTAGAGAAAGGTGATATTGTACTGATAGAGTGGGCAGATAAGTTCTATCAAGAGATTAAAGCTCTTTGTGATAACATGAATATTCCTATGTATAAGGTTGTAATTAAATATATTTCATTGGATGAAAGGAGTATAGAAATATATGAGTAAGGAACCATTGATAATTGCATTTGATACTAGTTGTGATGATACCTCTGTTGCTGTTTTAAGAGGCCGTAGGGTACTTAGTTCTGTTGTTTCTTCTCAAGTGGAGATTCATGCTCAGTGGGGTGGTGTTGTACCTGATATTGCAAGAAGGGAACATGAGAAGAATATTCCAATTGTATATGAGGAGGCATTGAGAAAAGCAAAGATTAAGATAGAGGATGTGGAGTATATTGCTTGTACATATGGTCCAGGATTAGCTATTGATCTTGAAGTGGGTTTGAACTTTGCAAAGGATTTAGCTATTAAATACTCTAAACCTTTTATTCCTGTTAATCATATGGAAGGTCATTTCCTTTCAGGTCTTTTACTTAATTCTAAGGGTAGTGGTTTGGTAGAGGGCAATGTAGAGGAACTATTTCCAGCATTAGGACTATTAGTTTCAGGTAAACATACAGACTTAATATATGCTGAGAAGATTGCTAGTTACAAGAAGTTGGGAGAGACATTAGATGATGCTGTAGGGGAGGCATTTGATAAGGTGGGTAGAATGCTTAATTTTGGTTATCCTGGTGGTCCTACACTTACAGAATTTGCTAAGAAAGGAAAGAGTGGAGTAATTGCATTTACTATTCCAATGAGAAATTCTGATGATTTAAATTTTAGTTATTCTGGTGTAAAGACAGCAGCTTTGTACAAGACAAAGGAGTTAAGAGAGATATATTCTAAGGATAGGGAGTGGGTATATGATTTCTGTAGAGGTTTTTTAGATATGATTGTTGAATCTTTAGTTATTAAGTTAGAGAAAGCGATAATGATTTATCCAGAAGTAAAGAGTTTGTTTGTAGGTGGAGGTGTGTTTAATAGTGAGGAGATTTTAAGGAAGGTAGGGAGGGTTGCTAGAGAGAATAATCTAAACTTTATATATTCAGAGAAGATGTATAGAGGGGATAATGCAGGTATGATTGGTGTTGTTGCTTACTACAAAGTTTTAAGAAAAGAATATTTAGAAAATAGTAGTGATATATCTAAGGTTGATAGGGAACCGAGATTATCTTTTTAGTTTGTAATCAAAAATAAAAAAGCCGTAGATTACTCCACGGCTTTTAATATCATACCAGTACATCCTTAGCAGTCTACTGAGACCAATCTGCTAATTCTGCGATCTTAGCATAAATAGTATTCATTCCCTTATATTCTCCTGGGAGTGTGTTAGGAGGAATTTCTATTCCCCAATATGTGCTTTTTGTTGTAGGTGTTCCTGTTGTTACTTTTGGAATATTTATCTCTACTTCTACTTTTGAAGATGTTAGAGATGTTCCATCTGCATAATTAGTCGATGCTGCTAAAGCATACTTCTGTTTTGTTACATCAATTTGAGTTCCGGAAACAGTTGCACAAAGAGGGTTCGTAGTGGCATGATAGTTAGTACACATTTTTGGTATACCTTGATGTTCCTGATCTAAACCTACATTGCCTGTTGGTGTTGTTGTCAATACTCGATCTAATTTCTCGTTTTTTCCACCAACATTAAGTGTTCCATAGTTGATGGATTTCGGTGTTATATTAAAAGCTATTAGAGCATTCATTTCTACTCCACTAGTAACCTCTAAGTTATGAGTGTTGTTACCATTATCAATAGCTTTAACTGTAGCTAACCAGTTTTCTGTTGGAAATTGTATAGTTCCAGACGTTGAGGCTGTAGCATCAGCATAGTATTGGAAGTTGATGGTACATGTATAATTTGCTGCAGCATCAGATGCACCTGAGCATGTTCCTGCGTCAACATTACATGATATTTGTGGATAGCAGAAGTTGTTATTTGCTTCTCCAGTAGTGTCACAAAGGGAATATCCTTTCCCTGATCTATATGCATATGCATATACATTTGAAATTTTCCCACAACCATTGTTATCAGTTACTGTTGCTTTTACAGTTATTGGAGTTGTTGTATTTTCAGCAAGGTTTATAGCATTCCCACTATTAAATGTTACAGCACTCACAACAGGTGCTACATTTCTTACAGTAAAATGACTATTCTTCGGTGTTGTAGATGCTAGTAAATTAAAATTATCTACAACAAATGCATATGCATTGTTTGTTCCTTCTGAAATTACTGGAGGTACTGAGTAAGTACAGCTTGGGTTTGATGTTACAGCAGAACTTTCACACCATTTTCCACTGTCACCTCCTGCACATGCTCCATTTGTTGGTTCAGTAGGAGATTTACATACTAGTAATTTTACTGTACTTGATGGATCAATGTCTGAGGTTGTTTGGGTCGTCCATTCTACAACACCTCCTGGGTCAACAGGAGAGTCGTTAGACACAGATGTAAATGTTGGATGATGATTTACATAGAAAGGTGATTGAGTTCCATCAGTTGCTGTACCTGGAGATGGTGCTGAACATTCAGAGCTTGTATTAGTGTCACAAACAGTAGCATACCAATTGTTAGTAAACGGATCTAATGGAGCTGTTGTCTTAGTGGTGTATGAACAACTAGCCTGACTCCCACTTGCAACAGCATCTGTAGTATAACAGTATGCTGTTCCTGACGAACAAGAAGGAGGTCCACCAGCTGTTCCTTTTGTTACAGGGTCATCAGTAGGACAGACAATGAGATGGTATGACTCTCCATTGGCATCATGTGCTGTTACATTAAATGTTATACTAGAACCAGCTGTCGTAGGATTGGTATCAGTACTAGCTGTAGCTTCTTTTGGTGCAACACCAGTAGGTGTCCATGAAGGAGGACTATTACCAACAGTAACAGATGTTGTTATTGATTCTTGATCTGGAGTTTGTGCTTCAACCTTGAATGCTTTTATAACAAAGAATGCTATTAAAGCAAAAGCTATTGTAGAAAACAGTACGATTGTTAAGAGTTTCCTACTATTATGTGATATGCGAACCATAAATATTATTAAGAATAATAAAGTTATATATTTTTTAATTAATTGTCTAAACCTTTATTCATAGTATTAGTATCTGTTGTCTTTGTCAAGTTTTTACCAGTATGTTGTATCACTGATATCACTATTTAATGTGTTCTCACCGTAGTACTCGCCAGGCTTTGTATTAAGAGGAACGGCTATCCCCCACCATATACTTTTTGCTGTAACAGTATCTGTTGTTTGCTTGGTTAGGTGTATTAGGTTTAATACTGGTGATGTAGTAAGTGATATCCCCGATGAATATGTTGTTGATGCAGCAAGAGAATATCTCTGAGCAGAAGCAGATAAAGGGCTAGTAGTACAAGCTGTATTATCAGTACATGTCATATCTGTTCCGGATATGTAAAAGTCTAATCCTGTATTGCCTGCAGAGTTGACTGTAACGATCTGGCTAAGTGGACTAATGATATCTGCTGGAAATAGTTCTCCATATGCTAGGAGGTCTGTTGCAGTGAATGCATTTAACATATTGAGTTCTACACCTGTAGTGACTTCTGCTCTGTATGAAGCACTTCCTGCGTCAATAGCTTTTACTGAAGTTAGCCAGTTTTCTGTAGGGTATTGAGTGTTTGCAACTGTTGGATCTGCATAGTGTTTAAGATTTGCTGTACATGTAACGTCTATACTAGAGTCTGTTGGTCCTGTGCATGTATTTGTGGAGGCAATAGAACAGGCAACTTCAGGATAGCAATAGTTACCATTTGCTTTTGAGAGAGCATCGCAGTTTGTGTACCCTTTTCCTGATCTATATGTATATGCATATATACTATCAATATCTTCACAACCATTAATATCCGTTATTTGAGCAGTTACCTCTACTGCTTTTGTTGTACCAGTTTCTAGAGTTATTGCATTACCACCATTAAGAGTTACATTGCTTACCGAGGGAGGGACGTTCTTTACTGTAAAGGATTGTTCACTCCCCTGTAGTGTTCCTTTAGCTTTTAGTTTTTCTTCATCAAGGATAAAGGGATATACATTAACAGAACCAGCTGGTGATACAGCTGGTACTGTATATGTGCAGGAAGGATTGCTAGAAGCAGGGGAAGATTCACAATATTTCCCATCACTACAACTAGTATCTGTGAAATTAGCACTTTTACAGACAAATAGAGATATATTGTTTCCATTGGTATCACTTGCAGTTGACGAGAAAGTAATTACTTGTCCTGGATCTACTGGTCCATTATTTGTAAATCCAGTAAACGTAGGTGGTGAACCCATTGTAAATTGCGCAGAAGCGTATGGACTTACAGCCCCACTATTATCCCAGAATCTAATACGCCAGTAATATGTTGAACCATTAAGAGGGAGTTGTGTACCATTGTATGTAATCTTAGGAGATCTTTTTCCAGGAGCAAAACCAGGTATTAATTGTGTTTGTCCGCTATCCCACATAGTTGTACCAGTAAAGGAGGAATTTGTATTTACCTGTATTTGGTATTTTGATGCAACACCACCAGTATCATTATGTATTGCACTAAAATATGGACTTGCTATAACTCCAGAGGGGTTTGTTTCATCATTAGTAAGCAATGCTGTTGGAGTTGTGGGTACAGTATTTGTTGAGAAGAATTCTACAGATGAATATGGTCCTACTGCTCCATTGTTATCCCAGAATCTAATACGCCAGTAATAGGTAACATTGTTAAATGACAATGCACTACCATCATATGTGATATTAGGACACCTTGAACCAACAGCTGTTGCTGTCATAGATTTTTGTTCACTATCCCACACTTTACTTCCAGAAGTAAAGTCGTATGCTGTATTTACTTGTATTTGATAATATCTACCTGTATCACTGCTATTTGGGTCATTGAATATTGCACTGAAGTATGGATTGCTTATTATATTGCTAGGATTTGTTTGATTATTAGTAAGTAGGGATGTAGGTGCTGTAGGAGCTTGATTGGCTGTAGGAGCTTGATTGGCTGGTGGTATGACATCTAAAATAACATTATCAATCCATGTATTTGCAGTTCCTGAACAGTTATTGGTGTGGTTGAGTGCAAATTCTAGTATAATTGCGCTGTCACTGGAGACAAAATAAGAGATATCAACAGACTCTTGATACCAAGTAGTGTTATTTGTACTAATGGGCATAGTGAGTCCTTGAGATCCTCCTCCACTTAGTCTTAGAGTGAAAGTAATACTTCTTTGAGCTCCTGGATTGCAAAAACCATTAGCATTTGATCTATAATAGAAACTAAGATTGACAGTACTTCCTGCAGGTATGGCGCTACTAAGTGTTTGAGAAACTCTTCCAGAATCATTAACATTTGCAGCTGCTGTTGCTCTTACTGAACCCGCACTATCTTGATAGACAGAAGAGTCATATACAGGGTTAACATTACCCCCAGTACTAAGTGACCAGTTAGTAGTTCCCCCAGTAAAACTAGGATTATTTAAAACATTAGCAGCTCTTACTCTATTACTTAATTGCGGTATCTGTTTGAACAAATAGAGGTTTAAACCAATAAATAGTGGTAACAACAGTAAAAATCCTAAAATTTTGTAGAATATTTTCTTTTTTTTCACAGGGGCACTATTATCCATATCCTATACTTTAGCATAAAAGACAGAGTCTGTTAACAAAAAGCCACAGCAAATAGAAGATATCTACTTACTGTGGCTTAAAACCCTAAAGAGTTAAATTACTCTGTTGTTTTAGACTTTACAATTGTTTCTGAAACCCATCCGATACTACCATCACTTAGAGCAACTTTATACCATCCTTTTGATGTATCTAAAACATCAAACGTTTCTCCGTCTTCTGCTTCATAGATAACGGATGATGAGACATCAGGTCTTGAGAACACAGGATATGCAGTTTGAGTTTTTGACTCTGTTGCCGGTAACACATTTAACATAGGTTCATTCTTAATTGTTGTATCAACAGCTCCTTGTACTTCTTTCTTACCATCTTTTACAATTGTTTCTTTTACCTTAATTTCTGAAAGTGATGCTGAGAATAGTCCTACGAATACTAAGAATCCAAATGCAATTGAGAGCATCTGTCTTGTAGATGGTTTACTTCCTAAAGCAATTGAAGCTCCTTTCTCTTTTTCCTCAGCTGACTTGTCTTTCCATATTCTATCAATTAAGAAGTAAATTATGATTGCTGCTAGTATACCTGCGACTATCCATAATATATACGTCTTGTTATTCTGAAAGAAAGTAATAATTGGTAAGGAAGAGCCAGTTGTGTCTTCTGTTGTTTTCGTGGTGTTAACAACTGGTGGCATTTTAATTATTTTAAATACAAGTCTTTCTTTTCTGAGAGATTGATCACCTAAAAGAACATCAACTTCTATAAAGTATTCTCCTAAATCTAGTTCTGTAATAAACTGACCAGTTAATGTTTTTACTTCATTTGGGCTAATAGTACCTAAATTAGAAATCTCATGCTCTTCGAGAACATTCATTTGCAAATCCATTATCTTTATCTTTGCGATTGGTGAACTATCAACATTTCCTTGGTTTCTAGCTACGATATCAACCTTCACAGGATGATCTTTGACAACATTATTTACTTCAATTTTTGTAATTTCAAGTTTCTCAATGTCTTCCTCTGTCAGAATTAATCCTGCATTTACTTTGAGTCCTTGCGCTACTGTAACACCTTTTACAGCTTGCCCTGTTGGGACTGCCTTAAGTCTTAGAGAACCACCATACTCTTTGTATTCAGCTGTTTGTGGAACATTTACAACAACCTCAAATGACATTGTTCTTTGTCCTTTCTCAAATTTGAAAATCTTTCCAGGTTTAAATGTGAACCAACTATTAATTGGTCCTAAATCTGGTTCTACAACAACATCCATCTCATCTAAAGATCCAGACCTTGAAAGTAAGAATTCTGTTGTAAATGAAGAACCTGGTTTTAGATATTCATGGTTAATATCTGAGGGTGAGATTCCAAACCCTGCATGTATCACAGTGCTACTTAGCAGGAGGATTCCAACTCCTAGTAAAATTTTTTGTAATGTATTTTTTATGTTTTTCATTATATTTATATAAAATATTTAATTAAATAAATTACCAGTTAGCAATCTCACCTTTTACAGCTGTGATTGTGTTGGCTCCATTATAAGTACCAGGTAGTGTTCCTGCTGGGATAGAGATACCCCAATATGTAGTACCAGTAGTAGGGGTGGAAGATGTAACTTTAGGAATATTAAGCTCTACCTCTGTTGCTGTAGTAGATAATGCAGTCGCAGATGCGTATGCAAGGCCAGACAAAGCATATTTCTGGTTTGCCACCGGAATCTTTGTTCCTCCTACATTTGTACAATTTGGATTTGTGTCCGCGTTGTAGTCAGTACACATATTAGCAATACCTGAATGTTCTTGGTCTAACCCTACATTACCAGTTGCTGTTGTTACTAGTGTTCTGTCCAAAGGATCATTTGCTTCACCAACATCTAAACTACCATAGTTAATAGCATCTCCAACACTAAATGCAATTAGAGAGTTTAATTCTACACCAGTTGTTATTTCTGTA
>Ga0116174_10002098_pt1 | contig 17557 bp, 16 predicted proteins | sample AD_UKC087_MetaG_FD_89801 | JGI IMG/M metagenome (GOLD analysis project Ga0116174, IMG submission 89801) | Active sludge microbial communities of municipal wastewater-treating anaerobic digesters from USA - AD_UKC087_MetaG | ecosystem: Engineered > Bioreactor > Anaerobic > Digestate | place: USA...
AATGTAGGGCGGGTTGGAGACGATGGCGTCAAACCGGCCTTCGACACCGACCAGCCAGTGGCCCTGCGCGAAGCGCACGGGCAGACCCAGGCGCTGCGCGTTGGCCTGCGCCACGGCCAGGGCATCGGTGCTGGCGTCCACGGCCAGCACCTGGGCCGTGGGGCGCTGGTGCTGCAGGGCCAGCGCAATGGCGCCGCTGCCGGTGCCCAGGTCCACCACGCTCGGCGCGGGCAGGGGCGCCATTACTTCCAGGGCCCAGTCCACCAGCGTCTCGGTGTCGGGGCGCGGGTCGAGCACGCGGGCATCGATGGCCAGTTGCAGGCCATAAAACTCCTTGCACCCCGTGAGGTAGGCCACGGGCTCGCCGGCTGCGCGGCGCTGGCACAGGGCCCTGAACGCTTCATGCACCGCGGGTTCCAGTGCATCGGTGTCATGCGCCAGCAGCCAGGCGCGGCCGGCGTCGGGGCGGGCGAGGGCGTGCAGCAGCAGCATCTGGGTGTCGATGCGCTCCAGGCCCAGGGTGCGGGCCTGGGCCAGCGCCTGGGCCAGGGTGGGGGGGGTGATGTTTACTATCAATTAAATAGCTGCAAGTGCTTTTAAATCAATGTCTAGCGGCCAATTTCACTCAAAATTCTGAGGGGCTCAGACGGTGGCGCCCATCTCCAGCTCTTCGAGCTGCTCGGCTTCGCGCGCGTGGGCCAGGGCCTGCAGCACTTCGGCCAGGTCGCCGTCCATCACGTATTGCAGCTTGTAGAGCGTGAGGTTGATGCGGTGGTCGGTCAGCCGCCCCTGCGGGAAGTTGTAGGTGCGGATGCGGTCACTGCGGTCGCCGCTGCCGATCAGGCCCTTGCGCAGCGCGGCCTCTTTGGCGGCGCGTTCGCTGCGCTCTTTCTCTTGAATGCGCGCCTGCAGCACCTGCAGGGCCTTGGCCTTGTTGCTGTGCTGGCTGCGGCCGTCCTGGCATTCGGCCACGATGCCGGTGGGCAAGTGCACCACCCGCACGGCCGAGTCGGTCTTGTTGATGTGCTGGCCGCCGGCGCCGCTGGCACGGAAGGTGTCGATGCGTAGATCGGCCGGGTTGAGCTTGATGGCCTCGGTCTCGTCGGGCTCGGGCATCACGGCCACGGTGCAGGCGCTGGTGTGGATGCGGCCCTGGGTTTCGGTGGCGGGCACGCGCTGCACGCGGTGGCCGCCCGATTCGAATTTCAGGGCGCCGTAGACACCGCTACCGGAGGGGCCGGTTCCAGGCTGGCCCTCGATGCGCAGCACGATTTCCTTGTAGCCACCCAGCTCGGCCGCGTTCTCGCTGACCACTTCCACCTTCCAGCCCACGCGGTCGGCGTAGCGCATGTACATGCGTGTGAGGTCGCCCGCGAACAGCGCCGACTCGTCGCCACCCGTACCCGCGCGGATTTCCACAAAGGCGTTGCGTGCGTCGTCGGGGTCTTTGGGCAGCAGCAGGCGCTGCAACTCGTCTTCGAGCTGCAGCAGTTCGGCCTCGGCCGAGGTGATTTCTTCCTGCGCCATTTCGGCCATATCCGGGTCGACAAGCATCTCGCGCGCGCCGGCCAGGTCGGCCTCGCGCTGCGCAAAGCGCGCATAGCGGCCGGCCACCTGGGTGACCTCGGCATGTTCGCGCGACAGCAAGCGGTACTGCGCCATGTCGGCCATGATGTCTTCGCGCGAGAGCAGGAAGTCCAGTTCGCCCAGACGCTGCGCGTAGCGTTCCAGCTGGCTTCGGAGAAAAGGTTTCATTCGGAATCGTGGTTCTGCTACTGAAAATGTAGCTTCATGCGCTTGTATTACAAGCGCTACATGCCGATTTGGCTTGGTATATGGGGCGAAACGCTCAGCGGGCGCCGTCCAGAATCCAGCGGGCCAGGGTCCGGGCGCTTTCTTCGCTCAGCTGCTCATGGGCGCCGATGCGGCCCAGGGGTCGGGGTTTGCGCAGCTCGTTCATCAGGTGGTCTTCGGCACCGGCTTCGGTGCGGTGCTTGGCCGAGTGGTTCGCCAGCTGCTGGATGCTGGGAGCGTTGGGGTGAAATGCGTTGCTGTGGCAGTTGTAGCAACCTTTTTCCACGGCCAGCGAGGAGCTGGCCTGCGCCAGCGGACTGGCCGCCAGGGCCAGGAGCGCAAGGATCTGAAGGGGGCGGTGTGCGAAGGCCATGGGCGGTGCTTTCATGCAAAGGGGACAAGGGGCGGCAGAGGCTGCCGTGCGGTTTTGCCCCGAACCCCTCCCTGCAGGGGGAGCCAAGGCGGCAGGCCGGCGCTACAGGCCAGTCTTGCTTTGCGAACGCAGGAACAGGCGCGACACGGTCTGCGCCGTCTGGGCGCGCATCTCGGCATCACCCGCGCGCAGTTCGGCCATGGTGCCGTGCAGCATCTTTTGCGTGAGGCCGCGCGAGAGGGCTTCCAGCACGGCATCCACATTTTCGCCCTTGGCCAGCAGCTTTTTGGCGCGCGCGATCTCGGCCGCACGCCATTCGTCGGTCTGGGCGTTGATCTGCTGGATCAGCGGCACCACACCGCCGGCACTGCCCATCGGGCTGCGCAGCTCCATCCAGTGCATGAAGCTCTGCACACCGGCGTCGATGATGGCTTCGGCCTGCGCCACGGCGGCCTGGCGGTTGGCCTGGGCGGTCTGCACCACGCTGGCCAGGTCGTCCACGGTGTACAGGTACACATCGCCCAGGGCCTTGACCTCGGGCTCGATGTCGCGCGGCACGGCCAGGTCCACCATGAAGAGCGGGCGGTGGCGGCGCTTCTTGAGGGCGCGCTCCACCGCGCCCAGGCCGATGATGGGCAGGGTGCTGGCGGTGCAGCTGATGATGGCGTCGAACTCGTGCAGGCGTTCGGGCAGGTCGGACAGGCGCATCACCTCGCCGCCAAAACGCGTGGCCAGCTTCTCGCCGCGCTCCAGCGTGCGGTTGGCAATGGCAATGGACTGGGGGTTCTTGGCGGCGAAATGCGTGGCCGCCAGCTCGATCATTTCACCTGCGCCGACAAACAGCACGCGGATCTTGGAGAGGTCTTCAAACAGCTGGCCTGCCAGGCGCACGGCGGCGGCGGCCATGCTGATGCTGTGTGCGCCGATCTCGGTGCTGGTGCGCACTTCTTTGGCCACGGCAAAGCTGCGCTGGAACAACTGGTTGAGCGTGGTGCCCAGAGCGCCGGCGGTTTCGGCAGCGCGCACGGCATTTTTCATCTGGCCTAGGATCTGGGCCTCGCCCAGCACCATCGAGTCCAGTCCGCTGGCCACGCGGAACGCGTGGCGCGCCACCAAGCTGTCTTCGAGGGTGTAGGAGTGCGAGCGCAGCAGCGCGGGGCTCACGCCGCCGCTTTGCGCCAGCCAGCCCAGCGTGTGGTCCATGGCGGCCTGTTCGCCCGCGCAATAGATTTCGGTGCGGTTGCAGGTGGAAATGAGGGCGGTTTCGACGCCCAGCTGGCTGCTGGTTTGCCCCAGTGACTGGCGCAGGCCCTGCAGCGTGGGCGTGATCTGGTCGAGCGCAAACGCAAACCGGCCACGCAGATCGAGCGGCGCGGTGGTGTGGTTGATGCCGAGGGCCCAGACTGCCATAGACACTGATTATAAAATTGTTCGCAGCATCGGGCACCCTGTCTGCCCAAGCCTTGATCTGGGTCAATTTTCATGGGGCCTCTGGACGCGCTCAACCACGCTTTGAATTTCATGGCGCCCGCTGCGGCGCTGGCCGCGCTGATGGTGCTGGGTGGACGCTGGGTCCGGCCCAAAGGGGCGCAGGCGTTTACATGGCGAGCGCAATGGGCTATCAATTTTGCCGTCGGCTGCGCTGTGCTGGTGGCCGGGCTGTCGGTGCTGGGCCGCGACGGCAAGATGCTGACCTACGCGGCGCTGGTGCTGGCCTGCGCCAGTTGCCAGTGGGTGCTGGTGCGTGGCTGGCGGCAGTAGGAGTTGTCCGGTGCGGCTTGGGCCAGGGTTCGGGCCGGTTGCGGCGCTGGCTACACCGGCCCTTGCTGTGCTTGCGCCAGCAGCCACTGCCTGAAGTCCTGCAACGCGGCCGGGGCGGCACGGCCTGCTGGCTGGCACAGGTAGTAGCCGCGGTCGATGGTCACGGGTTGCGGCACGGCAATGGCAATGCGGCCTGCCGCCAGGTCTTTTTCCACCAGGCAGCGCTGAACGACCGCCACCCCCAGTCCGGCGATCACCGCCTGCACCAGCAGCGCCACGAGCTCGAAATCGGCCGCGGGTGTGAGGGGCGGGTGTGCGCAGCCCACCCCCTCAAACCAGCAGTCCCAGTTGTCCGGATAGTTGGTGTGGAACAGCAACGGGCGCGCCAGCAGGTCTTGCGCCGAGCGGATGGCGTGGGGGCCCTGCAGGTCGGCGGGCCGACAGATGGGCACGAGTTCGCGCCCCACCACATAGTCGGCCTTTATGTGCCGGGGCCATTCGCGCGTGCCCACGCGCAGCCAGGCATCGATCTCGGGCGCTTGCAGCGGATCGTCGCGCCGATAGGGCGCGAAGGACAGCGTCGTGTCCGGGTGCTGGGCGTGGAAATCCGGCAGGCGCGGAATCAGCCAGTGGCTGAACAGCGTGGGCGGGACCGACAGACGCAATGTGCGCTCGGTACGGCGCGTCTGCAGGGCCACGGTGGCCGCCTCGATTGCGGCGATGGCCGGGGCGATGGCGTCGAGGTAGGACTGGCCGGTGGCCGTGAGCACGCTGCGCCGCCCTTCGCGCACAAACAGCGCCAGTGCCAGATGCTCCTGCAGGCGTGCGATGGCGCGGCTGATGGCGCCCTGGGTCACATGCAATTCATCCGCCGCCTGCGAAAAGCTGCCCAACCGTGCCGCCGTGGCAAAGGCATGCAATTCGGACAGGGATGGAGAGCGGATGCGCATGGCGATAAATGGTGAGCATTGGTAATAGGTTGGTGCCGTATTGTCGCTTTTCCTTCCGTTGGCGATTGTCCAGAATGGGGGCTCAATTCATTACAAGGGAGAAAGCCATGATGTCTCGCCGTTGCCTCGCTGCTGCCCTGGCCGCCAGTGCCGCCACCCTGTGCGCGCCCGGCGTGCTGGCCCAGACCAGCGACTACCCCGCCCGCCCGATCAAGCTGATCGTGCCGTTTGCTGCCGGCGGTTCGACCGACATGGTGGCGCGCCTTTTGGCCGACAAGATGGGTGCCGTGCTGGGCAAGGCCGTGGTGGTGGACAACAAGGGGGGCGCCGGTGGGTCGCTGGGCGCTGACGCCATTGCCAAGGCTGCACCCGACGGCTACACCATCGGCATGGCCACGGTGAGCACGCACGGCTCCAACCCTGCCATCTACGCCAAGCTGCCCTACCATGCCGTGAAGGACTTTGCACCCATCACCAACGTGATGGCGGTGCCCAGCGTGTTCGTGGTGCACCCCAGCGTGCCGGCCAAGAGCATGAAGGAGTTCATTGCCTTGGCCAAGGCCAACCCCGGAAAATACAGCTTCGCCTCGCCTGGCAACGGCTCATTGGGCCACGCCAACATTGAAAACTTCATGGACCTGGCGGGCATCGAGCTGATGCATGTGCCCTACAAGGGTGCAGGCCAGGCCGTCAATGATGCGCTGGCCGGCGTGGTCAATGCCATGACCGATAACCTGCCCTCGACCCTGCCACATATCAAGGGCGACAAACTGCGCCCGCTGGCCGTGCTGGCGCTCAAGCGCAGCCCGGTGCTGCCCGATGTGCCAACCTATACGGAACTGGGTTTCCCTGAAATGGGGGACGGCGGCTGGTTCGGTCTGGTGGCGCCCGCGGGCACGCCCGCACCCATCATCAAAAAGCTCAACGAAGCCGCGCACAAGGCCATGAAAATGCCCGACTACGTGGAGAAGATGCATGGCATCTCGGGCGAGCCCATGGCCAACTCGCCCGAGCAGTTCGCCAAGCAGATCGATGCCGCCATTGCGCGCTATCAGCGCGTGGCCCGAAAAGCCAACATCCGCCTGGACTGATGCAGGTGCCCGACTTTTTGCAACCTCGGCCGAACACCCCGGTCGAGGTGCGCGCGCCCACTGCGCCGGCCCTGCCGCTGGTCTGTGACTCGCCGCACAGCGGCACCGCCTACCCGGCCGACTTTGGCCATGTGGTTCCCCTGACCTTGCTGCGCCGCGGGGAGGACACGCATGTCCACAGGCTGTGGCAGGAGGCGCCTGCATATGGCGCCACGCTGATCGCGGCGACCTTTCCGCGCACCTACATCGATCCCAACCGCAGCGAGGCCGACATCGATCCTGCCATGCTCGCGGGCGACTGGCCAGAGCCCTTGATGCCAGGCGAAAAAACACGCCAGGGTCTGGGGCTGGTGTGGGCACGCATCAGCAAGGACGGTGTGGCCACGCCGCTGTACGACCGTCGCCTGACCGTGGCCGAGGTACAGGGGCGCATCGCCAACTATTGGCGCCCTTATCACGCCGCGTTGCAGCAGGCCATCGACGCAAGCGTGCAGCGCTTTGGTGCCCTGTGGCATCTGAACCTGCACTCCATGCCCAGCGATGTGTACCGGCGCCTGGGTCGCACAGATGCACCGCCACTGGCCGACTTCGTGCTCGGCGACCGCGATGGCACGACCTGTGCCCCCGAGTTTCTTCACCTCATCGGCGACAGCCTGCGCAGCTTTGGCTACAGCGTGGCCATCAATGAGCCCTACAAGGGCGTGGAGCTGATTGGCCGCATCGGCCAGCCGCACCTGTGCCGGCACAGCCTGCAAATTGAAATTCGCCGCCCGATCTATATGGATGAAGACACGCGCGAACCGAACGCTGGTTTCGCGCCGCTGCGCGCCCATCTGGACCAGCTCATGGGCGTGGTGGCCACTTACGTGCGACAAGCCATGCCACGGCGCTAACCCTTGTCAGAAGAGCCGCAAGCGCTTTCTTGTCTGGCTTCTCTGCGGTGGATGGCTTGTGATCACTTCCCCCTGGGGCGCCAATGGCTATCAAAAAATAGCTTTTGCACCACCTTGGCGAAGGTTCCTGCCAGTTGCCAATGGGTGACTTACGCGGTTGAAGGGGCGGAGTGGAAGGCAAAGACTTCCTTGGCCACCGTGTATTTTTCAAGGCGCCCCGCATCGATCTGGATGCCGAGCCCGGGTGCCGTGGGCACGGTGAGCGTGCTGTCACTGTTGAGCATGAACGGTGACTCGACGATGTCTTCCTTGAAATACTTCGCAGAGGCGGAGATGTCGCCCGGCAGTGTGAAGCCGGGCAGCGAGGCCACCGCGACGTTGAGTGCGCGGCCGATACCTGTTTCAAACATGCCACCCATCCACACCGCCACGCCCTGCTGGCGGCACAGATCGTGAATCCGCAGGGATTCCCGCACCCCCCCGACCCGGCCCGGCTTGATGTTGATGACGCGGCAGGCGCCGATGGACAGCGCCTTGCGCGCGTCGTCCGCCGACAGAATGCTCTCGTCAAGGCACACGGGAGTTTGCATACGCTGCTGCAGTTGCACGTGGTCGATGATGTCCTCGTTGCCCAGGGGTTGCTCGATCAGCAGCAGACCGAACGCGTCCAGCTGGGCCAGATGATCGAGATGCTCCAGGGTGTAGGCGGCGTTGCCGTCCACTTGCAGTTGCAGGTCGGGAAAATGCTTACGGATCAGTGCGGTTTCCGCCAAGTCCTTGCCCGGCTTGATTTTCAGTTTGACACGCTGGTAGCCTTCGTGCAGGTAGCTTTCGACCGTGCGCAGCAGCGCATCCGGGGTGTCATGCACGCTGACGGACACGCCGGTTTCCACCCGCTCGCGCTTGCCACCCAGGCGCTGGCTTAGTGACTGGCCGCGGGATTGCGCGTCCAGGTCCCAGAACGCGCATTCCAGCCCGGCCTTGGCAATGCGGTGCCCGGCCACGGGCGACATGGCCTCCCACAGCGCCTGGGCATCCGCCAGCTCTTGCCCCAGTACCAGGGGAATCAGGTACTCGCGCAGCACCAGGGCGTTGATGGCCGTGCTTTCGTAGCAGTAGTCCGGGTAGGCCAGCGCAACACATTCCCCCCAGCCCGTGAGACCCGCGTCCGTGGTGGCCTCGATCACGATGGCGTCCTTGTGCGTGAGCGTCCAGCGCGAGGTGGAAAACGCTTGCCGGAAGGGCATGCGCACATGGCGGGCAACGATACGGGTGATTTTCATGCGCAGTGTGTCCTGTGGCCGGTCAGTCCAGCGAGGCGCCGGTGTGCTTGACCACGGCGGCCCACTTGTCGGTTTCGGACTGGATGAAGCGGGTGAAATCCTCGACCGATCCTTCGGGAATATTGTTGCCAATCTTGGTAAAAGCTTCGGTCATGGTCTTGCTCTTCATGGCGATGTTGATTTCCTTGTTCAGGCGCAGGACGATTTCCTTGGGCGTGCCCGCGGGGGCCACGATGCCGCCCCAGGCGCTCATCAGGAAGCCTTTCACCCCTGCCTCGCCCATGGTCGGCACATTGGGGAACAGGGCGGAGCGCTTCTCTCCGGTAAAGCCCAGGGCCCGCAGCGTGCCAGCCTGGACATGGCTCGATAGCGGGCCGATGTTGTCGAACATCAAGTCAATGCGGTTGCCAATCAGATCCTGGTAGGCAGCGGCAGACCCTTGGTAGGGAATGTGGTTGAGCTTGACGCCCGTCATCTGTTCGAACAGTGCCAGGCTCATGTGGCCGGTCGTGCCTACGCCCGGAGAGGCGCCGGTGACGGTGCCGGGTGGCTGCTGGCGGATATAGGCCAGCAATTCCTCGACGTTTCTGGCCGCCAGGGAGGGGCGAACCACCAGCAGGTTGTGGGTGTAAGAGAACTGTGCAATCGGGGCAATGTCGCGGTTTACGTCATAGGGCAGCTTTTTGAACAGGCTGCGGTTGATCGCCAGGGTGTTGACGTTGCCGTAGCCGATGGTGTAGCCATCGGGCGCGGATCGGGCAATGGCCGTCATGCCGATACCGCCACCGCCGCCCGCCCGGTTGTCCACGATGACGGGCTGCCCCAACTGCTTTTCCAACTCGCCGGCCAGAAGTCTGCTGATCATGTCCGGGCTACCGCCGGGCGGGGTGGGTACGATGAACTTGATGGGTTTGGTCGGCCAGGTCTGCGCATAGGCAGGCGCGACGGCGGTCAGCGCCAGGCCAAGGGAAAGGGCGGTCGCGCGCCAGAGGTTCTTCAGCATTCCAAACTCCTCATGTGAAAGTGCAATGTTCTTGTTGGGGCTGGGCGCGGAAAAGGGCGTCCAATCATTGCAGGATGTATCCGGTTGACAGGCGCTGATATTAGAGAGCCTGTGGATGCCCGACAATCAACATTTCAGTTCCGACTGATAACTTCATGTAATACCGCAACCGGCATGGCGTGAAGCGGTTGTCCCGCTCTTGCTGTGCCCCATTCATGCGTATCCAAAGCCCCTCCCTTGTTGAATTGCATGCCTTTCTGGCGGTGGCGCGCACCGGTAGTTTTCGCCGGGCTGCCCAGGAACTGTGTGTCACCCAGGCCGCCGTCAGCCGTGCGGTGATGCGGCTGGAGGCCGACATGGGGCAGGAAGTGTTCCTTCGTACGGGGGGCGGGGTGGTGTTGACGGCGCTGGGTGAGGATCTGCAACGCATGACCGCCCGGCATGTGCAGGCGCTCGAGGCGGCCGGCATGCACCTGCGCAGGCAACAGGAGCGCCTGCGTGTGCGGCTCGCTGTGATCACCAGCCTGGGCAACCTGTGGCTTATGCGCAGGCTGGAAAGCTTTCGGCAGCTGCACCCCGAGGTGGAAATCGAGTTTCGCCAATACAGGCACGATGAAGATTTCACGCGCGACGATGTGGACCTGTGGATCGATGTGAAGCGTGGCGTAAGCCAGCAGTGGCCGCGTCAGATTGCTGCGCGCTACCTGATCGGGCGGAACGTCCAGGTGGTCTGCGCCCCCCGACTCGCGCAGGACATCCGTTGTGCTGCAGATCTGCTGCGCTACCCCCTGCTCTACCACTCCTCTTTTCCGGAAAATTGGGATATCTGGGCCAAGCAGGCCCATCTGGATCTGGCGGGACGGCGCATGGGCAGCGGGTTCGATCTGGTCATCAACATGGTTGACGCTGCCAAGGCTGGTATGGGTGTCGCCATTGTTCAGGAATGCATGGTGCGCGAAGACCTGCGGACCGGCAGGCTGGTGTCGCCCATCGGCATTCGCGCATCCACCGGGCGGGGCTACTACCTATGCTGTCGGCGGGCCCAGGTTGCGCACCCTGCGAGCGACCTGTTCAGCCACTGGTTGCTGCAGGAGGCGCGCCGCGATGAATCGGGTGGAGCCGGGGGCCAGGGCGTCTGTGACGATTGATCTCAGAGAGTCGCAGCGCTGAACAGATCGACCCGGTCGGTGATGATGCCGTCGGTGCCCAGATCGATCAGGCGTTGCGCAGCCCATTCGTCGTTCACGGTGTAGCTCAGGGCACGCAGTCCCAATGCATGGACCTGCTGCACCAGAGTGGCATCCCACAGCGCGTGGTTGCACACCAGCGCCTGGCAGCCCAGTGCCTGCGCCTGGTCGAGGCAACCTGGCTGCAGGGTGTCGAGCAGCAGGCCGCGCGGCAAATGCGGCGCGGCATCTCGGGCGGCCGCCAGTGACTGCGGCTTGAACGAGGTCAGCAAGGGCGGTACGGCTGCGGTGGGCCAGATGCGTGCCAGCAGTTCGCCCACGGCGCGTCCGGTAGCGGCTTCGGTGCCCGGCGTGGGCTTGATTTCCACATTCAGGCAGAAATGGTTGGCCAGGCACCAGCGCGCCAGCGCCTGCAGCGTGGGCAGGCTCTCGCCCGCAAAGGCGCGCGAATGCCAGCTACCGGCGTCGAGCTGCGACAGGGCGGACCAAGGCAGGTCGCCGCCCGTGCCTTGCCCGTTGGTGGTGCGCTGCAGCGTGGCATCGTGCAGCAGAAACAGCACGCCGTCGCTGCTCAGCTTGGCGTCGCATTCGAACATGCGGTAGCCGTGTTGCGCACCCAGCCGGAAGGCCGACATCGTGTTCTCGGGCGCCAGCTTGCCGGCGCCGCGGTGGGCGATCCAGCGGGGATAGGGCCAGGGGGTGTTCATGAGGGACATGGGTAGGGGCCGTTCAGAGGCGTTTGCCGGTCTGGGTATCAAACCAGTGCAGGCGGTCTTCGCGCGGCGTGACGTGGATGGTGTCGCCCACTTTGGGAGAGGCGCTGCCCTCATCGATGCGCACGATCAGGCTGTCGCCGCCCATGGTGGCGTAGACCAGGCGTTCGGCGCCCAGCAATTCGACCGTGTCCACGCGCACTTCCCAGCCCGAGGCGGTGATGTCTAGGTGCTCGGGGCGGATGCCCAGGATGGTGCCTGGCCTGCTGTTGGGCGCATGGTGCAACAGGTTCATGGGCGGCGAGCCGATGAAGCTGGCCACAAAAATCGATGCCGGCGTGTGGTAGACCTCTTCGGGTGTGCCGAACTGTTCCATGTTGCCGGCGTTCATGACGATCATGCGCTGCGCCAGCGTCATGGCCTCGACCTGGTCGTGTGTGACGAACAGGCTGGTGATGCCCAGCTCGCGGTGCAGCTTCTGGATTTCGATGCGTGTCTGCGCGCGCAGCTTGGCGTCGAGGTTGGACAGCGGCTCGTCAAACAGAAACACCTGCGGCTGACGCACGATGGCGCGGCCCATGGCCACGCGCTGGCGCTGGCCGCCCGAGAGCGCACGCGGCTTGCGTTCGAGCAGGTGGCCCAGTTCGAGGATCTTGGCGGCCTTGTCCACGCGGGCCTTGATCTCTTCCTTGGCCACCTTGGCGATCTTCAGGCCATAGGCCATGTTGTCGAACACGCTCATGTGCGGGTACAGCGCGTAGTTTTGGAACACCATGGCGATGTCGCGCTTCGCGGGCTCGAGGTTGTTGACCACGCGCGCACCAATCGATATGGTGCCGCCGGTAATCTCTTCCAGGCCCGCCACCATGCGCAGCAGCGTGGATTTTCCGCAACCCGAGGGGCCGACGATCACGATGAATTCACCGTCCTTGATTTCAGCGTTGACACCGTGGATGACGGGCACGGCCGCCTGGCCGGTGCCATAGCGCTTGACGATGCTGTTGAGTGAAATGGATGCCATAAAAATTGATGCGTTTTCAGGAGGGCAGAAGCTGCGAGAGGAGCTAATGGACAGGGTCACTTCTCCGTGTCCACCAGGCCTTTCACAAACCACTTCTGCATCAGGATGACGACGGCCGTGGGGGGGAGCATGGCGATGAGGGCGGTGGCCATGACGATGTTCCAGTCCACGGCCGCTTCGCCGCCGGCCAGCATGCGCTTGATGCCGATCACCACGGGGTACATGTCCTCCGAGGTGGTCATCAGCAGGGGCCAGAGGTACTGGTTCCAGCCATAGATGAACTGGATCACGAACAAGGCCGCGATCGACGTCTTGGACAGCGGCACCAGGATGTCCTTGAAAAAGCGCATGGGTCCGGCGCCATCGATGCGTGCGGCCTCCACCAGTTCGTCCGGGACCGTCAGGAAAAACTGGCGGAAGAGGAAAGTGGCCGTGGCCGAGGCGATCAGCGGCAGCGTGAGCCCGGCGTAGCTGTTGAGCAGGCCCAGGTCGGCCACGACCTTGTAGGTGGGCAGGATGCGCACTTCCACGGGCAGCATCAGCGTCAGGAAGATGGCCCAGAAGCACAGCATCTTGAACGGAAAGCGGAAGTACACGATGGCGAACGCCGACAGCAGCGAGATCGCGATCTTGCCCACGGTGATGACCATGGCCACCACGAAGCTCACCCCCATCATGTGCACGACGTTGGTGTTGGAGCCCAGCTTGCCTGAGCCGAACAGCGCGGCCTGATAGTTCTCCCACAGGTGCGCGCCGGGCAGCAGCGGCATGGGCGACTGCACGATGGCGTCTGCCGTGTGGGTGGACGCGATCAGCGCCAGGTACAGCGGAAAGGCAACGATGGCCGCGCCGAGGACGAGCACGGCGTGGGACAGAAAATTGAGCCAGGGGTTGCGATCAACCATGGACGGCCTCCGGGTTCACGGAATGCAAGGCAGAGGGAAAGAAAGGGAAGTGCATGTCAGTACTGCACCTTCTTTTCCACATAGCGGAACTGGACCACCGTGAGCGCCACCACGATGCACATCAAAATGACCGACTGCGCGGCAGAGCCGCCCAGGTCCAGCGCCTTGAAGCCGTCCTGGTAGACCTTGTAGACGAGGATTGATGTCGACTGGCCCGGGCCGCCCTGTGTGGCCGCGTCGATGATGCCGAAGGTGTCGAAGAAGGCGTAGACGATGTTGATCACCAGCAGGAAGAACGTGGTCGGCGACAGCAACGGCAACTGGATGTTCCAGAAGCGGCGCCAGGGCCCCGCGCCATCGATGGAGGCGGCCTCGATCAGTGCTTTGGGAATGGACTGCAGGCCTGCCAGAAAGAACAGAAAGTTATAGGAAATCTGTTTCCATACCGATGCGATCACGATCAGTGCCATGGCCTGTCCGTCGTTCATCATGTGGTTCCAGTTGTAGCCCAGTGCGCCCAGGTAATAGGCGACCACGCCGATGGACGGCGAGAACAGGAACACCCACAGCACGCCGGCGATCACCGGCGCCACGGCATAAGGCACGATGAGCAGGGTCTTGTAGACCACGGCGAAGCGCACGATGCGGTCTGCAAAGATGGCCAGGATCAGCGACACCACGATGCCAAGGCCCGCCACCAGCAACGAAAAAACGGCCGTACGCTGGAACGAGTCAAGGTACGAAGGGTTGTCCACCAACTGGCGGAAATTGTCCAGACCCACCCATTCCTTGCTCATGCCGAAGGCATCCTCCATCTGGAAGGACTGGAGCACGGCCTGACCGGCAGGCCAGAAAAAGAAGATGCCGATGATGAGCAGCTGTGGAGCAATTAGCACCCAGGGCAGCCATGCCGAGCGGAAAAGTACGCGTTTTTCCATGACGGTCATAAACAAAAAAACCGCCGGTGCACAGTGCAGCCGTCGGGGGAGGTGAAACGGCCCCGGTGACCGGGGCCGCTGGTGGGGGTAGGCGCCCCATCGGGCGCCAGGCCCTTATTGCTTGTAGGAACGCTCGAAACGGGCCAGCAGCTCGTTGCCGCGGCTCACGATGGCATCCAGGGCTTCCTTGGCGGATTTCTTGCCGGACCAGACCTGCTCGAGTTCCTCGTCCTCAATGGTGCGGATCTGCACGTAGTTGCCCAGGCGGATGCCGCGGGAGTTGTCGGTCACCTTGCGCACCATCTGATTCACCGCCACATCGGTGCCCGGATTCTTGGCGTAAAAGCCGGACTTGTCCGTCAGCTCGTAGGCGCCCATGGTGATGGGCAGATAGCCTGTGCGCTGGTGGCTGGCCGCCTGCACCTTGGTTTGTGACAGGAACTCGAAGAACTTGGCCACGCCTTTGTATTCGGCAGGCTTCTTGCCGGCCATTACCCACAGCGATGCGCCGCCGATCACGGTGTTCTGCGGTGCGCCCTTCACGTCGGGGTAGTAGGGCATGGGGGCCAGGCCGTAAGCGAACTTGGCGTTCTTTGCCACGTCGCCGTAGAAGCCCGACGAGGTCTGGATCATGGCGCATTCACCCGCGGTGAACGAAGCTTGCGCTGCAGAGCCGCGGCCCTTGTACAGGTACTCACCCGCCTTGGCGGCCTTGGCCAGGTTGTCGATGTGTCGCACATGCAGCGGCGAGTTGATCTTCATGCGGGCCTTGTAGCCGTTGGCGCTCAGGCCATTCTTCTCGGTGGCAAATTCGACGTTGTGCCAGGCCGAGAACGACTCCAGCTGGGTCCAGCCGTTCCAGGCGAGCGTCATGGGGCAGCTGTGGCCGCTGGCCTTGAGTTTCTTGGCGGCTTCAAACACTTCGGGCCAGGTGGCGGGGGCCTTGTCGGCGTTCAGGCCGGCCTTCTTGAAGGCGTCCTTGTTGTAATAGAAGATGGTGGTGGAGCTGTTGAACGGGAAGCTCAGCATCTGGCCGTTGGGGGCCGTGTAGTAAGCCGCCACAGCGGGGATGTAGGCCTTGGGGTCGAAGTCCGCGCCGGCGTCCTGCATCACCTTGCCCACGGGCACGGTGGCGCCCTTGCTGGCCATCATGGTGGCGGTGCCCACTTCAAACACCTGCAGGATATGTGGCGCATTGCCCGAGCGGAAAGCGGCAATGGCGGCGGTCATGCTTTCGTCATATGCGCCCTTGAAGGTCGGCACCACCTTGTATTCCTTCTGGCTCTCGTTGAATTGTTTGGCCAGGTCGGTGACCCACTCGTTGTTCACGGCCGTCATCGAATGCCACCACTGGATTTCTGTTTGGGCTTGCGCCGAAACGCACCAGGTGGTGGCAAGGGCGGCGGTCAGGGCCAGATGCTTCAATTGCATGACTACTTCTCCAGAATGACAAAGATACAAAGATGCGATGCTACGTGGTGTTTATGTCGGCAATATGTCGTTGTCGCACAGGCTTTTTTCCCCAACAACCGGGGAAACCCGCTGAGCATTGGGGTGGCGCGGCATTGTGACGTTCACAAAGTCGCTGCAGCCAATTCATGGAAGGCGTCAAGGCCATTGCGGGGAAGGTGGCGGATTTTTGTGCAATGCATCATGCTTGCGTCCCTGATGGCTTGCGGTGCCTCGTGCAGCTGCCAGCCAGGTGTTTTTCCAACCTCCGATGAGCCATGGCCACCACCTCTCTGGACAAAAGCAAGATCAAATTCCTGTTGCTCGAGGGCATCCATCCCTCTGCGCTGGGTGTCATCCGCGCGGCCGGCTACTCGCAGATCGAGGCCATTGCGGGGGCGCTGCCCGACGACGAACTCCAGCGCAAGATGGCAGACGCCCATTTCGTCGGCATCCGCTCGCGCACGCAGCTGACCGATGAAGTGTTCGCCCATGCACCCAAGCTGGTGGCGGTGGGATGCTTTTGTATTGGCACCAACCAGGTGGACTTGAATGCGGCACGCGAACGCGGCATTGCCGTCTTCAATGCGCCGTACTCCAACACCCGCTCGGTGGCCGAGCTGGTGCTGGCCGAGGCCATCTTGCTGCTGCGTGGCATTCCCGAAAAAAATGCAGTGGCGCACCGGGGCGGTTGGCTCAAATCGGCCGACCACGCCCATGAGATTCGCGGCAAGACGCTCGGGATCGTGGGCTATGGCTCGATTGGCACGCAGCTGTCGGTGCTGGCCGAGGCGCTCGGGATGCATGTTGCGTTCTATGACGTGGTCAACAAGCTGCCTTTGGGCAATGCCCGCCAGGTGCAGCGTCTGCACGATCTGCTGGGTCAGAGTGACATCGTGAGCCTGCATGTGCCAGAAACACCCGCCACCCAATGGATGATCGGCGCCGCCGAGATCGCCGCCATGAAACCCGGGGGCATCCTTATCAATGCAGCGCGCGGCACAGTGGTGGAGATCGAGCCTCTGGCCGAGGCCCTCAAGGGCAAAAAGCTGTTGGGCGCGGCCATCGACGTGTTTCCCGTGGAGCCACGCACGAACCAGGACGAGTTCCAGTCGCCCCTGCGCGGGCTGGACAACGTGATCCTCACGCCCCACATCGGCGGCTCTACCATGGAGGCGCAGGCCAATATCGGTCTGGAAGTGGCGGAAAAGCTGGTGAAGTACAGCGACAACGGCACCAGCACCTCGTCGGTCAACTTCCCCGAGGTGGCGCTGCCCGCCCACCCTGGCAAACACCGTCTGCTGCACATCCACCGCAATGTGCCGGGCGTGCTGTCTGAGATCAACCGCATCTTCTCGGACAATCAGATCAACATCGCGGCCCAGTACCTGCAGACCAACGAGAAGATTGGCTATGTGGTGATCGATATCGATGCGGCGTCGTCCGACCTGGCGCTGGACAAGCTGGCCCATGTGCCCGGAACGCTGCGCAGCCGCGTGCTGTTCTGAATACGCTGGGTGCGCTTCTGCCCGGCAGGGTGGTCTCAATCCGGCAAGGACAGGGCCGGTGGCATAAAATCCTTTCCCCGATGCTCATGGGCGCGTGGCGCCCACCCAGGTAGATTTCATGAATGTTCCGATTGCGTTGGCTGCCTTGCAGGCGCAGGCTGCCGAGCCTGTGCGTCTGCGCGAAATTCCTTACAACTACACCTCGTTCTCCGACCGGGAGATCGTGATCCGTCTGCTGGGCGCGCCCGCCTGGGAGGTGCTTGACCAGCTGCGCAATGAGCGCCGTACCGGCCGCTCCGCCCGCATGCTCTACGAGGTGCTGGGCGACATCTGGGTGGTGCAGCGCAACCCTTACCTGCAAGACGATCTGCTGGACAATCCCTCCCGTCGCAAGCTGCTGGTCGATGCCCTGCAGCACCGCCTGGGTGAGATCGACAAGCGCCGCACGCCGGCCGACGACGCCGAGCGCGATCGCCTGGTGGGCGAGCTGGCACAGGCAGCACGCCGCGCGGTGACGCAATTCGATGCCACGTTCGAACAGGCTGCCACGCTGCGCCGCCAGATTCAGCGCACGCTGGGGCGCCTTACGGCCAAGGACAACATCAAGTTTGACGGCCTTTCGCGCGTGAGCCATGTGACCGATGCGACCGACTGGCGCGTCGAATACCCGTTTGTGGTGCTCACGCCC
>Ga0116174_10002101_pt1 | contig 17553 bp, 14 predicted proteins | sample AD_UKC087_MetaG_FD_89801 | JGI IMG/M metagenome (GOLD analysis project Ga0116174, IMG submission 89801) | Active sludge microbial communities of municipal wastewater-treating anaerobic digesters from USA - AD_UKC087_MetaG | ecosystem: Engineered > Bioreactor > Anaerobic > Digestate | place: USA...
AATATCACTCGGGGATGAAGTTCTCCTTGGCAAATGCCAGAACTGCTTTATAGCTGATGACTTCTATGGCTGGAGGTCGTCAGCTATTTTCATAGGGGGACTAGCCAACATGGAAAGCATCCTTTTCAGGGACGACATCGAATACGAATTAAAAGTTGAGCCGGCCCTTGATACGTTCAAGGACCTCAACCTCGACATCGTCGTCGACACCATAACCTCTAGCAGGAAGGAATACGACCTTCAGCCGTTCTTCTACACGCCGCTGAAGGACAAGGCCACCATCCTGTACAGGCATAGCGTGATGCAAGACCTCGAAGGCAGCGAGCTGTTCAACAAGATAAAGTCGTTCACCCAGTCGATCTACCTCATTTCCCTAATAGTCAACCGCATAAGGAAGAACCTCCTCGACCCGGACGGCTACAACAGGAACTACATAGAAAAGGGCAACCTGCTGGACGCCGCGTCGGCGTACACCAATGCCCTCTCCAGCCTCGCCGCGCAGCTGAGGTCGACGGACCTTAAGTCCGAGGGCATGCTGTCCTTCAGGGGCTTCCTTGAGGGGTACATGCAGTCCGACGGCTACAAGGACCTCGTAAGCGAGACCGCCCGGGTCAAGGGGCTCCTGTCTGAAGTAAGGTACTGCATGCTCATCAAGGACAACTGCATAAAAGTCAGGAGGTTCGAGGAGGAAAAGGACCTCAACATCGACATAGAGCGGGTCTTCGGCAAGTTCAACGAGGGTTCGGCCAAGGACTACAGGCAGGACCTCATAGAAGAGCCCCACGCCATGCACGTCGAGGCCGCGGTCCTGGATATGGTGGCGAAGCTTTTCCCTGAGGCCTTCGGCGCGCTTGACAGGTACTGCGAGGCACACATATCGTTCATGAGCCCGAGGATCTCGGCATTCTCCAGGGAAGTCCAGTTCTACATATCCTTCCTCGAGTTCGCAGCCAGGATGGGCCGCAACGGGCACGCGTTCTGCTATCCCGACGTCGATGAAGGCGCAAAGGACGAGGACTTGGGCGGGATGTACGACATAGCGCTTGCCATAAGGAGCCTCGGCACAGGCAACGCGATCGTGACCAACGACTACTACCTGGAGAAGGACGAGAGGATAATCGTAATCACGGGGCCCAACCAGGGGGGCAAGACCACCTTCGCAAGGACCGTCGGCCAGGTCCACTACCTCGCAAGCCTGGGCTGCATGGTGCCCGCTATGAAGGCGCGGCTTTTTATACAGGACAGGGTATTCACGCACTTCGAAAGGGAGGAGGACGTTAAGGACCTCAACGGCAAGCTTCAGTCCGACCTGGTGCGCATAAAGGACATCCTGGACGAGGCCACGCCGGACAGCCTGATAATAATAAACGAGCTGCTGTCCTCTACTTCATTGCAAGACGCCGTGAGCATAGGAAGGAAGATAATGGAGAAAGTGGTCCGGCTGGGCTGCCTTTGCCTGTACGTCACCTTCCTGGACGAGCTGGCGGCCTTCAGCGAAAAGAACGTCAGCATGGTGAGCACGGTGTCGCCCGAGGACCCCTCCAGGCGCACCTTCAAGATAGTGAGGAAGCCGGCCGACGGGCTGGCCTACGCTTTGTCCATCGCGAAGAAATACGGGCTGACTTACGGCTCCATAAAGGAGCGGATATAAGATGAAAGTGCATCTTCTGTTCAAGGACGCGGACTATGACGAGGGCATGCCACAGCCCTGGAACCAAGGGGCCCTCGCGCAGGACCTCGGCCTTGGCGTCCTGCTCGAGGCGATGGCCGGGAAGGACAGGCTCGTATACGACGTCTGCCATAAAGTGCTCTTCGACAGCCTGAAGGACGTAAGTCAGGTCAGATACCGCCAGCAGGTGGCGGAGGACTGCATCAACAACCCCGAAGTGGTCAGGCAGATGTTCCTGCTCGCCAAAGACGCGATCGAGATGAGGAAGAAGCAGTACTGGAGCACGTCGAGCAACAGGCTGTCCTACCTTTTGCACGGCTCGGTGCGGCTGCTGCAGATGCTGCGGGAGAACCTGATGAAGCTGCGCAGGATAGCGGACGCCGAATCCGGGAATTTCCGTTCCGAGGGTTTCAGGAGCCTTTTCGGCATGCTCAAAGAGGAGCTGGACGACGCATACCTCGAACTTATGAGGACGCAGCTCCAGGAGCTCATGTTCAAAGACGGGGTGCTCATGAGCTCCCAGCTCGGCAAGGGCAACTACGGGGTAAACTACGTGCTGAGGAGGCCGCCGACGCGGGTAGACAGGTGGCTCAAGTGGCGCTTCGCGCCGAGGTACTGCGTTCATGAGCGGGACGAAAGCGGCATCGCGGACCTTTCCAGGCGCAAGGACAGGGCGGTGAACAACACGGCCAACATCCTAGCCCAGGCCGCCGACCACGTGGTCAGCTTCTTCGAGAGCCTGATGAAGGAGCTGGCGTTCTACATAGGATGCCTGAACCTGGAGGCAGCCCTTAGGGAAAGGGGCCTTCCGACGGCATTCCCGGAAGTCGACGGCCCTGGCAGCCTGTCGCATTCCTTCAAGGGACTGTACGATGTGTCACTGGCGCTTCTCAAGGACGGAGAGGTAATCGGAAACGGCCTTTCGGCCGATTCCACGGACCTCTTCGTTATAACCGGGGCCAACCAGGGGGGCAAGTCGACCTTCCTGAGGAGCATAGGCCAGGCGCAGCTGATGATGCAAAGCGGCATGTTCGTCCCCGCGGAGTCCTTCCGCTCGAACATCGCCGACGGGATCTACTCCCACTTCAAGCGGGAGGAGGACGCAGGCCTGAAGAGCGGCAAGCTCGACGAGGAGCTCGTAAGGATGAAGGACATAGTCGACAGGATAAGGCCGGGGGCCATGGTCCTGTTCAACGAGTCCTTCGCCTCGACGAACGAGAGGGAGGGCTCCGAGATATCCAGGCAGGTGGTGCTGGCCCTCGTAGAAAGGGGCATCAAGGTGTTCTTCGTGACCCATCAGTACGACTTTGCCAGGAGCATGTTCGAGCGCGCCGGCGCAAGGAGCGTCTTCCTCCGCCCCGAAAGGGATGAAGACGAGACCAGGACGTTCAGGATTATCGAAGGTGCCCCTTTGCCGACCAGCTTCGGCGAGGACATATACCGGAGGGTCTTCGAAAGCAGCCAGGAAAGGTAACGGCAGGCCATTCTCGCAAGGAAAGAAGATGGATTCGGATGAAGAAGATCGGCAGCAGGGCGATGGGACAGGCGTTTTCCTTCATACTGCTCATGGGGATCGTCAGCATGTTCTCGGACATGACACACGAAGGCGCAAGGAGCATCTACGGCGTGTACCTCACAATCGCGGGGGCCTCCGCCGCGACGATAGGGTTCGTGTCGGGGCTCGGGGAGCTGGTCGGCTACTCCTTCAGGCTGGTGGCGGGCTTCATAGCGGACAAGAAGAAGAACTACTGGACCATGACGTTGATCGGGTACGCCTTCAACATGCTCGCCATCCCCGCGATAGCGCTCGTGCCCGAGAATGGCTGGAAGATCGCCTGCGTGCTCATAGTGCTGGAGCGCATGGGCAAAGCCATACGCTACCCGGCTAAGAACACTCTTGTCTCCTTCGCCGCGACGCAGTACGGGCACGGCAAGAGCTTCGCCGTGCAGGAGTTCCTCGACCAGCTGGGGGCCTTCATAGGCCCTGTCATCGTCTACCTGGTCATACAGATGCAGAAGGGCACGGCCGACTTCGGCACCTATGCCCTGGCCTTCGGGGTGCTGGGCATACCGGCCCTTCTGACCCTGCTGACGCTTTTGCTTGCCAAGGCAAGGTTCCCCCAGCCGGAGAAGATGGACGTCTCGAAGGAGGCGGGCGACAGGAAGTGGCTGAGGCCGTCTTTCGTGCTCTATATGGTTTCGACGTGCTTCCTGGCTTTGGGCTTCGCGGACTTCCCGCTCATTACCATGCACATCTTCAAGCAGGGCATATTCGCCGCCGACCTTCTGCCCATACTGTACGCGGGGGCCATGGCGGCCGACGCGGTGTCGGCGCTGGCATTCGGCTGGATGTTCGACAGGTGGGGGATAAGGGTGCTCATCATCTCCACCGCCCTGTCGGCCTTCTTCTCGTTCTTCATAATCGGCCTCGGCTCTGCGGCGGCCGCGATCTTCGGCATAGCCCTGTGGGGCATCGGCATGGGCGCGCAGGAGTCCGTCCTGAAATCGGTAGTGAGCGCCATAATCCCCAAGGGCAGCAGGGCCACCAGCTTCGGCCTGTTCGAGACGGCGTTCGGGGTAAGCTGGTTCCTGGGAAGCTGGCTGATGGGGATGCTCTACGACAGGTCGCCCCACGCCCTCGTGGCTTTCTCCATAGCCGCCCAGCTTGCCGCCATCCCGTTCTTCTACCTGACTTACAGGAGGCACCGGCTGGACGAGGCGGCGGGGAAGGCTGCATAAAGGGCATGCCGCCTGGCAAGTGAACCATCTGCCCGGGCATCCGGCAGGCACGTCGCGCTAGTTTAGGAGCATCCACATCTCGATAGGAGAAAGGTCGCTTCGCGTCAAAGGATTCATGCGGCATGGGCCCATTCTGCATGCTTGGAAAGGGGTGGTTGATGTGGCACCACAGGTCATTTCCGTGCCCGGATGGAAGGACCTCAAGATAGAGGCGCTCGTGTTCGATTTCAACGGCACGCTCGCGACTGACGGGAAGCTGAGCGACAGGACCAGGGAAGCGCTCAGGGAGCTGGGCTCGATGTATGAGGTCCACATACTTACCTCCGACACGTTCGGCTCGGTCGAGGAAGAGTGCTGCGGGCTGCCCGTGCAGGTGCATAGGCTTGCTTCGGCACACCATGCCCAGGAGAAGAGGGACTTCATAGAAAGCAGGTTCAAGGGCGGGGTCGCAGCAATAGGCAACGGCGCGAACGACGAGCTGATGCTGGAGGCCGCGGACCTCGGGATCGTAGTCATCTCCCCGGAGGGTTGCAGCCCCAGGGCCCTCGCTAGGGCCGACATAGCGGTCGCTTCAATCGAGCATGTGTTCGAGCTGTTTAGAAAGCCCAAAAGGATAGTCGCCACGCTTAGGAGATAGCGCTTGCCTCTCAGGCTTCGCAGATGCCCGTACGGGTTCCACGGGCGGCTGCGAAGGCGGGAATATCACATCAATGGCCATCGATGGATAGGGTTTCATGTGGATGAGCTGGCCTGGAACAAAAAAAGGCCCCGGCTCTTCCTGCCATAATTCTACCAACATTGTGAAGGATTTCACTAAAATGTGTAGAATAGTAGAAACATAAAATAAAACAGTCAAGCTATGTAGTTTATGAAATAAAAGCGGGCGGTCGTCTGCGGCACCGGGCCGGATCCCCAGAACCAGGTAGGGAACGCTCCGAGCCTTCCTGTCTTGCAAAGAGCTGTCGCGCTTTAAGTCAGCGGCATACGTCGAACATGCCTTGGCAAACGCGGCTTGCGCGTCGACCCGCCTGTCCGGTCCGCACTGTTTCGAGGGAAATTGAGCTGCCCGCCTCCGATAGTCATCATGGGAAGGAAGTGAGAAGGCATGGTACGACATGGAGGCGACGGGCCCGGGAAAAGGGGCATTGAACAGCTTCGCGGCATTTTCGCCGGCTTTGGGAACAAGCGCGAGGCCCTGATCCCTTGCCTTGCGGCATCCCAGAGGATGCAACGCAGCATAACAAGAGGAACTGCCGCGTTCCTCGCCGGAGAAACCGGCTCAAGCCTCGCCGAAGTATACGGCGTAGCCACGTTCTACCACCTGCTTACTGAAAAGCCGCTCGGCAGGAACGTAATCCGCGTATGCGATTGCCTGGCTTGCCACGTCAAAGGCGGCCCTGAGGTCTTGAAGGCCATAGAGGAGGAGCTAGGCATCAAGGCCGGCCAGACGACGAAGGACGGCCTTGTCAGCCTGGTCGAAAGCCCGTGCATGGGGCTGTGCGACATCGCCCCGGCTGTCATGGTGAATGACGAGGCGTACGGGGACCTTACGCCCGGAAGGGCTAGGGACGTGGCGAGGGCGGCAAGGCTCGGCGTCATGCCGAAGTACGCAAGGTGCGGGAAACAGGCTCCCGGCGGCATTGGATCGAAGGTGGTCCCATGAGGATACTTACCAGGAACTTCGGCAAGCCCGGTTCGGAGTACATTGCGGCCTACGGAGATTACAAGGCCCTTAAAAAGGCCCTATCCATCGGGCCTCGCGAAGTCATATCCGAGGTGGAGGCATCCAGTATGCTCGGAAGGGGAGGCGCCGCCTACCCGACGTGGCTCAAGTGGGAATTCGCGAGCAAATCGCACGATTCGCCTAAATACGTCGTCGCGAACGCCGACGAGGGCGAGCCGGGCACATTCAAGGACAAGGCGATGCTCGAGAAGGACCCGCACCGCCTGCTTGAGGGACTGGCCATCGCCGGATACGCCATCGGGGCCGCGGAGGGCTTCATCTACACGAGGGGGGAGTATCCGCATGCCCAGAAGGTGCTGGCGAGGGCCATAGCTGAAGCGGAGGCTGCAGGATTCCTAGGCGAAGACATCCTTGGCTCCGGGTTCTCCTTCAGGGTCCGCACATGCACGGGCGCCGGGGCCTATATCTGCGGGGAGGAGACGGCGCTGCTGGAATCGGTCGAGGGATACCGCGGCTGCCCCAGGCTCAAGCCCCCCTACCCTACGGACTCCGGCCTCAGGGGGAAACCGACCCTCATAAACAACGTGGAGACGCTGGCCAACATACCGACGATCATCCTGAAGGGAGGGGAATGGTACGGAAGGATCGGAGACCCGCATTCGCCCGGCACCAAGCTTATGTGCGTGAGCGGGTTCGTAAAGAGGCCGGGGCTTTACGAGGTCGACACGGGCACCACCCTCGCGGAGCTAATAAACGAGCAGTGTGGAGGGGTCGTCGGCAGGTTCAAGGCCGCGCTGCCGGGCGGCGTCTCCACCAGGTTCATCAGGCACCTCGACGTATCCATAGACGTGCCTTCGCTCGTCGACGTCGGCAGCCTGCCGGGCACCGGGGCGGTCATCGTCCTGAACGATACGGTCAGCATGGTCGACGCCGCGAAGAACTGCGTCAAGTTCTTCGCCGACGAATCGTGCGGCAAGTGCACGCCGTGCCGGGAGGGCACCCACAGGGCGTACGAGATATTGGACCGCCTCTCTCGCAAAGAGGGCGGCCCCGGGGACATCGGGCTGCTGAGGGAGCTTCACGCTGTCATGTATGACACTTCCAACTGTGGGCTCGGCCAGTCGGCTCTCAACCCCGTAATAAGCGCGATTGACCTGTTCGAAGGTGAGTTCTGGCCAGGCGCCGGCCAAGGGGGTGGGAAACATGGTCCATGTGACGATAGATAACAAGGAAGCATTCGTCAAGGAAGGCACCACCTTGCTCGAAGCGGCAGGGCAGGTCCATGTGATTATACCGACTCTCTGCCACTTCGAGGGGCTTTCGGAATACGGAGACTGCAGGATCTGCATGGTCGAAGTGGAGAAGGAGCCGCGCCTCACCCCTGCGTGTTCAAGGCTGGCCACCGAAGGCATGGTGGTGAAGACGAACACGGACAGGGTCAGGAGGGCAAGGAAGCTGAACCTGGAGCTTCTGCTGGCAAACCACCCCTATGACTGCCTGTCCTGCGTGCGGAACCAGAAATGCGACCTTCAGAGGCTCGCATACGAGTTCGGGGTGGAGAAAGTGAGGTTCCACGGGTCCAAGCCGGATTTCAGGGTGGACGACACATCGCCGTCGATAGAAAGGGACCCTAACCTCTGCATCCTGTGCGGGCGCTGCGTAAGGACCTGTGCCGAGGTGCAGGGCATAAAGGCCGTGGACTTCTCTCACAGAGGCCACGCGGAGAAGGTGAGCACGGCATTCGAGGAGAACATCGCAAAGGTCGAGTGCGTAAACTGCGGGCAGTGCATACTTGCCTGCCCGGTCGGCGCCATAAAGGAACACAGCAGCATAGACGAGGTATGGGCGGCCCTTGAGGACCCTGCGAAGCATGTCGTGGTCCAGGAGGCCCCGGCCGTCAGGGTCGCATTGGGGGAGGAGTTCGGCATGGAGCCCGGGGCGCTGGTCGGCGGCAAGATGTATGCCGCGTTAAGGCAGCTCGGCTTCGACAAGGTGTTCGATACGAACTTCACCGCTGACCTGACCATAGTGGAAGAGGGCAGCGAGCTAATTGACCGAATCACGAACGGCGGCGTGCTTCCCATGATCACATCCTGTTCCCCGGGCTGGATAAAGTACTGCGAGCACTTCTACCCCGACCTGCTGCCGCACCTTTCGACCTGCAAATCGCCCCAGCAGATGTTCGGGGCGCTCGCCAAGACCTATTACGCCGAGAAGGCGGGGCTGGACCCCGCAAGCATAGTGTCGGTATCGGTGATGCCGTGCACCGCAAAGAAGTTCGAATGCGTTCGCCCCGAGATGAGATCCAGCGGCTACCAGGACGTCGACTACGTCCTGACGACGAGGGAGCTTGCGTCCATGATAAGGCAGGCAGGCATCGACTTCGTGCATGAGAGGGATTCGGAAGCGGACCCGCTGATAGGTACCTATACCGGCGCGGGCACCATCTTCGGTGCGACGGGCGGCGTCATGGAGGCAGCGCTGCGCACCGCCTACGAGCTCATCACGAAAAGCCCGCCTCCGAAGCTCGATTTCAAGTCGGTCCGCGGCATGGAAGGTATAAAGGAGGCCGATGTGCAGATCGGGGACCTTTCGGTGAGGGTGGCGGTGGCGCACGGGCTAGCCAACGCAAGGAAACTGATGGACAAGGTCCGCTCGGGCGAGGCCGATTATCACTTCATCGAGATAATGACCTGTCCGGGAGGGTGCGTAGGAGGGGGAGGTCAACCTATAGGAGTGACCCTCAAGAAGCGTATGGCGCGCGCCAAGGGGCTTTACAAGGAAGACAGCGGGATGGCCTTGAGGAAGTCGCACGAGAACCCCCAGGTCATAAAGCTCTATGAGGAATACCTCGGCAGGCCGCTCGGGCACAGGTCGCACGAGCTGCTCCATACCGGATATCGAAAAAGGAAATTGTACGATAATCCGTAAGAATGCACAAGGCTTCCTAGATGGCCCTTCCGCTTTTTGGGCTGCACTTAAGCCCGCCCGAGCTGTCCTCCCCGGCCGATTCCCTGCATCGTGAAACAAGGTCCGTGATGAATGACCCTAGTGACTGCGTAAGAAGTATACGAACATGAGGGGATACCCTTTTTACGAAATATTGTATCAGATTCGAAATATATAGAGGATTATATATACATATATAGAATAATCAAGCAGGGGGGTGATTTGATGAAACTGAATCGCATAATTTTGGCGATTGTCGTTTTTGCGCTCGCGTTACAAGCGACAGGGTGCGGCAAGACCTGGACTGCGAATTTCGTCCTGAAGACGAATACCACAGGATGGAACCAGGTGGAATGGTACTCTCCGGGGACATGCGCATTTGAGCCTGAAGGGCTTCGCATCAACGGTTACTGGGTCGAAGCGCCTTACGAATTCAGGGGGGATTTCTCGGTCGTCTACACTTTCCTGCTGGATACCAACAATGATAGAATAATCAATCATCTCAGGATGAACGTGAGCGACGGGAACAACGGTTACAGGCACAACATGATAGAGCTCCATATCACTGACATAGGGGATCCTGATTGGGAGCATGCGGAAGTGCTTATCAAGGGAGACGATGTCCAGCATGTGGTATCTGAACCCGATCTGAGCCTGAACAGGACCGGCGTCAATCTTTTCGTGATATCGAAGAAAGGCAACTATATAAAGATGAGCCTTAATACCAAGCCTGTCGCCGATTTCTATATCGACGACTACCCGCCGGTGTATGCGATAGATTACTTCATCCCCGCGATGTACGCATATACCGGTACGGGCGGATTGGTGCATTTCATGACGGTTACAGTCAAATACGACGGTACGATGGTTCAGCATATATACTAATCGGCGTAACCGCCGGGCATATGGACATTGGGGAGGATCCAGATAAGCGATTGATTGAGTTCATGTAGTCCAATAGAACGAAGAAGGCAGCGCCTAAGAAGCTCTCTGCCTTATTCGGACGACGTCATCCTTACGCCAGGTTAAGGGGCCTTAGCCGATGGCCGGAGCATTCGGGCACGATATCCTGATCTAGACGCAGCAGAGCCGACGGGGAAGCGCAAGGCATCTCCCGTCGGCTCTGTCTTTATCAACGGACCTATTCATCTATATGGGCCGATCATGTAAATCGATGCTCGATCGGACAGCGGGGCACTTTATGAGCCACGTACTCATAAGTCCCCCCAGAGGAACCGCTCACCCTCGTAGATGATCTTCACGTCCTTTATGAGCACTTGTTCCTCCATCGGATCCTGATGGCACAGCATCGTAAGGCAGCCAAGGTCGGACGTATAATATGTGGCGTCGAGATTCGTCGCGACAGGCTCATCGTTCATGTAGAAGTAGAACCTGCCCAGCTTCCTGACGATCCTGATCACATTTATCTGCCCGTTGAGCAGGCCTGGTATGGGCGCGCTGAACGGCACCAGCAGGTCCGCTTGCATGTCTCCGTAATGCGATATGTAATATGCGTCTTCGGCGGTGCCCAGCTTCCGGAAAGATATCGTTATGCCGCATTCACTGTCCGTCTCTGTGGGGGAATACAGGCTGAAATCAATATCTGCGCCGGAGCTTCCGGGCTCTACGTCAAGACCGAACCTCAAGATGACCTCTACATCGCCTTCATAGAAATGCGGAGCCATGATGAAGCAGTCGTTCATCAGCAGCCCCTTGGCGGAAAGTTCGTATTGGTCGTTCCAGGCGATCCAGTTGCCGTCGCTCCTAAAAAGGTCCCTCTCGACCGTGAAGTTGAAGTAATAGGACTTCTGGCAGCCGGCTGCGCCCAGCATCGCCAAAATCGTCAAGCATATGGCAGCAAATCTGATGGTCCTCATCGGCAACCCCTCCCTGGTTAATGGTTCAACACATGAAATATGATATCCTGCAACCGGCACAGTCGAAGAGAGGTTTCGCTGGAGCGGGCGACAAAGCAGCCCTGCCCTGTTATGGCGGCACTTCGATTCCAGCCGGCCTGCGATTGTGCCGGGCTGTGCCGGCCCGTTCCGATTGTCTGCAAATGCACGTCATGTGCTCAGTCTACCAGGATCTGGTCCCCTTTGTACTTTATCGTCACCTTCTCGAAAACGGTATTATCTGAGACTGTGTAGTAGCATCCGAGCATAGGGCACAATGAAGCCCCGTCATCTTCTGCGATTTCCAGGCTGAGAGGGACTAGGGTTCCGTTGATGTAGAACTTTAGAACGTCGCCTACTTTCTTCATTGCCATTGTGTTACTTCCGACTTCGTCCAGCTCGGATGCGATGGGTACGCTGCCTGGGTATTTTGCGCCCGAGGCAGGGGTGTAATAGAAAAGGTTGAACGTAGAACCGGGCGAACCTATGCCCTCAAGGAACATCCCGCCTATCACTCCGTTGAATACATCGTCTTCCGATGCAGTCAGGAGGAACTCTATGTAAGAAGTGTCAGACGCAGATGTGACCAGATAGAAATCAACGGAGACCGTGAAGTCGCCGCTGTAGCTGTGAGGGCCGCTTATTTCGTTTTCATCGAGCACCAGCCCGTTGCTGAAGTAGTAATTTATGTTGCGCGGCCGCCATTTTTCATCTCCTCTTGTTATGCTGCCCTCTTCCACGAAATCGTAGACCCATACCTTTGAAATGCAGCCCGAAAGCGAAGCAATTATAACAAGCGCGACGAGCGCCGCAATCAATCGTTTGACCGACATAATAATCACCTCGCGAAGTTATTCTACCGCACCTCTGAGATTCCTTTGCGCATCGCCGGATGCCAGCGACCCTCTCGGACGGCGCCGTCGCCCGGCCCGCCGGAAATCCAGCTATCCATGCAAATCAAGAGCAGCTTCCATGGCGTCCGGACCTGCAAAATCCGCTCAGAATCACGGTGTTGACTTCCCGTTTTTCGTGTATAATGGAAATGCAATCGAACATTTCCAAACAAACATACAAATTCGAACATCCAACTAATGCTCCAACGGAGGCTTTAGGATGCTCGCAGAGGAACGCAGGCACCGGATAATCGATTTCCTACGGCAGCGGGGAAGCGCGCAGGTCCCTGAGCTTGCGGCCCTGCTGAACGTATCGGAGATGACCATACGCCGAGACCTCGGTTACCTCGAGTGCGCGAACCTCCTAAGGCGCATGCACGGCGGCGCCGTGTCCAACGAGAGGATACTAGGTGAGACGCCGTACAGCCTCAAGAGGTCGGAGTTCCTCAGGCAGAAGAAGGCGATCGCCGAAAAGGCCGCATCGCTTATTAAACCCGGCGAGAGCATCATACTCGATGCCGGGTCGACCACCTATTTCATAGCGGCATACCTGAAGAACAGGCCGGTGCAGGGCCTTACCGTCGTCACGAACGACATTTACATACTATACGAGCTCAGCGACTGCGAGGGGATGACCCTCATCGGTACGGGGGGCACGGTCCAGCAGGGCGTATATTCCATGATCGGAAGCTACGCCGAAGGCTTCATCCGCGCGATAAAGGTCGACAGGGCCTTCATCGGAGCCCATGCCATCGACATGGAGAAGGGCCTCATGGCTCCAAACCCGGAGAAGGCCAGCATCAAATCCCTCCTGTGCGAGGCCGCCGGCAGCACGCACCTGGTGGCCGACAGCAGCAAGTTCGGCAAGGGCTCCCTCATGGAGGTCAGGCGCCTGAGCCAGTTCACATCCGTCATCACCGATTCGGGGCTTTCCAACGAAAAGAGGGAAGCGCTCCTCTCACAGGGCGTGGACCTCGTGCTGGTATAAGGAGGCGAGCGCGATGCCCAGGATGGCAGTCATAGCGGACGACCTCACCGGCGGAAACGCCACCGGGATCCTCTTCGGAAAGAGGGGCTTCAAAGCCATAACGTTCCTTGGCGACACGGCAGCAGAACTTCCCGATGGCGCCGACGTCATAGTAGTAAGCACCGAAAGCAGGGCGTTAGCCAGGCAAGAGGCCTACAGCAGGGTCTATAAGGCGGCGAAGGACCTGATGGCGTCCGGCGTCACCCACTTCGAGAAGAGGATAGACAGCACTCTGAGGGGCAACCTGGGTGCCGAGATAGACGCCCTTCTCGACGCGTTGAGGAGCACCGGAAAGGACCCGGCCGCGATTGTGGCGCCCGCCTTCCCAACGAGCGGCAGGGCGACGATCGGCGGATATCACATGGTAAACGGCGTGCCGTTGGAGCTTACTGGCGTATCCAAGGACCCGACCAGCCCCGTCAGGGATTCGTCTTTGCCGAGGATCCTTTCGCAACAGAGCGGGAACAAGGTGGGTTCTCTGCCGCTTGAGACCGTCATCAAAGGAAGCCAGGCGGTATCCGAGGCCCTTAAGGCCCTCTATTCGGATGGGGTGAGGATAGTAGCTGCCGACAGCGTTAGCGACGAGGACCTGGAGAAGCTCGCAAAGGGCACAGCCTTAAGCGGCATTCCTGTGGTGTCGTGCGACCCCGGGCCCTTCGGGGCGGCCCTTGCGGCGGCGCTTTTCCCGAAGGAGAAGAATGAGCCGAGCCCGTCCAAGGTCATCGTGGTCGCCGGCAGCGTGACGGCCCAGACCAGGAAACAGCTGGAACAGCTGGGGCAGGGCATGAAGTGCCACTTCGTGCGCGTGGACGCCGGCAAGCTGGCTTTGGGCGGAGGGCAGGCCGAAGGCGAGGCCGTTAAGGCCATAAGCCACATGAGGCAGGCGGATGCCGATACCAAGGTCATCTGCTTCCACACGATATCGGCCGACGCCGACATACTCGACATAGGCGAGCTTGCAGGGAAGCTCGGGACTGATCAGGCGGTGCTCACGGAGAGGATCGCTGACGGCCTTGCAGGGATAGGGGTGGAGGCCCTGGCGGACCTCAGGGGCGGAAAAGTCGGGGTATACGGCACAGGCGGGGACGTCATCGCGGCCATATGCAGGGCGTGCGGCGCCTCGGGCATCGAGCTTGTCGAAGAAGTGATGCCGCTGGCCACATACGGAAGGCTTGTAGGTGGCCCGAACGCCGGGCTCGACATAGTAACCAAGGGCGGCATGGTCGGAGACGCCGACGCCGCGTTAGCCTGCGTCAGGCACCTGTTCAGAAGAATGGAGGAGAAGTGAATGGAGCGCCCCGTAATCGGAATAACCATGGGAGACCCAGCAGGGATAGGACCTGAGATAGTGGTCAAGTCCCTGGCAAACGGCAAGATCTATGATGTATGCAAGCCCCTCATCATAGGAGACGCCGGATGTGTGAGGAAATCCGCCGCGATATTCAAGATGGACTACGGTGTGAATGTGGTCAAGGACCCCTCGGAGGGCGTCTACAGGCACGGGACCATTGACGTCCTGGACCTTGCGAACGTCGACCACGGCGGGCTGAAGATGGGGCAGATACAGGCCATGGCAGGGAAGGCTTCATTCGAGTACATAGAGAAATCGATACATCTGGCGCTGGACAGGAAGATCGCGGCGGTAGCCACAAGCCCCATCAACAAGGAATCCATCAAGGCCGCGGGCGTACCCTTCATAGGCCATACGGAGATGTACGGGGACCTTACTGGGACCGCCGACCCTCTCACCATGTTCCAGGTGCACGGCATGAGGATATTCTTCCTCACCCGCCACGTGTCGCTGGCCCGCGCCGTCCAGCTTATTACCAAGGAGAGGCTCCTGGACTACATCAAGCGCTGCACGGAAGCGCTGGTGGTGCTCGGAGTGAAAGACCCATTGCTTGCGGTGGCCGGCCTCAACCCGCATTCCGGCGAACACGGCCTCTTCGGAGACGAGGAAGTCCGCGAGATAGAGCCCGCTGTGGCAGAGGCCAAGGCGCGCGGCTTCAAAATAGTAGGCCCCGTCCCCGCCGACTCTGTATTCCACCTGGCAAAGAACGGCCGTTACGACGCCGTGCTCTCGCTGTACCACGACCAGGGCCACATAGCCTCCAAGACGCTTGACTTCGAACGCACCGTCAGCGTCACATGCGGGCTTCCTTTCCTCAGGTCGTCGGTCGACCATGGGACCGCCTTCGACATAGCCGGCAAGGGCATAGCCAGCTCCGTTAGCATGGAGGAGGCGATTCTAGTCGCCGCGGAGTATGCAGGCAGGATGAATTTCGTAGGATAGACGCATTGGTTGCTGCTTACGACAAGCGACGGAGGTGAGCCCCGCAAGGCTTGTACGCCCTGTAAGCGATGTCTACATAACAGTAATTGCTTGCGAACCCCAATAACATACGAGGAGGAAATCAAGAATGAAGAGGACCATTTTCTTAGCCCTAGTAGTCGCGATGGCGATACTTATGGTGGCAGGGACGGCATTCGGCGCCCCCGCAAAGAAGGTCGTGCGCCTGAACCATACCCTGGCCCCGGATTCCCATTACCACAAAGGCCTTGAGAAGTTCGCCGAACTGGTGAAGAACTACACCGGCGACACCGTCGAAATCCAGATTTTCCACAGCTCCCAGCTGGGCAGCGAGCGCGACGCCATCGAGGGCGTGATGCTCGGCACGCTTGAGGCGACGCTCGTCTCGACGGCCCCTCTGGCGAACTTCTCCAGCAAGTTCCTCGTATTCGACCTGCCCTTCATTGTCAAGGACCGTCAGGTGGCATACAAGGCCCTGGACGGTGCAGTAGGCGCCGACATGGCGGCGTCTCTTACCCCCAAAGGCATAAAGACCCTCGGCTTCTGGGAGAACGGCTTCCGCATGCTCACAAACTCCAAGAGGGCCATCATGAAGCCCGCCGACGTGGCCGGCCTCAAGATAAGGCTCATGGAGAACAAGGTCCACATCGCCACCTTCAAGCAGCTGGGCGCGGCCCCCGTCGCGATGCCCTTCGGCGAGCTGTTCACCGCCCTGCAGCAGAAGACGGTCGACGGCCAGGAGAACCCGCTCGTGATCATCGCGACCTCCAAGTTCTATGAAGTCCAGAAGTACCTTGCCCTCACCGGCCACTTCTACTCGCCGGCGGCCCTGCTGATCAACCAGAAGTTCTTCAACTCGCTGACAGCCGACCAGCAGAAGGCCATCGAGAAGGCAGCGGTGGAAGCCCGCGACTGGGAGCGCCAGTACTGCATTGACCTCGAAGCATCCCTTGTGAAGCTCCTGGAGTCCAACGGAATGCAGGTGACAAGGCCGGACCTTGCGGCGTTCGAAGCGGCTTGCGAGCCTGTCTACAAGCAGTTCGAGGCGGAAATCGGCGCAGATCTCATCAAGCAGCTGCGCGGCAAGTAAGCTAAAGTCCCTGGTACAGGGCATGAATGCAGGGCCCCGGCCCTAAATGAAAGGGCCGGGGCCGCTAATCGAGGAGGTATCCAGATGCGGTTTCTTGATCGCTTTGAGGAGTGGGCGCTGGTCGTGCTTCTAAGCGCCATGAGCGTCCTTGTCTTCGTATCGACTGTCACGCGCTACGTTTTCTTCTACCCTATAACCTGGGGCGAGGAGGCAGCCAGGTACATGATGGTTTGGCTGGCCTACATAGGAGCCTCGGCGGGGCTTAAGAGGGGATCTCACCTGGGAGTCGAGGCGCTCGTAACCGCCCTCCCCAAGAGCTGGCGCCCATTCCTCGATATCCTCAAGTACCTGATAATCATATTGTTCAACGTCCTTGTCGTCATATTGGCGAGGCAGATTATGGCAAACCAGATGGCGACGGCCCAGACTTCGCCCGCCCTCGCCATACCGATCTATTTCGCCTACGCGGCGGTGCCGGTCGGCGCATTCCTCATGACCCTGAGGTCAATACAGCACATAGTCCTAATCCTCAGGAAGAAGGAGGTATAGGACGATGGCTGCTCTGCTTTTCGGTTCGTTCTTGGGCCTTATGCTCCTTAACATCCCGATTGCGGTCGCCCTCGGGCTGGGCTCAATGATAGCGCTCTTCTTCGGGCCCATGGCGACGCCCCCGCTTCTTGTGGTGCAGAGGATGTTCACGGCCGTAGACTCGTTCCCGTTCATGGCTATCCCCTTCTTCATGCTCGCCGGAGGCCTCATGGAGGGAGGAGGGATATCCAAGAGGCTCGTAAACTTCGCAAAGACCCTAGTTGGCCCCGTACCCGGAGGCCTTGCGATAATAACCATAGTATCGTCGGCTTTCTTCGGAGCCATCTCAGGTTCCAACCCGGCCACGGTCGCGTCCATCGGCGGGATCATGATCCCTGCCATGATCAAGGCGGGATATCCAAAGTCCTATGCGGCAGCCGTAGCCGCCGCAGCCGGGACGCTCGGCGTCATTATACCGCCCAGCATCCCGATGGTCACATACGGCGTCGTGTCGGGCACATCCATCGGAGACCTGTTCATAGCGGGTTTCATACCCGGCATCGCAATAGCCCTGCTCCTTACGTTCACGGTGCTCTTCCAGGCGAAGAGGATGGGCCTTAAAGGCGACAGGAAGTATACCGGCAAGGAGATACTGCTGGCCGCGAAGGACGCCATCTGGGCGATCTTCATGCCGATAATAGTACTGGGCGGCATCTACGGCGGCGTGTTCACTCCCACAGAAGCCGCAGCCGTCTCGGTCTTCTATTC
>Ga0116174_10002104_pt1 | contig 17541 bp, 14 predicted proteins | sample AD_UKC087_MetaG_FD_89801 | JGI IMG/M metagenome (GOLD analysis project Ga0116174, IMG submission 89801) | Active sludge microbial communities of municipal wastewater-treating anaerobic digesters from USA - AD_UKC087_MetaG | ecosystem: Engineered > Bioreactor > Anaerobic > Digestate | place: USA...
AGCTGGCGCAACTTTTGGCGCTGCCCAGGAACGCAGACCTCTGTTCTTTATTTTAAAAATAAAAATTGTTAATTATGCGGCGGTAGTTCAGTTGGCTAGAACGCTTCCTTGCCAAGGAAGAGGTCGCCGGTTCGAATCCGGTTCGCCGCTCAGTTTGTCTATTTATCCTAGCCCGGATGGTGGAATTGGTAGACACGCAAGACTTAAAATCTTGTGGCTGAATAAGCCGTGCCGGTTCGACCCCGGCTCTGGGCACTGATTGGTACTGGGCGTGGCCCAGTTTTTTATTCTTGACTTTTTGTTTAAAATAGGTTATTCTTTTTAAAGAAATATTAAATTTTTTTAACAATCATATGACGGAAAAAAAAGAGAAGAAAGTAGTTGCAGTAAATTGGCAGGAAACGGTTTTACCATTAATTAAGCCGGGTTCAACCATTAAGGTACACCAAAAAATTAAAGAAAAAAACACCAAAGGCGAAGAGAAGGAAAGAATCCAAATCTTTGAAGGCATAGTGTTGGCCAGACGCGGAGGCAGCGGCCGAAGCGCTACCATTACTGTTAGAAAAGTGGCGGCCGGTGGCATCGGGGTGGAAAGAATTTTTCCGATTTATTCCCCCGCTATTGCTAAAATAGAATTGGTCAAACAGGCCAAAGTTCGACAAGCTAAGTTGTTTTATTTGAGAGATTATAAAAAACGATTAAAAGAACAAAAAGTCTAAATTAATATTTTCGCCCCGATTAAATATCGGGGCGAAAAGTTGAAGGGATTATTTTTTGATTTTATAATATAAGAGGAAAGAATCGAGCCCAGGTGGTGGAATTGGCATACACACCAGCTTGAGGGGCTGGCCGCGCAAGCGGGTGCGGGTTCAAGTCCCGCCCTGGGCACTGATTTAAATATCAAAATTAATATTTTGATATTTAAATCAGTATCTCCAAGGGAGAGGGGGCTTGAACGGGTTGGAAGCGAATCAAGCCACCAAAGGCGGAGCAGATGAGTGTCAAAAATTGCGAGCTGGCGCAGCATTTTTTGCCAACCCAGGACGAGACTCTTCGAGCAGAGCGAGAAGAGTATGAGCGGTCCCGCTCTGGGCACTGGAATTAATTTAAAATTTTAAATTTAAAATTGTTTGTGCACTCTTAGCTTCCGCCCAAGGCGGAGTTAGAGTCCGCCGTGGCGGATTTACACCAAGAAGTCTTAATTAGCACGCTTAGCTCAGTTGGTTAGAGCATCTCGTTTACACCGAGGGGGTCGGGGGTTCGAATCCCTCAGCGTGCATAAAAATATGTTCTATGTCTATGTTTTAATTAATAAGGATGGTAAATTGTATATTAGTCAAACTAGTGATATTAATAGGAGAATAGAAGAACATAATTTTACAGGAAATGGATATACGTCAAAGTATCGTCCTTGGAAATTGGTTTGTAAAAAAGAGTTTTTAAAAAGAAAAGACGCAATGAAAGAGGAAAGAAGATTGAAATCAGGCGTTGGTAGAGATTGGATAAAGAATTTTATTGATTTGAACGATGTTGGTTAGAGTCCGCCGCGGCGGATTTACACCGAGGGGGTCGGGGGTTCGACTCCTCTAGTGCCCACGAGAGAGTCAAAAGTCTTTAAATTTTGTAAAGTCTATAAGGTTCATAAAATTAAATTGTTACATTGTTAAATTGTTTTTGACTGCTAAACTTAGAGAAAGGAGAAAGGACATAATAATCAGCCGCGGCGGAAAATGAGACAATTTATTAATTATTCCTTTAAAAATTAGAAATTGTTTTTAAATTTTAAATTAAAAATTAAAAATTTCTAACCACATGTTTTTAAGAATTATCATTGGTTTGGCCGGTATGATCCTTGGTTTTTTTATGGTTTGGCGTCCAGCCGCTTTTTTAAGTATGATTGGTCCCCAAATTTGGATGGAAAAAATATTTGGTCCTGGTCGAGAAGTTTCCGGCTATAAATTGCTGGGCGTGGTCATTATTATTGTTTCCATTATGATTATGTTGGGCTTAATTGAAGGAGTACTGATGTGGTTTTTTAGTCCAATTATACCCAAACAATAGTTATATTCGTAGAGACAGGGCATGCCTATGGGCCCGTAGCTTAGTTGGTAGAGCGCCGCATTTGCACTGCGGAGGTCAGGAGTTCGAATCTCCTCGGGTCCACCAAAGTTTATTTACAGCGTAATTTGCCTCGCTCGGGGCGGAGTTTACCCCGTATACAGCTTGCTGTTGTGCGGGGCCCCTCGCTTCGGCGGCGGGGCTATTATAATTTATAGTCGTCCTTGTCCCACTCCACCCATACGCGGGCGACACAAAGAAAATCCCTCGACTTATTTTAACACATTCATTCACTCCTTAAAGAATTTTAAATATTTCTTAAAGCTAAAGCCCTTACTTTTATCTAATTTTCTACCTTTTGAAAAACTCCAAATACTTCTTCAAACCGCCTTTGCTTTTTTGATATACCATTTCTTTCAGTTTCGGTAATACTTCTTTAGTCGCTTTTTCACCAGTTAAAATTTTATTTTGACCGTTAGTAAATTGATACCAATAATTTTTACCAACATTTATCTCAATAACTATGTCGGCGTTTGCCACATTTGAAAGTGCCAGATGGTGGCGCAAAATATTTAATGAATCATTGGCGATGTCGTACCACCCAGTCTCCCGTTCCTCGTCGCAATAATGTTTATCTAAATTAACAGCAATGACTATATCAGCCCCCATATTTCTGGCAATTTCTACCGGAACAGGCGCGGACAATCCACCGTCGGCTAATATTCTTCCGTTTATTTTCACTGGCTTGAAAACCAAGGGAATAGAAACGCTAGCTCTGATGGCCTGCGCCATCTCGCCTTTATTTAAGACTACAACCTCTCCTGTTTTTAAATCCGTAGCCACGGCAACAAAAGGGATTTTACAATCCTCAAATTTCTTTCCATTGATATAATCCTCAATAAATGTTTTTAGTTTTTCTCCGCCAATCAACCCTTGTTTTAAATGCGGGTCAAATAAAACAGAAAATACTCGGCGCCAAGTAGTGCTTAACGCGATTTTCTCAATTTCTTTTATGCTCAAACCAGCCGCATAAAAACCGCCAACCATTGTGCCAATACTTGAACCAGCGACAAAATCAATCGGGATATTATTTTCTTCCAAGGCTTTAATAACCCCAATATGAGCCAGTCCTCTTGAGCCGCCACTTCCTAATGCTAAGCCGATTTTTGGTCTTTTTAGTTCTGTCATAATTTTAATTCTGTCCGGCTATTCTTTTCTTAAAATTATCGGTTAAATTAAAGGCCTTATTTTTCGCAATTGAGATAAACCGGTTTGCTGTTTTTCCTATCTCGTCTCTAATATATTTCACATTATTATACTGCGATGGATAGCCGACTAATTCCATAAAACCGACGCCTTTTACTTTTTCTCCGCCGAAATCGCCATCCACCCGAAGAGGCCCCTCCCAGTAATTGATTGAACCGAATAGCATTTCCTGATTATCAACTTTTGCCGTTAAGTTTAATTCAATGTTTTTTGTCGGTATTTTAATTTTCCATGACAATGGATAAACCGCTTTGCTTTTTGGACTTATCCATTGCTGATTAGAAGAAATTATTTCGATTTCTTTATAATGTTCTTGGTGATTATCCGCATAAGAAATATCAGCAAAATAAGTTTTTACCTTACCATCATCATACACGCAGCAAACCATTTCCGTATTGTTATCCAACTGCGCCGAAAACCAATTCCACTTATCCTTGGAATAGCTTGCGTCTGCCCATTGATGATCCATCCAAGATTTTCCGATAACATCTATCCACTTGTTTTTAATTTTTATCCTGCCTTCAGCTTTTAAGTTGGTTAGAGAATAGTAGTAAGTGGTTTTGGAATGAAGATCCAAATATCCTTCCCCGCCTTCAAGCACCGGCTTTTTAATTGAAGTCAACTTCAAATCAATATCCTCGTTTTTTAGGTGATAGGTTGATTCGCCGGTTTTTTTAATAACGCAATTAGTGTAACCATTTTTGATTTCGGGATTGATATAATTTATATAAAGCAGGGATTTGGAGAAACTATCGTCAGAAATAATAGAAAACGGAGCTATTCTGTGATGAAAATTTTTATGCTTTAAATCCGAAACAAGGGAATGAGAAAAGTAAGACGTTTTAAGCGGTATTTTATTTAAAAAAGGTATTTTTACTTTTTTGACATCCACTTTAAAAAGGCAATCCATAAAAGAATATTCGTTGTCGTCCTTGTCTTTTAGATGGCCGTTAAAATACCACCATTCAACTATGCAATCATGAGCTGATTCATCTTTGGGGAATTTTATTGGTTTATATTCTTTATACATAAAAATTGATCTTTAAAATAATAGAAGATCGTCTTTAATTATCCGTAGCTAAATCTCCGCCCTTTAGGGCGGAGATTTAGCTTCCCCGGAGCTCTGCCGCAGGCAGAGCGGAGGTGTATTTATCTTTATTTCTTTGATTTTTGATAAAATATGGTAAAATGAGCCACTTATCTGGGAAAATAGATAAAATATTTTTTTGGAAAGTAGCTTACACTTATCATAAAATTGTTGCTCATTTTGCTTTTATTCCCAAATATCGCAGACGGCTATTGCAAGGAAAAATAGCTTTGCGAATCAGACAACCATTCTTCGAATGCAGTGAAGTGAATTCTTGGTTTATTTATGAAATGGAAGTCATGCCCGACCATGTCCATGTCTTGATTCAAATTGACCAAAAAACCTCCTTGTCTCAAGTGGCTATGTTTCTCAAGGGAGGTTTTTCGAAGGTATTAAGAAAAGAATTTTCTGAAATTAAAGAATTTTTCTGGGGTGACAGTTTCTGGGCCGATGGATACTTTGTTGAGACATCAGGACGAGCCAATGAGATTACAATTAGGGAATATATCAAAAATCAAAGAAACAAAGAGATCGGAAGAAGCTCCGGCCTTTAGGCCGGAGCAGTTAACAATAATAATAGGAGATCGTTTTTAAAATTATTTTTCGCATTTTTTACATCTTTGGCAATATTCTTTTTCCCAAATAGGGTCAGTAGCCTCGGCCAGCTGATCGTGATATTTTATTAATCCTTTTTTATACTCCGAATCTTTTAAGGCTTGACTAGCTGTTTCATCCATTGGCTCTGGATGATATTTATCTATCAGTCCTCTTAGCATTTCATAATGGTCTTTAATCGGGCAGGTCATAATCATGTTGCCTTTTTCCTCTGGTCCTTTTTCCAAATAATATTCTTTCTGCCAACTTCTAATCGCTTTAAAAAAGGGAGCATTTATAACATCATTAAGTGTTCTGCCCTGTTTATAAACTTCATTAATATTTAGAGGAGAATATGGATTAAAAACACAAGGTGAAATTTTGCCATTCCAGTCAATATATAGATAACCTCCTTCTCTTCCCGCCGAAATACAACCATCAACAACTGTTCCAGAATTCCAAAAATCAGCTACAAATAGTTTTTTATTTTTGACTAGATATTGATGTTGTCTAAACATTTTTACTCTTTGTTTTGGCGTAACCATTAACTTTAAAGAAGTACTTCTGCCAATGGGCATAAATTGAAAAACCCAGCAATAAATCGCTCCCTGTTTATTAAAATAATAATCAAAAGTTTTATCATCAAGAATCCAATCAGCATTATTTTTGGTGGCGGTGATAGAAATACCAAAAGGTACTCCTGCTTCTCGTAAATTTTCCATTGCCTGTAAAATTTTTTTATGGACACCCTTACCCCGACGTTCATCGGTCTCTTTTTCAAATCCTTCTACTGAAATAGCTGGAGTAATATTACCCACCTCAGCTAATTTTTTCGCCATTGCATTATTAATTAAAGTGCCGTTGGTGTATATTAAAAAATAATTATCTTGATGCTTTTTGGCTAAATCTATAATAGTTTTACCTTGACTTTCATAAAGAAACGGTTCGCCTCCGGTAATAACAGTAAAATAAGACCCCCAAAGATTGGTTTTTTCCATTACGATTCTATCTAAAATATCCCAATCTAATTTTTCTGCAGAAGCAGAAGAACTATTGGCGTAACAACCAATACATCTTAAATTACAAAATTTACCAGGAGCAATTGTTAAAAAACCAGGAGGGCAAAAACCAAATTGCTTTTTAAATTCTTCAACTTGTGGTTTCTTTTTTAAAAAATTATTTTGAATAAACGAATTGATTAACGCTTTACGTACCATCGGCGCATTTTTAGCTTTCCGGAAAGCTTCATCCATAGCCAAAATCATACTTCTCCCCATATAGTATTTATCTTCCCGAACTTTATAAGGGTAGTTTTTATCTTTTAAAAGATCTGCCCGAATTTTTTTATCAGCGAATTTGATTATATTTTTTCTAATTATTGCATTGGAAAGAAGTAAATCTAAGGGTTTGTTTGCGTATTTCTGTGAAATATCCCCTAATAAATTATCTGAATTTATTTTTTTTGATGTAGTTTTTTTTGGCATAGCTTTAAGTTTAATAATTATTAAAAATTAGTTTTTATTTATTGCATAATCCTCTAACCGAAATGTCCAAATTTATAATTAAAGACATCTGAATATATTGGTCCTAAAAAAATGAGGTGCGCTTCAACAGCCAAATATTTCACAGAAATATTAAGACGGCCGTCTTTATCTAATCTTCGAACAGACACAGGAATGCGAACGCTTTAAAGAAAACCAAAATGAGCAATTTTACTTATTCTTAAAACATAATTATGATCTTCTGCTAATTTAATTTTTTCATTAAAGCCACCGACTAATTGGTGAATTTCCTTTTTAGCAAAGATGCAAAAACCGGGCGCATAAGGAAAGCTTTTTTAGTTGCTTGAAAATAGAGATTGACTACGCCATGTAAAAATTTATCAATTTTTCTGTCGCCCAAAGGATCAATTAGACATGAAGCGGAAGCAAAAGTTAATCCTTTAATTTCCCCCATAGCTTTTTCTAAAAAATCGGGAGGCAGAATTACATCAGCATCTAAAAACAATAGCCATTCACCGCGAGCAATTTTTGCGCCATTATTACGGCCGTGAGCAGGCAATCCTCCATTAACTAATTTTACGCCACCTTTTAAAGCAATTGAACGCGTGGCGTCAGTTGAATTATTGTCAGCCACGATAATCTCAAAATCTTTGAAAGTCTGCTTTTTAAGAGATTTCAAAAGGTTAGGCAAGATTTTTTCATTAAAAGTCGGGATGATAATGCTTAGCATAAAATTTTCCGATCGTTAAAATAAAACGGCGATAATTTGGTCTGATATTTTTGCCGAATTTATTTTTTTATTAAGGAATGAATATTCCAAAAGCAATCCGTCAATCATACCGGTAAGTAAAGAAATTAATAATCCGACATCAATTTTTTCGGCCAATTTTTTGCTTATGAACACTTCCTTAATTACCGGTTGGATTAGATTAGCGATCCGCTCCCTTAATTGAGTAACGCGTTTTATTATTTGATCGTCAGCCGGCGACGACTTCAGTATTAAAGCTTTGATAAGATTTTTTTCTTTAAAACCGAAGTCCAAGTAATTCTTAATTAGTTTATGCAGTTTTTTATCAATCGTAGCCTCGTTTGACGCTTGGGTAATAGACAGACTCAAGTCATTAAATACATTATCAAGCACTTTCTCATAGATTTCCTTTTTGCCGGTAAAATGATAATAAAGCGCCGCCTTGGTAATATTCAGTTTTTTGGCGATGTCATTCATAGAGACACCGAGATAACTAAAGTCCGAAAATAAATGACGCGCCGTGTCAATGACATATTTTTTAGTGTCGTGGTCGTGGATGATGTCTTCGGATTGGTTTGCGATTGTTTTCATCTTTTTTGGCTTACCTTTAATTTACTTATCACTCGGTAAGTAAATTTAGTATATCAAAATGGGTAAATATCTGTCAAGCAAACAAATTTATAAAGACGATAATATTTGTTAAACTTATTATTAAGAAATAAGGTTAGAGAGTTTTTAAATCCACCAGCCACCCTTTTTAATTTGTGGCCCCGCTGCCGAAAAAAATCGGGCGAAGTCCGAAAGCAAGCGGGCAAAAAGAAAAAGGGGTGTGGGGAAAATGCTTTTTTGCCCGCTTGCCAGTCCGGCGGAAGGCAGACAATGGAGTGGGAGCGTTTCCGCACCTCCTCTCGCAAGAGGAAGGCAAAACAGAAAAAATTTGTTTTCTTAATTGAAAAAAATTTTTGGGGGCAGGTGATTAAAAAAATGTAGAGAAAATTTTTCTGTTTTGCTAGCCGAAGCGAAGCGGAGGCGGGCGGAAACACTGGGCGGGAATCAATCCGTAAAATCCTCTGGATTTTGTTCAAAAAAAGTTCGGATTTCGTCCAACAAACACCACTATCAGAGTTAAATACTTGTCTATTTAGCTCTTTTTTGTTAGAATTAAATTTGTCTTTTTACTAAATTTTATTATGTCGGAAAAAAATAAGAAATTGTGCGCTGGCTGTGATATTTGTTGCCGCTATGTGGCTATAGAAATAGACAAGCCAACATGCAAAAAGGATTATGATCAGATTATTTGGCAGTTACTTCATAAAAACGTCCGGATTTTCGTTGATTGGGATAATGATTGGTATGTGGAGTTCATTACTCCCTGTATGGCTTTGGATTTGAAAACTAAGCTATGCCGGATTTATAATGATCGACCGATGATTTGTCGCGAGCACTCGCAAGACGAGTGTGTTAAATACGGCGATGGCCCGGCAGAAAAATATTATTTCAAATCAGCTGATGATTTTATTAAATATTTGAAAAAGAAGAGGATTGATCATAGGTTTAAAAAATAATTTTTTTAAACTGTGGACAACTATTGTTGACTTGTTTTTTTTGTGGTATAATAATGATAACGATTGGAATGATTTTTATTTATTAAAAAACATTTCAGTTGAAGATAAATCTAACCGGTAAAGGAGGTGATCAAATGAAAAAAAGAAAAGCTACCAAAAAGAAAGCAGCCAAGAAGAAAACCACTAAGAAGAAAGTAGCGAAAAAGAAAACTTCTAAGAAGAAAGCTGCTAAGAAGAGGAAGAGATAAAAATTTTCTCAAAGACAAAATCCCCATCTGCAGAGGGGATTTTGTTTTTGTTTTAAAATTTTTTCGGGACAATTATTTGTTGTTAAACAAAAGATACTAGACTGGCCAATGATGGTTAATTATTTTATTTTTGTCTAAAATAAGCTATTTTGATTTGATTTTTGATGGTCGTTATTAATACTAATTTTGCCATAGATGCCATCATAGCCCGGTTCGATTTTTATTTTCCCTTGACGCATCCGAATAATTTTGTTAGCGATTTCATGGTCGGTGATTTTTTTTAACCGTTCAATATCAAGATCCAATAGTATTTCAAATTCAGGATCATTTTTTACCAATTTAAAATATTCGGTCTGGACTTTTTTGGAATTTTTGCCGACGCCGAATGTATCAGAGATTATTTCTTGTAGGGGAATCAGATTTTTGTAGGGAATGTGTTTGTTTTGATCAGCAGTCTTTTCTTGGCGGTCGGCCAAATCATTGACGCGATGCATTACGCCCAAAGTCAATTCTTTTTTGCAAATTGGACAAATGTTTTTATTTTTTCTGCTTTCATTGGGATGGCTGGAATATTTACAATTGGCATGGCCATCAAAATGGTACTTACCTTCTTCGGGAAAAAATTCAATAGTGGATAAAAATTTTTTTTTATTTTTATTTTTAATAATGTTGTAGATTTCATCATAACTTAGTTTTTCCGGTTCAATATCAAAGACATTGGCTTCCCGGCCGAGATTGGCCGGCGAGTGAGCATCGGAATTGGAAACCAAAGTAATGTTGTCGAGCGCTGATAATTGCCAATTCATCTGCGGGTCGGATGATAAGCCGGTTTCAACGGCATAAATATAGGGCGTCATTTCTTCAAAACATTCTTCCAAAGAATCAAAGCCGGATTTAGAGCCGAAAACCGCAAACCAGGGCGTCCAAATATGGGCGGGAATTATTAAGCATTTTGGCTCAATTTGGAGAATTATTTTGGCTAAATTTTTTGCTGATAGGCCAATAATCGGTCGGCCGTCGGCCTTAAGATTAAAACCGCGTTTAGTAAAATCAGTGCTGATTTTATCAACTGTCTCAAAATTGGGCGCTAGAACACAAAGATGCAATCGTCTCGTCTTACCACCTTGGGAATAAATACAACTGATTTCTGTCGTTAGGATGAAGCGGGTATGATGGTCTGCCCCCTTTAACTGATATAATCCGTTTTCCGCCTCTTCTAAGGCGGTTTTTAATTCCGCCAACCAGCGCGGATGAGTGAAATCGCCGGTGCCGACGATATCAATACCCTTGTATTGGCACCATTGGCCAATATTTTGGGGGGTCAACTGTTGGGAGCAGGCGCGGGAATATTTTGAGTGGATATGAAGGTCGGCGATTAGACGCATAATTGTTGGCGCTTAGATTTTAGTGGTTGGAATCAATGAGGTGATTTTAACATTTTGAAAATATTTTTTCAAAAGATGAGTTTGGGCTGGCCTTTTGTTTTTAACCAAAAAAACGCCAGTTAAGGCGTTTAGTTTGTTTTGGATGCAAGGTTCCCGCGGCGACCTACTTTCCCCAATAAAGAGTATCATCGGCGCTGAGAGGCTTAACTGCCGAGTTCGAGATGGGATCGGGTGTGACCCTCTCGCCAAAGCCACGGAAACTCTGCATCCAAAAATATTATTTGCGTTGATAATAACGCATAAATTTATAAAATGATTCTTGTGATTAAACAATGACCGATTAGTACTCCTCGGCTGAATCCGTTACCGGACTTACACCTGGAGCCTATCAACCTTATCGTCTATAAGGGGTCAAAAAAATCTAATCTTGAGGGCGGCTTCACGCTTAGATGCTTTCAGCGTTTATCCTAACCGAACTTAGCTACCCAGCGATGCCCTTGGCAGGACAGCTGGTGCACTAGAGGTTCGTCGTTTCCGGTCCTCTCGTACTAGGAAACGATCCTCGCAAATTTTGGCGACCATGGTAGATAGGAGACCGAACTGTCTCACGACGTTCTGAACCCAGCTCGCGTGCCCTTTTAATTGGCGAACAGCCAAACCCTTGGGACCTTCTTCAGCCCCAGGATAGGACGAGCCGACATCGAGGTGCCGAACCTCCCCGTCGATGTGGACTCTTGGGGGAGACCAGCCTGTTATCCCCGGAGTAGCTTTTATCCGATGAGCTTCCGCCGTCCTATATCGCACGGTCGGATCACTAAGTTCTGCTTTCGCAACTGCTCGGCTTGCAGGCCTTGCAGTAAAGCTGGCTTGTGCCTTTACACTATCACTCCGATTTCCATCCGGAGCTAGCCAACCTTTGTAAACGCCTCCGTTACATTTTAGGAGGCAACCGCCCCAGTTAAACTACCCACCAGACACTGTCCTTCTCCCGGATTCACGGGAGTAAGTTAGGATTGCAATATAACAAGGGTGGTATTTCACTGGTGTCCGCCTTGCGGCGGACTCCCACCTATGCTAAACATGCAATACCGCAACCCAGTACCAAGTTGTAGTAAAGCTTCACGGGGTCTTTTCGTCTAACCACGGTAATGTCGCATCTTCACGACACTTGCAATTTCGCCGAGTACATTGTCAAGACAGTTGCCAAGTCGTTATGCCATTCGTGCGGGTCGGAACTTACCCGACAAGGAATTTCGCTCTAGCTTCCTTATAATTGAGCTTTGGACTATATCTTCATCCGCCGCAGCGGAGCTTAGCGTTTAGTCTCTGAGGATTCATAAATAATTAAAATTTTAATTTTTTATTTTTAAATTTTAAGTTACTTATGTCTTTCCTGCTGATTGTTTGGCATATTTTATAATTAATCTATGGTAATATTTTATACCTTAGTATTTAGATTATGCCAACTTTCCAGCATATAGCTAAGTGTTTTAGGACCAATTTTACATTACTGTAAAAAGAGGCAGCGTTTCTTTAGTAACGGTCCTAGTCCTTTTGCGTTTATTAATCAATAAGCGCAAAACCTTAGGACCGTTATAGTTACGGCCGGCGTTCATCAGCGCTTCAGTTCAAAGCTTCTCCCGATTGCTCGGAATAACCTCTCCCCTTAACGTTCTGACACTGGCCAGGCATCAGCCCCTATACATCACCTTGCGGTTTAGCAGGGACCTGTGTTTTTGATAAACAGTCGCTTGGCATCTTTAGCTGCGCCCGCCTTGCGGCGGGAGGCCTTATCCCGAAGTTACGGCCGCTATTTTGCCGAGTTCCTGAACAATGTTTCTCTCGTACACCTTAGGCTACTCGCCTCACCCACCTGTGTCGGTTTACGGTACGGTTGCCTTGGTCTTAGCCCTAGAGGTTTTTCTTGGCACCAGTTTTGATTGAATCGGGTCTGCCTTGCGGCTTTCCCTTTTGCCAGCCTTGGCGTTTAATGACAGACGGATTTGCCTATCTGTCACGCCATTGGCTAGCAACGTCATAAGCCAAATAACGATCAATCTCCACTAATGCGTCACCCCATTGGAAAACCAAGGTAGTGCTGGAATATTAACCAGCTCTTCCATCGACTACGCCTTTCGGCCTCGCCTTAGGATCGACTAACCCTGGGTCGATTCGCGTTGCCCAGGAAACCTTAGGTTTACGGTGTCAGGGATTCTCACCCTGATTTTTGCTACTTATGCCAACATTCTTACTTCCAACCAGTCCACCGGCCCTCGCGGGTCCGACTTCATCCCGATTGGAATACTCCTCTACCACCTCAGCGCTAAGCGCTGAGATTCGCATCTTCGGTACCATATTTAGCCCCGGTACATTTTGGGCGCAAAACAACTTGACCAGTGAGCTGTTACGCTATCTTTAAAGGGTGGCTGCTTCTAAGCCAACCTCCTGGTTGTAAAAGTCGTAATACCGCCTTTTACACTTAATATGGATTTAGGGACCTTAGATGGCGATCTGGGCTGTTTCCCTTTTGACTGATGGAGCTTAGCCCCCATAGTCTGACTTTTGAGATACGGATACCTAGTATTCGGAGTTTGGTTGAAGACAGTAACCTTGCGGACCCGCCCTCAGTCAGTGCTCTACCCCTAGGTCTAATCTCAAAGCTAGCCCTAAAGCTATTTCGAGGAGAACCAGCTATTACCGAGTTCGATTGGAATTTCTCCCCTAACCACAGCTCATCCCCTCGTGTTGTACGGCGAGTGGGTTCGGGCCTCCTCCTGATGTTACTCAGGATTCACCCTGGCCATGGTTAGCTCACCCGGTTTCGGGTCTTATCCACGCTGCATTTGGTGTAAACACCAAACGGGCTATTAACCCTCGCTTTCACTGTGCCTTCTCCCTGTCGGGATTAAACAGGCAACGTAGATAAACTCGTTGGCTCATTCTTCAATAGGAACGCCGTTATCCAGTAATTCCCGACAAGTCGGGACACTTGGACTTCGACTCTTTGTAAGCAAATGGTTTCAGATACTATTTCATCGCCCTCACCGGGCTGCTTTTCACCTTTCCCTCACGGTACTAGTTCACTATCGATCATCAAAAGTATTTAGCCTTACCGCATAGTCACGGTTGGTTCCCTCAGGATTTCACGTGTCCCAAGGTACTCTAGATAAAAACCGTAAAGAAATAACCCCTTTCGCGTACGGGACTTTCACCCTCTGTGGTTGGCCTTTCCAGACCATTCTACTAGGGAAGCTATTTAGCCTTACCTTGCCTGTGTATGCAGGCAAACATTTCTATCATCACACCTATTTAGCAACGACATACATCTTTAACCGCCGGCTTAGCTTTGTCCCGAAGGACTCGGCCTTACCGACAGAACACTAAAAGGGTTTGGGCTGCTCCGCGTTCGCTCGCCACTACTAACGGAATACAGGCCTACAGATTAATTGTCCACCGTTGGCGGACCATTAATCTATAGACGCTTAACTTTTTTCTTTTCCTCCAGCTACTGAGATGTTTCACTTCGCTGGGTTGTCTTCCATACCCTATGGATTCAGGCATGGATTTTCCGTCTTCAACGGAAAGGGTTTCCCCATTCGGATATCCCCGGGTCAAAGGTTGCTTGCCACCTCACCGAGGCTTTTCGCAGGCTGCGACGTCCTTCATCGTCTTTTGATGTCTAGGCATCCACCATTTGCTCTTGTTTGTTTAATCACAAGAATCAGATTATAAATGATTCTTAATATTTTTTGTATTTCGGCGAATTATAATTGTAATTTTTTAATTCGTTTTTAATTGATATTCAATTGTCAAAGTTCGGGGATAATTGTCTCCCAAAGAGCGATTAACATTTTGCTTAATATTAGCCGAATCTTCGGGGGGCAAAAAAACCGCCTTTCTCCAAGCGGTTTATCCCAGGGGCGCGGAAAAACTGTCCTCTTAGCTTGGAGAATGATTATTAGTTTGATTGATAGTGTATCTCATATATTTGTCACTTAATGATTTTAGCGGATTTTTAATTCTTTGTCCATACTTTAATAGGGATTGAGTGTGGATAAAGAGTTGGTTACATTGAAAATTATATCTTTTTTCAAAATTCTTGTCAAGCTTCCGGTTGGTTTTTTTTGTCTTTTTCCAGCTGTTTTTTGGCAAAATCGGTAATTTTACCCAATCTTAATGTAATTATAACAATAAAAACCGTGATAACAGCCGCATAAATAAACTGGGCAATAATATTGCCGGCCTGGGGGAAAATGGCGGAAAACAAGGACTTAATAGCATCATTCCAGGCTAAGGCGGCAACTAAACCGAAGCCGGCGGTAGCCAAATCAGTCATTTTTTCCAAAATTTCAATATGTAATGATTTTTGTTCAGTGGTTTTTTGTTCGGACATAGATTTTTAATTAATTATTAATAAAATTAAAAAAGCCCGCACTCGTATTGGATTTTTCTAGATTATTAAAATTATAATTCGTTTACTGGGGGTTGTCAATAACTTGGTTGTTTCTGAGTTGTTTCTAAGTTATTCGCTCATTGGGAAAATTGGGTGAAACAACATGGGCGGCACAAAGTGCCGCCCATGATCTCGCTCTCAAAAAGCCGAAAAGTTTTGTGATGGTGCCGGAGAGAGGACTCGAACCTCCAAGCCCGAAGGCACTTGCTCCTAAGGCAAGCGTGTCTACCAGTTTCACCACTCCGGCTGATTATTTCGTTAATAAAGTCTCGGCTAATAAAAATAGGTTCTTATTTTTTAAAAATACAAGAAATATAGCTTGTTGTCAATTAGTAGTGTATAATAAATATAATAAAATTTCTTCATTATTAATAAAATTATTAGCCATGAAGAAAATCATCGCAATCCCTTTCTTGCTGATAGGGATTTTTTTGTCTATTTTTTCGACTGTGGCCGCCGCTGATCCGAGTGTTGTCATTAATGAAATCGCCTGGATGGGCACTTTAATTTCCACTGACGACGAGTGGCTTGAGCTTAAGAACAACACTGGCCAGTCCATTGATTTGACCGGTTGGCATTTGACGGCTGCTGACGGCGCGCCGGATATTGAATTAGTCGGCGTTATTCCCGCCCAAGGTTATTTTTTATTGGAGCGAACCGACGACGACAGTGTTGCGGCGATTACCGCCAATCAGCTTTACACCGGCGCCTTGTCCAATAGCGGCGAGTCTTTGTCGCTTTATGATGGAGAGGGTAATGTTGTTGATGGGGTTTTTGCTTCTGGCGGTTGGCCGGCTGGCGACAATTCAGCCAAAGCGACTATGGAAAGAATCAATTCTTTATTGCCGGCTGACAGCAATAATTGGCAAACCGGTTTTACTGTCGGCGGCACTCCGGCGGCCGATAATAGCCGGCTTGGTATGCCACTATCTGATGAGCAGCCGGCAGATGAACAACCGGTGGATGACATTGACGAAAATATTAATGACAGCCAGCCAGCCGATTGGTCGGCTGGCGTTTCAGATATTGTCATTAATGAATTTATGCCCGATCCTCTAGTTGGCCAGTCGGAATGGATTGAGCTTTATAATAATAGCGATTTTTCCATTGATTTGTCCGGCTGGAATATTGAGGATGGTAAGGGAAAGGTTTTGTCTTTGATGGGTGTTATTCAGCCGGGGCAAATTATGGCTTTTGATTTGTCGGCCAGCAAATTGAATAATGACGGTGACTTATTGATTATTAAAAGCAATCAGGGGGTATTAATTGATCGAGTCAGTTATGGTAATTGGGCTGATGAAAATATTGCCGACAACGCTCCTCGGGCAAAAACCGGCGAGACAATCGCTCGCAATCTCAATGGTTATGATACTGATATTGATAAGAACGATTTTTCTTTGACCATCCAAGCGACCCGCGGTTTGTCCAATATAATAATCTTGCCGCTTAAAGAGCAAACCGAGGCAGTGGAAGCTGAAGTTATTCGGCCGCTGGGTCATCAGTCGGCAACCGGACAGATAATAATAAATGAATTATTGCCCAATCCGGCCGACGACGAAACAGCTGAATTCATTGAGCTTAAAAATATTGATAATAAAGAAGTTGATATTACCGGTTGGATTCTACAGGATAATAGTCGTCGTCAATATGTGATTGATTGTGATTATTATGAGGATTGTCTATTGGCGCCGCTGGAGTTATTGGCTATTTATCGTTTTCAGTCCGGCCTGGCTTTGAATAATATCGGTGGCGACAGCGTCAAGTTGTTTTTTGCTGACGGCCGATTGGCCGATGAGGTGATTTATAAGGATAAAGCTGATGATGATAAATCATATAGCCGCGATGATGATGGCAATTGGCAGTGGACTATATTGGCGACGCCCGGCGAAGAAAATATTTTATTGTCTGTAGATGAATCCGAAGCGCTTGAAGATAATGATGCGGCCGTCGGACCAATAATTGAAAAAGAAATATTTTTACCCATTAAGATAAATGAGATTTTGCCCAATCCGGTCGGTTCGGATACGGTTGGAGAGTTTATTGAATTATACAATCCCAACAAAGAGGATATTGATTTAGCCGGCTGGCAGATTGATGATGACGAAGGAGGCAGCCGGCCCCATCAAATAAAAGACGGAAAAATTAAAGCCGGTAAATATTTGCTTTTACCGCGGACTGAAACTAAGTTGTCACTTAATAATGATTTTGATGCGGTTAGGATTTTTTCACCGGATGGATTATTACAAGATGAGATTGATTATGAGGACGCCAAAGAGGGCCGGAGTTATTCGTTATCAGGTGGTGATTGGTTTTGGAGCGAGCGGCCTACCCCCCAAGCCGATAACCTTATTATTTCGGCGCCGGCCATAAGCGGAACTAGGTCTGGCCAAAGCGCCAAGGGGTTGATAGACATTGAATTGGAATCAATCAGAGAGCTGGCGGTTGGTGACCAGGTATGCACCAGGGGCGTGGTGGCAGTGGAGCCGGGTGTTTTGGGTAGTCAGATTTTTTATTTGGCCGGGTCGGGTATTCAAGTTTATTCTTATAAAAAAGATTTTCCCCAATTGGCAGTCGGCGATTATGTGGAAGTGATTGGCGAAATATCCGAGGCTGGCGGTGAACGCCGGATCAAGAC
>Ga0116174_10002109_pt1 | contig 17528 bp, 18 predicted proteins | sample AD_UKC087_MetaG_FD_89801 | JGI IMG/M metagenome (GOLD analysis project Ga0116174, IMG submission 89801) | Active sludge microbial communities of municipal wastewater-treating anaerobic digesters from USA - AD_UKC087_MetaG | ecosystem: Engineered > Bioreactor > Anaerobic > Digestate | place: USA...
GCATTCAAGATGGCGGCGGAGGGCAAACAGGTGGCAGTCCTCGCCCCGACGACCATACTCTCCTACCAGCACTACAACACATTCAAGGAGAGGTTCGACGGATTCCCCGTAAGGGTGGAGCTGCTGTCGAGGCTGACCAGGCCGGAGGACGAGAAGCTGATACTCAAGGACATATCCAGCGGGCTTGTAGACGTGGTGATAGGCACGCACAGGCTGCTGTCGGACGACGTGAAGTTCAAGGACCTCGGCCTTCTGGTAGTCGACGAGGAGCAGAGGTTCGGCGTCGAACAGAAGGAGAAGCTGAAGGCCCTCAGGAACGACGTTCACGTACTTACGCTTACCGCGACCCCCATACCACGCACAATGCACATGGCCATGGTGGGGGCGAGGGACATGAGCCTCATCGGCACCCCTCCGGAGAACCGCTTCCCGGTGAGGACCTACGTCACGGAGTACGATGACAAGATGGTGAGGGAGGCGATACTACGGGAGATCGACCGCGGCGGGCAGGTGTTCTACGTCCACAACAGGGTGAGGAGCATAAACCACGTGGCCGAGGAGCTCCAGGGGCTCGTCCCCGAGGCGAGGATCGGGGTCGCCCACGGCCAGATGCACGAAGACCGCCTGGAGTCGATAATAATGAGCTTCCTGAGGCGGGAGTTCGACGTGCTCGTCTGCACCACGATAATCGAGGCAGGGATGGACATGCCGAACGTGAACACCCTCATAGTGAACGACTCCGAGAGGTTCGGCCTGTCGCAGCTATACCAGCTCAGAGGCAGGGTCGGAAGGTCCAACAGGGTGGCCTATGCGTACCTCACCTACAAGAAGGACAACATACTCTCGGAAGCGGCCGACAAGAGGCTTGCGGCGATAAGGGAGTTCTCGACGCTCGGCTCCGGTTATAGGATCGCCATGAGGGACCTTGAGATTAGAGGCGCCGGCAACATCTTAGGCAGGGAGCAGAGCGGGCACATAACCTCCGTCGGGTTCGAGATGTACTCCACCATGCTGGAAGAGGCGGTGAGGGAACTGAAGGGGATGGAACCTCCGAAGCAGAGGCCGCAGGTGACGATAGACCTTCCCTTCGACGCCTTCATCCCGACGTCCTACATCTCAGACCAGTCGGAGAAGATAGAGGCCTACAGGAAGGTGAACGCGGCAGGTTCGCCCGAAGAGGCGGCAGAGCTGGCAGAGGAGCTGACGGACAGGTTCGGGCGCATGCCGCAGGAGGTGTCCAACCTGGTGGCGGTCGCCGAGATCAGGTCCCTCGCATGGGCCGCCAACATAGGATCCATATCGGTGGAGAAGGACGGCTACTCCGGCATGCCGGTGGTCTCGCTGAGGTATGCGGCGGGGATGCAGCTGCCTCTGCCGGAGACGGTGCGGATCGCCAGGCTCTACGGCAACCGCGTCCTCATCCCGAGGACCGCCACGGCCCCTATAATGGTGAGATACGCCGACATCGAGGCCCCTGCCCTCATAGAGGTGCTCAAGAGCCTTCTTAGGGAGCTCGCAGACGCATATGACAGGCTTAGCGCCTTCCTCGACAGGCTCCAGGCGGGCGAGGGGCTGTCCGAGGCGATAAAGGCGGCTGCCCCGAAGGGCGTCGTTATAGAAGGCGCGACGACGAAGCAGGCCGGAACAAAGGCGGATGCGGTTGGCGGAGCGGCAAGGAAGGGCACGGCTGGCAGGGCAGCCGCAGCAGGCAGGGAAGATGCAAAGGGGGCAAAAGGCGCAAGGCCGGCTCCTGCGACCCCTGCTGCCCCGTACAACAGGAAGCTGAGGCTGGCAGAAAAGGCGCCGGGCGGGAAGAGACGGGATTAGCATACAAGACGACGATGGGGACGACGACTAGGGCCGGGGCGGAGGGTGATCGGCGCCGGCCTGGGACGGGGGAAGGCATGGGCAAGGGAAGCGTTACGATAATCGGGATGGGGCCGGGGCCGGTTGAGATGGTGACGCCGGCGGCATTGAAGGCGGCGGCGGAAAGCGGCATCATCTTCATCAGGACCATGAAGCACAAAGCGGCGGAGGCCTTCACCGGGCTTGGGAGGGCCTGGGAGGCCTTCGACTCGCTGTACGACGGGGCGGCAAGCTTCGAGGAGGCTTACGGGAAGATGTCGGACAGGCTGTTCGAAGCGGCATCATCCGGGTCCGAGGTCGCATTCGTGGTGCCGGGGAGCCCCGCATCAGGCGAGGTCGCAGCGAGGCTGGTTGCGGCGCGGTGCGCGGAATCCGGGATTCCGGTGCACTTTGTGCACGGCTTGGGCTTCGTAGACGCATGCTGCATGGCGGCTGGGGTGGACGCGCTGGTCGACGGCATAATCGTCATAGGGGCCTTCAGGCTGGACGAGCAGTGGCCGGCCTCCTCTTCGGGCAAGAGGATGCCATTTGCGGTCCCGGTGCTCATCGGCGAAGTCTACGACCGCATGATGGCGGGCACGGTCAAGATGGCGGTGGCCGAAGCATACGGGGACGAGCATCCGATTTTGGTCATAGATGCCGCAGGGGACCCGGAGCTTTCCAGGGTAAGGCGCATGAAGGCCTACGAGTTGGACAGGAGCGACGACTTCGGGCCGTTGACTTCTGTGCTAGTGGCCAAGCCCGCAGAACCGGAGTCTGCAAGGCCGGCGTCATGGCCGGCCGACAGGATCGTCGACATAATGGCCAGGCTCAGGGGAGAGGGAGGCTGCCCATGGGACAGGAAGCAGACCCTCGCCAGCCTGAGGCCGTATGTCCTTGAGGAGGCATACGAAGTCGCCGGTGCGATCGACGAGGGTGACATGGCCCATCTCTGCGAGGAGCTGGGGGACCTGCTCCTGCAAGTCGTGTTCCAGGCCAGGCTCGCCCAGGAGGAAGGGCACTTCGACTTCTCGGACGTGGTCGATTCGATATCTGAGAAGCTAATAAGGCGCCATCCTCACATATTCTCCGACGTCGAGGCCGACACCCCTGAGAAAGTCCTGAGGAACTGGGAGTACATTAAGCAGCAGGAGAAGGCGGAGAAGGCCGAGGGCGGGGACGAAGACGGGCCCCCGTCGATACTGTCCGGGATAGCAACGGCGCTCCCGGCCCTCTGGTACTCGTCCAAGATGCAGGACAAGGCGGCGCGCGTGGGCTTCGACTGGAAGACGGCGCAGCAGGCCATGGCGAAGGTGAGGGAGGAGGTCGAGGAGGTCGAGGAGGCGCTGGTCCAATATCCTGAGAAGCTCGAGGAAGAGATAGGAGACCTCATCTTCGCCGTAGTCAACGTCGCAAGGCTGAGCAAGGTGGACTCCGAAGCCGCTTTGAAGAAGACGGCGGACAAGTTCAGGCGCAGGTTCATGTACATAGAGGCAAGAGCCCTCGAAATGGGGGAGAAGCTCGAAGACATGGGCCTGGACAGGCTGGACGGGCTCTGGAACGAGGCGAAGGCGCAGGGGTTCTGAGGGCGCCGGTTGAAAGCAGGGGAGGGCCCTGAACCGGCCCTCCCGTCGGATCCGTCGGTTACAGGACTATGTCCCTCCTGCTGAATATCGCTATCCCGGCTGCATAACAGCAGACGGCAATCGCCATGAGCGCCAGCCCGCCCGCAAGGGTCGGCTCCCCCGCCATGATCCTGTCTACGTCGTAGAAGGAGAATATGGTGAGGTTTTTAAGCCATGCCAACCTCTCGCTCACGTTGGAGAGCATGTGGATTACGTAGAACGCGAGCGGAAGGCCCGATCCTAACATCGACGAGGCCTTGGCGTCGTCGAACGAGCAAGAGGCGAAAAACGAGATGCCGGTTATCGCCATGAAAAGTACGAAGGCCATGGCATTCAGCATCCAGTACTTGTCCGCCTCAAGCTCTCCGGGGAAGCCCGCCTCGCAGATAAGGTAGCCGGACAGCGACACCAGGCCGAAGAGGAGGGCGAAGCTGAGGACGGTGAAGGCAGCCTGCGTCCCTGCGATGACCGACCTCCTCACTGGGCTGGACAGCAGGTACGCCATGGAGCCGCGGTCCACGTAACGGCTTATGAGCTTGCCTGACATCACAATAGTCAGGATCATCGGGAACAGGATGACTATGAAGCCGTAGTAGTAACTGGCCATGAAGCTAGTAAGGGATGCCCCGAGGTCCTCGAAGCCGAACGCCGCTATCATTTGCTTGGGCAGCGCGTCCATCAGCTGGGTCATCGCGTCCAGGCTCCCCGGGTCGTACATCATGGCGATGACCGCCATGTACATGAGCATGATCGAAAGGATCACCAGGAAGAAGGCCCAGTTGGACTTGATGTCGAGCTTAAGCATCGCCCTGTTCATCACATCCTCCCCCTCCCGTAGTATTTGAGGAATACCTGCTCCAAGTCCTTGCCGCCTGCGTACAGCCCTTTCACGTCGCACTGGGCGAGGGCCCTGAAGAAGGCATTGTAGTCTCCTTGAAGGACCACTTCGATGTGCCCGTCCACCTGTCGGGCCACCTCCACCCCCGCAGCCCGTAGCTTCAAAACGTCCTCAGCCCCGCCTAGCTTTACGATATAGCTGGTGCGCTGCTCGGCTTTCAGCTTCGCGATCTCCTGCACCGCGACGAGCCTTCCTTCCCTCAATATGGCGGCCCTGTCGCAAGAACGGTCGACCTCCTCGAAGTTGTGGGAAGACATGAAGAATGTCTTCCCCCTCTTCTTCTCCTCGAGCACCAGCTCTATGAAGGCATTCTGCATAAGAGGGTCGAGCCCGCCGGTGGGCTCGTCAAGTATGTATACCTGGGGGTCGTGCGAGAATGCGGCGACTATGGCGAGCTTCTGCCTCGTCCCCTTGGACATGCGCTTGATCCTTCCGGAAGGGTCGAGGTTGAACCTCTCGCAGAGCTCCCTGACCCTCGCCCCCGGCCTGAGCCCTCGCAGCTCCAGGAGGAAGGCGATGAAGCCGGCCCCCGTCATCTCGTCGAAAAGGGCCAGTTCGCCCGGGATGTAACCAAGATTGGCCTTCACCTTGGGCGCGTCCTTCCAGCAGTCCAGCCCCCCGATGCGGGCTTTGCCGCAATCTGGCTTCATGAAGCCCATGAGAAGCCTGATCGTCGTCGTCTTCCCGGAACCGTTGGGGCCGAGATAGCCGAAAGCCTCCCCTGCAGGAATCGAGAAGTCCAGCCCGAAGACGCCCTTTCCGCCCTTGTACGCCATGGAGAGCCCTTCTGCGTCAATCAACCGCACCACGCCCTTCCCGCACCATGCATAGGATTCAAGCACATTCTACTACATATGGAGGCGGCAGCGACCGCCGCGCGGCGGGCGGAAGAGAAAGAGTTGGGGCCTGCCGCCCATTTATGCGGGAAAATACCTTCTTAAGAGGTTATAATTATAGGGCAGGCAAGGCGCGGCATAGATGAAGCCGCTGGGCTGAAGGACCAGGGCGCTGGAGGGTCGGCATGTTCGGCAGGGGAAGCGACAGAAGGGCGATGAGGGCGAGGTACGGCGCGTCCACGAAGCGCAGGCCGCTGGCCGCGTTTTCCGCCGTAGGGCACTTCCTGGCCGCCCCATTCTTCGTGCTCGCAGAGACGGTGACGCCCAGGGTCAGCGCCGCCCGACGGCATGTGCTGTCGGTGCTTCTGATGATAGCTCTCGCGGCGGGCTTCTCCTGGGCAGGAAGCTTCGCGGTAGACGGCTGGATGGACAGGAACCTTCAGGCACTGGGAAGGTACCAGGAGGCTGCGGTGGAGGTCAGGGACGTGCCCTTCGCGGACGTAATCAACGTGGAGGCGGTGCGGGCCGGGGTGGACCCTACGCTGGTGGCCGCGATGATATCGCAGCAGAGCAATTGGCAGTCCGAGAACGTGTCGTGGCGCGGCGGCAAGGGCCTGATGAACGTGACCCCGTCCATATGGAGGCAGTTCAACCCCGATTCCAAGTGCGACGGCGCGCACGCGCCCCCGGAAAGCGGCGCCAGCTGCATATATGACGTGGAGATGAACATAAGGACGGGGTGCTCGTACCTGAGGAGCCTCATCGACATGTACAACGGCAGGATAACGCTCGCCCTTGCGGCGTACGCCAGCGGAATCGACTATGTCGAGGCGTTCGAGCAGTCGGGGGGCTCAGGCGAGCCGCCGGCTCCCGCCTTCAGCGAATATTACGGCACGTTGCGGCAGGTGCTGACATTCTGGCGCGAGGCGAGGTCGGCAGAAGGTTCCGACGACGTGGCCGCGGCCCTGAGGCTGATGCAGCTGCGCAGGATAACGGGCTACCTGGCTGCGGGACTGTCGCTTCTGATGCTGGCATGGGCTTTCTTAAGATACAAGAGAGGTGCGGAATGATGGCCGAAGCCAACGGGAAGAAGAGGGCCAAGCTCGAAAAGGCCGTTTTCATCGCAAGCATAGTTATCATCGTGGTGTGCCTGGCAGGCATCACCATATCATACATGTGGCAGCTGACCGAGATAAAAAGGCAGACGGCCGAGCTCGAGCTCGAGCTGGCCTACTGGCAGGAGAAGCTGGACGAGGTGGAGCAGGCCATCCTCGAGGCGACGAAGGATGAGACGGTGGAGAGGATTGCAAGGGAGAGGCTTGGCCTGGTCATGCCCGGGGAGACGCTCTACATGCCCACCGGTAAGTAGCGGCGGCTCAAGGCGGGGGTTTGTGATTAATGCCCGTTTAAGCTGTCGGTTCGATTGACACGGAGGCGACTCGGCAATATAATTCATACAAAATATTAAATAATGCATCTTGGAGGATTTTCCATGGTTCCGGCCGTCGGAGAGGTCTTAAGCGGGAAAGTAACGGGGATTACCAAGTTCGGCGCCTTCGTTGACATAGGAAGCGGCCGGACGGGCATGGTCCACATATCTGAGATAGCGGACGAATACATCACGGAGATAGCAGACCATATCAAGATAGGCGACGTGGTCAACGTAAAGGTCATCAACCTCAACGGCGACAAGATCGGCCTTTCGATAAAGCAGACCCTGCCGAGCTTCGTGGCAAGGCAGGAGGCCAGGAACCGCGCAAGGGACGCCTCCAGCCAGCAGAACTTCGAGGACAAACTGGCGAAATTCATCAAGGAAAGCGACGAGAGGCACTCCGACCTGAGGAAGAACCAGGACTCCAAGCGGGGCGGTCGCGGAAGCCGCGGGAGCAGGATGTATTAGCAAGAAGGCCGGACCCACATAAGGGGCCGGTTTTTTCATGGACGGGGCGTATTGTCATGAGGCTTGATTGCGAGGACTGCAGGTGCGGCACAGGAAGCGATGTGGATGTTGTGACGCGCCAGCTGGGCAGGCCCCCCGAGGGGATGATACGCGCATCTGCCAGGTGTTCATACGGATTGCCGACGGCGATAATGTGCTCGCCGGCCGTCGTGCGAAGGGGCGCCGCCGAGCCGTTCCCGACCATGTACTGGCTGACCTGCCCATATCTCAGGGAGAAGGTGGGCACGCTGGAGGGAGGGCGCCATTTCAGGGACATCAGGGACAGGCTGAAATCGGACCCCGAGTTCTCCCGGCGGGTCGATGAAGCGGCTTCAACCTACAGGGAAAGAAGGAAAAGGCTTTACGATGAGCTGCCCCAGGGGTTGAAGGCTGGGATAAGCGAATCGGCGGCCAAGAGCCTCCTGGCATCAGGTCCGGGGGGAATCAAAACGCCCGAAAACATAAAATGCCTGCACATATACCTTGCGAACCGGTTGTCCGGGGAGGACGACCCGATAGGCGAGGCGGTGGAGGGCATCATTTCGTCCCTATGAATCCATCGATGCGCCCCTGACGGTGGCATCGGAGCCGTGCGCGTATGCCCATCGAAAAGGGCCTTTCATACGTACCCTCGAGCGACAGGACAGGCAGCCCGGCCCTTTTATCAGCGACCTCATTTCACTTCCAGCACATTGACCAGCTCGTAATCTGTGCTGCCGAGCCCCAGCGACTCTGCATGCCTCAGCTGCACCATCCAGTCGGCGTCAGGCGTCAGCTGCCTGAACTTGTCAGCGCCGCAGCACATGTGCTGGGCGGCGCTCCCCGGAGAGCCCTCGGCCTTAAGGACGAGGTCCGCCGATGCCTTGTCGATGGCGACAGGGTCGGCGGACGCCGTTATGCCGAGGTCAGGCACTATGGGAACGTCGTTGTTGCCGAAGCAGTCGCACTGAGGGCTCACGTTCAATATGACGTTAAAGAACATTGCCTTGCCAGCCTTGCCCGAGAGCGCGCCGAGCGCATACTCGGCCATCTTCCGCTGGAGCGCCGTCGTGCTGTCGCCCCAGCTGAACTTGATCGTCCTGACCGGGCACATCGCCAGGCAGTCGCCGCATCCTATGCACTTGTCCCTGTCGATGAACGCCTTCCTGTCCTCGGTGAAGAATATGGCATTGGCCGGGCAGTGCTGCGCGCACTTCGTGCAGCTTATGCAGCCCTCCTGCTTGACCACCGGCTTCACGTCGGAATGCTGTACCAGCTTGCCTGCCCTTGAGGCGCAGCCCATGCCGAGGTTCTTGACGGTGCCGCCGATGCCGGCGCCGGTGTGGCCCTTGAAGTGGGCTATCGAAACCAGCGCCGTAGCATGGTAGATGGAGGAGGCGATCTTCGCCTCTTTGAGGTCGACGCCCTTTATCGGGACGCTGACGTAATCGTTGCCGGTAAGGCCGTCTCCGACTATGAAGGGGGCGCCTGCAGTCTCAATGTTGAACCCGTGCCCGCTTGCGGCCCAGTGGTGCCTCACCGCGTCGTTCCTCTGCCCGCTGTAGAGCGTATTCGTGTCGGTAAGGAAGGGCACGGCCCCTGCCGATCTGACCTTTTCCACCACCCTTCTTACCAGCTGCGGAGCCACGAAGCTGAGGTTGCCCGGCTCCCCTACGTGAAGCTTTATCGCCGTGAAGTCGCCCTTGCTTAAGATACCCTTGAGCCCTGCTGCGTCGCACAGGGCGTCCATCTTGTCCAGTAGGCTTGCGCCGGGCTTCGTCCTGGCGTTGGCGAAATATACCTTGCTTGCCATCGAGCACCCCCCGAAAAAAATTTCCTTTGCTGAATAAGAGGTTATACGGGAATTATATCAAATATATCCATGTGAGGCAGGATGCGGGCGAAGATGCGGCCGGAAGGCTTCTTGCCCGAAAAACACCAGCCTACGAGGAGGTCCACATGAAAAGGGGCATCTTGCTTGCAATAATTGTCCTGACGACTTTGTCTGTATTCGCAGGTTCCGCGTCGGCGGCCCTTCCCGGGAACTTCGCCCTCATCGCCAACGGAGGGTATATGTTCTCCTACGGGGAGCTTGAGCTGGAATACAAGGAAGGGGTCGGTTCGATCGGGCTTAACGTTGGTTCTGACGGGACGCTGCTTGAAATAGGCGTGCCCATAAAGTACTTCGTGCCCATGAAATACGGCTTCAGCTTCTACGTCGACGTGAACCCGGCGGCTTTGGTGCTCTTTTCGGGCCCTGCCGTGCAGTTCGGCATCAAGGCGGGCCCCGGCGTTGAGTACAGGTCGGGCTTCTTCAAGGCGCAGGTCGAGGGAGGCTATGCCTATGCAGCGTACAGGGGCCATTGGTTCTACGTGAAGGGCGGAGTCGGGATAGTGTTCTAGAGAGGCTTTCGGCATCTTCGTAATCCATTAAATATAAGGGGGATTGGAAATGAGAAAGATCGCTTTGGTGGCGACGATGATCATCCTTATCATGTCGTTCGCCGCGGCATCGTCCATTGCCGCACCGGAGAACTCGCTCAGCGTCAACGGAGGCTATTCGCACACATGGATCGAGCTGGAGTATGAGATGAAGACGGATCCCTTCGCTTACGGGGCCAAGCTTGGGTTAGGCTACTATGCGTTTGAAGTAGGCGGCTTCTTCAGGTATTACTACGGCCTGAACAGCCTTCTGAACATCCCTGCCGAATACAGGCTGAGCGTCTTTGGAGGGATAACACCGTCTTTCCTGTTAGGTACATGGTATTACGACGGTGTTGGGTTCGGCCTTAAAATTGGTCCTGGCGTCGACTTCAGGTGGAAGCAGCTCAGGGTATACATCGAAGGTGGATATAGGTTTGATACACTTGGAGGCATACATCACGGCGGGTACAGCACCGCCGGCATCGGCTACATATTCTAGAAGGCGGAGGGCAACCTAAGGGGGCGCCGCGGTTCGACCGGGTGCCCCTTCGGCATACCCGTGAAAGGCGACGGGAGGCTGCCTTGAAGGAGGATGAGGCATGAAAAAGGCATGTTTGGCTTTGGCCGTGGCGGCGGCTTTGGCGCTGTCCCTGGGCGGAGCGGCATCCGCTGCCGTGCCCGGGGATTTCACCCTGGGGATCAACGCCGGCTACCCTTATCTTCTCACCGAGCTCGAGCTGGAATACAAGAACGGGCCCTGGGCGGGCGGCCTGGACACGGCATGGATCGGCAACGGGATGGAGATAAGCATATTCGGCAGGTACTACGTACCGCTGGGATCGGGCTTCGACTTTTACGCCGCCGTGAACCCCGGCTTGGCGATGCTGTTCTATACTTCGCCAGCAACCCTTGTGGGGACCATAAAGGCAGGGCCTGGCTTCGATTACAGGTGGAAACACCTCAGGGTCGGACTGGAAGGGGGCATACTGTACCGTTTCGGGGCACCTTCCCCCAATTTCTACCTGAAGTTAGGGCTCGGGTACATCTTCTGAGGACGAAGGAGGGCACGGACGCGCGTCCGTGCCCTCGAAACCTGGTGCCGGAGGCGGGACTCGAACCCGCACGCTTTGTGGGCGCAAGATTTTAAGTCTCGTGCGTCTGCCATTCCGCCACTCCGGCGACGAATCGATTATACAATAAAGGGGACTGTTAGGCATCGGCATCCGAAAACGGCCGCAGTCGCTGCGGTCTTGCGGCTGGCGATGCTTAAATGTTATCTTTTCAGTATATTTATGTGAACGGAGGTCTCCAGATGCACGGCAGGGATAACATCAAGGCCACAAGGAAAGGCTCGCTCAAGCTGGGCAAGGCCGACCTTGTGGCATTGGCGAGGAAATACGGCACGCCCCTTTATGTAATGGATGAGGATTACATGAGGGGCCAGTGCAGGGAATACCTGAGGGCATTCAGGTCGAGGGTCCCCGATACTGAGGTGCTCTACGCATCGAAGGCTTTCCTGACTTTAGCCATGGCGGCCCTGGTCAGGCAGGAAGGCCTGTCGATCGACGTAGTCTCGGGAAACGAGCTAATATGCGCCTTGAAGGCGGGGTTCGACCCGTCATGCATACATTTCCACGGGAACAACAAGACGCCGTACGAACTGAAGCAGGGCCTTGAGGCGGGCATAGGCAGGTTCATAGTCGACAACTTCGACGAGTTGGAGCTGCTGGACAGGCTGGCGGGGGAAGCCGGCAAGAAGGCCCACATCATGCTGAGGCTGGCGCCAGGAGTCGAGGCCCACACCCACAAGTACATACAGACGGGGCAGACGGATTCGAAGTTCGGGCTGGCGATAGCGGACGGAAGGGCGGACGCCGCGCTGGACCTGGCCCTTTCCCTTAAGAACGTCAAGCTGCACGGCTTCCACTGCCACATCGGGTCCCAGATCTTCGACATCGAGGCCTACAGGCTGGCGGCCGAGAAGATGGTGGGCTTCGCAGCGTCGGCCCAGAAGAGGACTGGCTTCTTATGCGAGGAGCTGAACCTGGGAGGCGGCCTCGGTGTCAGGTATACCGAGAAGGACTCGCCCAGGAGCATAGACGAACTTGCGGAGGTCATCTGCTCGGCGGTGAAGTCCGAGTCCAAGAGGCATGGCCTTAAGTTGCCCAAGCTGATGGTTGAGCCGGGAAGGTCCATCGTAGGAGAAGCGGGCTTGACCCTTTATACGATAGGGGCGATCAAGGATGTGCCGGGCATAAGGACCTACGCGTCGGTGGACGGCGGCATGACCGACAATCCGAGGGTTGCGCTGTATCAGGCGGAATACGATGCGATTGTCGCCAACAAGGCGAGGCAGAAGGCCACCAGGCTCTATACGATAGCCGGCAACGCCTGCGAATCGGGCGACATGCTCATCTGGGACATCAAGCTGCCCGAACTGGAGGCGGGCGACCTGCTTGCAGTTCTTACGACAGGAGCCTACAACTACTCCATGTCGTCGCATTACAACATGCACGCGAAGCCCCCCGTGGTGTTCGTAAGGGGCGGCAGGGCGCAGGTCGTCGTAAGGGGCGAGACCTACAAGGACATAATGAGGCCGCAGCTCTTGCCGGAAAGGTTCCGCAAGTAGGGTTCACTGTATGTAGGAAGGCCGGCAGGCGTCCGCCCTGCCAGCCTTCGACGTTGACGTACCTATGCTACTTCAGCTCGGATGTGCAGTTCGGGCAGCGGGTGGCCTTTATGGGTATCTCGGTGAAGCAGTGCGGGCAGGCCTTGGTGGTGGGAGCGGCCGGAGGCGGCGCGTTCTTCTTGTCGGCCTCTTCCCTCATCTTGTTTATCTTGCGCACAATCAGGAAGATTACGAAGGCGATGATGAGGAAGTCTACGACGGTCCCGATGAAGCTTCCGTACTTGAGCACGGGAGCTCCTGCCGCCTGGGCTTCCGCCAGGGTTGCATAGGAGTTGCCGTCGAGCGCGAAGAAGAGCTCATTGAAGTTGACCCTGCCGAGCAGAAGGCCTATCGGTGGCATGAGGACGTCGTTTACGAACGACGCTACGATCTTGCCGAAGGCCCCGCCGATGATGACACCTATGGCCAGGTCGATGACATTGCCCCTCATGATGAACTTCTTGAATTCTGCGAACACGGTATCTACCCCCTAAAAACGACTTGTATCTATACGCAATTGTATAGTAATGGAATCAAGCCTGCAATTGCCAAAGCCGGGAACATCGACGAGAACAGATACGTTCATCAAAATAGAGCAACAAAGATATTAAAATTTAAACAAGTAATATTGACACAACATTACAAGTTTCTTATAATATAATCGAAAACAATACTTCTTATAAGGAGGTAATGATAATGAACATCGTAAGATGGAACCCTTACAGGGAAGTAAACGAGATGATCAGGACCATGAACAGGGTCTTCGAAGAGGATCCAATTTTCAGGGGCTACAACCGCGAGAAGGACTGCTGGACTCCGGCCGTGGACATCGAGGAGGACGAGAAGCAGGTTGTCCTGAAGGCTGAGATGCCGGGCTTCGCTCCTGAGGAGATCGATATAAACCTCAAGGAGAACATGCTCGAGATCAAGGCTGAGACCAAGGTCGAAGAGGAGAAGTCCGGGAAGAACTTCATCAGGCGCGAGCGCAGGTGCGGCTCCTTCTACAGGGCGTTTGAGATCTCAGACGAGCTTGAAGTAGCAAACGCCAAGGCCAACTACAAGAACGGCCTGTTGGAGCTCGTTATACCGAAGAAGGCTAAGGAGACCGCCCCCGAGTTCAAGATCAAAGTGAACCAGGAATAGCAGGGACAGGCTCAGAAGGCGGGCCGCAATCAAAGCGGCCCGCCTTTTCTCTTGGAGCTTTGACTGAGGATGCCCCAGGCTTCATAATGGAATGGCAGCGAAAGGGCGGATGGATGGATGAAAGTCGGCATCATTGGCAAACCCGCGGCCGGGAAGACAACCCTGTTCAGGCTCCTGACCGGAAAAGGGGATTCCGGAAGGCAGGAAGCCTCCATAGGCATGGCGAGGGTCCCCGACGAGAGGATAGACAGGCTCTCGGCCATGTTCAAGCCCAAAAAGACCACATATGCACAGGTAGAGGTGCTGGACCTTGCGGGCGCGGCATCGGACGGGCAGGACAGGAAGGCGCTCATAAGGCTCACCAACCACATGAGGACGATGGACGCCCTCATAAACGTCGTGAGGTGCTTCGGCGGGGAGACAGGGCCCGTGCAGCCATACCAGGACGCAACGCATGCCACCGACGAGCTGATATTGGCCGACATGGCCACCGCGGAAGTAAGGGTCGAGAGGCTCTCCTGCCAGAAGAAGCGCACGGCCGACGAGGAGGCCGAGCTGGAGCTGATGTCCAGGCTCGGCAGGGAACTGGGCGAGGGGAAGAGCCTAAGACAGGTGGAACTCAGCGCCGAAGACAGGGAAAGGCTCATAGGCTACGGCCTGCTGTCGTTGAAACCCATGGTGATGTGCCTGAACCTGGGCGAGGAAGAGCTCCTTTCGAAATCCTGGCCCGACATGGCAAGGGTCAGGGAGCACTGCGCCTCTTACGGCATACCTCTCGTTGAGCTCTGCGCCGGGGTCGAAGCCGAGCTGGCGGAGATGGACGAGGCTGACAGGGCCCAGCTCATGGAGGAATACGGGATTGAGGAGAGCGGCGTCGGCAGGATGGCCAAGGCCGTCTATAAGAGCCTGGGGTTGATCTCGTTCTTCACCGCAGGCGAGGACGAGGTCCGCGCATGGCCCATACCGGACGGCATCTCCGCCAAAGGTGCGGCAGGGAAGATCCATACGGACATAGAGAAGGGCTTCATAAGGGCCGAGACCGTAGGCTACGAGGATTTCATGGGTAAAGGCGGCATGGCCGGAGCCAGGAACGCAGGCCTTTTCAGGCTCGAGGGCAGGGATTACATAGTCAAGGACGGGGACATCATGAACTTCAGGTTCAGCCAGGGCAAATAGGAAACAAGGCGTGGAAGTGATAAAATGGACATGGCGAGCGCCCCGCCCAAGGGCGCGATCGAACGGAGGTTGGAACATGCTGGAAAAGGTGAAAGAGGTGCTTGACCAGATCAGGCCGAGCCTTCAGGCCGACGGGGGAGACGTCGAGCTCGTGGAGGTCACCCCTGACAATATAGTCAAGGTTAGGCTGCAGGGGGCATGCAAGGGCTGCCCGATGTCGCAGATGACCCTCAAGATGGGCATCGAGAAGCTGCTGAAGAAGCACATCCCCGAGGTGGCATCGGTAGAATCCGTATAACACGACGACGGGAGCCGGCCCCGTGAAGGCCGGCTTCAGTCCGTAAAAAACATGGTTTACTGCAATGGAATATAAGTCCCCGGAACGGGCTTCCTAGGAGAAGACTTCTTACTATGATTGGGGGCATGTCCCTGTGGATGGAACTATGAAGGCCGTGGCCAAGCTCCAACCGGGCCACGGTTGCGAAATCGTCAGAGTGCCTATCCCCACTATCAGCAGGCGTGAAGTCCTTATCAAAGTAAATGCCGCAGCCATCTGCGGCACCGATGTGCACATCTATGAATGGGACGACTGGCCCCAGAAGAGGATCAAAACCCCCCTCGTCTTCGGACACGAATTCTGCGGTGAGATTGTTGAGGCAGGCGAAAGCGTGACCTCGGTGAAGGTCGGGCAGGTCGTCTCCGTCGAGACGCACATAACCTGCAGGCATTGCTATTACTGCAGGCAGGGCATGGGGCACATCTGCGAGACGATGAAGATAATAGGCGTCGACAGGGACGGCTGCTTTGCGGAGTACGTGTCGGTGCCCGATACGGCATGCTGGCCGTGGGAGATCGAGGTGCCGGACGAGATCGCGGCCATTCAGGACCCTTACGGGAATGCGGTCCATACCGCGCTTTCGGCTGACCTCGTGGGCGCCGACGTCCTTATAACGGGCATGGGGCCGATAGGCCTTGCGGCGATTCCGGTGGCCAAGCTTTCGGGGGCAAAGAGGGTGTTCGCCACGGACGTGTCCGAATACAGGCTGGACCTTGCGGGGAAGCTTGGGGCCGATGTGGTGATCAACCCCAGGAAGGAAGACCCAGTCGCAATAATCAAGGGCATGACGCAGGGCAGGGGCGCTGACGTGCTGCTTGAGATGAGCGGGAACCCTTCCGCCATAAAGCAGGGCTTCTCGTCCCTGAGGAAGGCCGGCGTTGCGTGCATACTTGGAATTCCGTCCAAGCCGGTCGAGTTCGACATAGCCAACGACATAGTGTTCAAGAGCATCGTGGTAAAGGGCATAAACGGCAGGCGCATATGGGACACCTGGTACAAGGGGCAGGCCCTTCTGGCCAAGGGGGTAGACCTCAGCAAGCTGATCACCCACAGGATGCCCTTCGAGGACATCAAGACGGGGCTTGAACTGATGGCGGCCGGCGAATGCGGGAAGGTCATACTGTATCCGTAGGGGTGCAGTCAGAGGGCGGCTGCCGATTTCGGAAAAGCTGCAATCGGACGGGAGGTTTGGAGATGGGATACGCGCTTGAATACCTTGCTCAGGAGATAGCCAAGATGAAAGAGCAGAGGCTCTTCAGGTATCCGAGGGTCCTGTCGGGCAGGCAGATGGCCAGGTGCACCTTCGACGGCAAGGAGCTGGTCAACCTCTCTTCGAACAACTACCTGGGCTTTGCTACGCATCCGAGGATGATAGCGGCCGCCGAGAAGGCGGTAAGGGAGCTCGGTGCTGGCTCGGGGGCGGTGAGGACGATCGCCGGCACGATGGAAGGGCACACCGAGCTCGAGAAGAAGATAGCCGAGTTCAAGCACACCGAAGCGGCCCTCGTATTCCAGTCGGGCTTCACTGCGAACGCAGGGACCGTATCCGCCGTGCTCGGCAAGAACGACATCATCATAAGCGACGAGCTCAACCACGCCAGCATCATAGACGGATGCAGGCTTTCCAGGGCGGAGATCAAGGTGTTCAGGCACGGCGACATGGCGCACCTTAAGGAGAGGCTCGAGGAGAGCAGGCCGGCGATGGAGGGCGGAGCCCATGTCCTCGTCATAACAGACGGCGTGTTCTCTATGGATGGAGACATCGGCAAGCTGGACGAGATGTGCAGGATTGCGAAGGAGTACGGCGCGATAACTATGGTGGACGACGCGCACGCGAGCGGTGTGCTCGGAAGGAACGGTCGCGGCACAGTGGACCATTTCGGCATACACGGCCAGGTGGACATCCAGGTGGGCACCCTGTCGAAGGCGATTGGAGTGCTGGGAGGATATGTGGCGGGGTCGCGGAGGCTGATCGATTACCTGATCATGAGGGCAAGGCCCATCCTCTTCTCGACTTCGCACCCGCCGGCGGTCACCGCAGCCTGCCTTGAGGCCTTCAACCTGCTTGAGCAGGAGCCGTGGCACATGGAAGAGCTGTGGAACAACACCAGGTACTTCAAAGCGGGTTTGAAGAGGCTCGGGTTCGACACCGGAGCAAGCCAGACCCCGATTACGCCAGTCATGGTGGGTGAGGGGGCGAAGACGATGAGGCTCTCCGACATGCTGTTCGAAGAGGGCGTCTTCGTGGTGGGAATAGCGTACCCTACGGTGCCGGTAGGCAAAGAGAGGGTAAGGACCATCGTGACTGCAACCCATACCAAAGAGGACCTGGACTTCGCGTTGGACAAGTTCGAGAAGGTGGGCAAAGAGCTGGGCCTTATATAGGGCTGCGCAGCAAATTGAGTAGAAGGATTGCGTTTGACAGAGGTTAGTCGAGATTGTAAAATACTATTTGCGACAAGGCGGCGTAGCTCAGTTGGCAGAGCATGCGGCTCATACCTGCAGTGTCACTGGTTCAAATCCAGTCGCCGCTACCAGAGACCTGACCGGCAATCCGGTTTATGTTGATAAATGGCAAGTAAACAGGTAAACTAATCAAGCGAAGTTTTGCGCCACTAGCTCAGTTGGTAGAGCAACTGACTCTTAATCAGTGGGTCC
>Ga0116174_10002112_pt1 | contig 17516 bp, 8 predicted proteins | sample AD_UKC087_MetaG_FD_89801 | JGI IMG/M metagenome (GOLD analysis project Ga0116174, IMG submission 89801) | Active sludge microbial communities of municipal wastewater-treating anaerobic digesters from USA - AD_UKC087_MetaG | ecosystem: Engineered > Bioreactor > Anaerobic > Digestate | place: USA...
AACAGGCGGGTCAGGTCAGCACCCTTCAAAAGCATCCTGGCCGCGGGGACCAGCGTCAGGTCTTCGCCTGGAAACCAGACGAGTTGCGCCTGGTCCGGGCAGATCAGGCCGTTGTGACGCTCAAGCGCGTGACGCCGGATGGTCTGGGCGGCCTGGTCCATAGTGACGGCGGGCTTGCCTGACCAGACCTTCAATCCCTTGAAATCCGGAGGAATGGACAGCTCGGCGGACTTCATCGAGCCGTCCGGGGCCGTCTGGATCTTCAGGTAGTGGTCAAGGACCGGGATTCCGTTAAGCTGGATGGTCGAAAACGCCACCGAACCGAAGCGCGAGGTCCGCACGTCGGTGTCCAGCACCTTGAAGTCGCGTCCGCCAAGCACGGTTGTGCGGAGCTGACCCATCAGCCGGATGGATCGAGCGTCGATCGCGCCCGCCTTTTCGGCGCCGGGTTGCCACCGGATCACGAGCCTGGAACGGGAGTCGAACTGGACCATTGAGGTGGTCTTCAGTTCGGTCGTCACCTTGTTCAGCACCATGCGTTCGTCGCGGTCACTGGCCAGGACCGGCACCGAGAGCAGCAGGAAAAGCCCTGCGGCAGTCGTCGCCGTCAGCTTGGTCACATTGATTGGCGTCATTGACGGGGCACCCCGGAATAATGGCCACGAATGATACACAAAGATCGCGTGCGCGAGCAACGAATGAATTCCATCTTTCGTTGGATTTCCGCATGTTTCCGGTCAACCCTGTCCCTGTTCTCGTAGCGGCGAATTACATTCGCCGTCAGGAAGGGCGAATTAACATTCGCCCCTACGCCGGATCTGTAGCCGGTCCGTGTAGGGGCGAATCACATTCGCCCCTTGTGCAAACGGTTCGCCCCTACGCCGGAACCTGTCCCAGACCCTGTCCCTGATCCTGACCCCGACCCCGATCATTGCGGCCGCGCGGCCGATCGGTTATCTTGCTGTCGGCATTTGGTCTCGGAAATGAAGTTCACATGGGCAATTCGTTCGATTCATTTGATTTACCTGCATGGCTTCACGACGCCTTGAAGGCTCAGGGCTTTGAAAGCGCGATGGAAGTTCAGCAGGAGTGCTTCGGGCCCGCGATGGAGGGCCGCGATCTGGTCGTGCAGTCCAGGACCGGCTCCGGCAAGACGCTGGCGTTCGTCCTTCCGATCGTGGCACGGGTTCAGCCGCGGGCGGCCAGCACGCCCCAGGTTTTGATTCTTGGGCCGACACGCGAACTGGCGCTTCAGGTTTACTCGGTTGTCGAGAAGCTCGGTACTCCCGGCGGCATCCGCAGCGCCTGCGTCTACGGCGGCACCGGCTTCTCGGCGCAGCTTACCGCGCTGGCCCAGGGCGTCGACATCGTGGTCGGAACGCCGGGACGAATCCTTGATCACGCCAGGCGCGGAACCTTGAAGCTGGGCGGCATCAAGTGCGCGGTCCTTGATGAGGCCGACGAAATGCTGTCGGCCGGGTTCTACGAGGACGTCAGGTCGATCCTGAAGTCGATCCGCGACATCGACCAGATGTTCCTGTTCTCGGCCACCATCGAGCCGGGGCTCGAGAACCTGATATCGGACATGATGGTCGACCCGGTGAAGGTGAACCTTTCCGGCGACCGCATCGACGTCGATCGCATCGAGAACGTCGCGTACCTGTACACGGACGACGGCCCCAGAATCAGGTCGCTGGTTTCGGTGCTTGAATCCGAGGACCCCGCCGCGGCCATCATCTTCTGCAACACGCGCAAAACGACCGAGTCCGTGACCGCGTATCTGCGTCGGCGCGGTTACGACGCGGCCCTGTTGAACAGCGATCTGCCTCAGCACCAGCGTGAGGAAGTGATCCAGCGGATGCGGGACGGCCGACAGAACATCCTTGTGGCCACCGACATCGCGGCGCGCGGCATAGACATCTCGTTCCTGCCGTGCGTGATTCACTTCGATCTGCCGGACGATACCCAGCAGTACATCCACCGAACCGGGCGCACCGGGCGCGTGGACCGACGCGGGCGTGCCGTGTCGCTGCTGTCCGCGCGTGACCTGCACAATGTCCGCAGGATTGAATACAGGTACGGAATCAAGCTCGAGCGCGCCGAACTGCCAGGCCGCGAGGAGACGTTGAAGATGCTTTCGATCAGAAGAATCCGCGAGTTGAAGGAACGTCTGGACTGTCAGCCGGTCATCCCCGACGAGTTCACGGCGATCGCGAAAGACATATTGACCGATCCCGAAGCCGAGCAGCTTATCGCTTTGCTGGTCGATTCCTACCTGGCGTCGGCGCCGATCGTTCGGCCCGATTCCGGTTGCGCGCGTGACCACGGTCAAGACGGTGAAGACGGCGCACAGGGCGAAGGGTCGGCCGGGCAGGGTGATTCGGGCCATGGCCAGGGTGGAAGGTCGCGGGGCGGGGCTCCGGCCGGGCGGCGGCGCAGGCGCTGACGAAAGGGGGCGTTGATGGAAGAAAAGTCCTTTGAGCAACTGCTGGCCGGCATTGACGCGATTCTGCAGAAGCTTGAGCATGAAGACCTGCAACTCGAGCAGTCATTGAAGATGTTCGAGGAAGGAATGGCGTCGTTCCGTCAGGCCCGGGCCAAGCTGGAAGCCGCGCGGGTCAGGCTTGAACAGGTCACAGGCGTGGACGCCGACGGCAACGTCGTCTCGGCCCCCCTGGACGTCGGCGTGGACGACGCCGGCTGACCCCCCCAGCGCGCTTGTACGCGTCGATTCCGCTGCGTTTTCGTCAGCTCCAGCCGCAATCCTTGTCAGTTCACCTGGACGTTGACAGAGAAGTCGTCCTGTCTGATATCGGTCTTGAAGTTCACGACCATCGTACCCTGGTTGCATCCCGGCACCGCCGGAACATCGTACACAAAATCAAGGTTAATGAATTCATCAGGAACAAGGACGGTGGCTGAAAGTGGTTCCTGGGAACCTGGCATGCAAACGGTCAGTGGACACTCCTGAAGCTCACATCCTCCGGTCAGGAAATCGGAACAGTCGACATTCGTTTCAATTAGTGTGAACGGTACCTTTCCCGTGTTTTTAACGGTCAACGTGCGAATAACCGGATCTCCTGGCCCAACTGTCATGATATGGACAGATTCCGGAAGGAATGTTAACGACGGGATTGTGGCGCCGCCAGTTACTGTGATGGTATGGATTGAATCGGATCGGTCATTGCTGATAACAATTATGCCGATTTGCTGGATTATCTGACTCTCCGACATTGGATGCCACCGCACCCGAATCGTTAGTTGACATCTGGTCGCTACGGGGTTACTCCCGACCAACTCGACAGATAATTCTTCGCTCGAGTTAGGTTGTTTCTCGGCTGAAAACCTAGTGGCCGAACCCATGTTGTTTGATAGAATGATATCAGCTTCGAAATCATTGCCAACTCGTCTCCATCCGAAGTCGACTTGATCATTGGAGAGTGTCACTCCATATTCAACGCTGTCCTGTTGGATATCTTCGGGGGGGTGAATCTCCTGAAAGCCGGAATGATCATCATGAATTGCAGCATCAATAATGTCTGCCACGTCATCTGTCGATACGCTTGAATCCGACGATGCATCCGTCTTTTGCTCACGGTTGTCCAAGCAGCCCGAACAAATAGTAATCATTAGTACTGCAACTGATGCTGTAGACTTGATACGGATTTGAACCGGATAAAAGACTGGTGTCATGATAACCTCCATAACAGTTAGTTAAAATTCGCAAATTCTGTAGTTACCCATCAAAAGGCCATCATAGCCGAACCAATGTGCGCAAACCGGCCCGGACCAAATCTGGAGATCTCCAATTTCACCATCAAGTGTCTGCTGGTGATTGGAATCGGAACCCACAGTGATAATGCCCGGATCGTTCGCACCTGTCGGACTAGAATTCGCATCTAAGACAACCCAGTCTGACCAACCTCCATTGCCGTCTTCCTCCGCCAAAAGAATTCCAGCTGACGCGTAAGGATGAACCAAAAAAATCAATCTATACCATCTATTGGAAATGATGTTTTGTGTTCCCACTCCTCCAAGAACTGGGCCGCCATTCACCCAAGCGCTTAGGATCCCTGAGGTGGTAGTCTCTCGGTCTATTACAACATTGTAGTGCCCTGAACGTATCAGCGAAACTGTTGTGCTCGAAATCGAATCAAGCCTGAATGTCAACATAACGGAAAAACCAAGATAGCTGGCAATCCCTGGTACACCCATTCCGGTTGCATATATTTGAGGACTTGAGGGAATCTGCATGAACTGCCCAGAGCCTGGACCCGCGAACGAAACTGAATATCCGGGGTCAATATCGACGCTGCCGGGTGCTTTGTTGCCTGGCCCCGCGACAGAAAATACTCCCGAAGCTATGGTTCCGAAGCCCGTGCCATCGATGGGTCCGGAGCTAGAAAACGAAGTTCCATAGGCGAGAAAAACGTGTGGGGAAACAGCAGATGATTTCAGCACATTTTTTCCTTTGTCGAATATCTGTTTCCATTCGTCCTTGTCGGAAAGCACTGAGTACAACCCATTGCCAAAGTCGTGATAATAAGTTTGATTGGGATAGGAAGGAGTCTGACTGTTGTTGTCGAAGTCAATTGAACAGACTCCATTCTGGCAGAGCGGTAATGAGGCCCCCGAGCGATATCTGCCTTCCGCACACCACCAATTCGTGGCAAGCCGTTCAGAGTGGCCAGGTTCAAGAATCTGAGTTTCATCAAGTTCTGGTTCTCCGCCACGGCTGAATCTAATCCAATAGTGATTTGTAATTGGGGGCGCCCCGCAATCTACTTCGCAAGTCTTTGCCCCCGAAGTGCATCTGCCAGCAACGCAGTCTCCCTCTTCGCACTCAAAAGCAAACATGCAAATTGGGCCACAAACTCCAGGGAAACAGTCATCATCAGATAAACAGGTCATTCCAAACGAGGATGGAAATGCGCCCTTCCTTGCCATTGAAGCTGGCGACTGATAGAAGTAGTTTCCAATCGAAATGCGATTAGGAATGTATCCATCGGAGGAAGTGTTGAGTAAATGTCCGATCTCATGAGCAGCGATTGCTGATGAATAGTAATGGTCGGATATCTCTGTGAGGTACAACTCGAAGGCAGTTTGAAAAGTTGCAGCATATCCCCCGGCAAAAGAAACGCCGTAGTAGTGGTCCGAGGACAGAAAGCGAAATACTCCAGAATACCGCCTTGAACTCGGGAAAAATTTGTTATGAAGGGTTGCTGCGCCGTGCAACGGATAGTCTTGGTAAAGAATCTCTCCGCTAGCTGGGGCCGATCTAAAAAAATGAATTGATGTCGGGTACACCGACCCTGCATCAAGGGGACAGGTCCCGGAAGATACAAGACTGTTCGAATCTCGACACTCCACTGGTTCCTGCGAAAGAGTATACTTCAGATATAACTCTGATGTAGCCGAAAGTGTGTGATCATGGGCGCTTCCTGATATTAAGCCCAAAGGGTCGGAGGTGCTTGCAATATGAATGAAGATATCGTAGACCGTTGGGTCTGGATTGTCCATCGTTGATAAAGGCAGTTTTTGACAATAGCTACAATTTGGGTTAAGTGAGGCATCTGTGCATATCCCGGCATCCCACAAAGGGCTTGCCGGGGTGCGCTGGCACTGCTTTTTTAAACCGTAAATCTCTGCAAAATCAGAGGCCCCGTCCGAGTCACTATCCTCTGGCGAAAAGGAGGCATACGAAGCAAACTTTCTGCCGTTTGTACTCGAACAGTTGATTGATGGGCCTGATGAGTCGTCACAGGTTCCCAGGACCGACTCGATCTCGCGTGATAGGCCGTCCCCGTCACAATCAGAGTACAAGGCGCTTGACGGGCACGATGGCGTTCCCCAGCCGGACTTCCTGACATGAAATAATCGTGCATTCAAAACAGCGTCATTGGCATAAGCCCCAACCAGAATGGATGCAGCCGTTGCCGTCCATGGGGCCGAGTAGATTCGGCTCAATGTCCCGATGTCATCATCGTTGTTGGTATATAAGCCGCAAGAACCGCTGCTGCAATTGAGGGAGCTGTTGTTGAACAAATAGAGTGTTGAGTCGGAGTAAGTAGATGGATTGTAGGGAATATCGGTCTGGTTCGTGTTCTTCCCTACAAAAATCTGGTCGCCTTGTCTTACGTTCTTGCTCAGCACTTGCCATCCACCGAAGGTCTGGTCGTTGAGCGACAGGAGAACCTGGCCATCTTCCTTGAGGGTGATGTCGCAAGTGCCATGGTTGTTTCCCATATAACCGTGAACAAGAATGGTGACAAACTTGTCTTCGGTCACAGTGAAGCTGACCTTGGAAGCAAAACTGCCGTTTGCCCAATCATCATTAACGGCTATAAGGGTCCCAGCGTTTTCGTCGATAACCCGAATAACCGTGTCAGGGGTGTTAGATTGACCAGACATCTGCTTCAAGTCGGACGTCTGGATCACGTATGTCTTGTTGGCATAAGCGGCAATAAACGTCCGGTAGACCTTGTAGACACCTGTGTTTTTACAAACTGGATTGTACACACCCCCATAACAACCGTACAACGAAGTCGGATATGAAGTGGTTGCCTTTACGCCGGAAGACGAATATCCATCCACGGCCTCAACCAATTGACCTTTCGGAGAAGCCTCGGATGATGAAGGAAGCCCGAGAGACGAATCCTGGCTGACCGGATCTTGGTTGGCCATAAGGGGGTGAAGATCGGATATGGCCTGAATCTCATTTTCGATTTCGGCTAGGCATTTCTCATCGTAACGACCGCATGTGGCCTTCAGGTCAATCGTCTGCTGTGCGATTAGGTCAGAATCGTTGTTTGCCGAGGCCGTTCCTGGAAGAATTGATAGTGAAATCAACAACCATTTCAGGGGCCTGACTCTCCAAAACTGTGTTACGGTCGTCATTGAGGATACTCGGATTGTGATGTTTTGAGCATACGGAATTCCATGTCGTGATGCAACCAACATTATTGTGTTTATTGTCGGAGGCTGGCGGTGGCCCAGCCCAGAGTTCAGTTGATATATACGTAAAACTCATAGGGGTCGGTGCGGATGTCTGTTTCGAGCTTTACTACAACGTCCCCGTTCGTGCAGCCCGGTCCGGGGAGCACGTTCAAATAGACCGTTCCCGAAATGAACTCATTGGGCTCAAGTAGTATGGGGCCATCCGAAAAAGAAACGTCCTGCAACTCGACACTGACCGGGCAGAACTCACGCTGACAATCCACACCCAGATAGCCCGAGCAGTCGATGGACATTCCAGTCAACGAGAAAGCAAACATGCCTCTGTTGCGGATCGTCACATAGCGTGGCTTATTGTCGGCCGGAAGCTGGAAATCGAATTCCACAACCCAAGGTAGGAATTCGAGTATAGGAACGGCTGCTCCACCGGTGACAGGGATTGTGCCAAGCGGGGTGGAGTTCCTGTCGACAATCTTCAGTTTTCCGATACTTCGGATCTTCACGTCTTCGCCAACCGTCTCGGAGTCAAGTCCTGCCGCATTATCCGTTGCCGCGGAATCGACGATTTCGGTGTCGGCGCTACCGTGATCGTTTCGGACTTCGCCTTGAAGCACGTCGGTCTGAGCAGTGTTCCCGCACCCCGCCATCAGCACGACCGCCATCAATCCAATCGACTCAAGCACCAGTGACTTGAAGGTTGTCATGACCGGTCCCTCCGGCAGGCGTGTCGCGCGCTCAATGCTGTAATGGCATCTCGAGCGCTGCGTTTTTACAGCATTCTCATAATGATAGGTTTTAAACTAAATGTTTTCAATTATGAATCTCGTTTGTTGTGTGAACGGTCCATGTAGGGGCGAATTACATTCCTGACACGCCGAAGCCCTGGCGAAGGCGGTTCGGCCCCACGAGCCTTACCGCATCCGCAACCCGGTCCTAGCCGCACAGGACTTTGCCGGGGTTCATGATGCCGGTGGGATCGAGGGTGTGTTTGATGGTCGACATAAGGTTCATGGACGGGGCGTTTTCGATGGCGGAAAGGTCTATCGCGGCCATTCCCACGCCATGTTCGCCGGTCACGGTCCCGCCCAGTTCGATGGCGTGCTTTATGGCGGCGCGTCTGAATGCTTCAGCCGTTTCCCTGGGCCACAGGGGAGGGGCGCCGGTCGCCAGCAGGATATGCAGCAGGCCGACACCGGCGTGACCGAAGATGCAGATTCTTTCATGACCGCCCAGATCGCTGGCCGCGCGTTCAAGCCAGTCGACATATCCGCCAAGGTTCTCAAGGCCGACCGCCGGGTCCAGTCGCACGGGGCGCCCTTCGTCCGACATCTCCGAGATGACTCCGGTGAATCTGTGTCTGGCCTCCCAGGGCGCCTGCGCCCGGTCCGGCGACCAGCGGGTGACCGGCGAATGTCCGGGGTCGTCCAGCAGGTCCAGCCACGACGTGTCGACTTGGGTGTCGGACCACGAATCCGAGTGAACGGACAGCATCAGAACCGTCTTGCCGCGTGGAAAGCCGGAGTCCGGTATGACCCGGTTTATAAGCTCGACCGTGCCGCGCGAGACAAGCTCCAGGGCCGCGATCGCCGGGGATGCTCGACGCAGCACCGCACAGGCCCGGGCCGCGTCGCCCGGGTCGTCGAATGCCAGAAAGACCGAAGCCTCGGACACCGGGCGCGGGTGAAGGCGGACGGTGGCTGCGACGATGACGGCCAGCGTGCCCTCGGCGCCGACCAGCAGGGGCGCCAGGTTCAGGCCGGAACTGGACTCGCGGACGTCGTGGCCCAGCCTGACAAGGCGGCCGTCCGACAGGACGCAGTCAAGGCTGCATACGTTGTCGCCCGCGCTGCCGTACTTCATGGCGTACATGCCCCTAGCGTTGGTAGAAATGACCCCGCCGACGGTCGCGGTCTCGCCGGCGCCGGTCGGCATGACGGGAAAGAACAGTCCCTCGGACGCATACAGGCGGTTGAGGCGGTCGATGGTGACTCCGGCCTGGCAGTGAACCAGACCGGTGTCGGGAACGGCCGGCCCGATGCGGTCCAACGTCGTCATGTCCAGCACGATCGACGGCCCGACCGGCACGGCGCCGCCCGACAGCCCGGTGCCGCCTCCGCGGGGAACAATAGCGACCGGCGGCTGAAGTCCGTCCAGCGCTGCCTGGTGAACGACGCGGCAGACCGCCTGCACATCCTGAACGGATGCGGGCCTGACCACGGCAAGTGGAAGCCGTCCGACCAATCCGGACTTGTCCGTGCGGTACGCGCCCAGACCGGCTTCGCCACGCAGGAATTCGGCGTCGGGTCCCAGCAGTCTGGCGATTTGATCAAGCATCCGCACGACGCCTTTGACGGAAAATGCACATCAGGAACAGCGCGACAACGATCGCGAGGCCGGGCAGGGCCGCCACGTTCAGGCCGGACTGGCTGCATCCGCCGCCCGTGTCACCGGACACACAGGTGTAGCCGTCACCTTCGAAGCCGGCGTCGCAGGTGCATTCGTTCGGGGCCGTGCATTCGGCGTTCTGGCCGCATTCGGGCGAACATATCGGGGTAAGGCAGTCGGTTCCCTGCCAGCCATCGTCGCATTCGTCACACTCTTCGGACGACACGCAGCCGACGCACTGATCCGGGCATTCTATAAGGCACTGCTGGCCGCCGTATCCGTCGTCACATTCGCAGATGTCGGTTCCGACACATACGCCGCGCGAACCGCAGACGTCCGGGTTCGAGGCAGCCGTGTCGAAGCACTGAACCTCGAGGATGGTGATCGGGGCCAGTGTGGTGTTGTTGGTTTCCTGGTGCTCGAAAATCGTGTTGTCGACATCAGCGATTCCACCGACATAACGCGTGCCGGTCGGAAGGCCCAGGGGAAGAGCGACCTGGGCCACGATCAGCCCTGTGTCGGCGCCGTTTGCCAGAGATGTCGTCCGTTCGTGGGGAAGCTCCGAATCCTGCGTGTCGATGACGTTGTTGTCCGAGAAGTACAGTCTGGTCTTGAAGTCGTTGGCCGGCGAGGCACCGGCGTTGATGACCTTGTACGATATTTCGACGGTGTCGCCGGAATGAGCCGAAGTCGGGTTTACCGAAACGGTCGTGAATCGAAGGTCAGGCGGGTCAACCACCGTGATGGTGGCGCTGCGAGCGTTGTCGACATCGCTTGTTTCAACCACCTGGTTGTCGAAATCCACGATCGCGCCGACATAGCGTGTCCCGAGTGCCGCGTCCGCGGGAAGCGTGACATCCGCGACCATCTCGTCATGCGTGGTGGAGGCCGGGATGGCCGGCAGGTCGACCGACGTCAGAAGGGGGTCGGTTGTCGTGATACTGATGTCGTTGCTGTAATAAATACCGAGTTTGCAGGGGCCCGAGTCGGTGTCCCCGAGGTTCTGGATCTGGAAATGGGCTGTCAGAGGCTGACCGATCCCGACGGTACCGCTCGAGGTCAGCAACTTCACTACCTGAAGGTTAGGAGCCGCAAGGACCGACGCGGGCTGAAAGACGGCAGTGACAGCCACCAGGGCCGCGAGACACATGAACCCGGACAAGGCTCGGTTCGCCGTTGTCATGATGCTTTCCTTCGGGGTGCCCGCCCCTTGAACACCGCACCCGCGGATTCTATCAGAACCCCGGATTTCATTCGATATCTGTTCATAAGGTCGCCCGTCCTGTTCAAGCGGATTGACTGTGTTCCGGCGGGGTTGTACAACCCATAACCATCCAAAGGCGGTCCGTCGACTTCGGGAAATCGGTCGGCGCGCATGCACTCGAAAGTACAGGGAACACAGGTGGAAGCAATGAATCATCGTGTTATATGGATGCTGGCGGTGTTGGCATTTGCCGCCGGTTGTGACACCGGGCTTGAGCGGGCTGTTGACGGTAACGCGACGCAGGGCGCGCTGGCCGTGGCGGGACCCTCGCCGGCCGGGCGGAACGCTGTTCAGGTCCAGGCCTCGATCGACCGTGACATGACGGTGAATGGATACGCGGATTATCTAATCTATTTCGCCGATCGTCCGGATCTGTCCCCCGCGTACTCGATGAACTGGGTCGATCGTGGCCGTTTCGTCGCCCAGAGCTTGCAGAAGACCGCGGCCGCATCGCAGGCAGCCGCCATTTCCGTGCTGGACGCGAACAAGACCAGGTACCGCAGCTTCTGGATCGATAACGTGATAGCGGTCACGAGGTCCGACCGGAACACATTGAATTCCTTGTCGTCGCTGCCGGGCGTCACCAGGATCATCGCGCCGCGCAAGCTGGGGATCATCGAGCCCGAGGTCCGCAGGGCGGCCGTGTCGTCCGGCGTCAACGCGGTCGAGTCGAACATCACGCATGTCGGGGCGCCCACGGTCTGGGCCGATGGGGTCGACGGATCGGGTATCATCGTCGCGAACATCGACACCGGCGTCCGATACACGCACAGCGTACTGGTCGATCATTACCGTGGAAACAACGGCGACGGCACCTTCTCGCATGAATACAGCTGGTTCGATCCGTACAGCAATCTTGCCGAGCCGGTGGATGAAAACGGTCACGGCTCGCACACGATGGGAACGATGGTCGGTGAGGACGCCACCAGCCAGAATCAGGTTGGCATGGCTCCAGGCGCGCGCTGGATCGCCTGCCGCGGCTGCGATACTTCCGACTGCACGGATACCGCGCTGCTGGCGTGCGCTCAGTGGATGGCGGCGCCGACCGACCTGACCGGCGCGAACCCGGACCCTGACCGACGTCCCCACATCGTGAATAACTCGTGGGGTGATTGCGAGACTTCATACGACAACTGGTATCAGGGCGCGGTGGACTCGTGGCACGCCGCGGGCATATATCCTGTTTTCTCCAACGGAAACGCGTCGAATTGTTCGTATTCGGAGCCGGCTGGATGCAACACGGTCGGAAATCCCGGCCGCTATGGCAACGTCACCGGCGTCGGCTCGACTTCGCAGGCTTCGGGGCAATACGCGACGCACTCATTGTGGGGACCGACCGACAATCTCGATACCGTCAACCCGCAGGGCGATCCGTCGATCAAGCCGCAGGTGGTCGCGCCCGGCGTTGACATAAGATCGTGCGTCGCCACCGGCGACAATTCGTTCCAGAGCTGGAGCGGAACATCGATGTCCGCGCCGCACGTTTCAGGTTTGATTGCGCTCGCATGGCAGGCCGCGCCGTGTCTGGTCGGGGATTACTCGCAGACAGAGACCCTGATGGAACAGACCGCCACGCCGATTCCGTATGTGTCGACATGCGGGGGCGAAGGCGCCGGCAACGTACCGAACAACGCCACCGGCTGGGGCGAAATCAATGCGGTCGAGTTTGTCCAGGTCGCTTCGGCCGTGTGCGGACCCAGCGGCAGTATCAGCGGTCGCGTCAACGATATCAACGGTCAGCCGGTCTCCGGCGTGTCGGTGTCGGCGGGCGACAGAACGACAAAAACGGCGGCCGATGGGTCGTATGCGCTGACGTGGGTTCCGGCGGGTACCGTCGACGTGGTGGCCGCGAAGCTGTGGTACCAGACGACCACTGTCCCGGGCGTTGTCGTGGCTGACGGCGAGTCGGCGGTCGTTGACATCGTCATGCCGGCCGCCCGGACGGTCAGAATTCGAGGCACCGTCAAGGACGGCTCGGGCCACGGATGGCCCTTGTACGCCCGTATCAGGATCACGTCGGCCGACGGGGGCGAGCCGATGGTGGTGTTCAGCGATCCGTTCACCGGAGCGTGGGGCGCCGAAGTCGTTCCCGATCATGGTTTCACATACGAAGTTGATCCATGGCTGGACGGGTATGCCACCATCACGGACGTGCAGGCAGCATCGACGGACCCGACCACGGGGGACTTCGAGGTGCCGATCGAAGCCTGTGATCTGACTGGATACGAGATCGTCAACAGTGACCTGTACTTCTCGGATTTCGAGTCGGACAACGGTGGGCTGACCGCATCGGGAACCCCGACCTGGGAATGGGGCGTGCCGGACAGCGGGCCGTACGATGCAAGGTCCGGCAGCAGGGTCTGGGCGACAGGCCTGGCGTCACCTTATCCGCATAACGCGGAGGCCTACCTGAACATGCCGACTGTGGATGCTTCCGAGGTTGAAGGCACGCTGACGCTGGAATGGTATCAGTGGGCGCAGACCGAGGGCGGATATGACTTGATAAGTGTCGAGGCGAGTGTCGACGCCGGCACCACGTGGCAGACCATATGGGGACCGTTTTCAGGAGACGTTCAGACAGGGGACTGGACCCGTGCCAGTGTGACGCTCGATTCAGGGTTCCTGGTGCCTTCATTGATGCTGCGATTCGCGTTGACTTCGGACCCGTCGATCTGGCTGGCCGGCTGGTTTATCGAAGACGTTCGTCTGTACGAGACCAACTGCGTGACGACCGCGGCGGGTCTGGTCGGCGGATTCGTCACGGATGGGACGAGTGGCGCGGCGATCGACAACGCGCGGGTGGCTGGCGCGGATAATTCCGTCGTCACGGCCGCGACACCGGATGACCCGAACGTTCCGGACGGACTGTATTTCATCCCGCTGCCGGCCACCATGCAGACGCTCAGCGCCAGCGCGTACGGGTATTCGCAGGCCACGGCGAATCGATTGGTGATGCCTGATGAGTTTGTTCGCCAGGATTTCGTCATGGCGCGTTCCACGGGCGCAAGGGTGTCTGGAAAGGTTGTCGACGGCGAAGGGCACGGATGGCCGCTTTACGCGATGATTACCTTTACCGCGCCGGAGTTCGGCGAGAACGTTGTGGTGTTCACCGACCCGTTCACAGGTGAATGGACTGCCGAACTGTTCAGCGGATATGAATACGACTACGTCGTCGAGCCGTTTATCGTGGGTTACGACGATCTGGGCGGGACCATCAGTGATCCATCGGCGCAGTTGACTGGAAACGTATTCGCGCTGGAGTCGTCGTCGTGCCGGGCTCCAGGGCAGGATCCCGATTCGTGCCAGCCCATCAGCGGTGGATTGTTCGGGGGTTTCGTGACGGAGCTTGCCACGGGATTGCCGATCAATGGTGTGACGGTCAGGGCGGGAACGTCCAGCGAAAGCTTGTCGCTGGCGACGCCGCTGGATGAAGCGGTGCCGGACGGGATCTACTTCGTGTTCGCTTCGTCCGCCGACCTGGTCGGTCAGTCGGTTCCTGTCTCGGCCACGTATTCCGGCATGAGCGAATTCGAATGGGCGTGGACGCTGGTTTATGACGACGTGGCGCGTCACGACATCCCGATGACCGAGGCCTTGCTTGTCTTCCAGACGTCGTCGGTTCAGTTCCAGTTGCTGGCCGGGCAATCCAGCGCGGTTCAGGTCGGGCTGGGAAACTCCGGCAACGGCGCGGCGGATTTCGAACTTGTCGAGCATTGGATCGGTGGCGGCGGTGACGGCGCGGTCGGACCGAGGATTCTGACGTACTACTCGACAGAGGATGGTGTGTGGGAAGGGACTCCGCTCCAGGTCGCGCTGGGACGCCAGGGACTTGCCGCCACGACTTTCATCGACGATCAGAACGCGGATTTCCTCGACGCGCTTGGCACGGACGAATGGGATCTGGTCATCTATGACGGCACGCTGAACTGCGATCCGACCGTGTTCCCCGCACTGACCGACTATGTGAACGGTGGCGGCAGGCTGGTGTTTTACTGCTGGCAGTTCTTTGATTCGTATAAGAACGACCCGCTCGTGGCGGCGATGGGGATCTCCGGGCCCGTCGCGGTTTTGTCGCCCACGAATGTGTATCGCTGGGGTGAGAGCGCGATATTCGACTCTATCGAGGATGTGCCGGACTTCACCTCGCCGACCGAGGCAGGATACGGCCTTTCTGGATTCCAGGCTGATGTCCTGCCAGGCGCCGTGGCGGTTGCCGGATATGCGCAGTCAGCCTCCGCGGGCGCGGCGGCGATGGTCGTCGGGAACGAAGGCAGGACTGTCTGGCGCGGCATACCCGATTACACGCATCGGGATGACCTGGACGTTGATGGCGTCGTCGACACGGTCGAGCTCTGGGGCAATACGCTCCGGTTCCTGATCGACGGTTCGCTTACTGACATACCGTGGTTGAGCGAGGAGCCGGCCGCGGGCCACATCAATGCGGGCGGGGCGTCCAATATCGTCATGACCGCGGACTCGGCGGGCCTGCCGCACGGAACATACACTGCCAGGGTGGTGGCGAAGACCAACCAGTCGCGGGCGCCCGAGGACTATGTGGATGTCACGATGGACATCGGGCATCAGTTGACCGTGATTCAGAGCGCAAACGGAACCATCCTTCCAGGCGGCGAGAAGTTCGTTCGGCACCACGATTCGCTTCAACTGTGGTTCACCCCGGACGAGGGCTATCACGTCGCGGATGTCATCATCAATGGGCAGTCGATGGGCCGGCAGGACTCCTGGTACGTCGAGCATGTCACGATGGATCTGCTGGTCACGGCCGTGTTTGAGTTCACGTGCTATACGCATGACGATTGTACCCATCCCAACAACGACTGTGTCGGATACTGCGACGTGGACACTTGTCGGCCATCGATGGTCAAACCACTTGGGTGGGCCTGCGGTGATCCTGAAACAACCGATTGTTCCATGCCCGACACCTGCAACGACGCCGGTGTATGCATGCCGAATCTGACACCGCCGTTCGTCATGTGTCGCCAGTCCGAAGGAGAGTGTGATGTCGAGGATTTCTGTGACGGCGTCAGCGCCTATTGTCCGGAAGATGTGAAGTCGACGGCGGAGTGCCGCGGGGCCGAGGGCGACTGTGACGTGGCCGAGGTTTGCGACGGTGTCGACAACGACTGTCCGGAGGATGTGAAGTCCACGGCGGAGTGTCGAGGGGCCGAGGGTGTGTGCGACCTGGCCGAGGTGTGCGACGGTGTCGGCAACGACTGTCCGGAGGATGTGAAGTCCAGGGCGGAATGTCGCGTGGCGGCGGGCGTGTGCGATCTGACCGAGGTGTGTGACGGCGTCGGCAACGACTGTCCCGAGGATTTGAAGTCCAGGGCGGAGTGTCGCATGGCGGCGGGCGTGTGCGACCTGGCCGAGGTGTGCGACGGCGTCGGCAACGACTGCCCGGCGGATATCTTCTCGGCGGTTGCCGCGTGTGATGACGGCAATGCCTGCACGCATGGCGACCATTGTGACGGGACGGGCGGCGCTTGTGCAGCGGTCGGCTACGAGTGTGTGGCGGGACCGTGCGACGAGGCGGTCGCCTGTGATGGACAAGGCGGTTGTGTTCCCACGTTCAAGGCGATTGGCGCCGAATGCGACGACGGGATGGCCTGCACGGCGGGCGAGACATGTCAGGCAGGCGGTCAGTGTGTCGCTGCCATTATTCTGTCCTGCGACGAACCCCCGCATCCCGAGTGCGTGGACGGGGACACCTCCAGGGTCTGGGCGCCGGACGGAGTATGCAGCACCGGCGTTCAGGGTTGCGACTACGAGTCCAGGCTGTTCGCGTGCGCCGACAGTTGCGATCCGGAGACGGGCCTCTGCGTCGAGACCGATGTCGACTGTCCCGATCTGACCGATTCGGAATGCACCTCGCTGCAGGGATATCCGACGCTGGACGGTGACGGTGCTGTGGTCTGCTATTACAAGCCGCTGGCGGCCGGCACGGAATGCGACGATGCGGATGATTGCACCATCGACGACGAGTGTGACGGCCAGGGCGGATGTGTCGGCCTGACGAACCCGGACTGCGGCGTGGTCGAGACGGACCGTGACGTCATCGAGGATACGGTGGAAGACACCGGATCCGAGGATATCGGAGCCGAAGACACCGGATCGGTTGATAACGGCGTCCAGGACAGTGTCGTGTCCGACGATGGTGAAAAGGACACCGGCGCGCCGGATGTCGGCGTCAAGGATATCGCGCAGGATGCGGGTCACGACAACGGGACTCGGGATGACGCGGTTCAGGACACGGCCTCGGTGGAAGTGGTCAACCCGGTGGACACCGTCGGGCCGGACACGGAAAACGGCGAAACCTGTCATTGCACTGATTGCGACAACGGCTGCTCGGCCGGTTCTGGCGGCAGTGGCCATGCCGGTCTGGTCGTGACGATCCTGGGGCTGTTCGTGCTGGCCCTCCTGCGCCGCCGCCAATCCATCCGTTCGCGCACAAATTAGCCCGAGCGTAGCGAGGCCCTGACACGCCGAAGCCTTGGCGAAGGCGGTCCGCCCATACAGAGCCCAGGGCGCGAGCCCTGGGGTCCGGGTATCCACCAACCATAAAGGCCCGAGCGTAGCGAGGCCCGCCCATACAGAGCCCAGGGCGTTAGCCCTGGGACGGGCGCCCAATATCCGCATTGGGGATAGGGGGTTGTTCCGTGATCCCAGGGCCTAGGCGGCGTCTGCGACGCCAGCCTCGTGAAGGATGGGCGAATGTGATTCGCCCCTACGGATGAACGGGCAGCCCTGCGGGCCGGCCTCAGGATGGTGGGGGAATCTTGGGTGCCACGTGATCCCAGGGCCTCGGCGGCGTCTGCGACGCCGGCCTCGTGAATGAAGGGCGAATGTGATTCGCCCCTACGTATGGACGGCCGTCCCTGCGGGCCGGCCTCAAGAT
>Ga0116174_10002113_pt1 | contig 17512 bp, 19 predicted proteins | sample AD_UKC087_MetaG_FD_89801 | JGI IMG/M metagenome (GOLD analysis project Ga0116174, IMG submission 89801) | Active sludge microbial communities of municipal wastewater-treating anaerobic digesters from USA - AD_UKC087_MetaG | ecosystem: Engineered > Bioreactor > Anaerobic > Digestate | place: USA...
AGTCCTCAAAAAGTCAAAACAGCAGGAATTGCTTGATTTCAAGCAATTATCAATAGGTGACGAAATTTTAAAATAGGCGTGCCGTGGAGGTCTGTCTGAATTCTGAAAAAACCATCTATTTTTCAATTGAAACGACCAAAAGATAAACATATTTCTCATCAAGACAGTCGCAACGTATCTTCAACGCGCCTATTAGAGCGGCACCCTAAACATTGTGGCCAAAATCTTCTTGACACACAAGACGGCGTTTTCTTATACTTCACTATACAAATGGAAAGTTCTTATCAAGATCCATTGAAAATCAATACTGGTGACGCGGCAATCAAAATCGAAAACCCACGGCTGCCGCCATCCAATCACATAGAAACATTGAAATGAAAACGGTAGGGGCAATGGAGCATAAGAATCAACGATCAATGGCGTATTTGCTTTGTTTTGGCATAATGGTAATGCCAAAAAAGCGGATGATCCTTAGGTTTTTAGGGAAGTGTATCCCCTGAGGAGGGCAGTATAGAGTAAGTACATTATAATTAATTGTTAAGTATCCGGAACACTTCAAAAAAAATTATGCCGAGACTGGAATATTATAGAATGTTAGTTTTTTCCCACAACAGACCATAAATATTACATAAAGTGAGATATTATGAAATTATGCCCAGAATGTCAGCATATCAATGAACTTGAAGCTGCCTTTTGCGTCAAATGTGGTTTTAATTTATCGCAAAAGCAGAAGTGTCATAAATGTAGTGCTGATAATCCAGATTTTGCAAACTATTGCATGAAATGTGGAAGTCAAATGAAGGACACTAATTGCAATATAGATGAAATTCGTATTTTAAAGGAAATGTCTGCTGAAAAGGCAAAAAAAATTACGGGTTATAAATGGGGAGGAAGCTATTACGAATTACTGGATCCAAATGTGGGATTTAAATATTTGTCAGGCATAGAAAATAATGATGGGACGTCACTGGAACCGGGTGCATATAGCGTAATTATGCACGCATGTAAAAAGGGGTTACACTTTTCATTAAGTCAAGGGTTCTTAACTTCATCATATATTGGAATATCCTATGATGAAATAATTGATATAAGCTTCGCGGAAGGCGATAATATTCAAGAAAGTGGAAGTGTCATTGGTGGAGCTGTTCTTGGTGGCATATTATTAGGTCCGTTAGGCGCAATTCTTGGTGGTATGTCTCAAGCCGGTTCTGTGGATATTAAACCATCTCTCCTAGTTATCAGGCATGAATCTAAGGATAATAAAAAGGGTATGCTAATATTTACGATAAAAAAAGGTTATAAAGATAAAGTGCATAAATTCATTGTATCTAACGATCATATATCACAATTCTACAAGTCTAAATAATGCAACAGATTTAGTTCAAACCTTGGCAATTGCAAATCATCAAAATTTTTTATTGGTGATAGTTACGTACTTGTAGATGGCAACGTCAATATGCCTTCCTGTAGTGCACAAATCCACACCCTCGGCGATTATATGCGATTTCAATCAGGAATCATTGATGTTATTCCCTTTAAAATATGGTATGAATGAATGTCTTGTTCCGTCAAGATTTAAACCTGATCGCCGGTGAACGCAGGGTCAAAGGGACTAATATCAAATGGAGAGTAATCCTACGCAATATAGCTGCAATAAAATTGAATGCCAACTTATTTTACCATATTGTATCCGTGTGCCTGAAGAAGAATATAAGTTTAATAATAAGGATATAAATGTATCGCTTACTTTTCGCCGTCATGTAAGAGCAAGTGAATTTGATCATTTTAAGGTCGGCCAAAACGATATTATTGAAAAGGAGCGGTTTGGTAGATACGACTATTCAACTGTTGATATTACCTTACAAAAGAACTGCTTTGATTTTGACCCTACCATTCAATTAAACAAAACTAAAGAGTTAGTCCTTAGCTGTGTACGAAAATTTATTCAATTTTATAAATTAGCATATGATGAATACTGGATCATTGAGCTTTCTGTGGATGATATACTAACATTCCCCACAAAGTGTTTCAAGGATGATGAAAATATACCTCGTACAGTTTTCCCACTATTAGTATCATCTAATTCTAATAGAATTATGCCTTGGCAAGATTACTTGGATCAAAAAAAGTACAACCGCGAGGAAATGTTGAATAGATTGCGAACAAATTATGATTTACCTTTGTATATTCAATTAATGATGGATGCTACCACGCTTTGTTCCGCTGGTTCTTTTGATATCGGAGTAATATTAATAGACCGAAGTTTTGAAAGTTTTTTTGATACAGTTGTAAAAGTTTATTTGCATCAGAATCACATTTTCGCCAAAGAGTGGGAAAAATATTTAGGCATGGACCTCATAGGCAAAAACGCGAAGAAATCTAAGTTGAAAGCGTATTCGTCTAGAGTTTCAAAATCAGGTGAAGAATTTAATGATAAAATAGATTTATATACTGAATGGAATAATAAGTGCCGACGTTTAAGGAATGATGTGATTCATGGGAAAAGAAATAATATAGGAGAGCAAGAAGCGCTTGATGCACGAGAAAGCGCTAGAAATGCATTCACATTCTTTGGCTTTTCATGGTTCGATTCAATTTTAATACGTGATCAATTTTTTGATGAATCTCAAAATCGTTACGATATACCTATTCCTCCATGGTTCAAAAAAAAATAGTATTTACCAAAGGCTATTGGATTCCCCAAAATGCACAGTAATCGCAGCTTGTCATCGGCAATCCTCACCCCAATTCTAAACGGAAAGTTGCGCATAAGTAGGTGTAACGCGCAAAACTCAGCTATACTTTCACATGTAACAGCGGCAGCCCCAGATGACGGCGGTTCGTTTCGCCCAGCATCTGAGTCTGCTCCCGGATGGTAGGCGTTCCCCTTCGCCCCTTACCAAGTTTGTCGATCAAATGAGATGAACCCAGATGCACCGTGTGCTTGCCAAATTTCTGTCCCAGCTCATCGGCCACATGGTAGAGGTCTTTTATTTTTTCCGCCTGAACCGGATTGTCAAAAAGTGTGTATTGGATATTGGTATCCGCCTCCAGGTCGAGCAAAATAACCCCGGTTGCCCGATAAACATCCTTGGGGCAATAGCAGGCGTCAAACAGATCATGAATAGTGCCGGAAAACTCAAGAGGACTGGCACAGGGTCGTGATAGCTTTACCTCTCTACCAACGGTATTGAAATCATTTTTCTTGAGAAAGACAACGATTTTACTTGGTGCTAATGAATAGCGTCTGGCCTTAATACATGCTGATTCTATATTTCGCATAAGCTGGGCGAATAGATATTCGGCATTGGAAGTGGGCGGCGCGAACGTCTTTGTTTTGCTGATTGATGCGTAGGAACTCTTTTCTCCGGCTGTTACCGGATAGACTGATTTTCCGCGCAGCTCCTGCCAGATTTCCACACCAGGTTTGGTAAATTTCTGCAACACTGTTTTTTCCGGCATCTGGGCAAATTCCAAAGCATAGCGAATTCCCATCTTGGCCAGATAGTTGGTCGTGGCATTGCCAATACCCCAGATTTTATCAACGGGGAGATCACGGAGATAATCAGGTATATCTCTTCCCTTGATCACCGTCATGCCCGCTGGTTTCTGATGCTTGGAGGCCACCTTGGCCAGTACTTTAGTGATGCTTAGCCCCACAGAGACCGTTATGGACATTTCCTTTTCTATCGCTTTCTTCATATTCATGGCGATTTCTTCGTAGGAAGCACGCCATAACAGGCGCATACCGGTAATGTCGGAAAAGGCCTCGTCTATGGAGTATTCCTCTACGTCGGGGGTAAAACGCCTCATGATGTCAAACATCCGCTGGGAAAAAAGGCTGTAGGTCTCGTAGTCGGAGGGCAGAATGATCAGCCCCGGACAAATCTTTCTGGCTTCGTGCAGGGGAACGCCTCTCTTAACGCCCAGTTTCTTGGCCGGATAGCTAGCGCAGGCGACGATCCCTCGTTCTCCGCCGGTGATGATCGGTTTGCCCCTCAGCTCCGGGTGAATGGCTTCTTCGCAGGAGGTAAAGAAGGCGTCTCCGTCAATATGGGCAATAGCCCTCGGCCAGGCCTGAAGGCTGAAGATTGGTTCTTCGGTCATAAGGGTTTCTTTTTACGTGTGGTATTTCCTGACGACGGCCGTGACGACACCGCCCAGACGCAGTTCCGATTGCGGCTTGATTCTGGGGTACTTCGGATTGGCCGCTTCGAGGTAAATCTCTTTGCCCCTTTTGAGAAAATATTTCATGGTCCAGGAGCCGTCCACTTCGGCGATGACAATGTCTCCGGATTTCGGCTCTCTGCCCCGTTCGATCAATACCAGGTCGCCGGGCATGATCCCGGCTCCGGTCATGGAATCTCCGTCAACCTTCAATAAAAAGGACTTGGACTGGTTGTTGATGAGGTACTCATCAAAGGAAATCACATCACGCAGTTCTTCTTCGGCGGGTGAGGGGAAACCTGCTGATACGTCACCGGCCAGGGGGACGCCAATTAAGGGTTTTACAAAGGTCAGGTGGCCCTTTTTGTCTTTGTCCAGGATGCCTTCTTCCAGGAGCTTGTTCACCCAGAAGTTGACCACGCTCTTGGACCGGACTTCCAGAAGGGCGAGCATTTCCTCGAAGGTCGGCATCCGGTGATGTCGGCGGCTGAAATCGGCGATTTTCTGGGCCACGGATTTTACGGTGCGTTTCGTTTCCATGGCTTGCAGCATAATAGAACAGATGTTCTATTGTCAAGAATATTTTATGTTTATAAATGCAGGGCGTCTGTTATAATCTTTTCAATAGCTTGGAGAGGATTAATATGTGTGGCCGCTTTGTTCTGCTGACTGACTTAACGATTATCGCTGAATCATTCAATATCCAGAATATCGCCTGTGAACATAAACCGGGTGACAATATCTCTCCAGGTCAGCAAATTATCGCTGTCCTTCGTAAGAATAGTCAAAATACCCTGGTCAATCTTCGTTGGGGATTGATTCCGGCATGGGCGAAGAATCCCTCCATCGGAAATAAAATGTTCAATGCCCGTGCGGAAACGATTGCGGAAAAACCGAGTTTCAAGAATGCCTTTCAAAAAAGACGATGCCTGATTCCCGCTGATGGTTTTTACGAGTGGCAGAAATTGGAGAAGATGAAGAAACCTTTCCGCTTCTCGTTAAAATCAGGGAAACCTTTTGGATTTGCCGGTCTCTATGAAACATGGCTGTCACCGGAGAAAGAACCCATCCATACCTGCACCATTATCACGACGGAGCCCAATGAACTAATGCAAACTGTACATGACAGGATGCCAGTCATTGTAAGAAAAGAACTCGAAGGTTTCTGGATCGATCCGGATAATCACAATCAAAAGGAACTGCTGGGAGTATTACAGCCTTATCCTTCGGAAGAAATGATGATGTCTCCGGTTGAATCAGGTTTACTGCATAAGCCAAAAACGGACGGTGGATAATGTCGATCCATATCATTCCCGTCAATAAACTCAGTTCTTATGCCCTCAAGGGAGTTATCGAAGAATTTATCTCCAGAAAAGGGACGGATTATGGCGCAATTGAAGCTTCCCTGGAAACCAGTTTCATGCATGTGAAGTCCAAACTGAAAGATGGGTCGGCAGTTCTTATTTTTGATGACGAGACTGAAACCACCAATATATTTTTGGCTGATGATCCTGTTTTGAAAAGGCTCAATACTGCACAATCCATATAAGATTATTTAACATACATTTACGGAGGAGGAGAATGACATGAAACTATCGCGGCAGGAACTTATTCAAGCACTGCAGGGTTGGAACCAGGCATGGGAGAACCATGACCTGGATGGGGTCATTGCCCTTTTTGACGACGACATTTTATTTGAGAACTGGACAGGTGCCAAGGTAAAGGGGAAGGAAGCCCTCCGTAAGGCCTGGGCACCATGGTTTGCCAACCACGGTGGTTTTCGCTTTATCGGAGAGGATATGTTCATTGATGAGGAGGGCCAGAAGATCCTATATCGCTGGATCTTTGAGAGCCCGTCTTTTGAGAAGGGTTTTGAGGGGAAATCCGAAAGGCGGCGTGGTGTGGATCTGCTCCATTTTAAAAAAGGGCTAATCTTTGAGAAGCTGACTTATTCCAAGACGACTATTGAAATTGATGGGAAAAGGATGGCTTTTCATCTTTAAGACAGATGCGGAATTAACGTTTGTTCCCTGGGTAGGTGCAGTCGAAATATCCATGTCTATTTCATTTTATCATCCGACTGTAGAGTCTCTTTTCAACAAGCGACATGAGTTTTGATGCGGAAAGATTGAATGCTTTTGCGATCTGGAAAATTGTGATCAGCGAAGGTTGTTTATGACCGCATTCTAGGAGAGAAATGAAGCTCCGATCAAGATTGCTTACCTCAGCAAGTTTCTCTTGCGAGATTTGCTGGGCCTTCCTGAGTTCCCGGATTACTTCTCCAAATGCTTCTTCGATCGTCAAGTTCGCCTCCTAGTGAGGAAAACTTAACAGATGCGAGGAATATATTCTGTTGACTATTGACAACAATGTATTTATAAAATATTTGAAGTTGACAATTCAAAAACTAAACCGGAACGGAAGAATTTGACCATCAAGATATACTGAGCTTCTCAGTATCGAACATTGCTGCTTTGTGGTGTTTAAGAGGCGAGGCCATGGATAAAGCTAATCTTAATAAAATATCCAAAAACTTGTCTAAATTCATCAACCTCATGGTTGACGTTAAAGATGGTGATTCTCAACTAGACCTCTTTGAGGGCGAAAATTCGCTGCGTTTGAAGATTGACATTCTCGAAAGAGCCATTGAAACTCTCCGAATAGAAAAGAAATACATCGAAAATAAATTACCTATGGAAGAATTTGTTCAGGGTAGTATTGAGATAGTTGAATCCAAAATCAAATATTCTGCTCCCAACAAAAGCAAGTGCATGGGCAGCGGTACAAAACCAATTGAACTACAGCCTAAACTTTTGCTTTATTTATTTTATAGCCATAAAAATGGACATGAAAATGTTTATGATATAATTAATAATTATATCAATATTATCTGGGACCATCTCGATGTTTTAGATTTTAAAAAGACACGCACGGGCGTTCACCGCTGTTTTACAAATACACGATTTGCTGCCAAAACATTGCGCGAATACGGCCTCCTGCGCTTTACACAAAAGGAAGCATATAAAACATGGGTGCTTTCTTTACCCGGCATATTGGTGGCATCCAAGGTTATGGAAACACAAACCTGGGATTTGTCACCAGTTATCCAGGGAAAATATCATTTCGATCTTCATCCAGATATTCGTAACGCATTTGATGAACTTCAAACTTATGACAAATATGTTCAAAGACTAGCGTCGGTGTGCAAACCGGATACAAAGGTATTTATCGATTTTAAGGAAGGTTCAAAAAGAGCATATTCGTTGATGGCCGACTATTGGCATAATCTTCAAAATTCATCAATTTCTACAAAGGAACGAAAGAAAAAGAGTGTAGCCAAGTTAAAACAAATAAATCAGGATCAGGAAATCAAAGTATTTTTTATAAATTTTATATCATGTCTGAAAATTGGAGATATTTTAAATACCAATACCGGTAGAATGAAAAAACAGTAAGACAATTTAATTCGATAATCAATAAACACTTTTTCACAGAAGTGTGCGGTATTTTGGTTTTGTAAAGAGAGTGCTGGGGGGATTATGAAAAAATGTCCATTCTGTGCAGAAGAAATCTAAGATACAGCAATGAAATGTCGTTATTGCCTTTCTGAATTAAGCAATATTCAAATCAAGCAACCATCGTCGAGACCATCGCCAAAGCAAAGTGACATTGAAACACACCCCAAGAATCCTGGTTGGCTGAATTGGAAATCTCTAATCATTGCCTTCTTTATCGCTTTTGTACTAAATATATTTGCCGCTGCCGTTGCTGGGACCAAACCTGCTAAAAACATTATCTGGACTGTTTGGTGGATATATCTAACGCTTGAAGCATGGAAGTATTGGAAATGGAAAGCCCTATTGCCTTTTCCACTTTATCTTTTTGTATTAACTATTGGTTTTTTATTTCTCCAAAGCGCAGGCGTTGAGTATCACAGCACTCCCAATTTGATCTTGCTAGGAGTGTCTAATCTGGGAGGACTTACCATATTTTATATGCTCCTGCATCGGACAAGAAGTAGCGTAATGTCTGAAACTTCTGTAAACAAAGATGCGGAAATAGAAAATATTATTCGGGGGGCGGAATTAGGATCGGCACGAAAAATTGAAAAAACTATTGAAACCGAACCAGAAGTGAAACAACACAACGAAGAATTTATTGAATTATTAAAATCCGCTGTAAGGGAAAATGGACTTAATAAAATTCCCGGTGATGACCTGATTGAAATCTACAATCGGGCAAAGTCAATAGACGCGTCGAACAATATTCCAGACATCGAATTATCAAAAGCTATAAATGCGGTACTGGGAGAAATTAAAAAACGAGGATTGTCGCAAAACATTAAGCCTCAAGCGGATAAGCAACAAGAGATTTATCATTACAAAGATTATTCATTTAAACAAAATGAAGCAGGCGGAAGTTCTAAATGGTTCTATGTTATTGTGATTTCCATAATAGTTATATCTATTGCATTGGTCGTAATATCAAATTTTTCTTCACACAATTTATCGCAAGACGAAATTGCCCAGATCAGTGGACGCGCGGGACTTCTCTATGGCAATAGATACAGCGGCAATTTGTACAATGGCAACTCCGATGTAACACTAAAGCAAGTAACAATCGACATATCAACGTCAATCAACGGAATAAAACGAACAAGAACCTATTCCATTGATGTTAATATTCCACCACTCAAGACAAAGGATTTCGGAATTGACATTGTTGTAGGGGATGCCGGTGCTGAATATCAGTGGAGCATTAACAGTGCAATAGGTTACTAATGAAGGTGCCAACTAATTATATGAAGTTGAGAGTTTTGCGCTCCGAACAAACGTCCTTGCTTCGTTTATTTTAGATGTTTAATTGCCATCGTAATAAAAAGTGATTCTAGATGCAATGTCGATGTGTGGTTTCGTAGGTGAATGATTTTCTTAATCAGAATTTCCACGACATTGTCTGTCAAATCAAGTATGGTCCATGACAAAGGATGCCTCGCGGCTTGCAGCGGGGAGATTCACTGACATTTCATTTCCCCTTTTTGTTTTTGTTTATCCAGTTTATAACCATATCAAACGCTTTCTGCCGCGTTGGGTCATCACTCGTAATTCTTTCCAGTTGCGAAATTGCGATCCGTGCCAAAAAAATACCGTGTTCCGGGATTGTCGGTTGTGGTTCTGGAGCGCTGGGCTTCTGTTGTCCGCCGTACATTTCCCTAACAACCTTTGAAACGTGCGCCGCCGTCACTCTGCCGTCCGGCGCTGTGTCAACGGCCTTTTGCCAGGCTTCGCGCTGTTGGTCGGATTCGAGGCGGGTAAGGGGTCGGGCCTGACGTTCATTTTCTGGTTTTTGTCTCCCATTGGGAGACACGACATCGACCACATTTGCCGAATCAATAAGACGGTAAGCATGGGCGCGGTTAAAATCCCACCTTGCTTTACAGTATTTCTCGAACGTATCAAACCCGAGCACGTCCTTGTAAAGCCCCTTGTCCCTGATCTCCATCAGCGCCCGGCCAACCGCATAGAACGCGCCGATGTTCTTATTGATGATGTTTTCGAGCTGTTCAAGCTCCACTGAGTTTTTCGTGATTGCGTTTTCCATTGTATTCTCCTTTGCTGGTTTGTTGTATGTTGCTGATACATAAACACTGTGTTCATAATATTATTTGCACTGATGTAATCCTAACTAAGATCCTCTCGGCCTCATCAGCCTGGCTTTTCTAAGATGGTGGCTTTAGAAGTCTTCTATTACGAATACTGTTTTCCTACTGGAACCGGCCCAGGTACAATGACCCAGCAGGGTATGCACTAGACCTCCAATCGCTAAAACGGCCGGGTTGTCGCGTTCAAATGCACGTAAGTGCTGTTTCAAGAGATTGCCACCCCCAAAGAAGAATCGCTTATTGTTAGGAACGAGCACGCTGCGGAGCGAGTGTACATAATTGTCAAACGATTTCGGATCATAAAAGTCATTGGGTGGGATGATTAGGATCACCGCCTTTTCGCCACCAGTGGCCACGAGTCTTTCGTTTTTCAAAGCCACGTTTTTAACAAACCGTTCAGGATCACCATACCAGCATTGCAACAAGTCAGGGTGCAGGCCAAAACCATAATCCTTGCGCATGGCAAGGATCATTTCCAGCAGAGTCGGGACGTCTCTGGCCGCGCCCTCCGCCAGAAGTTGAAACGCTGCATCCTGGATCAGTGCTCCCTCTATTTTCGACTTCACCACGCCAAGAATGCCTACGTAGCCGGGCATGGCTTTACCCTTTTCCGAGACCGCCGTCGGCCAGGCAACACACCCATAAAGGTCATAATAAAGCTGGCCAGTCTCGGTATTTTCATACCAGAAAGGGTGTTCGATAATAGGTTGACCGGTTAAGTGAGCTTGGTCAGTCCGCGCTTGCATAATTTCATAGGAATGCGGGTGCACAATTTTTTTGATTTTAATCATTTGGATAATCCTCCAAAATAAGGCCGCCAAAAAAAGAATCATCGACGGCGAATGTTAAGCACAGGGCATCCGCCCTGTCCGGTGATCGTTTCAGAACTTCCCGCATCGTGGCTTTTTTCATAATCCGGATTTTTCCCCGGTCTATAAGATAGGTCGGTGTCTGAAGCTCCTCCATCAACATTTCATCCGGGGGAAGCATAGCGCCCGGATCAGTCCTCAACCACTCACGGCAGGCCCACCACAGCTGGTCTCGGAGAATAAAAAATTCTCCCTGCTCAGTTCTCTGGGTAGGGGACGAAGCGACCTTGACCGAATATGCAGTACAGCCTTGCCGTTGCATTGCCGGAGCAACCCCGGCACCTACACCAGTGGCATCAACGTTGACGGAGGAAACCTCTCTTGACCGATACTCATTGACAGCCCGATCGGAAGTTGCCATCGTATCCAAACCGTCCCAGGGGAGCAATCTTTCCACAAAACCACCATACCGAAAGCACATGACGTTTGAGTCTGTCCCGAACTCCCCAACATCCAGACCGGCGATGGCACATGCACCCACAGGCGGGCTCTCTCCGTGTTGAGAAACATAAGCATTCCATCGGGAACGGGCCACGGCAATCCATTCCCGGCTGATCAACTGTTGGCTTCCCTGCGCCGGATACTCACCCAGGACCATATACGCGAACGCTGGGTCCATGATTTTATAGAACCCCAGCCGCAAGGGTTCGTATTCCTCACCGCTTTGACTTCTGGCGGTCATGCCAGCCAGGAAAGCAGGCAGTTCAAAGCAGGAGCCGTCAGCTATCTCCCCGGAAGCCAAAGGGCGACACCATTGGTTGATCCGGCGAACGGTGGTCTCCCGGGTTACGGCACCAGGTATCCGATCTTCTCCCGTTATGACGTTCGGGTGTGAAAACGCCGACAGCTTGACGACATTCGCCCTGCCGTCGCGTTCCATTCGGTGGACCTCGCCTGACCGGTGACGCGGATTGAACATAACGAGAAGCCGGGCATGGCCCCCGGACATGCAAGACTCGATACCCCGATAGACGTCATCAGGTACGGCGTCGCCTTCATCGATTATGAAGAGTAAATAAGGCGCGTGCTTTCCTGAAAATTTAGCCTCCCGCTGTGCCTCCGTTCCCGAGGCCGGTATCGTCACACCCGACATAAAAGACTTGGCAGACCGGCCAATGAACAGACTGCGGATGCTGTCAGAAGCAAATAGTTTCGGATGCTTTTCGACAGTGCTCCCGATCTCACCCCAGAGTAATTTCTTCAGGTTGCTTTCCGGTGGCGCTGCGCTCGTATAAACTTGGCTGTCAGGAAAGGTCTTGTAGAACCATATCGCGATTCTTGCCGCCGCATGGGTCTTGCCCGTTGCGTTTGCACTTCTGGCCACGGTAATCGGATAATTTCTGACAGATTCCATCAGGATCTCGACTTCTTCCGTGAAATCATCCCCCAGGATATTTTTCCCGAAACCAACCGGATCATTTTGGTATCGCTGATAATCCGTTTCCGTCCCGAATTGAATATCAATGGATTTCAACAGATTGTCGAATAGCTCGGCCTTCTTTAAGTCGGCTGATAATACTGTCCCGTACATCCGGACTCACCTCTCCGATAATGGTTAAGACTTCTTTTTGAAATTCTGCGATGGCCTGCATGTCATGCAGTGCCTTGAAGACATCGAGCTGTAGGGCCAGCTGTCCGCGAATTTCCGCCATCGCCTTGAGGGCCAATTCACGAGGGTCTTTAAGACGAAATTCCGTGATTTCCTCTTCCGTTCCCTTTACTTTAACTTTTCGGACTTGTGATTCTAATATTTGAAGGGCTTCTTTATCGCCCCGATTCCAGCGCATAAGTAAGTCAAGCAGTTCATTCGCGTAACCATTGATTTTTTGAAGTTGCTCGACGGCATTCAGATTATTCTCGACAACCTGGTGGGCCCGCTCCAAAGAGACATTCTTAACAACAGCGATATTGAGTTCTTTCTTGGCTTTGGAGATTGCGCCCTCGGTTACCCCAAAAACTTGAGAAATTTCCTTCTGTGATTTACCAGCGGTAAGCATTTGATTTAATTTTACTCTATCGATTTTTAGGCTCGGCATTTGGTAAACTCCATTTCACGTTAGTTAAGAAACTTTCCTGAAGAGTCTGCCCGGGATATTTCATCAAAGCGGGAATACTCTCCGTGATAGTAAAGAGCCGTTTCGCCACCGGGATTGTAGCGGCTCGCTTCTACCCGGATCAGCGTGTAGGGGTCAAAAGATTCCGTCTGCAAAGGGGCACCATCCGGCAAATCCTTTGGGTTGGTGGCTTTTCTTTGCCGATGCAGCAATATCAGGTGATCGCAATCCGAGAAGATGGAGGAACTATCTTTCAGGTCCCAAGCGGTCATGATGCTGTCGGCCTGAATTTTTCTTGGTTGCGCAATCAGAATGATGGGGGTCTCCAGTTCTTCGGCCAGAAACTTGAACGCCTGAACCGCGAGGCTAACCTCCTGAACCTGGTTGTTCAAGGACCGGCACAGAAAATGAAGGTGGTCGAACACAACTAGCTTCAGTCCGTAACGCCGGATCGCATCCTTAATCGTGTCAATGATTCCCTCCAGCGTCGGCTTCTGATAACTGAAGCCCAGGTAAAGAGGCTTGCCCCGGAATGCCGTCCGGGTATCCTCAATTTCCCTGTCGCCGATTTCTTCAGACCTAACATAGTACTGCGTAATTTTTTGAATGACTTTCATCGGCCGCATTTCCAGACAGAAGAAAAGTGCCGGAATGTCCTGAAGGGAGTTATATGATACGATCTGAAGAGCCAGGGTGCTCTTTCCTATCTTCGGCGGTGCCGACAAAACGATCAGCTCGCCCGGCATGAATCCGGTCTTGATGATTCTGTCCACCGACGGCCATCCGGTTCTTATGCCGGTTGTTTGCTCCGGCTTTTGTTGCTCCTCCCGGTATTTTTGTAAACCATCATCAAAGGTCATCACACCGGCAACATCAAATTGACGGGCATTATCGGAAACGTAGCCGATAAAATCCGTAATCGTATGGCCAGCCATGAAGTATTCGTTAAGGTCTTGGCCATTGGGCAATACCACATTGTAGCAGCGGTCGTAGCCTAAACGCCGTGCCACCTCCCGTGCACCTTTTTGCCCGGCATCGTCCGGGTCATAGACAATGATGATCTTTTTTATGTCCTTAAGCCGATCTATCCATCCTGGGTCAAATGAACCGGCCCCGGTTGTCGTGGCAACGACGTTCTTTTCTCCCCGGTCCCAGAGGGTCAGGGCGTCTATTTCTCCTTCGCAGAGGTAAAGGACGCTCTCGCTGGTATCGAGACAATCGCTGTTAAATAATATTGACCGGCAATTATTGACACGCCGGAAGGTCCTTTCTGCCGGTGGCAGTGACCGGCTTTTAATGTTTATCGGATTGCCCTTTTCATAGTGGGGAATCGTAAGCCAGCGCCCGCCGGTGCGGTCTATCTGCACTCCAAGTTTGAAGGTTTTGACCGTTTCCAGGCTCAATCCTCTGGTGCCCGTGATATACCTCAACCCGTCTGGATCGTTTAAGAGCCGCTGGTGGGCCTCCGTGACGCTTTTTTCTTCAGGGACATTGGTTGCCGCCATGCCCTGATTTTTAAAAGCCGGTTTAACGGCTGTTTGTGCCGTCTGGTTCGGTCTGTTCATCGGTGGCCTATCCTTCTGATAGTCGCCAAAATGTTTTTGAATGGTGATAAGGTTGCCGCGCTCCTGGCATTTGTGGCAAAAAAAAGTCCCATCCTGCTGATCAATATAGAGATGTCCTTTTGTATCGCCGCAAAAGAAGCAGTTTAAGACGGCCTGACCGGCTTGTAGCCTATACGGAATGTCTTTTTGTCTGATGTAATCTATGGCGTTCATGTGATTTTAAACCCCTGTTGACGATAAGTTGCATCGAGTGCTACGCTGCCTGTCGATTTCATGATCTTGCCGATGGGGATATTCGCCGGTGCTATCCTTTTTGAATTGCCCCGGATGATACCGAGCAAGTATTTTTCGTTTTTCCCCTCGCTGGCATAGTCCTTTTCAAGATAAATTCGGATTCCGGCCATAACCTGATCGGGCGGGTATTTTTCCCATTGTTGGAGGATGTTCCGTTTAACGCTGTCGGAAATGCGGTTTGTTTTTCTGGTGGAAGATATGGAATTGAAGCACTGGTTGATTAATTCTATGTCGGAATATCTTTCTTCCAGCAGTAAAATTTTAGAATTATCTACAGGGAGGTTTTCATCATTCTTCTTATCATTATTGTTTATGTGCCCTAGTTCGTCAGATGGTCTGCCCAGGTGTCTGCCCTTGTAAACTGTAATATCTTGGTAAGTATCGTAATTTACAACATGAATTAACAAACCGATGTATGCCCTGGTTTGACCGTGGTGTCTGCCCCGGTTCGTCAAGGTCCCGCTGTCACTGGCTTTGAGTGGTGTTACCTTGATCATGTCCTGGTCTTCGAGCCACTTTAAAATTGTTCGCAGCTGCTTAATCGTGGGAATGATACGTTGCCTATTATAATAGTGGCCAAGGGCATTGGCGATAACATCATAGGACGTTATCAGTTGGCCGCGCTTTATTTTTCCGTCTTTGGAGTCCGAATGATTTGCGTTACCGATGATCCAGACCCAAGTCTTTAGATACAAAGGTGGCTTTTGCCACAGGTCCGAATCGAAAATCTTTCGCGCCGTCATAAAGAATCCACCAGGGATTGAATCTTGGATCATGTCGTTTTACCCCGTGGCAGTTGGTAGGCAAGCGGATCATCAAATCGCGCTCTCATCAGCCGTTGAATTTCCTGTTCCGGGCAAAGTGTATCGAATTTGATCTGGCCTTGGCCACCCGCCAGTTCTGTGAGTAATAAAAACACATTCGCCGCCGCCGGGTCTTTTCGGTAAATCCGGTCGTAGGCGCGTTTCAGTTTTCGGTTAGGTCTATTCATGCGTTTCACTTTTTGCGTAAGGTTTGCAAGCAGTCGATCTACCATGATAGCTCACGATCGAAGATGTCTGTTTGAATCTTCCTCTTCAATCGCAACAGCACAATTTTCAAATTCTTCGCTTACATCCAGAGCTACCCAAATATTGTCGACAACTTTTTTTATTATGGCCGTTTCAAAGTCAGTATTAGCGTTGATGAAGATCGTCGGTTTCCACGTTTTGGGTGCAAATTGAATAATGATTGTCGGTTTCATGCAGCAGCCTCCGGTTCATCCAAGAGTTTGTCGGCCTTAGCGGCAGACCAGAGCAAACGCCTGTTCGGTAACTTGACAGGCTTCAAACCCAGATAATGACCATTGAGACAAAATCCTCGTCGGATTGTACCCGGTTTTACTCCGACCTTACTGGCAAATTCTTCTGTGGTAATTCTTTTTCCTTCCATGTAAACCCCCTTAAATGTTGTGGTGTCTCTTTCATTTGAAGGAATTTTACGTCTGTCGACTAGTCGACAATCAATGGACAAAAAAAGCCGGATTGCTCCGGCTAATATTTATCAATATCAATATGTTATGTTATGATTTCAAAACGTGTCCAGCCATGACAATTAAGTGTCCAGCAGGGATAAACTTATTTTTTTTCTTTCTGACGATTTGCTTGTAATTGTTTTTTGCCTTTATTGATCGCCCTCTGGCCTCTCTGTCTAAGTGTATCAATCTGTGCTTCATTTAAGCCTGCACCAAGCCTCAGTTTACGGGCAATGTCTAAAGCTGATAACCCATATTTTTGTTTGATTAGTGCGGCAATTACCTTAAAATTTACATTTTGCTGGCGCTGCTGTTTAATAAAGTCATCTACGTTTTGTTTTTCTTCTTTCGTTTCCGGCGTCCGCGATAGATTTTCTGTAGGCGTGGTGGATGTTTCACCATGGGTTTGTTTATATTCATTTACCGCATTTTTTATTTCTTCGGAGCCTGCTAGGAGGTCTATGAGATTTAATACTTGGTATTCCCTTTCGCCCTCGGTGCCCCTTGTGTTTGCTAAGTCGGATATTGCTGACCGATTATCAAGTATTGTGCCTATGAGGGAATTATCCGTTTCGCTTTTTTCTTTCTCGAAATCCGCCCGGATCATTGATTGATTTTTAAGCATTTTGCTTTGTGCTGCATCATATACAAGCGGCTCTTTTTTTGTTTGACACTGGTCGATTTGCTCTAGGATTTTAGCTTGAACGATTTTTGAGTATGAACGGTTTTTTCTCTTGCCTTCCGTTTTCGGCTGATTTTTTGGCCGCTCTTGTGGTGTAGGAGGAAAAGACGGTTCACTGGTTTTTGTGCCGGGGGTGGGCTTGTATTCGTCCCTGGTGCTCATATTTTCTTTAGGCTCCCCCCACATTTCGTTTTGTAAATCATCAGCATTGACCTTTTGGATTTCTTCAGAACTTACTTCCAATATCTCACTGACCATCTTCCATGCCTGTAGCTCTTTTTCTTTTATAATCTCATCATATGAGGGCAGAGCATTGCTCTTATTAGATACAAAGTCGAAGAATTTAATAACATCGGTGGTTTTAAATTGGAAAGTCCATACTTCGGAGAGATTGTTTTTGAGCAGTTCATTGAAACTTAAGAGTTTGATTCCATGAGGACGATCAAAAATACTATCGAATCGACGGATCTTGTATTCATGTTTTGCCAGAGCGTCGATTTCAAAATTATTAGGCTGGTGATTTTGGTGTTCATTCATTATTTTGGCGCTGAAGTAGTTGAGTAAAACCTTTTTTATATTAACTAGATAATCACTATCAACAACAGCCTCATGATCATGGGTGTATGCTGGGAGTCCAGTTTTTATGTATTCAAATAATTCAAAAATTGAAATTCCATGATCGTTTACCATATCCGCACTTGAACAC
>Ga0116174_10002118_pt1 | contig 17489 bp, 15 predicted proteins | sample AD_UKC087_MetaG_FD_89801 | JGI IMG/M metagenome (GOLD analysis project Ga0116174, IMG submission 89801) | Active sludge microbial communities of municipal wastewater-treating anaerobic digesters from USA - AD_UKC087_MetaG | ecosystem: Engineered > Bioreactor > Anaerobic > Digestate | place: USA...
ACCCATCCTGTTGGGTAATCAGTTCCCTCTACTAACCCTACCAATCTTTGCGCTACTGTCGCCCCGCTATTTAGTCTTATCTCAAAATTAGGAGAAAATGTAGAGTTTATCTTACTTGATGACCATAGCGTAGTAGATGAAATTACGCTATCATTCAACAATGAGTGCCTATCTGCATCGTAGTTTTGCAACGAGTTATGATCTAAATACGCAGGGTTGTAGTATAAAACACCTCCTGTGTATGACAAGAACTCATCGGTTACTGCGCTTATATCTGTGGTAAACTCCAAGGCGGTCTGCCATGTCCCATCATCCCTCAAGTATCTAGTTCCTGTGTTAGCTAATTTAGGAAGATAACCATGCTTACTTGCCGTGGCGTTACCTGTTGTTACATCAGTAAAAGAAATGTCTGTTTCTGGTATTGTGGACGATGCGCTTATCACACCCGTTGTTCCTTTTAAGTACCCAGCAAACGCACCAAGTCGTACTGTTCCATTTACGTCCAACGTGTACGCTGGCGTTCTGCCTATTCCTAAAAACCCACTGGCGTTTACGTATGGTATGTAACTTACACCTGTTGTGTTTATGGTTATACCTCTTAGGTAGTCAGCGTCTAATCCACTTCCACTTCCATCTACGTTTAATAGTTTTGCAAGAACATCGGAATCCTCATAGTCTGATGCCAATACGTAATCACCAAGTTGCGCTAAATTACCATCTCCATCTAGTGTCGCTACCCCATTTGGTTGTCCTAATAAAGACACATTTACTGCATCAGTTATTCCGTATCCTGATAGGGTGGTAGGCTTTCCAGATGTAATCTTACTCCAATCCAAATTAGGTATATCGCTTGCAGAAAGAGTTGTTCCAGATGTTACCCTTCCCTTTGCATCTACCGTTACTTTTGGGTACGTTCCTGCACTTCCTATATCGGATAAATCAAATGTTGTACTTACTGTAAAGTTAGATGTTACCTTAGTGTTCAAGAACCCTAGACTGTCACCTGATGTTAACTTTACTCTTCCATCGTTACCCTCAATAGGATTCCCATTATAGTACAACACACCACTTTCATCACTTAGGTTTTCTAGTAATGGAAGGTTGGTATGTACGTGTCCTGTTGGGCTTGGTACTGAATAAACAGGTATCTCCTCTACAGTTGGAGTGTTATATTCGTTTAAATCGTTGTTTATGTTCACTAAAGCCGCATAGGCCAACTGGGTGTCCCCATCAAGCAATGCTCTTTCATAGTCGTCCTGCCATACGTTACACCTGAATACTTTATCTTTTAACCGTTCCGCATACGATGGGTTTGTAGAAAGATAATCATTATACTCCTCATTCAGCGTATCAACTTGCTCCCATAGACTTGTTGATGTTAACTTATAAGCTACATCTGTCAGAGATAACACCACGTAATCCCTTAACGTAATCCCTGTAGCACTATAGGCTATGTCTGCCTTAGATGTAAAAGTATGAGTTCCTGCGTATATGGTTGCGCCTACAGTTAAAGTTTGATTTGTTGTGGTGGTTTCTACCGCTCTCGGGTCTGTATGTAGTAGTTCGTAACTGTTAAGGGTAAAGTCTGCGTAGGTGTTAGCATCTGTTCCTGTTATGGTAGAGGCTATGCCATCAATTACAATGTTCAACGCATTAGATGGCTCTGTGTACTCCAACGTGTACGAGAAATCATCAGAGTAAATATCCCCTGTATCGTTATCCTTTATTGTTTGGATAACCCTATACACTCCGTTGGTCACTCCGTTATCATCATACGGTGCTTCTAATTCAAGCGTTCCGTTCGGAGTGTTAACCGAGTACGTATTCACTGCATCTTGGTAAACTATAGCACCATCCAACGTGATAATATAACCAATGGAAACATCGGTTACTCCATCATACACGCTGGTGTCAACCACCGAAAGTGAGTTTACACTTCCACCGCTATTCCTCGATACAAAGTCTAGCCTTACACCTGAAGTTACTCCCATAACCTACGCTGTTATAGCCCACATACTACCACTCGCTGTGCCTGTTACATATTTTAAGTACTTAGGCGGTGTTGGTGATACGCCTCCTTTAATTATCCAAGGAATAACCTTATCCCCTAAATCAACGGCGTTAAAACCATAGGCGATTGATAGCTCTGTACCTGCATCATCCTTCAAGGAACTGATAATACACCCACCAGAATTAGGCACAAATCCTATACACTTATTTGGTAATGCCTGCTCTAATCCTGTGAATACTATTAGCTTTGGCTGTTCGCCTCCCAGTATAAATCTGTCCGCTCCGTTCATATCTTTTTATTTTTCACAAATATACAAAAAAAAATCCCGCCTCTCGGCGGGGTTCTTTTCTCTCTAACTCAAAGGTTTACCCAACTTCTCCAGTATCTCCTTCTCGACTAATTCCCTTTTTTTCCCTGCGTAGACTACCCCGTGCTGTTTTGCCACGGTGCATAGCATCTTAAACTCTAATTTACCCAAATACTCTGCATCTATTACTTGCTCCTCTACTTCGTATCCTAACTTAGTGAATAAAACTTCATGCCAGTAATCGTTCCTATCCAAGAACTGTAAGAACAGAATATCCTTCCTGTACTCATCTATCGGTGCAATCTGGAATATGGTGTCAATTATTTGTCCTTCCACCATGTAGCTAAACTTCCCAGATATTCTATCGTACCTAACAATGTTCTCATCGTACATCTTCTGAACAGCAGCGAGAAGTTTTACTCGTTGGTCTACGCGGGCGTAATCTTTAAACACTTTATAGTTGCAGTGCTTATCGCCTGTGGTTTCACCTTGAACAACTTTCTGCTCAATCATTTGCTTCACCTCGTTGATGCTGTACTTATCGCTATCAGCATTGGAAATACCAAGTGCTAATGCTAACGTTTTTACATCATCGTTGTTTAGGAATGAACTGTCATCGTACAGAATAAAGCCAACACCTGAAAGCATGGCTTTCTTCTTAGCGTAATCATCAGCCTCTTTCTTTCTGTCCTTAACGTAGTATTGTCCTGTTCTTACACAGTGCTGACTCTTCAGTATTAAGAATATAGCTAAGTCAACATCTGACTTATCTATGACAATCTCATGGCCTAGTGTGACTCTTTCCTCAAACTTTGGTACTCCTTTTACAAGAGGTGGTCTGGCTTTTGTATATCGCCATTCGTGAGAACCTTCATTGTCATCAACAGTACTCACTGTAGGGATGTGAATAAACTTCTCTGGCTCTCGTAATCCTGTGGGGTTAACTTTTCGGCCTCTGCGTGATAGTATTCTAATAGGCCATTCGAACTCTCCTGATTCTAGGAATCTTTTTCTTAATTCCCTGTACTCCTCGTTTAACTTTCCTGATGCGCTGGCATCCAAGAAATTTCCATCTACATAAAACATACTCTATATTTTTAGATTAAAAAAAAGTGGGAGGGAGTTACCCCTCCCGATTATTCTAGTGTACCCAAACGATTTGGTTTGCTTGCATTAAGAATAGCATGTACTCAGAAAGAAGGTAAACCTCGCTTCTATCGTACTGGTTGGTTGCAGGTGCGCCAAATCCGTTAACTCCGTGAACTGGTTGGATGATCTTTCTGCGGTCTTCACCGTATCCACCTAGATAAGCAAGTGCCATGTTAGGTAAGAAAATCTTTCCATCAGATGCTCTGCTTACTGTTCCGTTGTACTGGATGTCATCACCTTGCCAAGTAGTAGCCACAGAGGTAAGAGGAATACAGATACCCTGATTAGCCATCTTGTAGTTCGAAATACCGAACGACATTGGGTTACTTAGGGTGGTGTTCTCCATGATGTAGTAGGTAATGTTATTTTTCTTTACCTTTTTGTAGTTAACACCAAATTGCTGCAACTCCTTATCGTAGAAACCATCTGACTTGTTCTCCATTTCTTTTAATAGAGTGTTCTCAATTTGGCTGAACAAAGTGCTTCCTACCCAAAACATTGCCTCTTGTGCTACAACTCCCTGAGATAAGAATGCGTTCTTCAAAGCATCGAAATCGCTGAATGAATCCCAAGTGGTATTAAGAACAATCTCTTGACCTAATGAATCCACAATAGGAAGAACACCTTCTGTACCCAAAAGAGATGTAGAAGTTCCTGATGGAGTATTGGTTGCGGTTAGCGAGTTGGTATTCTTCTCTCCGTACCAAATAGCATGGTTTAACTGCTTGTCAAGTCTGAATGAAGTCTCCTCCATCATCTTGTCCCAAATACGCTTTTGACCATTTACTTCAATTACCTCGTAACGCTCGTGAGAGTTAACACCACCTTCAATCTCTCCTGTTTCCTTAGAGATATGAGTGTAGAAATCTCTCTGTAGCATTCCTTTGTTCATAGGAGAAGGCTGACCAGAACCAGCACCAAAAGATGAGTAACCAATCATCAACTTCTCACCTACAGGAACGTCAACTGTAATATCAGAAGTTTTAGATAGAGGAGATGCGGTATAAACAGTGTCTTGTCCTGTGCCTGCTGATAGTCCACCTACTGTACCAGTAGTCGAAATTGCTGTTACAATGTAAGATACTGGACGTGCTAAACCTGTATACATCCCTGGAATAGCCACTGTAAAGTGTAGTCTTAGAGGGCCGTTTCCGTTCGAATCGTAATCCCCTGAGTCAATCTTGAAGTAAATAGTCTCACCTGCACCGTAACCTGTTGAGTCGTTTGACTCCAAAGCGGTTGCTAGTGTTACATAACTTGCACCTTCTGGCTCTTCAAATGCGGTTAACCTACGTCCTTTGATGTACATTTCTCGTCCTGCCATTCGCAAGAACTCCAGTGCATCAAAGCCCCTACCGAACTGTTTGAACAGTTGAGGGTAAACTTGTTCCTTAAACATTGGTACTGCTGTGCTTGTGGCCAGCGAGTATGCATCAATGTACGATTTTGCGTATGACCCTATAAATTCTTCCTGTGAAATGGTAGAAAAGTTCGGTGTTGTATATGCCATAGTTATTTACTGTTTCGTTCGTTATTTTAATCCTAATTTACTAGAACGTTGAATGATGTCTGTGGCTGAAGGGTTCTTCCATGCTTTTGCATCCTCTGGTTTCGTCGCTGTTGGGTTTAACATCCCTTGTTCTTCACGTTTCATCCGCTCAATAGTCTTAGCTTCCACTTCGCTTTGAGCAGCCTTGATAATCTTGCCGAGGTTTTTGAATAGGTACGCTACCTTTATTTCATCAACCGCCGACTTGATTGCCTCTTCGTTATCAGGATTCATCCCTTTGAATGCCATTAACCTTGAAACATCCTCCTTTGCCGCTTGTAAAAACTCATCGTCTAATTTGTACCGAAACGAAACCGCTTCCTTGCCATTTTCGTCCTTGTCTGTAATGACGATTTCTTTTATTTTATCCATCAATACCTTTTCGTAAGCATCCTTCCACTTACCCTCACGTTCCTTCGCTTGGTTTAAGTACTCATTCTGCTTTACTTCTAGCATTGATTTTATGTCAAATTTCTCAGGCTCTTTTAACTCTGATCTTAATTGCTCTATATTCTTTATTGCTGACTTTGAATCTATAAGCATTTTATTCTTGGTCAAACTGGTAACTTCCTCACCTTCGTAATCCCCGTATTTTTCCTTTAACAGCTCCTCAATATCGGACTCATTTGTTATCTCTGGATGTTCTAGTCGGAAGTTTAATTTTAACGTCTCTAATGGGCTTAAATTAGATAAATCTGACGTTACAATCTTACTTGCCACATCCACTGGTATATCTTTTCTGGCCTTTAGTAGTTGCTCCCTCTTATAAGCCTCTGGAGAACTGAAGTAGTTGAGAGGGTCTTGCGCCTGCTGAATCATACCCGCCATCAACTCGTACTCCTCCTTCAGTTTGCCGTAACTATCCATGTGCGCCTTGAACTCGTCTGGAGACTTGAAATGTTCCCCTATAACTGGCGTCCAAATATCCTGATTATTATTTTCTACAGGAGGCTGTCCTTCGTTATCTGGCTTTGTCTCTTCCTGACCAGTTCCCTTTTTCGCGCTTTCAATGAGCTTCTTTGATTCTTCTTCCCAATTCATATCCTATGTTATTAAAATTGCTACAAATATAATACATTTCAAATAAATTATTTTCACCCCTCTACATCGTAACGTTTATGGGATTTATGGCTATTCCTACTGCTTTTTCTTTCGGGGATGAAAATCCGCTAAAATACCTTGAACCGTACTCCTGTGCCAATTGAATAATTTCTGGAGAGTATAGTCTTAACCCTGACTTAGTCAATACATCCTCACCAACTTGGGCTTCCAGTTCATCCATCAGTTTTAACCTGTTAGTAATTCCTTTCTCTCTGGCTATTTGTGACAGTTTATTCCCAACCTGTTCTGCTACATTGCTGGAGAACTTATCTAATCCAAGTGCTTCAAGTAATGCTTGTGTTCCCTGTACGCTTTTGTTAAACTTAAAAGCAAAGTCCCCGGTGGAGTATAGTTCATCCACATCCTTAGAGCCTTTATCTAAGAATTTAACAAAGTCATTTATGTAGTTTTTTTCCTTTCTGTACGTTATCATCTCTGGTGTTTCACCAATGTTGTCCACCCAATCTACAAATCTGCTCTTTAAGTTTTCTGTTTTAAGTGCGCTTCCAGTTCCACCAATGTTGTCGAATCCATACGTTCTCTGTAGGTCTGAACTATCGTACGTGTACATGGCTCTCTTCAACCTTTCAGCTATTATCCTTCTGTACTCCTCTCCAGTTTCTCCTACTCGTGTAGCCTTTTCGCTTTTCTCCAAGTCATAGGCTGGTTTTGCCATTAAATCAACATCTTGTGGGAATAGAATTATATCTCCTTTCTCTGCTGCTTGGTATAACTGTACCGCAAACCCGTTATAAATATCAGAAGGTTCTACTATGCCTCTTGAAACGATGTTATTCTCTATTTGCTCCCAGCCTTCAATATCCTCAGCATCACCTGTAGACATATTAACTCTATCCTGTAAGTATTCAGATAGCGGCTTATTCTGAGTGAAAGACCTTGTTTCAGCCTGAGCCTGTCCAAGCCTTATGGCGTTCTCGTACTTAGGGATGTCTGCTTCATCTATTAAGCCCTTACTTTCCGCTATGGCAAGTTTTGCTCTTATTTGTTTCCACCATTCCTCGTTCATCGGTTCATCATTTCTTTTTGAATAACTTCCTTAAGCCTTCCTTCTACCTCTATAAATTTCTTTTCGATTTCTCCCTTGTAAATTCTATCCACTTCGGCTAATTTCCCTTCTATCTTCGCCATGGTTTGCCGCATATCCATTTCTGATTTCTGCTGCTGTATTTGAGCCAAACCTGCGTTCTGCTGGTCAATCCTCTGCATGGCTTCCTGCTGTAATCTCTGTTGGGTTTTCTTAGCCTTAAACGAAATGTACTGCCTTATTCTTCCAATATCAACTCCTGCTATTGTTTGCTCTAACACAAACATGTAGTCGTCAACGGATATTTCCTGCCTTGCAAATGCCTGTTTAATTGAGTCAAGCATGTTGAATACATGGTCTCTATTCGGCTTTGCATTTAGAGCTATAGCGTACTGACAGCCATTCTTCTCTGCCTCTTTTAGTAGCATTATTTCGTTCTGAGAAAGAATACCTGAGTAGGCCGTTTCGAATGAACTATCGTAAGTTATGGCGTTCTGTATTCTGTAAACAGCATTTTTACCTATACTTTCCTTCACATCAAAACAACCTCTTATTATCGGCTTTAACACGTTTAAAGTAGCCTGATAACCTATCTCTGCTGTTCCTACCTGAGTCGAACTTGTAGGGTTGCTACCCATGCTCAACGGGTTAATTCCTGTAACCTCTGCCACTTGTCGGTAAATGAAATCCATTCTCATTAAAGCGTTTTGGATTACACTTACCGCCATCCCTTGAAATGGAGTTAAAGGGCTTGCTGCTCCTCCCTTGTACTGCCCTGTGAATGAGTAAGAGTAAGGAAGAACTCCTGTTTCTTTTAAAAACTCTACCACGTCTTCAACCTTGGCTGCTTGTCCATTTAACGATACATTCTTAAGCATATGGACATTTAAAGCCATGCCATCCTTAAACCCTGTAGCTAATCCGTTCTGGTACGTTAACCATGCTTTCTGAAAATCATCCGCCAATGGTTTTAACGTAGGTACTAATGCCTTGTATGGCAAAGCGTAGAAGTGGTAGTCCAACCTAACTTCTCTTCCATACTTTGACTTGGGCTGGTTGTAGACCATACCAAAGTCGTATATTAAGTCTGTTCCAACCACCCATTTTGCATGGAATAGTCTTCTCTTGGGGTACTTCCTTGCGTTTTCTGGGTTAGTTTTTCTATACTCGTCTTGGGTAATTCTCTTACTTCTTTTTGTTCCATACTTAGTGGTGTACTCTTTGTAAAACTCGTACTCATCGGCTATCCATGAACAGTTAAACACGAGTGCCTTACTCATGCCTATTTTCCATGTTTCTTCCTCATCCACTACGCTCATGTTATCCCACTCGCTTTCTGGAGCATTTCCGTATATTCCTGCGTAGGCTTTCATTGCTCCATTCAACTTCTCATGCTTTTCCTCTGGAATACATGAACGAATAATTGAGAAGGGGATCATCTCTACGTGTCCTGCGTATTGGCTATCGCTAAAATCTTGCCTTTGGGAGTACTGAACTACACATACTTTGGGGTCTATGTAGCCGTGTTTAACCAAATGGGTGTCTTTATCTATGTAATCGTGAGAGCCACACATTCCGTTATCTAGGAGGTCATCAATCCACATCTCCTTTTCCTTTTCGTAGTCAGATATGTCAAACGTAAACCTTAGCAATTTATCCATCACAATAGCCCAGTTAACCTTAAATCCATCTGCTGATGCGTGTAGTTCTAGTTCCTCTAATGAGTCTGGAAGAAACTGCATATCCTCCAAAGGAACATTAAACTTTGCTGCTTGTTCCAGTAAATATCCTTGCCATGTAGAGTAAACGTAACTTTTCCACTTGTTATTCTCCTCCTCGTCCTTTGAAAATGGGTCAACGGCTTGTGCTTTTACAATGTAATCCACATCGGCCAATAATCCTTTTATTGCGCCCTTTATCTTTGGAATAAATGAGTGTACTGTGAAGTCTACGTTGTTCCATGCCTTTCTTGTTTTCTTGGCGTAGTTAGTCCAATCACCATCGTACATGGTTACAGAGTTACTTATCTCCGCTGGGTACTTCTTGCTGCCTTTTAGCCAAGAGTAGTAGATGTCCTCTGGCTGCTTACCTGCTCCGTACAGTCGGTTCATCGACCAATCATTCCATAACTGCGGAGATGTATAGCATCCGTTATTTGTAAATTTAGCCCAAACAGCCTCTACGTACTGCCTGGCAAACTCCTCATTCCACAACTCGACACCCTGCGGGAACGGATACTTCTCTTGGTAGTTGGAGTTTGTGTACTGTTGTATTGTTTTAGCCTCTAACATCTACCCAATTTTGCACAAATATAGTGAATTAAAATATATCCGTCATTACCCCCAAATCTATACCATCATCAAACTCATCCAGTAAGTCATTAACCCTCTGCCCACTACCCCATAATGCGAGTAGAGCGGCAGTTAAAAGGTCAAAGTTAGTCATATCATCTATGGCTGCAATGTCCTTCATTTGAGTTAGTAGGTCTGGATGTCTTTCTCTTAAAACATGGTCGTTTATATGCTTCTGCATTAATCCGAACATATCCTGTTTGTTTGATTCCATGGAGTAAATACCTGGCCTATCCTTAAACCTTCCCTTGTCATCCACGTCGTACTTCAAGTAACCATCAAATCCTCTTTTCTCAAAGTATCTCCATAACGAGTCTACGTTTGTTTCTGGGTACATCATAGCCCCAAAGTACACGCACATCTTTATCATGTCTTCCCCGTACTCATCTGGGTCTAATGGTCTGTGAAGGTAAGTGCAAACAAACCTATTTGATTCCCAACTTTCAATTAGCTTACTATCTGGGTCTATCCTTGTGTCCCTATGCCAAAATACACATCCACCTCCCTGAGAGTAACCACTCATCTTGGTAGTTTTCATCTGTGATTTCTTGGCGTACTTATACGGGTCTGCCCCTGCTGTATACTTAAGCTTATTCTCTGGTTCGTAAACTAACTTGTAGTTTCCTGTAACCATATCCACAATACTTTTTCTCTGCTTTCTGTTGGCATCCTTAGGTGATAGTGTTTGAGATAAGTACCATCTTCCTTCTGGGTCGTCCTCGAATCTAACTCCTTCCTCTGGGTTTCCTATGAAGTTTCCTCTGCGTGGAAGTTTATCTCTGTTTCGGTCAAGTTCGCTTAGTGCTGCATCTATTTTTAAAACATCCCAACCGATTCCTCCATAATCCCCAATCCAACTATCTGCGTACTGGATTGGAAACTTTCTGCACAAAGACCTGTATCTATCTATATCCTCTGGTCTTCCACTGGCTAAAAGTTGTTGTCTTTCCTTCTTTAAATATACATCTGCACCAATCCTAAAACCTTCCTCTTTTTGCCATGGTTTCAGTTCTCCTATAACAGAGTATCCGTAACTATCCACAAATCCTTCTAGTCCATCATATGCTGGGTAGAACTGCCAGAATAGACCACTTGTTGTTCTTCCTGTTGCCTCGTTCCTGATGTAAAAATTACTTTGATTAGCAAGTTCTTTGTACGCCTTTGCTCCATCTCCATTTATGTCTTCTACCGTTGAAGGGTGTATGGAAAACCCGTGTATAAACATACCATTACCAGTAGACAAACATTCCTTTAGAACGTCCCACCTCTTCGGTACATCGTTCTCCACATCCTTTCCCTCTTCGTCGCAAAGAATAAAAACTAGACGATTACCATCATATGCCTTACCATCTCCTGATTCGGCGTAGTTTATTACCGAGTTAACACCAATATTTCCAACCTCTGTACCAGGAACTCTGTACCTTACGTTGTTAGAAGGAGCATAACTTCCATCGTAGTATGGCATAAAGAATATTGGAAATCTTTGCCATGCTGGTACGAACTTATCCCTAAAGTGCTGTTCCGAGTTTTTGTTGTTGTAAGAAATTATACCTGAAACGCCTCCTTCATTCAAAGTGGCTGTCTCGTTTGCATCGCTTAAAGACTTGTGTGTATCGCCTGCACGACGCTGTTTTGTATTTCCTGTTCCGTAACATACCCTTCTTCCGATGTCTACCATTTCGTACTTGCCATCGGTTTTTAATGCCTTACCTTCCTTGTCTAAATTCTTAAATGTTTCAGTACACGTTCTTGCGTACTTGTTGAATAAACTCCATCTCCTATCCCTATCCCTGTAATCTGGAAATTTATCTCCCTTCTTGGTGTTCTCTGGATACTGCCATCCGTTCAAATACATAAAGTAACGTTCATCAATGTACGTTGGCTTTCCATTGTTAAAGAACCAGTATCCGTGTACCCTATGCCACCATATCTTTTTAAGCCATTCAATCTCATCCTTATAAACTTCCTGTGCGTTCTTTAGCCTATTCCAGAATGCTACTTGAACCTTGTAAAGAGTTACCTTGTAGGAAGATTTATTTGCGGCTACTGTTTCCAAGTTATCCTTCACATCTTGGTACAGTGATAGTAATTTCTTGGGTACTTGCTGACGTTTAAAGCGTTGCTCCCTTGGCGGTAGTCCATAACCATCAATCAAGTGGAGTGGTGGTGGACTAGGTAAGCTTATCCGAATTGGAGTAAGTGAAGGGTCATCATTCACCAAGAACGATTCATCTGCTGGCTCGTACTGGTACTCTGACTTCTTACTCATCTCCTACAAATTTTAGCTTTTCTACTTTGTAATCTCCATATGGATTGTAATCATCTAGGTTATCTCCTTGGTTTAATCTTTTAATCACATCATCAGGTAGCGGGAATCTGTCCTTTTCAATTCCTGCATACAAAGCCCTACGAGCATTCAAAGTTTCTCCTCCACCGTAGAGTATTTCAGTTAACTCTTTGATTTTTATACGGAGAAATTCAATGTTCTTTGTGATTGTTGGGTTGATAGTTCCCCTCAACGTTTTAAGTACCTCAAATCCAAGTCCTGTTTGGTATGCTACTAATGCTGAGTACTCAGGAATACCGTGTAGCATAACATACTTTGTCATGGCTAAATTAACGTAGTTATTTTCCCCAATCAATGCTGTTTCTACGCTCTTGTCAAACATTCCTTTTTTATCCACCTTAAATCCAACGTGTAAAGCCGCTACCTTTTTTCTTTCCCAAGCATCAGGGTACTCTAGCCTTAACGGTGAGTTCATGTCGTACATCACCACGATATATCTAAATAATTTCAACTTTTCCACACCGTAGTCTGACTCTTCCTGGTTGAACTCTGTGTATACGGAAAGTTTATCCACCAAGTTCTCGTCGTTCGGGTTGAACAGCATGGTGGAAACGTACTTGAATTTATCCATTTTTATTAGAATATACTACAAATATAACACATTTTTAGTTCAACTATTTATGCCTCAATTTAATAGTTATCAACACATATTGTAATTGGCTGATTTTTAATGTATCTTTACTTAAACTTTAAACAACTATGGATGCACGAGAATTTGTTAAGTTTATACGGACAAACCCAGATGAGGAATTGTCTGTTAGGTTACTGAATAAATCATTTCAGAACTACTGGCTAAGAGGCCATGACAAGCGTAACTGGTTTGAGCTTAGGCTTAAATTTGTACGTGACAGGATGATTAAACGTTTTCAGGAGGAGTTCGAGCCTATCATGGAGAAGGTTGCACGGGAGGGTTACTCAGGAGAACACCTTGAGCGTAGAGCCATGCAAATATACCTACGTGACGATAAACCAATCACGGAGGAAGATGTTAAACCAAAATCTAAATAGATGCCAATAAACAAAGAACGTGCAAGAGAAGTGTTTGAGTACGTAACGTTAAACGGGAAGGACAAAGCACTTGAACATTTTAGTGTTTCATTGGATTCTCTAAACAGGTATTTAAGACGAGCAAAAGAATTTGGAGTTAACACAACTTTCGACAACAAAGCACCAAGACTTCCAAAGATTCTTCTTTTCGACATAGAAACTGCTCCTATGCAAGTTTTCTCTTGGACTCTTTTTAAGCCTAGACTATCTCACGATAACATCATAAAAGATTGGTTCGTTATATCATGGTCTGCCAAGTGGCTATTCGAAGCAGAAATAATGGGCGATGTTTTGACTAAAGACGAAGCATTAAGCAATGACGATAGCCGTGTTATTAAATCTATATGGAAGTTAATGGATGAGGCAGATATTATCATTGCCCACAATGGAGATAAGTTTGATATTCGTAAACTTAACACTAGGTATATTCTCCACAAGTTAAACCCTCCCAGCCCTTACCAATCTGTTGATACTCTCACAATATCCAGGAAGTACTTTCTTTTCTCTTCTAACAGGCTAGACTACCTCGGTAAACTTATCCGCAACAAGGGAAAAATAGAAACCAACTTTGAACTTTGGAAGAACTGCATTAACGGAGATGAATCTGCATTAACCGAGATGCTTACATACAACAAGGAGGATGTTAATCTTCTGGAAGAGGTGTACATTATGCTTAGACCGTGGATTAAGTCTCATCCAAACATGGCTATTTACTCTGAAGCAACAGACTACTGCTGCCCGAATTGTGGTTCATTTGACTTAACCATGAACGGACACTACACAACTATGGCTGGACAGTTCAACTCATTCAGGTGTAACAACTGTGGCGCACCTTCACGAATGGGTTCAAACTTGCTTTCGCATAACGACAGAAAAAAGCTTCTTAGAAGCAACGCAAGGTAGCCTCCAAAACGGGGGCTATTTTTTTTGGCACGGTTATTGTATCGCGCGCACGCACGCACATCAGAGGTATTAATATATTATATACTCTTTAATTATTAGTTTAATTATATAGAAAGAAGAATATAATTAAACTAAAAGATTACTTAAGTAATAACTTAACATGAATGAAAGAAATGAAGATAATGTATTATAGAAAGAATAGATAAGTAATAATAATCTTTTATGTAATAAGATTCCTTACGGAATCTTAAAGGAATAGTAATTAAGAATCTTAATAGTAATATCTCCCGTGAAATTTTGTTTTGAATCAATTCTGAGAAAGTTTACGGAGACAAAAAACAATACACCACGTTTTTAACACTCATACATAGGCATTTTTTCAACGATCTCCCCCTAGGTGGTATATTCATATGGTCGAGGGTGAAATCGTGGCTAAAATGCCATGTATTGAGAATAATTTAATTTTAGGCAAAATAATTAACATAAAGTTTTGAGATGAGAAAAATGTTTTGTACTTTTGTACCTGACGTTTTTAACCATGCTATTCCTCACGTCATAAATACTTTTACTTGTTTTACAGTCAGTTAGACCCCTTGCATTATTCAAAATAATGTTGTATATTTGTACCGTTCAATTAGGGTTAGACCCCGACCTGAATGTAAAACTAGGAGAGTATGCATATAGCTAACAATCTAAGCCACAACCATTTCGTACATCTTAGCGTCCGTTACTCTCCTCGGATGTCTAACGTTAAGTATTGCGATTTGGTTTGTGGCTTTACATATTTAGGAGAGTCCCAATATGTCAGAGATGTTGAAAGTCTTTGAGACCAACGATGGTAGCAAAGCGGTAAGCGCAAGAGAACTACACGAACAGCTTGGTGTAGGCAGACGATTCACAACGTGGATTCAGTCTAAGATTGAAAAGTATGGCTTCACGGAGGACGTTGATTATGCTGTACTAAAGTTTGATTTAGATGGTAACTTGTTGAAAGACACTGCTCCCCGAATCGGGAACGGACAGTACACAATGGAGTACGTATTGTCTTTAGACTGTGCCAAGGAAATTGCCATGGTGGAGAACAACGAAACTGGAAGACAGATTCGCAAGTACTTAATCCGCATTGAGAATGACTACTGGAAGAAAGGGTTGGGTAGTCTGTCCCTAATGACTGAGGTAATGTCTAAGTTATCGGAGTCTGTTGCAGAGCTATCGAAATCCGTAGCAGGAATCAATGAGCGGATAAACAACTTGGAACAGAAGAGCCTTGGAGAAGGTACTCAACTGTTGACTATCGGGGAGTACGCCATGAGAGAAAACCTACCAGTCCCGAGAGCTAAGGCGATTGAGTACGGAAGAATTTGCACAGCCCACTGCCGTAACAACAACATTCAGATGGGTCAAGTTTTTAATAAGAAATACATAAACCCATTAAACTCGTACCCTGTTGACGTGTTGAAGATGTTTGTGAAGTAGAGTTACGTGGGAGGGGTTATGCTTCTCCCACTTTTATTTTATTGAATATCAGAGAATCCCCCATTGTGGGGGTTAAATTTCGGTTAAAATATTTTGATAAGTGAAATATGTTTTGTAACTTGCACTTTCAAATCTAAAAGTTATGTCAGTAGAAGAATTACCAAAACAGTTTATAGGCGGAGGTGACGTAAAAGGATTCAAGTTCACCCAAATAGCCAACGGAGAAAGAGCCTACATCTACGAGGTGGAATGTGAGGAATCGTACACTAAAGACAAGTCAACACACTATGAGGTTATCGAGAAAGTAGACGTAGAGAAGTGTTTAGATTTTGCCAACAGAATATACTCTGATACAGACCTGAAGCATCGCTATCCAAAGACTAATGAATTTGGTAAAGCATCATGGTGCTATCAGAACAAACAATTGGCAGTGAATAAGTTTAATGAACTTAATAGTAACGCAATTTGCCGATAACGAACTTGATACGAGCGATACAGTTGGCAACAGGGCTTTTTTAAGTAATTAACTTAAAATCAAAATAATGAAAACTGATAAAATAATAAAATTACAAATTAATGATGAGCTTTATAATTACCAAGCTCTCAAAGGGATATTCACTTATATTGTGCGTGGTGTCCGTGATTATGGGGATTCAATTTTATATGAAATTGAGTGCCAAGAATGTAGAGACCACGCTAATTGTAGACTGTTAGTTTCTCAGATTGATAATCAAAAACGGTTTAAATACGTTTCAATGATTAATGAAGATGAAGAAAACGAACAATACTACTGGCATTCTACTGATGATTTCTTTATATCGAAAAAAGACTGCAAAGAAGCAGCATATCAAAAAGCAAAAGAGTATAAAGAAAAACAAATCGAAGAATTAAAATCAAAGCTTAAATTAGCACAGGAAAATTTAATCGAAATAAAACTGCTAATTGACGGCTGTGTTTAGCTTTGTTGCTAACGTTTTGCGTGTATAAGAAGTGGCGGAATTAAAGCACAAAATTAACTTGAAAGCAATACAGTTTATATCAGCACAAATGTTTCTAAATGGCACGAAACCCGCCATTTTTTATACACGCTGTTATGCTCTCGTTGCGGATTTAAAACGATAAATTATGATTGAAAGAACAACACCAGAAAACATTAACAGCCTTTCAGAAAATCAAATTTTTGTATTTGGCTCAAACTTATCAGGTAGGCATGGAAAAGGTGCTGCTAAAACTGCCCTTGGTTGGGGTGCAAAATGGGGACAAGCAAAAGGCTTACAAGGTAGAACTTATGGAATACCTACCAAAGATGCAAGTATAAGACGAACATTAACCATTGAAGAAATTAAGCCTTTTGTAGATGAATTTATTGAGTTTGCAAAGGCTAATGAAAATTTTATTTTTCTTGTAACTGAAATAGGATGTGGATTGGCTGGTCTGAAACCTAAAGAAGTAGCACCTTTATTTAAAGATGCTGTTAATGTTTTCAATATCTATCTACCATCTCGATTTTGGCACAAGTGTAGCAATGGAGCATAACTATCTTATTACGGTACTTTTTTACTAAATAATTAATTGATTATGAAAGAAATAATTAGTAAATGGACAGTAAATTACAAAGGTCATAATTTAGCCATAACCAGCAACGGTACTGTAATATGAATTGTAAAAATTATGACATATGAATAAAAAGACAACTAAATGCGATAAAGGATGGCACACTGGTGAGTGTTGCTGCAATTGTGCGAACCATTACGAAGACTTTCACCACTGCACAACAAAGAAGCACAATGCGGAGGATGGCTGCGTGTGTTCAGAACACAAAGGATGGATTTGTTTAATATCATTTGAAGGAGAAAGACCGATAGCACATAGCGGGTGGTCGCAACACGGTTTTTGTGAAATGCATAGAAGTGAATAATTTTTATAATTTATATTACATGTTATTAATATGTTGGCGCATTACCCACAGCTGGTGATAGTGGTCAGGAACAAAGCAGAACACTTCGGTTCGAGTCCGAATAGTAGGGTTAATGAAGTTCTGCTTGTGAAGGGTTCGATTCCTTTCTTGCGCCAATTATTTATAACAAGGAGGTATACGACATAAACACTTTAGACAGATTAACAGAATACTGGAATAATGGTACTATAAGTTATCGCTATCCAAGGTCTACAAGAAGGATTGGAGTTAAAACCATCAACAAGC
>Ga0116174_10002139_pt1 | contig 17376 bp, 7 predicted proteins | sample AD_UKC087_MetaG_FD_89801 | JGI IMG/M metagenome (GOLD analysis project Ga0116174, IMG submission 89801) | Active sludge microbial communities of municipal wastewater-treating anaerobic digesters from USA - AD_UKC087_MetaG | ecosystem: Engineered > Bioreactor > Anaerobic > Digestate | place: USA...
ATAATGACAGCACTTCAAAAGTGTCGATTTCCCAAGTCTTGCAAGCAATTGAGCAAACTCAGTCAAGAAATAAAATGGTGGAGATATTGGTTGATGTTTTTAGTAAAATAAATAAAGAAGAAATTCAGAAGTTATGTTATTTGTTTGATGGCCGAGTAGCACCTTTGTTTGTATCCTCAGAGTTCAATTTCTCGGAAAAAAGTGTCATTTCAGCCTTAAATAATCTGGCAAAATTATACGGTGCTGATATAGATATTGCTAAACTTAGGGAATCAAGTGGTGATATCGGGACAGCGGTGGAACAGTACCGTATCGGTCTAGATAAATATTTAGAAAATGTTTCGAGACCGGCATCGTCCCAAGAAGAAAAAAATGATACAAATGCTAATTATGGTGTTCAGATAGGCGATTTCTACGATTTCCTTAGCCGATTTGCTATAGTAAAAGGTGCGAAATCGGTATCTCAAAAATCTTCAATGTTAAATGAATATATTGTTAAACTTTCTCCAGTTGATGCAAAATACTTGGCGAGGATAATAGTGGGCAATCTCCGTTTGGGCTGTAATTACAAGACAATTTTAGATGCTCTTTCAGTTTATCTTGTGGGGGATAAATCGTTGAGGGATTCTTTTGATCTTGCATACGGTTTTGCAGCAGATGTTGGTTATCTTGCCGGATTTGCAATCGAGGCTAAAATAAAAGGCTTGAATCGAGATGAACTAATTATTGAATTAGCAAAAATTAAACCTGTACCTGGTATGCCATTTTTTCCAAGGTTAGTACAAAGAGTAGGGGGATTTGATGAGGCATTTGAAAAACTTGGTGGACGTTTTTATCTGCAACCAAAATTTGACGGATTGCGTGGGCAGATACATATAGGTGTAGATTATGTTAATGACTTTTTTAAAGACTGTATCTGGTCACATTTATTGACGGATAGTACTGGTGATCAGACTCAGAATGAAAGTGTAAACGGTTTTGATATGTTTTCAACTTCAACTAATAATGATGATAATGGGAATAAGTTGTTTGGGGATAAAAATCGTGATAGACAGGGTGAAAATAAAGAAATTAAGATTTTCTCAAGAAATCTTGAGGATTTGACAGTCGCTTTTCCGGATATTGTAAAATATGCATCAAGTTTGAATTGTAAGAGTGCAATATTGGATTGTGAAATTGTTGGAGTTGATAAAGATGGTGAGTTTATTCCATTTCAAGAAACAATGACAAGACGCCGTAAATATGAGGTTGGTAATACTCAAAGTGAAGTACCGGTAAAAGCTTTTGTTTTTGACATTTTACATCTTGATGGCAGGGATACTTCTGTTGAATTACTCCAAGATAGGGTCGAAATAATTAGCGAATTACTTGGAGCTAAGGAATCATTTAGCTCAAATAATAAGGAAGAGAAAGTAACCTCGGATAATGATTTTGTAGAGAGTTTAATCAAAGATGAAAATTCAAAATTTTACAATCAAGCGGCAGTAATAATCCCTACTGAATCGCCAATAGTGAGTAATGTGGATCAAATGCGTAAAATGTTTGACAAATATGTTTCTCAGGGTTTTGAGGGAATAATCTTGAAGAAAATTGATGACAGATATATCCCTGGAGTTAGAAATCTCGACTGGATAAAGATTAAAAAATCAATTGAGGGTAAAGTTGTCGATACAGTTGATTTAGTTATATTAGGTTATTACTCTGGATCAGGAAAGCAAACAAAATTTGGTATGGGCGCATTGCTTGCTGGAGTATATAACTCACAAAATAATAATTATGAACCCATAACTAAGATAGGTACGGGAATTACCGAGGATAGGTGGGCAGAAATATCAAGTAGGTTAAAGGAAATTACACTTGCAGCCAAACCAAAAGAGGTTGTTGAAGGTGTTTATCAGAAACCAGATTTTTGGGTAGAACCAAGCATAGTAGTACAAGTTGAAGCTGATGAAATATCTGCAAGTAAAGTTTATAGTGCGGGTCTAGATCAGTTGGGATTCGGATTGGCTCTGCGATTCCCACGATTAATTATTTTTGGAAGAGATAAAGTTGCTACTGATGCAACAACCGTCGACGAGTTGGTACAAATGTTTAAGTTCCGTAGGGAAGCAAAGTAAAATTTGATAAGCAAGGTTGATTTTTTAAGGTATGCCACCGACCAGATTGCGTTCCAATTATGTTATTCCATGACTACCCAAGCGTTAAGTATGCAATTATATTCGACACAAGTATTGCGGCTTTGTTTCTAAGTGAAATCCTAGTATGTTATTTATCTATTCTGAAATGTCTATTGTAGCTTTTCGAAAAGCTTGGATCTCTGAATGATAAAGCATATTATTGCTCGAACCCATAGTATGTGATATAATATTATATGAGTCCATATAATGATTTAAGAGTTGATAAAAATGTTTGTTCCGAGGAAAGAGAAGCAGCTCTTAGCGTTTCGCCTGGAACGACAGATATGACTTATCAGGGAAGTGATGGTAGCTTGCTTGATGGTCCAAAAGCGATGGGCAAAGGTTTAGAGAAAGGGTTTGGTAAGGGTCCGTTGGGTGATGTAATGAGTTTCTTTATAACCGTGATAGGTATTGGGGCGCATATTTTTGCTGCTAGAGAAATAGCCTATCTTTATCAAAATTCCGGAATAATACCTACTATTCAAGATTACAATTTCATCTTTTTGGCCTGGTTTGTATTGCGATTGGGATTTGGAACTATTACTCAAAATATCTTCGATCCAACAAAAGTTGCTAAAAATGTAACTAAGGCTATGCGTAAACCATGGGAATTTGTCAAAAGAAATGGGTTATATGCTGCAGGTTATTATTCAATGGCTTATTTATCTATGGGAAATGTCGTAGAAGATCCTGCCATGAAAATTGCGGAGTTCCTTAACTGGGTAAAAGACTTTACACAGTAGAGTAAAGTCTTGAGCGTATAAGTTCTTGACTTTCGAGCTGTTTCTGATATAATTACTTCTACACTCGTGCGAGTGTATGGGATGGAAAAATTTCCTCTTGGGTTTAACCCAACGAATATATAGCAAATATTTTTATGTTTTCAGTTTTGGATATTGACTTAGAGAGTCGGATATTGTAATATACGCACTGTTGCTCTTTGACAACTGTAAAGTGACAGGTAAGCAAAACTTTTCTAGTAATCTACAACAGATGTTCGCATCTGCTTGTTTGGTTATTTAGATATGAAGGTATTTATACCTTTGAAATTAACCTATATCTGATTTCTTTATATCCTTCGTGAAAGCTATTTTTAATAGCAAGTAGGTTGGGTAACACTCAACTAGTTTGAGTTTGTTGAAATCAGTGCCATTTTTCAATGAGAGTTTGATCATGGCTCAGGGTGAATGTTAGCGGCGTGCCTAAGGTATGCAAGTCGAGCGGTTCCACGCAAGTGGAGCAGCGGCGAACGGGTGAGGAATACATAGATAATCTGCCTCGAAGTCAGGAATAGCTCGCCGAAAGGCGGGATAATACTTGATGGTCCGTATTTACGAAAGTTTTTTACGGTAAAGTTCAGGCGCTTCGAGAGGAGTCTATGTCCTATCAGCTTGTTGGTGAGGTAAAGGCCCACCAAGGCTAAGACAGGTAGCTGGCGTGAGAGCGTGGTCAGCCACAAAGGAACTGAGAGACGGTCCTTACTCCTACGGGAGGCTGCAATTAGGAATCTTGCGCAATGGGGGCAACCCTGACGCAGCGACGCCGCGTGAAGGATGAAGGTCCTAGGATCGTAAACTTCTTTTATAGAGGAAGAATAATTGACGGTACTCTATGAATAAGTGCCTGCTAACTACGTGCCAGAAGCATCGGTGACGCGTAGGGCACAAACATTACCCGGAGTTATTGGGTGTAAAGAGATGCGTAGGCGTTTTGGTAAGTCTTGTGTTAAAGACCTCCGCTCAACGGAGGGAGTGCACTCGAAACTACCAGAATTGAGACAGGAAGGGGTGAGTAGAATTCCCGGTGTAGCGGTTAAATGCGTTGATATCGGGAGGAATACCAGAGGCGAAGGCGACTCACTGGTCCTGTTCTGACGCTCAGGCTCGAAAGCGTGGGGAGCAAAACGGATTAGATACCCGTGTAGTCCACGCTGTAAACAATGAATGCTGGGTGTTTGATACAACTTCTTTGTCCTTCGGGACAAAGTGGAAGTATTAAGTGCCGAAGCTAACGCGTTAAGCATTCCACCTGGGGAGTACGGCCGCAAGGTTAAAACTCAAATGAATTGGCGGGAACCCGCACAAGCGGAGGAGCGCGTGGTTTAATTCGACGGTAATCGAAGAACCTTACCAGGGCTTGAAATGTAGCTGCTAAACCTATGAAAGTAGGAATCCTTCGAGGGTGCTACACAGGTGCTGCATGGCCGTCGTCAGCTCGTGTCGTGAGATGTAGGGTTAAGTCCCGAAACGAGCGCAACCCCTATCCTATGTTACAAGTGTCTTAGGAAACTGCCTCGGTAAAACGGGGAGGAAGGTGGGGATGACGTCTGGTCCGCATGGCCCTTATGTCCTGGGCGACACACGCGCTACAATGGTCGATACAAAAGGAAGCCAAGCCGTAAGGCGGAGCAAATCCTAAAAAATCGATCTCAGTACGGATTGAGGTCTGCAACTCGACCTCATGAAGTTGGATTCGCTAGTAATCGCAAATCAGCCATGTTGCGGTGAATACGTTCTCGGGTTTTGCACACACCGCCCGTCATGTCATGGGAATAGGCAGTACCCGAAAGCATCCTGACCACAAGGTTATTGAAATATATCGATATTCTTGTGGTCGGGGTGAATAAGGTAAGGCTTATGACTGGGATAAAGTCGTAACAAGGTAGCCGTAGGGGAATCTGCGGCTGAATTACCTCCTTTCTAAGGAGTACTTAAAAAGGAGACGCTTTACCTGTCACTTTACAGAAGTTAAGGAGAAATATTTGCTCTTTTAAATAATATTAAGGGTGGTACCTAAAAAAGTACATTTGCTAAGTACAAGAATATGATAACCAGTACTTGGGCTACCTATTTTATCGAGGCATTGCATGAAGATAAGGGTGCATAGCTCAGTTGGTTAGAGCACAGTCCTGATAAGACTGAGGTCCCAGGTTCGATCCTTGGTGCACCCACCATTTTTCAAAATGGGCGGAGTGCTTACTTTATAGAAGGTAATTGTATTTTTGGCACCTTGAAAATTATGGATTTGATTTGAGACAGTTTTTATATTTATTTGTCTCTATGAGGGCCTGTAGTTCATCTGGCTAGAACGCCTCATTTGCAATGAGGAGGTAAGGGGTTCAAGTCCTCTCAGGTCCACCAAAATTATATAATATATTATTGATTAATTGAGTGAATTAATCATCACCCAAGTGTAAATTTGGATGATGGTATGTTCATTAAAATCATTAGGTAAGTATGAAATCCGCGTCACGGTTGCTTCATTTCAACCGGGGTAGGTCGGCGGTAATAAAGAAAGCCTATATGTATTGCACATTTACAACTGAATAGAAAATGATAGTCATTTTAATAAGTTAATTAAGAGCTTATGGTGGATGCCTTGGCACAGAAAGATTAAGAAGGACGCAATAGGCTGCGATAAGCCTCGGGAAGTTGCCAATAAACGTTATACCCGGGGATTTCCGAATGGGGAAACCCAATCCGAGTCATGTCGGATTATCTGACGGCTAATTAATAACCGTATGAAAATAACGCAGAGAAGTGAAACCTCTCAGTATCTGCAGGAAAAGAAAACAAGCTCGCGAAAGCGAGTAATATTCCCCAAGTAGTGGCGAGCGAAACGGGAATAGCCTAAACCATTAATGTGTAAGAGTGATCCAAATTAGGATTCGCGTTGCGATGAATGAAGAGGTGATCTCGTAGATTGCTGTTCGTGCATTATTGGTGTTGTAAGGATTGTGTGATTGGGCAGCAAGCCAATCGAGAAGTTATAAAGTGTATATCTAGCAGAACATATCTGGAAAGATAGGCCATAGAACATGAAAGCTGTGTACGCGAAAGATATATATCTTCTTAACAATTTCTTAAGTACCACGGGACACGAGAAACCCTGTGGGAATCTGCCAGAACCATCTGGTAAGGCTAAATACTTTTTGTGACCGATAGTGGACAAGTTCCGTGAGGGAAAGGTGAAAAGTACCCCTGATAGGGGAGTGAAATAGCAACTGAAACCATAAGCTTACAAGCAGTCAGAGCCTCGCTATATGCGTGGTAATGGCGTGCCTATTGAAGAATGACCCAGCGAGTTAGTTGTGTGCGGCAAGGTTAATCCTGCTAAGCAGGAGAAGCCGAAGCGAAAGCGAGTCCAAATAGGGCAATTTAAGTCGCATGCACTAGACCCGAAACCAAGTGATCTAACCTCGTCCAGGATGAAGTCTCACGAAAGTGTGATGGAGGTCCGAACTATTTAATGTTGCAAAATTATGAGATGAGGCGTGGTTAGAGGTAATATGCCAATCGAACTTGGTGATAGCTGGTTCTCCCCGAAATAGCTTTTGGGCTAGCGTCGTATTTTAATCCTCGGAGGTAGAGCACTGATTGAACCTTGGGCTCGAAAGGGTACCAAATTCTCTCAAACTCCGAATGCCGAGGTGTACAATACGGCAGTCAGAACTAGAGGGCTAAGCTTCTATGTTCAAGAGGAAAACAGTCCAGATCGTCGGATAAGGACCCTAAATTCTACCTAAGTGGGAAAGATAGTGGAGCTTCTCAGACAGCTAGGAGGTTGGCTCAGAGGCAGCCATCCTTTAAAAAGTGCGTAAAAGCTTACTAGTCAAGAGACTCCGCGTCAAAAATGTAACGGGGCTCAAGGTAGATTCCGAAGCCGCGAATTCATTCCGCTAGCTTAATGTTAGTGAGATATGTGAATCGCTTTGCGTAAATACATAGTAATACTGTGTAAGGAGTTTAGTTTTTAGGAAATTGTAAAGTTAATTCACTATTTCGTTGATGTTAAGTTGGCGGAATGAGTGGTAGGGGAGCGTTCTGCACGAGTCTCGTAAGGGATCGTAGCTGTGAAGTTCGGCCGTAAGGCACGGATGGAGCGTGCAGAAGTGCGAATGCTGGGACGAGTAGCGTAAAGTGGGTGAAAACCCCGCTCGCCGTATGTTTGAGGGTTCCATGGCTATGTCAGTCATCCATGGGTTAGTCGATCCTAAGTTGAGGCCGAAAGGCGTAGGCGACGGATTACAGGTTAATATTCCTGTACTACTAGATAATATGATGGAGCACGGGAAGTGAACGGGCAGGCCCCCTAATGGTATGGGGGTTGAAGTAGTTAGCTAGTTTTCTTTGGTAAATCCGGGAAAACGTCCCTCCGCTTTTAGATCAAATTAGTTTGGTTTAGAAGTGGAGGGGCACGCGAGCTACGATATGGAGGTGACCTTTGTGGAAACCAACCTGTCTTGTTTATTACTCCAGGAAAATCTTCTAAACTCTTCGCAAGAAGAGAAGTTATCTGGTAATCGTACCGCAAACCGACACTGGTAAACTGGTGTAAATGCACCAAGGCGAACGAGTGATGCGTGGTTCAGGAATTCGGCAAATTGACCCCGTAACTTCGGGATAAGGGGGGCCATACATTATGGATTTATTTCTTGTAATGATTATGGCCGCAGAGAATAGGAGAGAACGACTAGTTAACAAAACTACAGGTGCTTGCAAATTCGTAAGAAGATGTATAAGTGCTGACGCCTGCCCAATGCCAGAAGGTTAAGGAAGTTCGTCATCATGCTTTCCTGGGAGCTTGCTCTCAGGGATGCGGAGAAGCGGATGCCCGAAGCCCTGGTGAATGGCGGCTGTAACTATAACGGTCCTAAGGTAGCTTAATACCTCGCCACTTAATTAGTGGCTTGCATGAAAGGCGTAACGATTCTCTCGCTGTCTTGATCACGCGCTCGGCGAAACTGAAATGGCTGTGAAGATGCGGCCTACCCGTACGAGGACAAAAAGACCCCGTGGAGCTTTACTGCAGCTTTGCATTGGAATAAGGTTCTGGATGAATAGAATAGGTGGGAGACTTGGAACTCGGCTCGTTAGGGCTGGGGGAGTCGACAGTGTAATACCACTCTTTTGGCACTTTGTTTCTAAATTTTCCTGTTACCCAGGTGAATAACAGTGCACGGCAGGCAGTTTGACTGGGGCGGTTGCTTGCGAAAGAGTAACGCAAGCGCACAAAGGTCTCCTCAATCCGGATGGAAATCGGATGAAGAGTGCATAGGCATAAGGAGGCTTTACTGTGAGGGAGACATCCTGAGCAGTTGCGAAAGCAGGTCTAAGTGATCCTTTGGCAGATAGTGGTATCGCCAGTGATTAACGAAGATAAGCTACCCCGGGGATAACAGGCTAGTCGCGGCCGAAAGTTCACATTGACGCCGCGGTTCGGCACCTCGATGTCGGCTCGTCACTTCCTGGGGGTGGATAATCCCCCAAGGGTTGGACTGTTCGCCCATTAAAGTGGCACGTGAGCTGGGTTCAGACCGGCGTGAGCCAGGTCGGTCTCTATCCTGTACGGGCGTTGTATACTTGAAGGGATTGGCCCCTAGTACGAAAGGATCGGGGCGAGGCAGACCTCTAGTGTACCAGTTGTTCTACCAAGGGCATTGCTGGGTAGCTAAGTCGCTATTTGGATAAGCACTGAAAGCATATAAGTGCGAAGCCAGCCCTAAGATTAAGTATACTTCTCTCCTTTAAGGAGAGGTAAGATCCCCAGTAGACTACTGGGTTGATAGGTCTCAGGTGTAAGTCCAGCAATGGATTTAGCCAAGAGATACTAATAGATCAAAAGCTTATTGAAATACTATCGTTCTATTCAGTTGCAAGTGAACTGCAAAGTTTGCTTGTAGCTCTTTATTATAAATATAAAGCTCAATTATCTTACTATTCAGAAATGGATGGTAAGGTAGCTGGGCAGAAGGCATCAAATTAAAGATTAATGGCTGTTGGCCTAGGATCACTTATTTTGTGTGATCTGATGCTTTCTGCCTGGCATTGGTAGCGGAGTGGCCCTACCTGATTCCATCCCGAACTCAGAAGTAAAACACTCTAGCGCCGAAAATACTTAAGTTGAAAGACTTTGGGAAGATAGGTAAGTGCCGGGGCTTTGAATTTTACTGGCTCGTAGAAATACGAGCCTTTTTTTTATTTATTTTTCAATTTGTGAAAGTAGCTAGCTTATATTTGCTCAATGACCCCGCAAGACTAGATTCATTGTAATAATTATCAATTTTTGTTATAATATACAATTAAATTGATTGATAAGATATATGTTGAAAATCGGTTTCATAGATAATATAAAAGAGCTATTTAAGGATAAACAGTTTTTTTATAAATATTTAGGTATAACAACCATTATCTCAATAATTTCTTATTTATTAGTTATTCTTGTTTATGTACCTATTATACCGATGGCTATCCTATCAGAAGAGGGGAATGTTGAGCAGTATACTCCGTTATTTATCGTATTGGGTATTATTGCAGCTGTTGTTTTTATTATCTTTATTCTTGCAATCACAATATATTCTGTAAGTTATGTTTTTCAGTTTTTTCAGAATTTAAAGGATAAAGTGGTAAATCCTTTACCAAATCCATTTGTAAGCAAATCAGCTTTGATTCAAGGAACAAATTTAATGATTGCTTCTACGATATATGGATTAATTACATTCATATTATTTGGTGTTCCAATGGGATTAATAATTTGGGTAATATCAACATATGCTGAGGAAGGTACAGCATTGATGATTCTAATGATTTGTATATCAGTTGTTTTGTATATAATATATTTTCTTTTTGCACTCTTCTTTTCTTCGATTATTTCGCCAGCTTTAATCTATCATATTAAAAGATATGGTCTTAAGGGTGGATTTATGATTGGTTCGATATGGAACATGGCAAAGAAATATTTTAAAGACTTAGCATTGTCATTCTTAAAATATGCGGGACTAAGTTTGGCTGTTGGATTGATATTATCAACTGTAATGGTGGTATTCCAAGTGTTGATGTATATTCCTTTTGTAGGTATCATTGTGTCCTTTATTTACGCTGGAATAGCATTATTTATAAATATCCCAACTTTCCACTTAATGTTCTCATATTACAAGACGATATATCCGATATTTGAAGTAATGGATAAAAGTTAATTTTTTCGTTTTGGAAAGTGATAGTGCTTTTTTGCGTGTATGCGATTTTATAGCAATGGTATGAGCTATTTCTGTGTAAGAGCTCGGATACATAAAATAATAGCAACGTATAATAATGTCCTCCAAGTCTCAAATCAAAAAGAATGCTTATTTTGCTCTGGAGCAAGTCAATAAGATTTTCCCTGAAGCACAGACAGATCTGAAAAACTGGTCAACGTCTTTTCAATTTCTTGTTTGTATTATCCTCTCTGCACAGGCAACAGATAAGCAAGTTAATAAGGTTACTCAGAAGCTTTTTGAAATTGTACCTGACCCCAAAGCGTTTATTGAGTTTACGGGTGGAAGCACAGAAAATACTAAGGATGTTGCAAGTATTATTAATTCGTTAAATTACTATAATAGTAAGGCTCGAAATATCGTCAAAATGGCTTATGATGTATTTTATCGTTTTGGTGGAGAAGTACCTCGAGAGCTTACTGATCTGGTTTCGCTAGCTGGAGTTGGTTATAAGACTGCAAATGTTTTCCTTAGCCATCTCTACAAAGAGAATCAAGGTATTGCTGTTGACACACATGTTTCTAGAGTTTCAAAAAGACTAGGTTTTGCAGATGAAAAAGATACTCCGATCATTATTTCTCATAAACTCGAGGATATTTTTTCTAAGCAAGATTGGCATAAGATTAGTGGGCGATTTGTACTTTTTGGTCGTTATATTTGTAAAGCAAAGAAGCCAGAATGTAAAAATTGTCCAATTAATACTATGTGTAGTTACTACAAGAATAATACTAACTTATAGACTTATTCGTTTGCAAAATTTGTGTAGTGGAGAACGGAATTTAGTATTTGTAGTATTCGTTTGAACATGATGGTAAGATCCTCTGTATTATTGTCAAATCGAGATTTTCGTAAATTCGGAAAGATATATTAATACTCGTGTAATTATCTATTCAATTACTTTGCAAAGTATGATATAATACACAATTAACGCAGTAATTTATTTTATGTCATCAGATATCTGCGAAATCTGATGTACAGGGAATATAAATATGCCTGTAAAAAGAGTTCAAATTGAAGAATCAGACAAGGCACTTTATACACAGTTTGACAATTTCCTCTCAGATAAGAACAAAGAAATCCGCAAGTTAAGCAGTGGTGATATTATCGAAGGTACTATCGTCGATATTTTACCTAGCTCAATAGTTGTTGATGTCGGTTATAAATCTGAAGGTATTGTTGCTGATAAAGAGTTAAAGTCAGATCTAGTTGATGTCACTAAACTTAAAATCGGTGATAAAATTTTTGTATATGTAGTTAAGCCAGAGAATGATGAAGGAGGTCTTGTTCTTTCAATCAAACGAACAGAGCAAGCAAGTCAATGGATGAACCTCGAGAAATCAATGAGGGATAACCTCGTTGTAGAAGCTACAGTTATTGAAGCTAATAACGGTGGTGTTATCTGTGATTTGGGTGGTGGTATCCGTGGATTTATCCCAACAATGCAACTTGATGCCGCAAGAGTATATGTTAATGGTACTCGTACAGTTGGTAAGGATATTTCTTCAAGAGTTCAAAGGAGATTAAGCTCACTTATCGGTGAGAAAATCAGTACTCGCATTGCAGAACTTAACAGAGAGAAGAATAAAATTATTCTTTCTGAAAAAATGTTCTTGCAAGGTCGTGATCTTGAATCAAGAGAAGCTACATTACGAAAAGTTAAAGAGGGTGATGTACTACATGGAGAAGTTAGTGGTATTGCACCTTTCGGTATTTTTGTTAATGCAGCTGGTTTAGAAGGTTTAGTTCACCTTTCTGAGCTTTCTTGGGATAAGGTTGAGAAAATCGAAAATTTCTATACTATTGGTAGTAAGGTCGATGTTATGGTTATCGGCGTTTATGACGGTGGTAGAAGAATTGCTTACAGTGTTAAAAGATTACTTGAAGATCCATGGTCAAAAGCTATCTCCAAATTTAAAGTTGGTGATATCGTTGATGGCGTTGTTCAGAGAGTTGTCGATTTCGGTGCATTTGTAAGAATAGGTGATGGTTTAAATGGTTTAATCCACATTTCAGAAATATCTGATAAACTTGTTAGAAATCCTAGAGATTTTGTACAAGAGGGTCAAGAGGTTAAGGTTCGCATTTTGTCGATCTCAGAAACTGAAAGACACCTTGGCTTAAGTCTAAAAGCTGTCGCTGAAGGTGATGATTTCAAACCTCGCAATACTTATAAACCTCGCAATAAGAAAGAAGAAGTTGAAGAAGTCGAAACAGTTGAAACTTCAAAAGAGGTTGTTGCAGAACCAGAAGTTGCAGAGGAAACTGAAGCAGAAAAAGTCGAAGTTGAGAGTCCAAAAGCAGATACTCAAGATGAAAAGATTGAGGAACCAAAATCTGAAGCTAAAGCAGTAGCTGTAGTAGAAGATAAGGGTGAAGAATCCAAAGTTGATTTGGATACTGCACTTGCTGAAGAACTTGAGAGCGACAAGTAATTTGCTTTTAATGTGTTTGAAGAGGGGTGAGCTTTTGTTCACCCCTTTTTCTTTTTCACTTTTTGTCAGAAATCTTAAACTAGGACTTGTTATATGTGTTATAATTGAATATGGTTGTTGATAATAAAAAAATATATTCTAGATTGAGTTTAAGGGCAAAAAAAGTCCTCTCAAAAGCTGCTCAGCTTGCTAATAATGAGCCTGTAAAACCAGAGCATATACTTGTTTCAATACTGTTGGAGGTTGATTCACTCGCTGTGAGTGCCTTAAAGGTTGCTCGACATAATCCGATTACCTTGATTGTAATGCTTGGCTTTGGTTCATATTTGTCAGGTTTTATAACTCCGAATAATCCTGTCGTTACTGAGAGTCTAAATATAAAGGATGTGTCTCAAGAAGAAATTAAGGATAAAAGTATCAATTTGGGAGAAAGTGTTGGTAATACTCAGATAAATGCAAAAGATGGTTTAGACCATTTGGCACAAATTTCTGACAAAGATGCTATCAATATAGGTGATGTTCAAAGTCGTGGTGATATCGGAAATACACAAAAAGGTGATCAGACTACGGATAATCTTAAAGCGATTTTAGGCAATGATATTAATGATGATCAGAATAATCCTTTTGATATGCAAAGATTTAAAGAGATTGTTGATGGGATCAATGCAATAGACAATTTGGGAGCAGATGATTTGAAATCGTTAAGTGAATTAGCTCAAGGTAGCGATAGTGCTAGTACAACACAATCAAGTGATCTTGATTTGCGCAATCACCGTCTTGATATCACGGATAATGGAGCGAATGATATTGATAATAACAATAAGGATATGGGTAGAGATAATCAAAGTATCTCCAATAAGGATTTTCAAGATATTCTAGATAGCCAACCTCCGGTTCCAAATTCTGATGTTAATCAAGTCGGTAATTTAGTAGGTGACATTGATTTTCTTGGTGATTTAGATAAATCGTTAATTGGCGATAGCTTAAATAATTTTGATCTTTCTGATGACAGAAATATCTCAAGCGATAATAATCAGGATAAAGATGCGGAAGGTATTGGAAGGGAAGGTAGGAGTGTAAATGCGGGTAGTGTTAACGGGATTATATCCGCTGACGAATCTCTTCTTTTTGATCTTGATAACAATCTTGATCTTGAAAAACTCAACTTGACCAATGAAAGTAAAATAATATTGAGTATCGCTTTCCAATTAGCGAGTAAACATGATTTAGTATATGTCGGTACAGAACACCTTATGCTTGCTGTCTTAACCCAAAAAGAATTACCAATCGTTAAAGAAATGGCAAAGCGTGGTCTTACACTTGAAACATATCTTAAAGCATTATCGAGTATTGCCAGCTATCCGATTGGATTACTTGCAAAACCTGAAGGAGCTAATCAAATAAACTCACAAACACCAATGCTGTCGCAGATAGGGGTTGATCTTGTAGAAATGGCCTATAAGGGAAAGCTTGATCCGCTTGTCGGTCGTCAAGAAGAGATAGATCAATTAATAAATATTTTAAGTAGGAGAAAAAAGAATAATCCTATCATAGTAGGTGAAGCTGGTGTCGGAAAAACAGTTCTTGTTGAGGGTTTAGCTCAAAGGATATCAGCCGGTCAAGTTCCAGGTTCACTTATCGGTATGCGTATTATTGCTTTAGATGTTACAAATATTATTGCTGGAAGTAAAATGCGTGGTGATGTCGAAGAAAAAGTAATGCAGATTGTCAATGAGGCTAAGAGGAATCGAGATATAATCTTATTTATCGATGAGATACATAATATTCTGAACACTTCTATGCCTGGTGGTGGTATGGATATTGCAACAATACTTAAACCGGCTTTGGTGAGCGGTATGATTAAATGTATTGGAGCAACAACAAGTGAAGATTTCACAAGATATTTTGAAGAGGATGAGGCATTATTAAGAAGATTTCATCCTGTTTATATCGAAGAGCCAAGTATTACTGATAGTATCGAGATTCTACAAAGAATAAAGCCAATATTGGAAGAACATCACATGGTAAAGATTTCCGATGATGCTGTAATAGCTTCTGTCAAATTATCGGATAGATATATCAGTGATAGGTATTTGCCAGATAAAGCAATCGATCTGCTGGATGAGGCTACGGCTTCAAGAAGGTTAGAATCCGAAGTGAAATATGAAGGATTGGTTGACATGGAGCTTAAACTAAATGAGACGATACATAATAAAGAGCAGGCTGTAAGAAAGGGAGACTTAGAAAAAGCAAAAATCATGCGAGATCTTGAGAATAAAATTGTTATTGAGATTGAGAACTTGAATAAACGAAGACTGAACGAGCAATATGGTACAAAATTTACTGTTGGGGTTGATACAGTAAGAAAAATAATAGCAAAGTGGACAGGTATACCAATAGAAACAATAGATCGTGACGAAACAAAGTCTTTACTTAATCTTGATAAGCTATTGAGTCAAAGTGTTATTGGGCAAGATGATGCAGTAAAATCTGTTGCAAATGCAATAAAGAGGGCTAGGGCCGGTATTTCTTCACCTGATAGACCTTGGGCGTCATTTATGTTTCTTGGTCCTACAGGAGTGGGTAAAACAGAATTGGCTAAGGTATTAACGAAAGTATTATTTGGTGATGAGGATAGATTGATACAAGTTGATATGAGTGAACTTATGGAAATGCATAGTGTGTCTAAACTTATCGGATCACCTCCAGGTTATGTCGGATATCGAGAAGGTGGTCAATTAACGGAAGCTGTAAAGAAAAATCCTCACAGTGTAATACTTTTCGACGAGATCGAAAAAGCTCATCCTGATGTATTAAACATACTTTTACAAGTTTTAGAGTATGGACACCTAAAAGATGGTAAAGGAAAGAGGATTAATTTCAAGAATACGGTTATAATTATGACTTCTAATATAGGAGCAGAAGAGATTCGAAGAAATAAGATTGCCGGCTTTACAGATAATAGAGAAAGTGAACAGAGGGGTGATAAAGACATCGAGAAATCGTACGATAGTATGAAAGAAGGCCTAATGAAGCAATTAAAAGAATCACTACGTCCAGAGTTACTTAATCGACTTGATGATATTGTGATATTTAGATCTTTAAATCGTAAAGACGCTAAAAAGATTGTAATACTATTGATAGATGATTTAAATAAACGGTTGATTGAGGAGAGGGTGAGTGTAGCACTTGATGAATCAGCTATTAAAAAGATAGTTAAAGAAGGTTTCAGTGAAGAATATGGAGCTCGTCCATTAAGGCGCTTAATCCAGGATCAGGTCGAGACTATAGTTGCAGAATATATCTTGAAAAGAGGCCATCGTGACACTAATGATAAGTTAGAAAAAATAACAGTTCATTACGTAAAGGATAACTATGTAATAAAAAAGGGTAGTCATAAATAATAATTGTATATAGATTTGGGGATTTCACATTCTTTTAAATGTACGAAAGTAAATAATTTGGTCCGATAATATGATGAAGTATATATGTGCTAATTGTAATGGAGAATTTCTTGGTTGGTCTGGAAAATGCCCCAATTGTGGTCAATGGGGTACTTTGGAAGAGTATGAGGATGAAAAGGAAATCGCAAAATCAGGTAGTTCAATATATGGGAGAATAGGTTCTCGAAAAAGCAAAAAAACTGGAGTCGATGAAAGCAAGGTTCAAAATTACTCGACATTGATAAATAAAATCCGAGAAAATGAAAGAAATAATCAGCTGTTAATGAAAGGTAAAAACGGCTCCAAATTCTCAAACAAGCAAAATTCAAAAAGTGGTGAATCGTTGTTTGGTTCAAGAATGAGCTCTGGGTATGAGGAATTCGATAGAGTTTTAGGCGGAGGATTTGTAGGTGGTGAAGTTTTGCTGTTAAGTGGTGAGCCTGGTGTAGGTAAATCGACTTTACTTCTGCAAGTTGCACTTAAGCAAGCAAACTGTGGGAAGGTACTTTATGTGTCTTGTGAGGAATCAGTCGTCCAGTTATCTCAACGTATAGAAAGGGTTGTTGTCGGCATAGAAAACGGCACTGTAAATTCCGAAGGTAAAGTTGAGGTAAAATCTGCTAATTTACCTTCCAAGATGAATATCTCAAAGTCGGAGAATAATGAATCATATGTTGAAGAAGATGAAGGTAATGTGGCGATTAAATCTGTAAGTAAGAGGTCATCAAAAGGTGCACTTTATAGAGATAATCTATATATCACTGAAGCATCAGATATCGACGAAATTGTGGATCTGATAGAAAGCCTAAGTCCAACACTTGTGATAGTTGACTCGATACAAGCTGTGACTTCGTCTCAATCGAGGGGTTTTCCGGGAAGTATGTCTCAGGTCAGGATCTGTGGTTCGGTGCTTACAAAAGTTGCTAAGGCAAATGATATTCCTGTGGTCATGGTTGGTCAGATAAATAAGGAGGGTTTTATTGCAGGACCAAAAATACTTGAACATATGGTTGACTGTGTGATCTATATTGAAGGTGAGGAATTTAATATCTTCCGTATTGTAAGGGGTATCAAGAATCGCTTTGGTGCGACAAATGAGATCGGTGTATTTGAGATGAGTAATTTAGGTATGAAAGAAGTATCCAATCCTTCTCAAGTATTTCTTGAGGGCGGAGATCATGTCCCTGGTTGTGCTATCGGAGCAGTAATAAAAGGTAGTAGGGTAGTATTTGTTGAGGTTCAAGCGCTTACGGTAGATAGGGATATGTCGGGAGGTCCATTGCGTCGAGTAG
>Ga0116174_10002154_pt1 | contig 17292 bp, 12 predicted proteins | sample AD_UKC087_MetaG_FD_89801 | JGI IMG/M metagenome (GOLD analysis project Ga0116174, IMG submission 89801) | Active sludge microbial communities of municipal wastewater-treating anaerobic digesters from USA - AD_UKC087_MetaG | ecosystem: Engineered > Bioreactor > Anaerobic > Digestate | place: USA...
ACAACGGGATCCTGCCGGATGCGGTCCAGCACAAATTCGCGCAGCCCCTGATCGCGCCACCCCAGAGGAAGCGCCTTCGAGCCGAGCCCTGCCTGAACGATGCCGTCCGAAACCAGAACCACACGATCTTCCGGCATGGTTTCCATGTCACTGAAGCGCAGCACACGATCCTGCCACTTCGGCGAAACCATTTCCCTCCGTTCCAGCGGCAGTGCCTTGCCGTCGCGGATGAAAAGGAGCGGCGGATTATCCATTTCAATAAAACGGGCACGCCCGCCTGCCGAACAGTCGATAATCGTAAAGGTTGAGTAGCTGATGCGTCGGATCTGGCATACCGGCAGGGCGTCCATGATCACTTCTGCAGAATGCACAAAGTCCATGCTGCTTGCCGCAAACTTCAGTGCCATGGAAGCGGTCATGGTTGCCAGAATATTGGCTTTTACACCGCTGCCCAGCCCGTCCGACAGCACGGCGAGAATCCGGTCGCTGCCGTCCACTCGCTGCGATTGAAAGGCATCGCCGCAGATGTGTTCCGTGTGTTTGCGCCGCTGTGCAAAATCAACTTCCAGAAAAAGAGTATCCTGATTCATCGCTCTTTCTCCTTCGGTTTGCCCGCGAGACGGCCGGAATCACAGGCATAGCCTTCTGCAATGCTGCGCAGCAGAATTTCTGTATCCGCCATGTGTTCACCCAGGCGACATGCAATCTCCTGTACTGTTGAAATATTGCGGCGGATCACTTCCTGCGCCTGCTGGGCAATCTGATCGCGGAGTCCTTCCTGCCGGGTTACGTCGAGAATTACGGCACCGACTACCTGATGGGGATCCAGCGAAAAGACGGTGATGTTAAGCAGCCGGTTTTTATAGCGGAAATGATCGTAATGAATTTCCTGATCAAATTTGAGTGCTGTCCGGAACATATCTGTGAAGTCGATGATTTTTGCAAGTGAGCAGCCTTTCAGCCCGGGGCAGGTCTCATAGATTTCTGTCGTTTCCGGACCGAACATGCGGGCAAAGCGCTCGTTACATTCCACAATATGCATGGCGGCATCAACAATGACGACACCCGAGGGCATGCTGCGAAGCAGGGCGTTGGCTTTTTTCTGTGCAAGTGCACGCATATGGGAGACGCACATGGTCTCTTCGGCTGTGCCGCGTACGAGTGCCGCAGCGAATTCCCGGCAGGTGTTGTAGCCGCAGCCCGAGCAGTTCAATTCGTCTTCGGGCAGTCGTTTCCCTATGCGCCGTAAAGCATCGCGGACAAGTGCCGGATCCGGAGCGGGCGGTGCAGCAGGGGCTGGCGTGAAGGTTTCGGTGATGTCCAGTGTATGCTCGCGCACTACAGGCAGAGGCGGTATTATGGCGTGATCCTCGACGAGAATTCTTTTGCCGAGGAGTGCGCCTGATGCCTTGGCGCAGGGGCCGCCGATGCATCCGCCTTCGCATCCAAGCGCTTCCACAAAGACAGGATGCTGCAGGCTGGTCTCTTCCAGGCCCTTCAGCGTTTTGCAGATATTGTCGATTCCGCTGACCGCTACATAACGTACAGTGTCTTTGGCGCCCAGCGCCTGAATGGTAGTGATCATACCTCCTTCCACCGGATAGAGTGCCCCTTCGTCGGCGCTGAAAGGAACAAAACGGTCGTTTTTATCCGGGGTCATGGTATACGGATCCAGCTTCATCTGCCTGAACCAGTCGTTCAGTTCTTCAAAAGTCAGCGCAATATCAAGCAGGTCCCGGTGCTCGTCCGCTTCCGTTTTTTTAGCGATACAGGGTCCGATAAAGACGATGCGGATGGCATCACCGAAATGCTGCCGGAGCAGTTTGCTGTGTGCCATGACAGGTGAGTGGACCGCGGTGATATTGGCGGCGTAATCGTGGAGGTATTTGCGCACGAGGCGGACTGTGGACGGACACGCCGACGAAATATACAGGCCGTTCCTGTTCAGCATCTTTGCTACAGCAGCCGATACTTCCTGCGCTCCGAGCGCTGTTTCGCTCACGCCCGCAAAGCCGAGCCGTTTCAGGGCGCAGATCATCTGTTCCGCCTTCAATCCCGGGTATTCACCTGCCCAGGAAGGTGCCAGCGACACATAAACCCCGGCTTCCTGATCAAGAAGATGCCGTGCCCGCCCCAGATCAAGGCGGATTTTCTTTGCCTGTACCGGGCAGACCTGCACGCAGATCCCGCAGGCAACGCACAGATCCGGCGTGATTTTGGCGTGTCCGTCCTCAATGCGGATTGCTTTCAACGGGCACTGGCGCAGGCACTTGTAGCAGTCCTGACAGGTGGTTTCCATGGTGTCGATGGGGAAGAGGCGGTCCATGGCTTATTCCTTTGCATTTACCGCAAAATGGGTTTCAAGAATGTCCAGAAGCATACCCGGGTCCACATGCTGATAAAGGGTGTCGCCGATACGGATGTTCGGACCCTTCTGGCATTCCGCATCACAATGGCTTCCTTCCAGACGTACCGCAGCCGTCAGGTTGTGCTTTTCCAGAAAGTTTTCTATGAGCGTAAGATTGTTCCGGTTGCCCCGGGCAAAGCAGGAACTGCCCATGCAGATGACTATAGTGACAGGATCGTTCATCGTTCACCTTCCTTGAAATGGTCGTCTTCATTCTTCAGTACGGCAGCCAGCTTGCTGGAGAGAATGCCGAGGGAAGAAAAAAGATCTTCGTTCTGTACAATGATGCCTTCAGGCACTTTCAGTGCCAGGGGTGCAAAGTTCCAGATTGCCAGAATGCCGTTCATCACCATCAGCTCGCCGACGGTCTGGGCATATTCGGCGGGCACTGTCAGAATGCCCAGATGCACCTTCATCCGTTCCAGCAGATTGGGCATCCGTGTGAGCGGAAGAACGGGGACATCATGGATCTTCCTGCCGACTTTTTCAGGGTCTGTATCGAAGGCCATCACAATATTGACTCCGTACTGATCAAAGGCTTTGTAGCCCATCAGCGCCGAGCCCAGACTGCCTGCACCGACCAGGATGGCGTCCCGGGCATTGTTCCATCCCAGAAAGTTCTCCAGCTGCCGATGCAGATCCCGGGTGAGATAGCCGACTTTCGGGCGGCCTGTCGCACCGGCAAGAGCGATGTCCTTGCGGATCAGCGTAGGATCAATATGGAGTGCTTCGCTCAACTGGGTGCACGATACATATTCCTGCCCCTGCTCGGCGAGTCCCAGCAAAACCTGACAATAGGAAGGCACCCTTCTGAGCGTTGGTTCGGGGATGCTCCTGATGGTTTCTTCTTTGATCATGTGTTTTCTCCTTTCGGGTGCCTAATAGAGAAATAGATATCGAGAAATATATATCGAGAAGATTATCTCTAATTATACACCGAGAAAAAACAAATGTCAAATTCAGATACCCGCAAAAAGAAGAGACCGGAAAAAAAGGCGCAAAAGATAAGCGCGGGAAGGGAAAATACCCGGAGCAGAGGGAAACGCTAGAACAGACTACGCAATAAATCTTTTTGTTTTTCGTAGTCTTTCCCTGCAATTTCACAAATAGGAATTTGGGAGCCAGGCTAAAGTGGCCTTGAATCAGGCGATTACCGTCTGGAAATACGGCCTCAATTCATTGGCATTAGGCGTGCTTGCAAAATCGAACAAGGAGAAATGCGACTAGAAAGCAATATGACCAACTTGTAGATTGCCGATATTTTCTAAATCAATCATATATTTTTCTGGCCGTGGTTTTCCGTTGCTATTGCGCCCTTGTTTCATAGTGCTGAGTAGTTCTAAATCCGCACAGGTAAATCGTAGAAACAGAATTTCAGTCAAGACGGCTTTCGTTTTACGATAGCGTGAAATGCTTGTTCTTGCTTTACGCTCAATTTCATATGTTGACAGATCACCCTTAAGTTCCGTGTGCCACTTTTGAAACGAACGGTCAATATCATTATATTCAACATCGCACAAGGCTATGATCACTCCGTGCTCCCCACCATTTTGAGCGATAGACTGTTTCATTGCCCTTACATCATTTAGAATCGCCCTGTGGTCATCTGATTTTATGGCTTTAGCTTTCAAATCCCAGTTTACATTGCGCCTGAGGTCAAACGTAACGCTGTCGAAGTGACCGCCTGGATGCTGAAAGTCACTAAGTAATACTTTGTAACACAAATACTCAAAGTAAAAAGCCCACCATTCCATCTGTTTCCAGTTGTAGTTTGCTTGCTTGAGTTCGAGAACGCTAGGCTTCCCCTCCCAGACTGTTTTTAGTGAGGCTAATTTTGCCTTTAGAATATTCAGATCTTCATTAAATTGTGTCGTCATTGAAAGTGCCATCCTCCGTGTTTGCCACGCCCATGTTTTTACTTTTTTGAAGGTCAAATAGTGAGAGTTGCACATTTTTTTCGATGTTAAGTCGTGTAAGGGCAATATCACAATACTCTTCACTAATATCAATCCCAAGATATCGGCGTTGGTTTTTGGCTGCGATAACACAAGTGGTACCGCTACCAGCCATTGGATCCAAAACAAAATCGTTTGGCATAGAAAAACATTGAATAATATCTTGGGCCAACTTATCTGGATAGGTTGCCGGGTGTTTTAACTTAAGTCTGTTCCCTTCAGTGTTACTTGTAGAATAGCGCCAAACAGTACCTCTACACTTCATTGAATTTACTTCTTTCGGTACTATTTCCTTGAAGCCCCCATTCGTCAATCTATCCGTGCCAGAATACACTTTTCCTGCATGTTTACTTGGTATCATAAGTGATCTTTTTTCAAAGGTCTTAGGGCGCTTTCCCTTAAAAAAGAGAAGGATATATTCGTGATCAACACGAAATCTTTGTGTCCACCATGCGCCTGGATTCCCATCACGATAGTAAATGCATTGTTCGAATAAGCGCCACCCTGCATTGTCACACCAGTCAACCGTCAAGCGGGCTGTTGTTAGAGATTTAGCGAAGTCTTTTGTTCCATCGCCAATAACTACTGCACAGACACCACCTTCTTTTGAAACTCTATACAAGGATTTTCCTAAAGCGGAGTAATCAAAATTCCAACCTTTGTGATAAGTGCGAATGCCATCGTAAGGGGGGCTAAAAAGAATGAGATCCACTTCGGCGTCTTTAATATAGGGAAGTACTTCTAAGCAATCTCCTGTGATGATGCAATTAGTGAGGTGATTATTAACAGCGTCATTAATTGATAAATCGGCCATAGTTAGTTTATTTGGGCTTGACATGATTTAAAAGTATTCCTTTAAGTCAGATTGTTGACCAAAATATCGACTTGCTTTAGCAATTCAATGCATTCATCGCTTAGGAAGCCGCGGTCCCTTTTCGGGGCTTGATGCTCATTTTCTCAGGGGCGCACACATTATTTTTTTTCGTTTTCTCTCTGTATTTCAGATATGTAACCTGTTCGAAATCGTTGCGGCTGAACAAATCCATGTCCTGATTCTTGTGGCAAAAGAGAGCGTATATCTTTTCACAAAACCACCGCCGCCACATTACTTGACCAGCTGACGCCACTGGCGTTGACGGCTATTATACGGTATTCGAGTTGCATAAAACGAAGTTGGTTAGTCAGGGCGATTTCGGTTTCCAAGGCGAGTCCCGCTTGCGACCAGTCGGGAAATTCCGGGACAGACTACGCAATAAGTTATTTTTGTTTTGCGTAGTCTGTCCCCGCATTTAGAGGACATTGCGTTTCGATATTGAACTTGCGATTACCGGCAAAAAAAGGTGCAAAAGGAAAGCGGGGGAAGGGAAACTATCCGGAGCAGAGGGAAGAGATAAAAAAAGGGCGGGACCGCGGCAGGGGAAGGGGAGGGGAGGAAGTGGGGGGAAACCTGCCACGATCCCGCGTTTTTCCGAACAAGTAGTACAACCTTGTCCAGCTTGCTACACCTGTATAGAATACAGGGCGAGTCAAAAAAACTTAGGAGTCGTCTTTACGATTTAACTCTCTGTTTAGTGAAACACAGTTGTGTGCATTTACATTCCCGGCTTCAACTCTTTTTTTCATCTCTATTCTACTAACGAATTTTTGATAAGAAAAAGTTAACAGACTCTTTCTGATATAAGGAAGAAAGAGGGTGTTAAGGGTCTTCTTTTTTAAAATGGCAATGACATTTCATAATTTGATATGCTAACTGACAGCCGTTCACTGTGACCGGCAAGTAATTACAAGCGACCGGCGCGAGAGCTATTTTGATCTCGGCAGCCATTTCAGCAAAGAGAGGATTACACGTATGGAAAAGAAACCCAGCAATCTTTCCCGCCGGGATTTTGCCAAGGCATCCGCTGCAGCGGGTTTTGCCATCCTGGCAAGCCGTTCCGGTCAGGCGCAGGACAGCGCCGAAACCCTGAAAATCGGGCTTATCGGCTGCGGTGGTCGCGGCTGTGGTGCGGCAGTGAACTGTCTGACAGGCAACGACAATGTGAAGCTTGTGGCGCTCGCCGATGTTTTTGAGGATTCAGTGATTAAGGCAAAAGCCAATCTTGAGCGGAACAATGACCCCCGAGTGAAAAACAAACTTGCCATTGAAGAAGAACTTTGTTTCCACGGACTTGATGCTTACCAGAAACTGCTGGAGACGGATGTGGACATTGTGATCCATGCGACACCGCCCTATTGCCGGCCCATGCATCTGGAAGCCATTGTCGCGGCAGGCAAGCATCTTTTCAGTGAAAAGCCTTTTGCTGTTGACAGCCCCGGTATCCGCCGCTGCCTGGCAGCCGCCAAAGTGGCTGATGAAAAAGGACTTACCTTTGTGACCGGTCTTCAGCGCCGTTATCAGGACAAGTACCTCCAGACGATCGAGAAACTGCAAGGCGGAGAAATTGGCGAGATTCTTTATGCCCGCGTCTACTGGAATGGAAATCTTCCTTTCTGTCACGACCGCCTGCCTGATGAAAGTGATCTGGCCTACCGTCTGCGCAACTGGTACAACTACATATGGACATGCGGTGACAATATCGTTGAGCAGCATGTGCACAATATCGACGTGATTAACTGGCTGCTTGGTGCGTATCCGGTGAAAGTGGTTTCCAATGGCGGCCGTGCCTGGAAGCCGGCGGAAGAAAAATACGGAGATATCTGGGACAACTTCGCCTGCGATTTCGAGTATGCCAACGGTGTCCACATGCTCAGCATGTCCCGCCACTGGAATAACAGCAAGAGCGATGTGTGGGAACGGGTAGTTGGCACCAAAGGCAAAGCCGCTTGCGGTGATCTGGGCCGTGACCGGAGCGACCCCTATGTGAACGAACATATTGCCATGCTTCAGAGTATCCGTGGCGAAATTGACCGCATTAACGATGGTGAGCGTACCGCTTATTCCACCCTTACCGCGATCATGGGTCGTGAAGCCGCTTATACGGGGCAGGAAGTCACCTGGGAACAGGCGCTCAACTGCGAAAAGAGCCGTGTTCCTGCCGATCTGGATTTCGCAAAATCCTACCCGGTCGGGCCCATTCCCGTCCCCGGCGCCTGATCCTTTTAAACTGAGTCCGATTGTGCCTCTCCTGTCCTTTCCGGATGGGAGAGGTTTTTTGTTGACAGAAAGTCAGCTAAAAAGATGGATCAATGTCACGGCTTCATATAAGGCGGCGGCCGCAAGAATCACAGCAGTAAGCAGCGCCGCATTAAAAAGCAGCCAGCTGCCCTTCCGGATAGCGGCCGATACCTGTCTTTTACGGATGCCCCGGAGGAGCAGAGCGGACCAGAGCAGCACAAAGAAGCAGGCAATGATATAGGCTTCCAGTTCCACGACCATGGTGAGGCAGTGCAGTATAAGCACCGCTGCTGTGCCGACCCAGAGGGGGGACATGGCACCGCCGACAATGAAAAAGCTGGCAATATTTTTCAGAACACCCAGGGGCAGAATCAGAGAAAGAGCGAAAGTCATGACCAGGGTCTGTTCGATGTAGTTGTTGTAAAAAGTTGCCCAGGTCGCCTGCAGGATATTGCCTTTATCGTAGGCGCTCCCAATATATTCCAGACTGCCGTCGCTGAAAATGTCCATAGTATAACGTTTGAGTTCATAGCCCATGAGAGGGTTGCTGATGGCTGAATACATGGACAGAAAAAAAGCACCGTAAAGCAGCAGATGCATCAGCATAAAGAAACGACGGTGCTGCTCCATTGCTCCGAATACAGGTGCAAAAAGGCGGCGCTCCTGCAGATGGAAGCGTCTGAACAGTTTGATGAAGAAAAGGCTGCCGCCCAGAGCACACAGGAGCATGCTCAGAAAACTGCAGCGCGCCGCATAATCATGCGTGCGGAGTACCCCGCCGATAACGGCAGGCACGGCAATAACTGCGTCCGTCTCTTTGCCGGGAAGTTCATCCGCATCTGTTTCAGAAGCAACCGGGTGCCGGACTTTTCCCGAAGGCGGTTCAGGGATCATAAGCCCGTTTTCAGGTATGAATACCCCCTGAAATACTTCCGGATCAGCATTGTCAAAAAGTTCCGCAAAAGCGCTCCGGTCCGGAAGCAGATAACTGCAGATGAACCCGGAGGCGGCAGGATGCAGCCTCCCTGTAACGGTGAAGGTTATGCCGTTAATAGTAAAAGGCTCCGGTGAAGCGAGGTCTCCCGCCAGTACTTCCGCCTGCCCCGGTTCAGGAAGGCGACCTGAAAGAAGAGGGATCTGAAGTGTTTCAGAAGCAAGATCCAGAGCGAAGAGCATTTCCCGGCGCGGTGCGGTTTCGCTCCCTGGTACAGTGGCGATACCTGCCAGCATATCAAGCCCCCTGTCGTCGGTCCAGAGCCGTGCGTCAAGAGGGCGGGCGGACAGCGGGTAAGCGATCTGTTCCCGCGGTACATATACCGGTGCCAGATAGATGGCCGCCGTACGCCAGGGTACTTCATGGCTGTATGCCAAATCGATAAGCGTGCTGAAGAAGAGCCCTGCAATCCCGACGAGAAAAAGGAGAATGGCAAAGAAGATGCCTTTGCGGGAAGGCGCTGTTTTTCCCAAATACCACCGTATTTCCGCCGGAGGATAGCCAGGTGCGATTTCAATGATTTCGTGGGGCTTCATGGAGCTGCCGCCAGCGTGGGTGCAGATTTGCCGAGCTGCATGACCACCCTGTCCAGAATCTCTTTAAAATAGGTGGTGCTGTTGGGGCCCAGCCAGTTCATGAACCCGATTTCATAGTCCAACTGACCCCGTTTGTTTGTCTCGAAATAATATTTTTCCGGTGACAGATAACCTAAATAGGCACGGGAGAAACTGGTAACCCAGAGATCCCAGCCTGCTGCAGCTTTTTCTTCACGCCACTGGCGGGTAAGTTCGCCGCTTGTATCAAAGGGCAGCCCCACAAAAAGCAGGTCACCGATGCGGGCGCCCTGTACGAAGCCTTCGTTGGGAAGGCCGATAAGTTTTGCCGCCAGAGGTGAGAGCCGCCATTTCGGGGATAAGGGCCGTGCCTGAAAAGGGGGCACGCCTACAGGTACGGCAAGCGATGCAATGTCGACACGATCTGTGAACTTAGGCGACGCACTTGCCGCCACGATCAGATCGGCTAGTGTTTTGCCCATCAATTCCACTCTTGCATCCGGCCCGTCCGCCTCGATGCCTTTTCCGGACATGGAGCCAAGCCCGCCGCCCAGGTATACGGCAGTCGCATTGGTCTGCTGTTCCAGAGAGCGCATCAGCGCACCCGGATATTCGGCGGAAAACTGCATCATGGAGGAACCGAAATTCGTGGGATGAGCCGAAAAACGGGTAATATAACATTTACGTCCGCTTTCCTGCTCCACCAGAATATAGTTTAGATTGGGATCTACATCGCCGTGTTCCCGGGCACGGTTACGGATATATGCCCGGGCGTCCACAGTGCCGTGGGCGAGTTTTGCGGGCTTCATATTCTGCCAGGCTTCCACAATGGCATCGGCGAAACTGCTCGAAAGAAACTCGGGCACAGAGGGGTTATAAGTGCCGCCCGTGAATTTGGCGGCAAGCCCGGGGCCGAATCCGCCGGGTCCGCAGTGAGTATGGCTGGCGGTGAAGTACAAATTCCGGGAAGCGAGCGGTATGCGCGATGCCACTTTATCCACCGTCATTTCTGCAATATTCGGGGGAATGATCAGCATGTCAACGCCCACCAGAACCACGGTGTCCTTGCCGTCCGTGAAAGAAACAGCTTTCACCTTCAGATCATCACGGACACCCTGAGAGCGCATTCCGTCTTTCCGTGCGCCGTAGCCTGCAATAGGGAGCCCGATAGAAGGCGTAATGATGCGTACTCCCCAGCCGGCACGGAGGGCTTCGGGGGTGTCTGTGAAATTCGATAGTGCCGCATCGGCATCAACGGCAGCGAGGGCGTCTTTGTAATACGCCGACTCCCGATAGCGTGAGTCTTTATAAACCGGCCAGGGACCGACGAAGACAAGAAAAAGAGTGGTGAAAAGAAGGAGGACAACGACAACACCGAGCAGGATACGCTTCACTATATGCATAACGGAAACTCCCGGATCCGGCAAAGAAACAGTATTCCGGATCTCTGTTTTGCTGCCTGGCATCCGCCTCAAGCCACAGCATCAATGTGCGACATTTGAATGCAGAAGCAGGCAGGGAAAAGATTTACAACAGGCTCTGTTCAGAACGGCCTGCTGCTGTCAGAATTTTTGTGTTGTACTTTCAAAAAAGGCTTTTTGAGAGCCTTTTACCATTCGATAGATGCCTTGAGCACGCCGTCACCGTATGCCGAAGTCAGCGCAAAGGCATCCGGCGCCTCATCAAAAGAGAACACATGGGTGATCAGGCTGTCAACGTCCAGTTTCCCGCTCTGGATATAATCCAGCGTGGCGGGGTAATTGTGCACAAAGCGGCGGCACCACTGCAAGCACAGTTCCCTGCGCCGGGCAATACTGACCGGGAGCGGGTCCATCTCATTGCCCGAGATTCCCGTAAGAACAACCCGCCCGCCCCGACGTGCCGCCGCACAGGCAAGGGCAAGCCCGTCCGCGCTGTTGGTACAGTCAAAAGCAACATCCACGCCCCGGCGTTCTGTCATTTCCTGAATCCAGCCAACGGCGGAGGCGCCGCCTTCTTTAATAGAACCTTTTCTGTTGCAGAAGACTTCCTGGATGCCGTAGAGACGGGCCGCTTCCACGCGATAAGGAAGTATGTCCGCAGCCAGCACCCGGGCAGCGCCACAGCACTGGAGCATGCGGGCTGTAAGCAGCCCGATAACGCCCAGGCCGAAAATAGCCGCCGTATCACCGGGGCGAAGCTGTGCCAGCTCAGCCGTGTGGACGGCAACGGCAGCGGGTTCCACCATGGCGGCTGTACCTGCAGACATGGTGCCGGGTACGGGAAAGCAGAACTCGTGATCCACGGCGATATATTCGCATACGGCACCGTCTGAGCCCGGTCCTCCCGGAAAAAAGAGGGAAGTGCAGAGATTGTATCGGCCTTTCCGGCACCACTCGCAGCGGCGGCAGGGAATGCCAGGCTCCACAGCCACCCGTTTTCCCAGCAGCGCCGGATCGGCATCGGCACCGAGTTCTTCCACAATGCCTGCATATTCATGACCGAGCACGGTGGGTGCGGTAAGGCGGTTTTCACCTATCGCCCCCTCCAGAAAATAGTGGATATCCGAGCCGCACACGCCGACGGCTTCCACGCGTATCAGGGCTTCATTTCTTTTCGGTACAGGACGGGGAAGCTCAACAAGCCTCAGCTTCTCCGGTGCCTGCCATTGCCAGGCTTTCATAGGCGAATTCCTTGTTATTGATATTGCTTTGTGCAAAAGGACAAAAGTGCACAGGGCACAGAGCTACGGTTTTCTTTTTTTACGGCCATTCTTTTCTGTTTCGTCGCTGTCCAGCATGAAATAAATATCGGAAACCAGCTCTTTTTTTGCCATTCTGTTGATCCGCCGGAGCAGATCCCACTTGACATAGCTGATTTTATGCATCCATACGGTGCTGTCGGTCATAATGCGCAGCTCGCCGTCCCGGATGTCGTAGGGGCGGCAGTGTGGCGCCAGATGCTCGCCAACAAGCTCTGTCCAGTGCTCCCAGATTTGCGCCTGTTCCAGCGTCAGCCCGAGAGGGGTCGTTTTTTTCATCCGGTTCAGGATGTCGCCTATATGTTCAAGTTCCGACTTTTTCAAGTGTTCCTTTCTCAAGCCTGAAAATCCGGCTGTCCGACCGGATTGTTTCCGGAAGCTGGGCGGGCTGCGCCGTAGTAATCAGTGTCTGTGCCCCTTCAGGAAGGGCATGAAAAAGGCGGTGCGTTCTGTTTTCATCCAGCTCTGCCACCGCCTCATCCAGGAGGATCAGCGGGTAGTCGCCGAGCCGTCCGTGAACCAGTGCCACTTCCGCCAGTTTTACAATCAGGGCGGCGCTCTTCTGCTGACCCTGCGAGGCGAAGACCCGGGCGGAGCGCCCGGAAATCAGAATATCCAGATCGTCCCGATGGGGCCCGCGTCCTGTACTGCGGCGTTGCTGATCTGTTTTTCGGGAACGTTCCAGCAGGGAGGCGAATTCCTCTTTGTCCGGAATATCCGGTGCATAGATGATTTCCAGAGGTTCCTTTTCCACAATTTGACTGTAAAGGGGCGAAGCGATGGCGGAAAGCTGCGCAATATAGGTGGTGCGTTCATCCATGAGCCGGGAGCCCTGAGCCGCCAGCTGCGCTTCCCAGAGACCCATCAGCTCGGCATCGAACTGAAGATGTTTCAGCATTTCATTGCGCTGGCGAAGTGCCTGGCGATACTGCTGCAAAGCGCGGAGATAGGGTGTGCTGAGCTGAGAAAGCTCCATGTCGAGAAAAAGGCGGCGCACAGCAGCGCCTCCCTTGATAAGGGCAATGTCATCGGGAGAGAAAAAGACGACGCAAAGCTGCCCCAGCAGATCGCTGAGCCGATTCTGGGCGACGCCGTTCACTTTGAAGCGTTTGGCACCTTTCCACCAGTGCGCTTCGATAGACAAAGACCGTTTCGCTGTTTCCCCTTCAAGATAAATGTGAAAGTCCTCTTTTTCGTGGCAGACAAGATCAGCGTCATTGGTGGTGCGGTGGCTGCGGGCTGTGGCGGCATACAGAATTGCTTCGAGCACCGAAGTTTTGCCCTGTGCATTGCCTCCGTAGAGCAGATTAATGCCCGCTCCGGGGATCAATTCCATATCGGAAAGCCCCCGAAAATGCCGGCATGTCATTTTGGTTAATTTCATTTAATCTGCTCCGGAAGAATACAGCCCCTTGACAGCCTCAGTATTATACACGGAAATAAAAAAAGAGGAGAAGGATCCATATATACCTTAGCAAAGGGCGCCTGTTGCCGGAGTAAAAGTCGGACGGCGCCAGCACAGTAGTGCTGACGCCGTCGTCAGGTTATATCAGGTAGAGGCCTAAAAATCAGTCACGTTTTTTTCGAAGTGCGGCTGCTCCTGCTGCCAGAGCCGCAGCGGAAGCCAGGAGTACGCCCAGCCTGCTGAGGGCGGGAACGCCTGTGCCCACGCTCAACGTTACCGCAGCGGAATTTACTGTAATCATATCGTCGGAGATAGTGCAGCGGTAGTCTCCCGCATCGTCAAAGTCGACAGAGCTGATGACAAAGGTGGAGGCATCGTCTGCGCCGGGAATGGGCTGGAAATCGCCCGCTTTGCCATTGTCCCGTTTTTCCCACTGGTAATGAAGAGCACCGACATGGCATGAACTGCTCTGCTCCAGCGCAGTCATGGTTACTTTTTCTCCGGGCACTGCCGGGTTGGGTGTAATATCCAGTGTGACGCGGATTTTGCAGCTGTCCCGCTTCACTTCTACCGTCCGTACGGCTACTGTTTCATTGCCGTCCGCATCGGCTACTGTGTAGGTTACGGCATAACTGCCGATTACAAGAGGATTCACATCGTCCCCGCCTTCGATGACGATGTCATCGGTGTACACGGCATCACCGCAGAAATCAATGGCAACGGCGCCATATTCAACATACGCTGTTCCGCCATCGAGGACGAGGGGATTATCACCGGTGAGGATGATCTCGGGTCCTTCGTTATCGGCAATTCGCACAGTCCGGCTCACGGAGGCAGCCGGGTTCCCGGCATCGTCTGTCACGTCGTAGGTAATCGTAAAGACAGCACCGGAGACGGACGTATCAACTGTATCACCTGCTACAACCACCTTTGCGGTCAGGTCGCCGTCACATGCGTCCGCAGCGGTCACTAATGGATCCACAAAGTCGTAGCCGCAGGGCGCTTCCATATCCGCATCGCCAAGAAGCGTAAGGATCGGTGCCGTGCTGTCCTCGACTGTGATGTCGCGTGTTACCGTGGATATATTGCCCACAGCATCCTCAGCGGTGTAGGTGACGGTATAGATTCCGGTGGCTCCCGTGTTGATAACACCGGTAATGACAACAGCGACATTGCCGTCGACGTTGTCGTTGGCCGTTGCGCCGGGCTCAGCGTATTCGTCTACGCCGCATTCCAGTGTAATGTCTCCGCCATTCAGTGCAATCACCGGCGCAATCCCGATAGCGCCACCAGCATCTGTACTCTGATTTCCGTCTATAGGATTGCCGAAATTCCCGGTAAAGGCGGGATCAACGGTGATGACAATGTCTTTGCCGTTCAGCATTTCGCCTGCATTATCCCACCAGAGGCGTACCGCTTTGGCGCCTGCAATTTCCACGCGGGTGGGGTTGGTGCTGAGAGATCCCGCACCGTTCCCCGAGACCGTGTAATTGGCAGCCACAAGTGCAGCATTCAGATAGGCAATGTCCTGATTCCAGGTGACCACGACGGAGAATTCGGAATCCACTTCCACCGATACCAGAGACGGATCAATCAGACTGACCACCTGAACATTGCGGACTACTTCTACTGCGTGGTTGCCGTTTGCATCCGTGGCGTTGTACCGGATTGTATAACTTCCGGCGACATTGGGATTTACTGAACCTGTGGCGACTACGCTCACCGTGGTGTCGCAGCTGTCCGCAACTGTTGCACCTTCATCGGTGTAGGGGTCACCTGTGAAGATCTGGATGTTCTCGTTTCCGATGCGTGTAATCACCGGGGGGGTCGTGTCTTCCACCGTAACGGTACGGGTTGCCGTTCCTATATTGCCTTCACTGTCTTCGGCTGTATAGGTAACTGTATATACGCCCGGAGCGTCCGTGTTTACAGAACCGCTGGGTGTGACAGAGAGCGCTCCTTCGCAGCTGTCTGTTGCTGAGGCACCGGGTTCCGCATAGCTGTCCACACCGCATTCCAGTGTCATCGCTGCGGCACCGTTAAGCGTAATCGCCGGAGGGGTTGTGTCTTTAATGGTGACTGTCCGGGTCTGCTGCAGTGCAGCCAGCCCCGCTTTATCACTAACGTTATAGGTGATGGTATGCACGCCAACAGCGGTGAGCGGGAAGGTGACTCCGCCTACAGCGATCAGCGTGGAATTAATGGGACCGTCTTCCGCATCGTTTGCAGTCACGCCGACGCGGGCATTGGCTGCTGTATAAGAAGCACCGCATTCCAGAGTGAGCGCCCCCGGGATGGCGCTAATGGTTGGCCGGGTGTTTGTGAAGGCTACCGTGACGGTTGTATCGGCAGTCACATTTTCAAGCGTGAAATTGGGTGCTGTACCGGAAATAGTGCCATTGCTTACTGTCGGTCCTGCCAGCACGTAGCCTGGATTCACATCTACCGTGAAGTTGACAGTGCCGATGGTATCCTGAATAGTTCCGGACAGACCGGTCACCGTGCCGCCTATCGCAGCGCCGTCGGGGCTGTTGGTGGAGACAGCGGGAGTGATGTTGTGATACACCGCCGTAAAGTTTGCCGTCACGGTCGTATCAGCGGTCACATTAGAGAGTGTGAAATTCGGGTAAGATCCGTTCACAGTGCCGGAGGAAGCCGAAATGCCCGTGAAAGTATAGCCGGGATCGGTGGAGACGGTAACCGGAATGGATCCGACCGTATTCTGAATTGTATCGGCACCGGCGACAGAGCCTCCCGTATCGGCCGAGTAGCCGACGGTGTGTATGATCGGCTGTACATTGGCATTCACCGTTGCATTGGTTTTAACATTCGTAAGTTTCCAGTTGGCACCGTCAGCAGCAACGGTTCCACTCGTCGATGTCGGGGCGCCTACAAGCTGGTAGCCGGGCTGAACAGTAACACTGAAGATGGCCGTTCCAATGGTGTCCTGGACTGTAGCAGGCCCGCTGATCGTCGCGCCAGTGGGGGTGCCATAAGTCAAGTTTCTCATGACAGCGTTAAAAGACGCTGTCACGGTTGTGTTGACAGTCACATTGCTCAGCGTATAATTCGGAAAGGTTCCGGTCAGAGTGCCCCGGGTCGTGGTGATATTGGCAAAGCTGTAGCCCGGATTGGCGGCCACTGTAAAAGAGGTGGATCCCGTACGGGGGAATATGGCTGCAGCACCACCCGTGATGGTGCCCGTATTAGCGGGGGTTACAGCATATGTAATTGTGCTCTTGACAGGGTTAATTACAGCAACTGCCCCAACGCCATTCCCGCTGTAACTGTTCCAGTTGGGCTTCACAGGACCCACAATATTTCCGGTAATAACCTCTCCGAGTCCGGGCCGGTAGTCATAACGAACTGCGCCGGCGTTATACCAGTTCGGCCATTTTGCGTATTGCTGGTTCACAGTTCCGCCGCCTGAAACATAGTCGTTTCTGTTAATGGCATCGAACTTGGTGTTGTAACCGCTTAGCCCGACAACAATGTTACAACCCAGAGGAAGATCTGATGGAGCCAGAGGAACTGCTTGAAAAGGGTCACCTGACCATTCACACGTATTCTTGCCTATAGGTTCAGAGGGATCATTGCCTTTGAAATAAAAAATGCCCGCCACTTTCCCTTTAAAGTTTCCGTCCACATATGAAGTTGCCAAAGATACCGTGTTTTTGGGCGGGTTGACCAGATAAAACATGCGAATCCGTTCATAATTGCTCCCGAAATCCGTTGCAGGAAGGGCAATCATGGGGGAGCCGCCCAAAGTCATGGAGGCGGTTTTACTGTCTCCATTGTGGGCAATTCCGACAGCCAGCGTCGTATCAGCGGGAACCGTCACATTAAAAGAGAAAGAGCTGTTGCTGCTGTTATTTTCTCCTGATTCGCTGCCGATGAATACCACCTGACCATGCGCGCTTGTGATGAGTGTTGCCATGATAAGCACGGCAGGCAGCACACTGATCCACTGCGCCACACCTCCCCTGGCTTTTTTTGTTAGGTAACGTACCATAGTTTCTGTAAATTAATTGGACAAACGGGGTCATCGTTTGGTTCACTCTTGGTGAACACAAAAAAACGGCCTATGAGCCTAACCAAAAGGAGAGCAAACGATGACCAGTA
>Ga0116174_10002175_pt1 | contig 17211 bp, 14 predicted proteins | sample AD_UKC087_MetaG_FD_89801 | JGI IMG/M metagenome (GOLD analysis project Ga0116174, IMG submission 89801) | Active sludge microbial communities of municipal wastewater-treating anaerobic digesters from USA - AD_UKC087_MetaG | ecosystem: Engineered > Bioreactor > Anaerobic > Digestate | place: USA...
ACCACGCAATTATAAGTATATCAATCCAGTAAAATTCATAGCAATACACTGAAGAAGGAGCTTGTCATGAAATACATCATGATACTGATCATGTGCTTTCCAGCACTAGTGTTACTCTACGGTGCATCCGGGGAATTCTACAATGGCTCAATTGTGATCGAATTTCCCAATAGCTTAAATCCCACGGTTGAAGATGGAGTCGTCATTACTGGATATGCTGCAGGAACTTCACATAATCATCTTGTAGCCATTTTGGGTTCTTCTCGTTTAGGGGCTTGCCATCAACCGAATAATAGCTTTGTGCGCCGTCCAGATCTGTTTTCATGAGCTTCTCTGTCCAATCGTTGCATTTTTCACTAGCTCCGCTATAAGGGAGGATAGCCCATGATCACCAGAATCGGTTCCTGATGCTTCACTTTGTTTGCCAGAGCACATTCTTCACTGATGTCGTGAGAGATGGGCAGTTCGTTTTGCAGGGGGATGTCCGGCTCGAGGGTGTTGGAGAGATAGAGTTTGAAGCGTTCAGCTTCGCTCATGGGCATTATAAACAGTTGTACAACATCAGTATAACGAGTTTGTGGATTCCTGCCTTCCCACCCCACCAAACCGCAAGCGGTTTGGTGGGGTGGGAAGGCAGGAATGACGATACGCGGAACTGGGAGAATAAACCTAATGCGCGCCATGTTTTGTGGCTTGTGCAATGGTCTTACTCAGAGATCAACCTGACAGTTTATCAACTCTGTTAGGCTAGCAGCAAAGGCAATGCAGTGAAGCGAAAACCTCGATAGTTTCTAAGCTGAGTGATGTCCCATATTGATGTAGCTTATCTAGTCCTACGGTTTGTTAAATCGCTTGAAGTAATCATCAATCTCCGATCGCAGTTCAATGCCTACTCTTTCAAAGATATCCAGCAAGTCTTCGTAGGCACCTTCGCCGCCCACGAAGTCCCAAAACTCCGCAGCCACTTTGAGTTCATGATCAAGATCAAGCATTCCTCGCATTGTCCAGCGGCTATATGGTTTGGGCTCATACGGGTTATATGGAATTGCTATAAGAGTTTGAATCTTTGCCTGTGGATCAGTTGCTAATGTGGCAGCCACCCATTCGAGCAGTGTCCGCTTAAATTCTTTGAACCCTCCAGCGTTGGGTTTAGCAGTCTTGATGTCAATCAGATAAATGGTACTATCTTCAGAGACTAGCTTTAGATCAACCTTGGTTGGTTTGACTTTCTTCATTACACCCTTGGTACAGACTTGTCGTATTGCTTCTATCTCGTTTGGTTTATTAGGAAGAGCCGTTGATGTGACCAATCTGTCCATAATATTCTGAATTACTAAATGCGCTTCAGAAGATATCAGATTGCCAGCGATTTGCTGAGATTCCGCTGTGACAAATCTGGTAGAGCCGAGAGCTTTAGCTACCGGCTCGAAGATACTTGTACCAAAGTTGGTATTGAGAGAATGAATGAACGAGTAAAGAGCTAACCGATCATGACCAAGCAGTCTTGTGTGAAAAGGCATTGATGCAGGCTCAGGGTTGTACTTATTAAACTTATTTCTAAGACAAGATTTTAATGTATCTTCTATGTGTGACCTTTGTTTATTCTCCATGCTGACTCCATTGATGTAATAAATCTGCTATCATATGCGTTGTATCAATTACGTAGCTCACGCCTTCTCCCTCAAGTGAAAAATGGTCTCCGAATACGCACCTTTGTCTTTCTCCGTGCGATTCAAGACTGGCCTTTTATACTGGTTTACAATACGCATACCCGCATTTTCCGCTATAGTGTGATACATGTTGTATTTGTCATTAGCAACCAAGAATACATCATAATCCTCTGCCAAGAACTTTTTGCAGTTATTCAAAACATCACTGATACCTTTGATATAGCTTTGTTTGGCTTCTCTACCTTGTCCTCTGAACAATGGTCCTATTTCAGAATCATCTCTGCGTTCAAAGCCAAACAAATCATAGGCATAGGCATGTTGCTCGTGATAATCTATCAATCCCACATAAGGCGGTGAGGAGAATATGCCTTTCACTTTCTGACGTGAGACCAGCTCTCCTAAAGCAGGATTTACATTATCCAATTCCTCTATTATGTTTATTGTTCTACTATCACCTGTGAGACAGGTCTGATAGCTTGCTGTTCTCAGTTTATCAAACTGCATCACTCTCTTCAGGGTATCGTGAGAATAGGTAAGCCACCACTTCAGGATAGAGAACAAAGGCTTGCAGATTTTCCCATGCTTAGAGCAGTAATAGGTGGTGGTAACCGGCTCCAATAGAGTAGCCAAATCCGCATGAGTTGTAGCCCTGCAACTTCGGATCGTTCTACTAAGAGCTACACTGAGAATGTTCTTAGTGTCTTGGTTTTTTATCTTTTGAATCTCGCTATATACAAACTCGATCTCTTCCCGAATATGCTGCGAGAACCATTTATCCAGGAAAGTGCTGTTGCTTTCTTGCTTAAGTTTGATTCCATAGCTCTCAACCAGACCATCGAATATCGGTAAGAACTCCTGCTCTTTCTCTTGTCCATAGAGTTTCTCATCAATCAATCCTTGCCTCAGTTTATACTTATAGTCTGGGACTGGGAAGTGTTGATTATTAAACGAGTAGAGAGCTTTGAGTAATCTATCTTCAAAGTCTAAAACATGTGAATCTGAGAGATAAGTCCGAAGTGCTGTAGAAATCCGGAAGATCTCACTCTGAAGATCATGATAGTCGTATCTTGTTACCTTACAATTGCCGATAAGGGCATTAAAGGCAGAAATATCTATCCCTATAGCATTGATCCCCAGTTCATTGGCTTGTACCATAGTCGTTCCGCTTCCTGAGAACGGATCAAGAACAATATCACCTTTCTTAAAGAACGTCTCGGTCTTAAACTTGTCTGTATGATCATCCAGGAAGTACTCCACCAATTGGGGTATGAATTTCCCTTTGTATGGATGCAAGCGGTGGACATGTTTGGTAGTTTCGGCTTCCTTGTACTGGTCAAAAGACAAAGCCCAGTTCAAATCATCTCCCAGTTGACCACGCCAGGATGACTCCCTTCCCCCGTTGAGTGATTCGTAATATGCCATTAGTTCTTTCTTGGATATCAGCGTGTTGCCATTCTCTCCAAACTTCCTGATGCGGCCATATTGAATGAGATAACTGATATTGGAAGTCGTGACATTCTTGGACAAATAGTCTGATGCAAGCTTGCTGGCATCCTGAATAGTTAACATATCCTGTTTAGGGGCATCCATTTAGAACTCCATTCCTATGATTATTCTTGCTGCTATGCTTATTTACTTGGACTTTCCTGTCAAGACAAATCGACACTACTCAGTCCCCCAAAAGCTTGTTTGAGTAGCTCGTCGTTCAGGGTGAAGCCCTTGATCAGGTATTCTTTGAGCCGCTCAGTGGCCCAGATGCGGAAGCGGGTGCCAATGATGCTATATACCCTATAGCCCACTGAGATCACTGCATCAAGATTATAATACTCTATCCTATATTCGATCTGATCGTCTTTTTATCGTTTCTCTCAGGTTTCTATCTTCCACCCCCCTTCTGGCATGGATTCCTCCCGAAGGCCAGTTGAATCCCACCCGAACTGGGTTCAGGAGGAGTTAAGGTGGACATCGGGTGGAGATTGCGTCACCAGAGAGGAAGCCATTGATGATGGCAGGCAAAGACCTATCGAAGATAATCTCTATACCTTTGTCCCCGTATAGCTTACGTGACTCATCTTCATACCCGGAGCAGAAATATAGGTTTTTACTATATTTGGGCTTGACATATTAGCGTACTCCTATAATTTGTCATCCTACACTACTAAATAATAAAGGAGGCGCATACCATGATCGGTAACGCAATTAACACACTCGCAAAGGCTTACCCAACTCTCGAAGGATCCCGAATCCTGAAGGTGATGAACGAATCCCCAAACCGTCCGGTACGCAGTACGGCTCTGGAAATAGCGCTGCATACTGGGCTGGATGTGGAGCAAGCGGAAAAGACCATTTACCACCCTTCCGCCATACCTATGGTGGATAGCAAAACCCTACTTGACATCGACCGCCGTATGATCGCGCTGATCGATGCCAAAGCGCATTATCTCACAGAAATTGGGGGCACAAGCAGCCCCTTCGATGTGGAAATCGCCGCACTCACCAAGTACCGCAAGGAATGTACCAAACCAAACGGCAGCCCCAAAAGCTTTCCCGATGAAGACCGCAGAGCCTATCGTCGCCAGGCTGCCGCCATCCGTCGTCTCTTGGAAAAAGCCGAAAAGGACGGTCATTACGAGGCTGTGGCAATCGTGAAACAAAACCTGAGACTGGGGCGGACCCTGCTGCTCTGTGATGAGTCCGGCACCAGGCAACTCGAAGAGGCAATCGACCATTGAGTTATCTGCCGCGTAGCCCGTATTGTAGAGAAAGCATAATTCCCATGTAATCAAGGAGAAAGCTATGAAAGTACATTACAATCACATGATCAAAGCCTACAGCGGCACCTGCGATGGTCTGGTTTATTACTACGATCCGCAGTTGGAACGCATCCTGTGCCGCCGCTATGTGAGACCCCGGATGTCCACGGCCAACCAGAATCTTTGCCACACCATGCAAAACCTGAAGACGCTTGAGCTAAGCCCGGAATATATCAGTGACCTCAGATCTTACAGCAGAATGCTCCGTAAACCGGGCACCCGCATTCCCTGGTTCCCGATCTTCATCAAGCTGATGTACGCCCTGGCCCGGAATCTTGGAACTGATCTTATGACCATCACGAAAAGCGCCATCTACGAACAAGATCTGCCATGTAGAAGTGTGAAGATGGCGGTAGAGGCAGGGCTGCTGGAGCCAATCCCAGATTATCAGAGACTTGATCGCGATATGTGAAGCGAGTTCAACGAGGTGTGTCGCCCCTCTCAGGATTGCAGACGTCTCGTCTGCAGAAGCGATGCAGTCGCAGCTTTTAGGGAACTTCGTTCCGTATCGACACGGGGAGGTGTCGAATCCTGGGGCTCCGCTGCGCGGAAGCACCCTCGCTATGACTAGTATCGCCCTCCGGGCTGATGGAGACCTTATCAACGTGTTCATTACCTGCATAAATATGATCGTTTAGTATAAACAAAGGTATAGCATCGAAGCAAGACGTGATCATTGGCAATTAAAAATAAGACTGGAGCGAAAAATCGGGGAAGGCCAGGAAACAAGAGTCTTGACAGATAAGTCTATCCAGAAAACTTATGAATCAGGAATTTATGAATTACCAAGAGCACTATCGCCAGGATGCCCTCGTCTTTGATTACTTCGATGCTGGACAACTCAGCCCAGGTGAGTTGCGTCGTAATAGGTTTATCATAGATTACTGTGATATCGAGCCGTCGATGGAGATTATGGATGTGGGCAGCGGCAGAGGTTGGTTTGGTCTTGCTGCTTCGGCCAAAGGTGCCAAAGTAACGGCTCTGGATTTGAGCGAGCACAATTTGAAGCGTATTAAGGAATTGGATCCCAGGATAGACACTGTCTTGGGAGATGCCTGCCAGATTCCACCAGGTGACCGGCTTTACGATCTGATCGTTGCCCTGGAGGTGTTGGAACACATTCCAGAACCTGCTCTGGCTTTGGCCAGTCTCAAACTCCGGCTCAAGCCCGGAGGCAAGCTCATTATCACTGTGCCATATAAGGAAGTAATCAGATCTTCACTTTGTATCCATTGCAACCAGCTAACTCCTCAAAACGCCCATTTGCACAGCTTCGACACGCTCAGCATGACGAAACTATTAGCTGAGAGTGGCTTTCGCGCCATAGAGACCAGACTTTTTACCCACAAACTGATGACTGTGCTGAGGTTCTACGAACTAACAGCCAAGCTTCCTTACGTAATCTGGTATGTTCTGGACAGGTGCCTGGGACTATACAACGATAAATACCATTATCTGGCAGTAAAGGCAAGTCCCGAATAAGCTCTACTCTCATCCCAAATGCGCCCAGGGATCGATCTGCCCCACGAACTACCTGGAGTAAGCACCAGATCCGGAGCAGGGCACCGAATGACCCGCGAGGTAAATGTATCAGTACTCTCCGGCTCTGACCGGATTGTCAAAGACCTTAGAACCTGATAATCTTCCTGCTTTGGCTTTTAGCTCCGCTGTCCAGTTTCAACAGATAGATCCCGGCAGGAACCCGTTTCCCAGCGCTATCCAATCCGGTCCATTGCAGTTCAAACTCCCCTTTAGCGCGGTCTGTATGGCTATAGACCTTTTGTCCCCGAAGGTTATAGATGCTCAGAGAGTATTCTTCCTCGCTGTCCTTGAGAGCTACACTGATCGTAAGCGCATCTTTGAAAGGATTGGGATATGCGTTTTGGAGCATGGGAATAGATGGGGTGGAGATATGGGGATCGTCAATCGCGGTCGGTTCGGGGAAGACCAATTCTATTTCAGCGAACATCACCATACTGCTATCCGGCCATACATGAGGATTGAAGACATATTCTGAACCCCACTCCCCGTCATCGACGAAGAGCAAGCCCAGACGGCCGACCTTTCTGGTGCCCTGCATCCCGGTATACACCACTTGGTCAGCGGGATACACATACATCATCCTGATCCCGGACAGCAACGGAGTGTCGATATCATTCAAATACAGGGGATCGCTCCAGGATGCGCCGCCATCTGCAGAACAGATGATCACGGTTTCCGGGCTGTTTAGATAGGGTAGATCTTCGGGATGTTGATCAGGCGCGTTATGCGCGTCTCTGGCACGTTTACTATCCTGCCACAGCGCTACCATCATGTTTTCCTGATTCACTTCGGTGTATCTTTTCATGTTGTAATGGAATATCATCGCATCATTGGCAGCGGTAGTGTCCCAATGGGGAAAGGGGAAGATGGTCTGAACTTGGGGATCAGGGGACACCATCGACGAAGGTCCAGGAATCCGTCTCCCCCCAGGGGTATTCCGTATCCCAGGGAGTAAAATGCGGATAGGCAACATTCTGGGTATTACCCCGTGGATAAACATCTTTGATGACCATGGTGTTATCTGCGGGATCGAAGCGATATGACTTGATCGTAAAGAAATCAGGAAAAAACGCTCCGGAAGGAGTATTTAAGATCCAGCTCCCGATCGCCTGCAGTCGGCCTGCATTGTCTAAGACGGCGTTAAAATGGTTTGAACTGCTCGGCACCCAGAAGAGCTCATCATAAGCATTACCCTCGTCGTCTTGATAGTATCCGTCCGGATAAAAGGACTCCAGAATGGGATTCCATGAGGGTATCACCGATGGGTAACTATGATATACCCAGGTGCCCTCGCCGTAATTGTCACAGACGAAAATATCCAAAGAGTTTTCATCATAGATGTTTTGATCCTGTAAGTAGCGACTATGATACCCGATCAGATACACTTTGCCGCTGGGATCGCACTTTAAAGTGTAGTTGGGGCGGCGATTGTTTACTGGATCGATATTCCAATCGTTTAGCAGAGGGACAGTACTATAATTCCAGGCCAGATCACTCCCAGAGAGCAGCATGTCAGTGTTGAAATCAGCATAAGCCAGCATCGCGTTTTCGCAGGGCAAATAATGATCAGTGGAGTTCTTCGTCATTACATAGACTCTGCGCATTTCAGGATTCGGGGAGAGACCAATGGTGATTTCCGGCCAGACAAACTCGTTGTCGGAAGTGCTGCCAATAGTGATGGGATTATCGATAATGATCACCGGAGTGATGATGTCGCCTGGGCTACCGTCCAGAATGCGGTCGTAGGCAAACATGACCTCCAGGGAAGGATCTTCATCTACATTCGCATGCCACACATACAGGGGTTTACCGCTATCGTGATCCAGCGCCAGGGCAGGATGACCTTCATTGATATTGCTGTGGGAAATAGTATCTACACTGGTAAGCATGCCGGAGTTATCGATCCGGGCCCAATATACTCTGCGGGGTTCCATTCGCTCGGTACGCGCATGGAAGGCACAGAAATAGCCTCCACCGAACATATTCGGCACTCGCTGCAGTGGTTGATTGTTGTATCCTCCGATCATGTAATCGTAGTAGGTGGTTTTCAAGGTATCGGGACCGTGCACAAAGCTGAATTGCGGCACTTCAAGACCACTCTTGCCGCCCTCACTCTCATGAGTTCGATGGTCGATAAGATCATGCGGCCAAGCCTCCTGCAATGCAAAGGCAAAGCCCAGATGGAGCAAGATACAAAAAACAAGGAGTTTTTTCACTCTATCCTCCTATTTTGTTATATGACTATAAGATAACAATCATCGAGACATAGGCAAATTGCATTTACATGCAGCATTCAGGCGGCTTCAAGCTCCCTTCACTCGGGACTCCAGCCACATCAGTGCTATTTCTACACCGGCCTTAGGAGCCAAAACTGAGTAAACACCAGGCCTCTTCTGCATATCTTGATTAGAATCTTTCGATATAAAAGTTAGCTTGTCTATCATGTAGAAATGCACTACATTATACATAGGCTTTTGACGCCTTTGGCATAATAATTGCAAAGGTACGCATCAGCAATTTTCGCAGGATTGTTACCCCATCCGGGAGGATAGAATGGACTTCAGCAAACTGGCCAATCTGGCCATGAATGACAATGGCTTCGTGTTTGATCCCAATTCGGGGTATAGCTACACGAGCAACGAAACCGGCATCTACATCATGAAGCTGCTGGCTGCCGGGAAGAACAAAGATGAGATCCGGGAACAGATAATGGCAGAATACGAGGTGAACGAAGATAGCTTTGCCAGCGACTATGAACACTATATGCTGATGCTGGAAGCTTTGGGATTGGTGGATTTCTAGTGGTTACAGCTCCATCCAAACCTGATCTGTCCGCACTTGATATCACCATCGCCGTCACTGGGTTGAAGACGGGGGATAATCCTCAGCCAGGCGTTCCGGTAATTCGTAGCATTCGTGCTGCCGGCTTCAAGGGCAGGATTATCGGCCTGGTATATGACTCCATGGAATCCGGTATTTACCTGGATGACCTGGTGGACGAAGTGTATCAAATGCCCTATCCTTCCGCAGGAGCAGAAGCCTTTCTGGCGCGCTTGGAATACATTCTTGGCCGCAGCAAAATCGACGTCGTGATCCCCACTCTGGATGCAGAAGTGATCCTCTACATCCGCTTGCAGGACGAACTGAAAAAAATGGGGGTGAAGAGTTATCTACCCACTGAAGAATGCTTCTTGCTGCGCGACAAGACACGTCTGGCTACCTTCTTCCCTCCCAAGGGGATAAACGTTCCGGATACCACTCTGATCAGCGAAGCAAGCCAGGTAATCTCTGCGAAAGATCAATTCCCCATGATGATCAAAGGGCGCTACTACGAAGCCTTCAAGGCCAATAATGCGGAGGAAGGGCTGAAGTACTTTTACGAGATCGAAGGCCGTTGGGGACTGCCCATCATCCTGCAGAAACTGGTGCCCGGCGATGAATACAACATCGTGATCGTGGGTGACGGCGAGGGTGGCATCCTGGGTATGGTGCCGCAAAAGAAACTGGTGATCACGGACAAGGGCAAGGGCTTTGGTGGTGTGGTGGTAGCCAATCCTGAACTGGACGAATTTGCCACCAAAGTAATCTCTCTGCTCAAATGGCGTGGGCCCTGCGAATTGGAAGTGATGCGCGGTTTTGACGGAAATTATTACTTGATCGAGATCAATCCCCGTTTCCCAGCCTGGGTCAGACTGGCCGAAGGTTCGGGGCAAAATCAACCTGCCGCTGTGGTGTTGAAAGCCCTGGGACAAGAAGTATCACCCCTGCCACCAAGTAAATCCGGCACTCTGTTTATCCGTCATGCAGAGGACATCATTGCCGACATCTCAGTGATGGGCGAAGTATCCGCCAGAAGTGAATTGATAAGAAGGTAACTAAATGAAAAAGACATATATAGCCCCCAATATCGAGCGCAACAGCGCGGGCAACATGAACAAATACGGCGCTAAGAGTGTGGTACGCCATCAAGATAGGATCGAAGGCGTCCTCATAAACGACCTGGTGAAAAATTTCGGCTCTCCCCTGATCGTGCTCAGTGAAACTCAGATGCGCAAGCGTTACCGCCGGCTTCTGGATGTGATGCAGATGCATTATCCCAAAGTGGAAATGGCATGGAGCTACAAAACCAACTATCTGGCGGCAGTTTGCAACATCTTTCACCAGGAGGGATCCCGCGCAGAGGTGGTCTCCAAAATGGAGTATCAGATGGCCAGAAAGCGGGGAATCGAGGGTAAGAGCATCATCTTCAACGGCCCCGGAAAGACCGCTGACTCCCTGCGAACCGCCATCGAGGAAGGTGCGCTGATCCATATCGACCATCTTGACGAGATGTATCTGATCGAAAAACTGGCCAAGGAGATGGACATACAGGCGCAAGTGGCGATCCGAGTGAATATGGATACAGGGATCAGTCCGCAGTGGACCCGTTTCGGTTTCAACTACGAGAATGGCGAGGCGTATCGCACCATTCAACGCTTACTCTCCGGGAAAGCCATGAAGCTGCGCGGCCTGCATACGCATATCGGAACCTTCGTCCTGGATGCCAATGCTTATTATTGGGCTGCCAAAGCCTTGCTGGAACTGGCTACACGGATCGAAAAGGAACATGGCATTGTGTTGGAATACATCGACCTTGGTGGCGGTTTTGCCTCCCAAAACACATTGCATTCCCAGTATACTCCCGGCGAGCTGGCCTCGCCATCTTTCGATCAATACGCCGCCGCCATCGGGAATGCCTTCAACGAATCCCACTATGTGAGCGAGCATCTGCCCACTCTGATCCTAGAAACAGGCAGAGCTCTGGTGGACGAAGCCGGATACCTGATCTCCAGTGTGCTTGGCAAGAAAAACCTACCTTCAGGCGAACGCGCTGTAATCCTGGATGCCGGAGTAAATACGGCCATCACTGCATGGTGGTATAAACTAAAGGTTACTCCTACCAGAACCTTCCCCGGAGCCTATCAGAATACGATCTTCTATGGGCCCTTGTGCATGAATATCGATGTTATCCGTCCTGCCGTGCCCTTCCCCGATCTGCATTTCGGGGATAAGGTGCTGATCACTCCCGTGGGTGCTTACAACAATACGCAGTGGATGCAGTTTATCGAGTATCGCCCCCAGATTGTGCTCATCAGCGAAACTGGTGAACCCGAGCTGCTGCGCGAAGCTGAGACTTTGGATGATATCACTGCACGTGAGCGGATCCCAGAACATCTACGAAAGATCTGATGAAGTGGGGCAATCTGAGGGCCTTCCTGAAGGCCATACCCAATGCCTATTCCACCACGCTGTTTTCTGACAGCATGGGCATAGGCCTGGCCTTGATGGCGCTTACCTTCGTATCCCCAATCGTGGGTTTGGCAGGGATATTGGGCTTACTAATCGCCATGCTGGCATCCCGCGCTCTGGGTTTTGAAGGCTGGGATTCTAAAAGCGGAGTACTATCCTTTAACAGCATGCTGATCGGGCTGGCGATAGGTTACTACTACCCCTACAGTGGAGCGACAACGCTGAATCCGCATTTCTTCTGGCTCATCGTAATAGCCTCTTTGGCTACGATGTTCCTCTATATCGGGATCAATTATCTCACGCAAACACTGCTGAAAATGCCCTCTATGAGCCTGGCTTTCTCGCTGGCAGCAGTATTCTTTTGGTACTATCTTGTCCGCGGCGGCTATTTCAGCGGGTTGAACTTTCAAAAGCCTCTGATTTTCTCGCATCATCTTCAGCTAAGCTGGTTTTGGCAGGATTACTTCCTCAGCCTGGGCAGCATCATGTTTGTACCAGATGTGGTTGTGGGTATCATGGTGGCATTGGTACTGCTGCTGATCACGCGCATTGGATTCATGCTCTCGCTTGTAGGCTGGAGCATCTGCTTCTCTCTGCTTAGGTACGCCAATCTGGGCGAAACCTACGGGATGTTCTTTCCCGGCTTCAACCTCATCCTGATTTCTATGGCCGTAGGTTCGGTATTCCTGATCCCCAGCAAGAGTTCCTATCTGCTGGCGATCTTCGCCACCGTCACGGGTTTCCTGCTGGCTTTTGCCATGTCCGGTAAATATTACTATTCAGACCTGATGTCCGGCCGGCCCTCCTTCCTCTATCTGCCCATCTTTGCCTTTCCGGTAAATATCGTGGTGCTCGCTCTGATTTATTCGCTTCGCTTGAGGCTGCATCAGCGTTCTCCGGTAATGAACGATTACGGCATCCTGCATCCGGAAAAGGCTCTGGACGCTTATCTCTCGCGTTATCGCCGCTTCGTCAGCACCGGTGTTCCGCAGCTCCAGATGCCGGTATCTGGACAGTGGCTGGTCACGCAGGGGCACGACGGCAATCACACCCACAAGAATGAGTGGGCACTGGCTTGGGATTTTGAGATGGAGGACACCTCCGGCAAGAAGTATTCCGAGCATCAAGAAATGCTAAATGACTACTATTGTTTCGGTAAAGCGGTCTATGCCGCGGCTGCCGGCTATGTAAGCAAGGTGGTAAACAGCATTCCGGACAACCCCATCGGCACAGTGAATACAGTGGATAATTGGGGCAATTATGTCAGCATAAACCACGGGTACGGGTTTTACACCCTCTATGCCCATCTGAAAGAAGGCTCCATCAAGCTTGCGGAAGGCGATTATATCAAGATGGGTGAAAAGATCGGCCTGGTTGGCAATTCCGGCCGCTCATTCGTTCCTCACTTGCATTTTCAGGCTCAGGCCGCCATCGATGCTGGGTCCCGCACCATCTTCAGCCACATGGTGAATTACAAGGTACTGCAAGCTGACGGAAGCTATCGTTTTGAAGCCAGCGGGGTACCCGAAGAAGGCGACAAAATCTCCCCCCTGGTGCCGGAAAAGGATCTGGCAAACATCCTGCAACTGGGCTATGGACAGGTACAGGATTTCCAGGTGAAGGACTCTAGAGGAATCCGAAACGAGCGCTGGAAAGTGGAGCTGGATCTTTTGGGCAATCACAGTATTGTATCTGATTCCGGCACCATCCTGGATTTCTCCGTTTATCACGGCATCTTCAATGCTTTAAACCTGAAGGGCAAACGCCTCAGCGCACTCTCTGCCTTTGCCCTCGCTGCCGGACGCATCCCCTGGGCAGAAAACCAACGTATCGGCTGGAAGGACGAACCCAGCCTATCAGTGGTGATGAATCCCTTGTGGCAAAACTTAACGCTCTTTCTGATTCCCTTTTTCAAACCGATCCGCGTGCGGAGCAGTTCTGTGCTTTTCACTGAAAATGCCTTGTTACATCTGGAAAGCAGCACCCAGCTTAGCGTTCTGGGCATGAGAATAGGAGGCTGCACGGCGAAGCTGATATTGAGCCGCAAAGATGGAATCAAAGAAATCAACCTGTTCCGAAACCAGGAGCAGATACTATGCGCTACTCACATTGATTGCAAGGAGCAAGACGATGAATAAACATGTGGTAATGGCGTTACTGATCCTGAGCGCTATCTCAGCGCTCTTCGCCCAAGGCATTCAGGATTCCTATCATGCAGAGATTCGGGGCGACTATCCCAATGCCCTGGCCGCGGTCGAGCAGCTGGCAGCAGGCGATCCAGACGAGCTATTTTACACTATGCGCATCGCCTGGCTGCAATACCTCAGCGGAGATTATCATACGGCCAGGACTACCTATGCCAAAGCCCTAAACAAGCTCGATCACCTGGACGCGCATCTGGGTATCCTGAATTGTCAGCTGGCTTTGGGGGAATGGTCTGCCGCGCTAGGAAACAGCACCCAACTTATTGCCAGGTATCCTGGCAATCCCATGCTCCTGGGCAAGGCTGCTTACGCTGCTTTCATGAAAAAAGATCACGCCCTGGCCGCACAGTATTACGGCGATATACTTGCCCTCTATCCCTGGGATCTGGATAGCCGTGCCTATTACGTGAACAATCTTTACCTCAGTGGTAAGATCGCCGAAGCCAGGCATGAATATACCACTCTGAAGAAATACGCACCACAATCCCAAATGGTGATAGACTATCAGGGCATATTGGATAAATGAAGAAATCTTGGCTCGCGATCCTGATAGCTATCAGCGTTGGCTTACTCGGCGCACAAATGGATCCACTGCATCACTTACGCTTTCAAGTGGCACAGAATCCTACGAACGCAAATGCCCGTATGAATCTCGCGTACCAATTGATGCTGAGCGGTGAATACAACGAGGCTCTGAGCCACTATGAAGCTCTGCTGCTCCAGGGCGCCAAACACGAAGCAGCTATGACAGGAGTGCTTTGGGCTCTGCAGAGTTTGGGCAAGTACCGCGAAAGCTCTCTGAAGGCCGATAAGTTCTTGTCCAGCAGCTCAGATCCATCTCCAATCCTCAGCTACAAAGCTTATGCTCTCTCAGCTACTGGCAGGCATCTGAGCGCACGGAGCTACTACAGCAAGGCCGGAAAGCTCGCTAAAAATGAAAGCACCGCCCAGAAATCCTCTTTGGGCCTGGCTTGGGAATATCTCTGGTTGAGTGATGCCCCACGCGCCAGGGTACAGCTAAACAAACTGACCACCGAGGCAGCAGTGGAACCCAAAGAATGGCTAGATAAAGCAAGTAATATGATTACGCTGAAGGCCGGCACCGATTACGATGACCTGATCAGCACCGGGCTGAGTTACCAACTGCACAAAGCCGCCTGGGGTTTTGGTGCAGAGTATGAGGAACTGTTTGTGGATTCTGAGCGTTTCCGCCAGATGATAAGCGCCAGAGCAAAGTGGCAGAGCCCTATCATCGATCTGACAGCGGCGGTGAAAAGCCTTTCGGGTAACGATGATCGGGTGTATCCTGGCGTCCACTATTCTCTGGCATTGCAAAGCCCATACTACCTGGGCAAAGTGCGCATTGTTCCTTCACTAAGAGGGCATTTTGCCAGCTATCAGCGCTTTGACACTCAGCAGGCCGATCTGGCTATGCGGATGGACAGCGATGATCTCAGCGCATCTTACAGCTATTCCCTGCTCTACCACGATGATGATTCCATCGGCAGCGACCACGATGAGCAAATCCACAGTTTCAGCCTTGGCGTCCGAGTGTTCAAACAGAGCTGGCTCACTGCCTACCTCCATCTCGGGGATCAAGCATGGTGGACCAGCCCCTACATGGTGGTCTATGACGATTTTGAAGCCGATAACACCGTTTACGGTCTATCCCTTTCCACCCCCATATACCAGAAGTTTAATTTGCTTTTGTATAGTCAATTAGGAGATAATGATGATGAAGCGGTTTTCAGTTCATCGCTCAGCCTTGCTTACAGCTATTAGTCTGCTGCTACTGACTTTGCTTACATCCTGCAACCGGCGCGAAGATATCCTGCTGCCGCCGAATCTGGATCCCAAAGAATACGTGATCTCAAACCGCATCCAGGTTTATGCCGATCATCTCATCCGCTGTGAGAACGACGACAGCTATCTCTATCTCCCCAAGGAAAGCATTTCCGATTCTCTGATCTGGTATGGTGATACCATCTATTTCAACCGCGTGGAGCACATCCTGGAGCGCGACAGTCTGGCTCTGGCGGAGGGATCGCAGCGCATGTCCAATACCTACCGGGTGCTGGTGAGCCGAAATGGCGAGTCCATCAGTTTTGCCGACGCAGCAGATTTCGCCACTCTCTATCTTGACCTAAAGGGGGCCGGCGCGGAAGGCAGAGCCAGCCTCATTTCCTGGGAGTATCTGCTGGATGCTGAAGACATCTACATTTATCCTTACGGCAAGAAACGGGCTTTCTTCGCCATAGACGGCACCGGAGAATATGCTCTGGCTGAACTTTCTAACAGCAATGAATTACTGATCAAGCGTAGCGAAGCTGATGTACAGGGTCTGTTAAAAGATGGCGATACCACAATGCGGATCTTCATCCCCGCCGAGTTCACTGCCGAGATGGGAGTAAGCCAGATCAAAATGAAGGACGGTCTTCATTCAGATCAGTTGCAAACAGTGCAGGAGCTATACACGGGCTTTGCCATGCTGAGTAAAGTATTGCAGATTCACACTGAAAACTCAGGTAGCAGCAGCCATCCGCCCATCATTCATTATACGATGCCTGCCCACAAGAGCTTTGGCACCAAGTGGCTAAAGATGAATGATGGCAGGATCGACAGCTGGGATTCTGGCGAAGACACCTGGCTCATTCAGGATGACAGGCTGATCAGCTTTGTCAATGGCAGTGGAGACTATTTTCTAATGGAACCTTTGGCCAGCCAAAACACACTGCACATCAGTCTGGATGGAACTTACAACCAGATCTACCTGCAGGATCTCTGGCTGGATACCAAAGACCTGAAACTCCCGGGAACCGAGCTGGAGATTACCGCCAATCCTTCTATTGCGGACATCAAACAGGATTATTTCGGACTCAAGCCCTACACTTACTCTGGCCAGCTTCAAGCGTATCAATTCCACTTCAAAACAGGCTCAGAGACACTGGAGAGCCTGCCTGACGACGGATGGCTGGAGCTTGGCTTTGCCGCCGATCTCTCTGCAGTCTCCACTTCCCGTCTGATGCGCGTTTATCGAGATTCAAGCAAGGATATCATTAGCTACAAAACTTATGCCACGGAGTATAGCGAACAGCACTTCACGGCCGACGATTCCTTTGTCTATACCGGGCTCAACTCCTCCGGCACCTATCTCTTTGCTCAGATAACTGAAAATGACGTCACTCAACAGATTCCCTGCATCAAGGAACAGCTCTATCTACAGATGGAAAAGACCACTGTGAGCTACCAGGATGGTGATCTCCCCTGTAGCGCCATCAGAATTGACTATGGTGCTACCATCCTGGGTAACCACCCCTGGCTGGATGCACAGCCCTACTTTTTGACCAATCGGACGTCCCTAATGCAGATTGTAAGCATTGATGGGAGTGCTGATGCTCTTCCTCAAGGACTTTTCCTGCAAAGCAGGATGAGTATCGAAGGCGCTTCCGTGGTCAATTTTTCTCCGCTGGCCAGCTACCCCAAGCTGATCCGTTACAACAAGAGCAACACTCTGGATCACAATAGCTTTCTGTATCAGGGTGGTATCCTGCGCATTTCCCCTGCCTATGCCGGATATCTGATCGATGCGCAAACACTGACCCTGCCAGGGAGTTCCCGAGATCTGGCCATGTTCCCCATGATGATCTTTGATGATTATGACCTGGAAGTGTACCTCAGCTCCGCTTCCACCAT
>Ga0116174_10002177_pt1 | contig 17202 bp, 17 predicted proteins | sample AD_UKC087_MetaG_FD_89801 | JGI IMG/M metagenome (GOLD analysis project Ga0116174, IMG submission 89801) | Active sludge microbial communities of municipal wastewater-treating anaerobic digesters from USA - AD_UKC087_MetaG | ecosystem: Engineered > Bioreactor > Anaerobic > Digestate | place: USA...
ATCGCGTAATCCGCCATACCGGAGCCCACCATGCCAATTGCCGCAACCATGGCTTCAGTGCCAGCCTTGCAGGCAAATTCCCAGTCGCCGGCGCTCACACTGCCCGATGCGCCGATTGCTTCTGCTACTACCGTGCCGCTGGGTTTGACGGCGTACGGGTGCGACTCGGAGCCCACCCATACCGCTCGCAGCAGATCAGGGGCGATCTCAGCGCGTTTGAGCGCGTTGCGGGCTGCCTCGATGGACATGGTGATCACGTCTTCATCCAGACCAGCAACCGCTTTTTCGGTCACTGGCAATCCGTCTTCGTTTCCACCCCAGATGCGGGCGATCTCCACTCCGGGTAAGCGGTAGCGCGGCACGTAAGCGCCATAACCTGAAATACCAACTTTACGTTTTGGGATCAGCAGCTTTCCGCCTTGAGCGTCATGATTGTTTGATGTTTCCATGGTCGATTCCATTCCATTGTTCAAGAATACTTGCCGCTTCGCTAAGGGTGATTTTGCCCGAGGTGATCAGTGCCTGCACAAGCGGTTCAATCTGTCCGGCAGCAGCGCCGGCTGCCAGCGCCACCTGGCGGGCATGCAGGCTCATGTGCCCTTGTTGGATCCCTTCAGTAGCAAGTGCCCGCAAGGCAGCCAGGTTTTGCGCCAAACCGACCGCGGCGATGATCTCACCCAGATCTGCGGCGTGTTCGACGCCCATCAATTTCAGATTGGTTTTTGCGGCAGGGTGAACACGCGTTGCGCCGCCAACGATGCCAATCGCGAGCGGCAATGTCAGGCTGCCCTTCAGACTGCCGTCCTCGGTCCTGCTCCAGGCGCTCAGGCTTTTGTAGCGTCCGTCACGCGCGGCGTAAGCATGCGCGCCGGCTTCCACTGCCCGCCAGTCATTGCCAGTTGCCAGCAAAACCGCGTCCACACCGTTCATAATGCCCTTGTTATGGGTGGCGGCGCGGTGGGGGTCTGCCTCGGCAAAAGCCCAGGCTTCAATCACGCCGTCTCTCACCCGCTCGCCGCTGAACCCCTCGAAAGCCAGCGCCTCAGTAGGGAGGATGACCTCAGCGGTCGCCAGCCGACGATCTGAAAGATTGCTGAGGATGCGCAGGTGCGCCCTGCCGCCAGACAGCTCCTCCAGCAACGGCGCCAGGCTCTCGACCGCGGTATTGACCATATTGGCGCCCATCGCGTCCGCAACGTCCAGGATCAGATGCACCACCAGGAATGCTCCGATTGGAGATTTTTCAATCCGCCTTACTTCCAGGTCGCGGATCCCGCCGCCGTGGCGGGTCAGCCCCGGGTTGAGATCGCTGACCTGTTGGATGAGCTCGGTCTTGTGCGACGCAAGCAGGTTTTGGGCTGTGTCGATATCCGCCAGATCGAGCAACTGTACCTGTCCGATCATTTCCTGTGAACTCATCCGGGCTCTGAAGCCGCCAGTAGACTGAGCCAGCTTAGCCATAAAGGATACGGCAGCCACCACGGACGGCTCTTCCACCACCATCGGCACCAAAACAGACCTGCCGTTCACGATGAAATTTTGGGCAATTCCCAGCGGCAGGCTAAAGACACCCACCGCGTTCTCGATCATTTTGTCAGCAGTTTCGATGCTCAGCCCCGAGCCAGGCATCCAGGTATTCAGATCTTTCGCATCCAAACTGCTGTTTTGCAGGAGGAACTCGTGGCGCTCGGGCAGGCTCATCTCGTAGAATTTTTTCTTCATAACAATTCCATTGTACTGAAATCCGCACAAATATAGTACCCAAAGCCTCTAAAAAACTCTCAAATATCTGTTGGCTTCAAAAAATTCACGGATAAATATAGTCATTACAACCATTGGAGATTAGTTTCGCGGATCGTTATACTAGGGAGTAATCGAAAGAAGGTGAACCTTGGAAACGTCTGACCCAGTGCAATATGACATTCTCATCATCGGCGGCGGACCGGCAGGAGCAACCGCTGGTATTTATGCAGCCCGGGCAGGGTTAAAAGTGGGCATCCTGGATAAGGGCCTCACCACCGGTGCGCTCGGCACCACCAGCAAAATCGCCAACTACCCTGGTATTGAGGGTGAAGTCAGCGGCTCCGGCTTGCTGCAGGTGATGCGCGAACAAGCCTTAAGTTTCGGGGCAAAGTTCATCAACGACAAAGCTATTGGCAGTGATCTTTCCGGCAATCCAAAAGAAGTTTATGGTAATTTTGGCGTTTACACAACGCGGGCAATCATCATTGCTACCGGCTCAATGGGACGTGCCAACCTGATCAAAGGGGAAGCAGAGCTTTTAGGGCGCGGCGTTTCCTATTGCGCGGTGTGCGACGCGGCTTTCTTCAAGGGAAAAGATGTGGGAGTCATCGGAAAAAGTGACGAAGCGATTGAAGAAGCCCTCTACCTAACCCGTTTTGCCAAAACCTTGCACTTCTTCTCACCTGCCGGGCAGGTCAATGCAGCCCCCGAAATCCTGGCGGAACTGACCGGGAAAGAAAATGTTGTCATGCATCCGGACAGCGTGGTACGGGAGATCTGCGGAGATCAAAAAGTGGAGTGCTTGCGGGTGTCTGTTCGCGGCAGCAAGGAAGAAGAATCGTTGCCTGTGGAGGGCGTCTTCGTCTACCTGCAAGGCAGCAAACCGATCACCGATTTTGTGGCAGGGCAGTTGGAGCTCAGCGATGAAGGCTGCCTCCAGGTGGATCGTGAAAACCAGACCGCAATCCCGGGCGTCTACGCGGTGGGAGACGTGTTATGTTCGCACGTGAAGCAGGCAGTTATTGCCGCTTCTGACGGCGCCACTGCGGCAATTTCAGCGGAAAAGTGGCTGCGGGGAAAAGCCAGGTATCGCGCAGACTGGGGGAATTAGCTGCAGTAAGATATCCAGCTATATTAGTTGGGTGAGTTGGAGTGGAAAAATATTGATTCTTGAGGAATCTAAGAAAGCCTGCCCACCAGTCAGCACGGGCTGCTTTCCGGTGAGTTGGCTGAACCGGGTCTCAGGCAGGCAAAAGTTATTGGCATCAAACCATTCAACATTTATTTCCAACTTTTCCCGCAAATAAGTCCTCCATCCGGTACAATTCTGAGAGGAATGCCAATGGAAAATAACCAAACTTCGAATCAAATGAATTTTCTGCGTCCACATCACGCTCTGTGTGCTTTGTTCTTCGAGGGCAAAGGATATAGCCAGGCTTTCATTGAGAATATGACAGCTTTTTTGGCTGAGCCCAACCAGATGGTGGAGATCACGATGGGATGCGACAGCCTTTGCCAGGAGTGTCCGCATAATCAGGATGGAATCTGCGACGACGAGACAAAAGTCGCGCATTTTGATCAGGGAGTTTTGCATCTCAACAGCGAAGTTTTCAAAGCCAAACAAGTTTTTCCCCTTTCCGCGCTGTGTCAAAACGTCTGCAACACCATCTTGCAGCAAGATCTTCTGGCGGAAGTTTGCGGAGATTGCGAATGGGCAGCACTTTGCCAGGGCAAGTGGCAACGGGGAGATATCAACCACTTTCTGCTCCAGTCTGACCACCCAGGCAACCAACCAGCCTGAAACCGCTATAATTACTTGCACCATGCTTTTGGAGGCATAATGACCAACAACAATTCCGGCGTTCAAACATCCTCAAACGAAACCACGCGAAGTGAACTCGAAAAAAACGCCACTAACGGCTCCTCCTACTTTTTCTGGATTGCTTTTTTCTCGGTCTTTAATCAGGTCATGGATAAGCTCAGCGCTAAACGCCGCTTCGTTTTTGGACTGGGCACACCCCAATACATCGGGCGTTTGTTGACTGTAGCCAACCCAACTTTGATTTGGTGCGTCATCATCGTCCTGGCGATCTTTTTTGTGGTTTTTGGCATCTTCTCCCGGCGCAGAAACATCCCGGTTTACATCATCGGCATTATATTCTACGTTGCCGACATGATGCTCTCCATCCTCTCAGGAGATATTGTAGGCTCCATCGTTCACGTTGTCTTTACCGTGTTGCTGGTAATGGGTCTGATTGCGACTTTGAAACTCAAGGATCTGCCGCCTGCCTGACATTGAGCAGATAAATACAACAGGCGTCGTGTTGGGCAAGAGTTTCAACCAGGCAGTCATGAGAGCTCTCAATTAACCTCTCATTAACATTTGCAGTACAATTGTTTTCTAAAACATGAAGTGAGCGCAAGATGATAGAGATACCTTGGTACGAAATATTTCTGCGTTTGACGGCTGCCCTGGTCGCTGGCGGCGCGATTGGTTTTGAACGCGAACGCGACAGCCAGCCAGCCGGCTTGCGCACGCATATGATCCTCGCCCTGGGGGCTGCCCTGGTGACGATCCTCTCCGTCAATATTGCAATTAAGTTCGATTCTGACCCTGCCCGACTGGCAGCACAGGTTGTTTCCGGTATCGGTTTCCTTGGCGCAGGCGCGATCCTGCGCTTCGGTTTGAACGTCAAAGGGCTCACAACCGCCTCTACGCTCTGGACCACCGCGATGGTGGGTATGGTAATCGGCTACGGCTACTACCTTGTGGCTCTCTTCGCGGTAGTCATCATGTTGTTCCTCCTGACCCTGGTGGAACGCTTTGAGAAGAAATTTGTGCGCATCAATGTCCTCCGTACCGTGGTAATTAATGTGAACGACCGCGAAGGTATCCTGCGTGAGGTTCGCAAGACCATAACTAAGTTAGCGGACGGCATCGTCGTATTCAATGTGCAGAAAAGCATCAAAAATAAAATTATGCGGCTCGAAATTGTGGCGCGTTTCAGCCGTAATGAAAAGCTCGAGGATATGATGGAAGTCATATCTTCCATCGACGGTGTCAGGAGCATCAAGATCGAGTAGACCGCAATGTAAATCAGGGGGCGATTGAAGTATACTTTTTATCACCATGCCGGATCTGAAGACCCTTTTGGCAAGTTATGACCTTGCTTTTATGCGTGATATCGCCGAACTCTGGGGAATTGAACTCCAGTCAACCGAACGCCGCGCCGTCCTGGTTGAACTCGCGAACGCGATGACCTCCAGGCAGCTCTTCGATGAAATTTTCGTTGCCTTATCCCCCTCAGCAGCGGATGCGCTTGCGGAATTGGGAGATGTTGGCGGCACGCTGGCGTGGCAGGCATTTGAACGGACCTATGGCGAACTGCGCCCAATGGGCCCTGCCCGCAGAAAGCGCGAAAAACCCCACCGCTTCCCGCAAAACACGACTGAAAGACTTTGGTATATGGGGCTTGTCGGTCGGGCTGCTTTGCGCTTTGGTCAGGAACTTAGTGAGGTTGCGTTCATCCCTGAAGAATTCCTGGCATTGCTGCCAAAACACGACAAGGAACTGGATGAGAGCAAGGATCTGCGGCAGCTTCCAGCCTGGGCTAACTCAAAGGTGATTGCCAACCAGGCGCAAAGTGACCAGGTGCTGGATGATCTCTGCACGCTGTTTGCTGCTTTGCGCATGGGGCTCGTTGAGCAAATTCCGAGCTTAAGTGGAAAATCAGCGCCTTATTGGCAGCTCCTCCAGTCCATTGCGAAGGCAGTGAACCTTCTCGATGCGTCTGGGCAGCCTAATGAAAATGCGCGGATCTTCCTCGAAAAACCACGTGGAGACGCGCTTGGTTGGTTGGTCCAAAGTTGGGCGCAATCCCTGGATTTTGACGAGTTGCGCCTTGTGCCTCAATTGCATTGTGAGGGCAACTGGCGTCACTCTGCCATCACTCCCCGCCGGTTGATTCTCAACCGCCTTGGAGTGCTGCCGACCGATACCTGGCTGAAGATCCAGAATTTCATCGATGATATCCAGCAATACCAGCCGGATTTCTTACGCAGCGGAGCGGACTATAACACCTGGATTATCAGCAGCGCTGACACTGACGCTCGTTTGCTGCATGGGTTTGACCATTGGCAGGACGTGGAAGGGCAGTACATCCGTTTTATCATCACAGAGCTGCTTGTCGACCTGGGGATGGCGAAAACCGGTCAGCTAACCGATCAACCTGAGAGTCAGGTGTTCCAGATCACGCCCTGGTTTTCCAGGCTTCTCAGTCCCGAACCCTCATTGGAACTACCGGAGGAGAATCAACCAGTTTTGGTTGGAGGGGATGGCAAGCTCGAGATGACGTCATTGGTGCCGAGAATCGCGCGCTACCAGCTCTCACGCTTTACGGAATGGCGCTCGCTGCGCCCGGATCGGTTTGTTTTCCAGCTCACGCCAGCGTCGCTTCAAGCAGCAGCAGAACGAGGTTTGGAGCTTAAGCACCTGCGTGCCTTGCTGCGAAAATATGGCAAGCCAGGCATTCCGCCCGCGCTGCAGAAAGCGCTCACGCGCTGGGAAAGACACGGCTTGGAAGCCGCCATAGAAGAACTACTGGTGCTGCGCCTGGCGCAACCTGAACTGCTCGAAAAACTGCGCGAATCGAAGGCTTCGGGCTGCCTTGGCGAAGCCCTGGGACCAACCGCTGTATTAGTCAAGCCTGGTTGCAGCTCCAGGGTGCGGGCTGCTCTGCGCGAATTGGGCATTCTGACCGATCTGCCTGGAGATGGCGAATGAAAGTGACCAAACCCAGCTTTTTCTCGAGGTTGCTGCGTTTCAGTTTTCTCCTGGCTGGGTTGACGGGCTTATTACGCCTTTATGGCGCCATCAATCAGCACTCTAACATCCTGGATTTCAGTCAGAGGGCATGGCTGCCAGTATACCTGATGGTTGCGGGCGGGTTGATGGGACTGCTCAACCTGGGTATTTGGCTCATACTGAAGCGAAACCCTTTCGCGCCCGATTGGCTGCCCTGGGCAGGCGTTTTGATGAATATCATCACTTATTGGTTTGAACGGGTTTTGCTCTGGGCGCCTTCGCAGCGCGGCACAAATGCTGTATGGATGATTGGGATGCATGCTGCCTGGCTCTTGTTAGTGCTATTTAGCCAGGTGCTGATGAAACGGAGACATGATGAACACGAATAACCAGGAAATCGAGGTCAAGTTCCTGATTTCTGACCTGCCAGCCCTGCTGAAAAAGATCGAAAGCCTGGGGGCGGTGACGATGCGCTCACGTATGCTCGAAGTCAATCTTCGTTTCGATACTCCAGACAGAAAGTTAAGCAAACAGGCGCAGGTGTTGCGCCTCCGACAGGACGACCAGGCAATTCTGACCTTTAAAAGCTCGGATAAAATTGTGGAGGGGATAATCTTCCGCAAGGAATTGGAAGTGATCGTCAGCGATTTTCAGACAACCCGAGCGATCCTCGAAACGCTTGGCTTCCAGGTTTTCATGACCTATGAAAAGTACCGCCAGAATTATCAGTTGAATGATCTGGTGGTTTCAGTCGACGAGATGCCATACGGGAATTTCATTGAGCTTGAAGGTAACAGCCCCGGGCACATCCGCGCCACTGCCGCGCTCCTGGGCTTGGATTGGGAGAAGCGCATCAACTTGAGCTACACCGCGCTGCTCGCCCTTTATAACCAAAACACCGGGCATGACTTCAAAGATCTGAGCTTTAGCGCCTTTTCAGGCTTACAGGTCCAGCCGGAAGAGCTTGGGTTGTCTTACGCGGATAGTATTACTTAATACATGATGGGCGGGAAAAAGTATTTGTCGGACGGGATTGGGGACGACAAGGTCTAAAATTTTGATTCCATTTGACCATCCCCAATCCGCCATCGAGGGGCGTTGTTACGTTCATATCAGCGGATTGGAAGCACACATGGTTTCTTCATTTTGTTGTATTTAGTGCTTCCAATCCCGCCCTTGGGAATCGTATTTATGATCGTACCGGCGTCCCCGGTGCGAAGCCTCCCCGTGGGACCGTGCACGGTAGCTGACCGAAGGTCTCCAGAAAAATATAGTGCAAAGACAAATCGCCGCTCTACGCTCGCGAGGACGAGTCACAATGCTAACAGAAATGCCCTGAACAGAGGTTTATTTTCGATGTCAGGTTGAACTACGCAACCTGACCTCCTTCCTTTCGTAGGGTTGACGCCCGCGTCAACCACATCGTGAGGAGGAAAAGGCTGGCCTTTTCCCTACCAGGCGTCAACGCAAGCGGGTAACCATGACCAAGTCTCGAACGTTGGCAATGTATCCCTCAAAAAAATAAGGTTTCCGATGTCAGGTTGAACTACGCAACCTGACATTCCTTCCTTTCGTAGGGTTGACGCCTGCGTCAACCACATCGTGAGGAGGAAAAGGCTGGCCTTTTCCTTACCAGGTCTCAACGCAAGCGGGTAACCATGACCAAGTCTCGAACGTTGGCAGTGTATCCCTCAAAAAAATATGGTTTCCTGACCTCCTTCCTTTCGTAGGGTTGACGCCCGCGTCAACCACATCGTGAGGAGGAAAAGGCTGGCCTTTTCCCTACAAGGCCTCAACGCAAGCGGGTAACCATGACCTAAGTCTCGAATGTTGGCAATGTAACCCTCAAAAGAATAAGGCTTCTTCCGATGTCAGGTTGAAAAGCGCAACCTGACCTACAAATGAGCGAAGTAGGGTGGGTAGACGTCACGTAACATTTTCCATCCTGTTATCCTTATAGTCTACCCACCATAACAATAACCGGTGGGTTGGCGTTGAAAAGTATCGACAATGTAGAGGTTTTTATAGCCAACCCACCCTACGATTGAAGTCAGGCAAGCCGTTTGATCCGGAATATGGCATGCAATTCAGGTAAAACCCTTGACATTCAAGACGGTATCTACGACTACACTCACATAATTCAATCTTAATATACAAGGGTGGGATTGGGGACGACAAGGTCTGAAATTATGATTCCATTTGACCATCCCCAATCCGCCGCCATACCACCAATCAAGCACGCCCTTGACAAAAGCACCCTCACACAGCCATGACAATATGGATACGGCGGGTCAAACGATGCGTCTTACCACTTCTCGTATCTCACGATATCGGTAAGAGGTTTACGTGGTCTCGCGGCTGGATGTTCAGCAGGATAACCGATCGGTATGACCGCGACCACAAACTTGTCATCCGGGATTCCGAGCACCGGGCGGATCTCAGCCTGGACAAAGAATCCCACCCAGCAGGTCCTCAACCCCTGCCCGTCTGCCTCAAGAAGGATGTTCTGAATGGCGATAGCGGTGTCGCGGATGGCGCGTTTAAGCTCCCAGTGAGGACTGTTTTCGTCGAGGTACAAACCTGGTTCGGTCTCGACGCGGGCAGCCATATCAGCGACTGCCACAATGAAAGCCGGCGCTGTCATCATCCATGTTTGCTGGTGGCAGGCTTCCATAACTGCATGGCGCTGCTTTTCACTCTGTACCACGATGAACATCCATGGCTGCTTGTTGTTGCCTGATGGCGCCAGCCTGGCTGCCTCAAGCACGCTTTGTAGTTTCTCAGGATTGATTGGATCTGTTGTGAATTTTCGGATACTTCTGCGATGTTGGATTGATTCGATCATTTTCACCTTCCTTGGTATTAGTTTAGCCGAAAACCGGCGTGTTTTCGTGAGTGATTGCATGATTGTCCGGGCGACGCGACCCACAGGGGGCGGCTTCGTTATGCTTTCCGAACAGATGCGGTTGTTTACACTTCTCAGGGCAGTCACTTCCCTCAAGAGGGTAGTTCCCAAGGATTTGTTCCTACACTATTACTTGTCATGATACCTTTGCAGGTTGGGCAATTGCCGCAGGGAACGGTCTTGCGCCGTTCCGTTTGCCTTTGTTACGAAAGGGGTCAAGCCTCCTCCCTACAACAGAGGATCTGTCAAATTTGCCGGGACATCAAACTACTTCAACATTGCTGGCAATCTGGTTTATTGCACACAAGGCAATAGCCCATATATTTGTTGTTTGGGTTAAAATAGAAGCATGGTTTGACATGCGCGAGATAACACCGTCTTTCTTTCCCGATCTCGAAAAGCACATTGAAGGTCAGGTGCTGAGAAAGACTGCGCCCTTTCCCGTTCAGAGCTATCACGAACTTGTCCGCAAAGTTGCCCAACTCTCCTTCCTGAACAAGGATTATCTGCTTTTTTACCGCGGGCAGGACCGGGACTATCAGAATAAAGCAGAATCCAGCACATTTTATCCCACCATCTACCGCAAAGACATTCTGACCGCCCGGGAAATTCGTTCGCGTTTCGAGTTGCTTGAAATAGCCACCTACAAGCTGACAGAGGCTTTCGACCGCGAAAAACTGGACGGCCGGGTCGATATCCGGCGCAAACAATACATCGCCTGGAGCATCCTGCAGCACTATGGGGTGTGCGATACCCCCTTGCTAGACCTGACCCAATCCCTGCGGGTCGCTGCCACCTTCGCCCAGTTGGACAACAATGCTGAAAGCGGCATGGTATATGTGTTTGGTCTGCCCTACACCACCAACCGCATCACCTATAACAGTGAGCAGGACCTGGTGATCGTGCGATTGCTTTCCATCTGTCCGCCTGAAGCGCTGCGTCCTTACTTCCAGGAAGGCTATCTGTGCGGTACGCTCGACATCACCGATACCTACGCCAACAAATCTGAGTTGGACTTTAAGAACCGCCTGATCGCCAAGTTTTCCATCCCAACCACGGAATCCTTCTGGGGCAGCGGCTTCTCTCGCATTCCAAGAAACCTGCTCTTCCCTGAAAATGATCTGATCGAGACGATTTGTCTCCGCATCCGAGAAGAGATTCTTAATGAGATGAAGTCAGTCTTCTTCAGTTGATCCCGGCGCGGGAGTAATCCAGTTTATGACCCTTAGGATTTACGATGACAGAATTGATACCTGATAACCGCAAGAAATATCGACAGTTCATCTGGACTTCAGCGATGAACCTGCCTCTTCTGATTATTCTGGCTTTGTCTGCCCGATCCCTGACGCAGCAGGGAATCGCACTCCTGCCATCAGCTGGAGACTCTTCAATTACCTCCCCCGACCAATGGATGTACGTGCTCGCCCCGCTTGTATTCGGTGTGGTCGGTGTGTTGCTTGCCCTCGCATGGAAACCATTGAGAAGAGGAATTATCGTTTTGTTAGCGATGCACTACATCCTGATGATGTCAATTATTCTTTTGTTAGGCTATGTTGACGTGACGCTCCTCCTCACCAAGCTTTGGGCACTTTTATCAAATCCTTTCATTCTGCTGGGTTTCCTTGCAGTCCTGGTATTTCTGTTTCTACGGAATATCAAATCAATTATGAACCTTGATCTGCCATCCATCTTTGGCAAAAGATAGCGATCCCGGTCTGACCAATCCAAACATAATATTGTTCCGATCACACCATATTCTCCTGTTTTTTGCGGTAAAATCCAACTCACCATGGAAAAGAAGAGGAAAGTTCGCAACTCAGTCAAGGCTGTCATCATTCGGGATGGAAAATTGCTCGTGATCATCAAGCGAGGTCAGAATGATTCTTACGCCGTGCTGCCTGGAGGGGGGCAAAAATGGGGTGAAACCTTGCCCGACTCACTCATACGGGAATGCCAGGAGGAGATTGGGACAGAAGTGGAAGTCCGGAAGTTGCTCTTTATGCGCGAATACCGATCCAATGAGCATGAGTTCGCGGCGATCAGCCCGGACCTGCACCAGGTGGAGTTTTACTTTAAATGCAAAGTGCCCAAGAATTATGAGCCTACGCAAGGTCATCACCCTGATAACGGGCAGGAAGAGGTCCGATGGGTAGTATTGGATCAGCTCGATGCCATTCACCTGTATCCCCGCACCATCTGTCCGCTGCTGGCTGATCTAAAAAACTGTAAGTATCCTGTTTACCTTGGGGACTGCAACTAACCTTCAATAGTGATAACGGCACTGCAGGAAATCGGTCTGCCATCCCGCACCACATCCACAATCCTGTGTTCCTTCGTTAAACGGCGAGACCAAGCTCCAGTATGCAGGTATTTGAGGGGCTCAGGCTTCCCGATACCGGTATGGGGATCGCGCAGAATGGCTTCGATCAAATCAAGAGCGCGGAGAGCCAACTTTCTGTCCGTTTCAACCCAATAGCGAGATCCCCAGGAATTTCGGATTGAAATACAGCAACATAGTTGCGTTAGTCAAGCCCAACCTCATATTTGAGTTCAGACAGGGACAGAGCTTCCCCTGCTTTTTTCAATGCCTTACCAAAGGCTGAAAGCAGCCGCTCAGCATTGGCAGGGGAACGCAAAAGGTAAGCGGTTTCGGTCAAGCCCGCTAATTCAGAAGCTGCAATCATAGCCACTTCCTCCTTACCTCGACGTTCGATGACCACAACCTCGCGGTCTTGCGTAACCCTGTCCAGTAGATGGGCTAAATTCATCCTTGCCTGTGTGTAGTTCGTGCGGTCATATAGTCTCTTATGGTGGTTACCCCCTCCGGCGGAGGGGGACCGTGAGCGTAGCGAACGGGGGGGTGGGCTGACTAATACCACCCCCTCGCTGCGCGATGCCCCCTCTGAATAGGGGGTTATCTCAGTTAGAGGCTGACACGAAAGTCGTAGGGTGGGTTGGCGTCATAAATCATTTACTGTATGGACATACAGCAATAGCCAACCCACCAACAAGACAGGGAAATTGATTTAATCTGTTTTCACGTTGACTCCTTGGAATGGTGGGTTGACTTTTTCAATGCTGGCATAATCAAAAAACCTATAACGTCAACCCACCCTACATAAATGCCGATCCTCTGAGGAACAAAAATAGAAGCCGTCCCAAAAATCTAAACTTCATTTTCAACTCCCCTACTTACAGGTTTTTAGCCATAAAAATGGGATTGCACCAATAATTTACGGTGACTACCGATTCTTGCCCCCACTTTTAGAACTTATTTCTGAGATTTCGGACTTTTGGGACAGCCTCACAATATGTCCAAGGCGGAACTCTTGTAGGGAAGGGGCTTGACCCCTTCCGCAACACGTTTATGGCGGAACGGCGCAAGGCCGTTCCCTACGACAAACATCCGCTTTGCTAAAGCGAGGCTGCCATTTTGGGACAGTCTCATGTTTCTATCTTAATTGTCAGGACCTAATGCGGGCTTAATGCGGCATTCTCCTATACAGGTATAATTACCCATACCTTTTCATCTTTGCCTTGGAGTCAACGTATGCGCCAAACTTTCCTGACCAATGACCAATTGCTTTTTCTGCAGACTGAGAAACAATGCCTGAATGCGATCATCGCTTCATTGAAGACCTTCAACCTGAGCGATGAATCCCTGCAAAACCTGCGCAAGGCAATTGATCAACTTGACGAACTTTTCCTGATCGTGGCTGTTGGTGAATTCAACGCCGGCAAAAGCGCTCTCGTCAATGCCATGCTGGGTGAAAAAGTTCTGACCGAAGGTGTCACCCCCACCACCGCACGAGTGACCCTGGTTCGGTTCGGCGAAACGGTCAGCGAGCAGATCGTGGACGAGGGCTTTGCAATCGTCACACACCCCATGGAACTGCTCAAAGAACTGAACATCGTAGACTCTCCCGGCACCAATGCCATCAACCGGCAGCACGAACGCCTTACCAATGAATTTGTGCCAAGGTCCGACCTGGTTTTATTTGTCACCTCAGCCGATCGCCCGCTCACCGAGAGTGAACGCCTTTTCCTCGAGAAGATTCTCACCTGGGGCAAGAAAATTGTCCTTGTGATCAACAAAAGCGACATCCTCGAAGACGCGCAAGCCCGCCAGGAAGTGGAAAACTTCGTACGCGAGAATGCTGCCCACATTCTCAAAGCCCAGCCTGAGGTCTTCAGCGTCTCAGCCAGATTGGCACAAAGAGCAGCGCTTGCGGCTTCCGAGGCGGAACGGGACTCACTCCGCTCCAATAGCGGCATCAGCACCCTCGAACGCTATATCACTGAAACCCTGGATGACAATTCCCGGCTTGAGCTGAAACTACGCAACCCGCTGGGCGTTGGCACGCACCTGCTGACAGAAGCAAAGACCCGCAATGACGCCCAGACGCAGGAGATCAGCGAGGATGTTACGCTCTCAACAAATCTGGAAGGCATGCTGGAGACCTATCGGCGCGAGTTGGCAGCCGAACTTCCACCGCGCCTGGCGGAAGTGGAAAACATTCTCAACGGCTTCGAAAATCGCGGTCAGGATTACCTTGACAACACCATGAAGCTGACCCGCATCCTCGACCTTGCCAAGCCCGACAAGATCAAAGCTGAGTTCCAGGCAGAAGTCCAGGCGGATGTGGCTGAAGAGATTGACGGAAAAGTCCGCAGCCTGATCGACTGGCTGGTGGATAAGGACCTTAACGTTTGGTACCAGGTGGCAGGCGCGCTCGAACGCCGGCAGGCGCAATCGCAACGGGCACTGCCGACCAGCGCCAGCCCGCAAACCGAACGCCGCCGCCAATTGATCGACAGCGTCAGCACGACCATCAAAGCCATCGTGAATCAGTACGACCGCAAGCATGAAGCCGAACAGCTCGGCGCGTTCTTGCAAGAGTCGGTCACGCAGACCGCCCTGTTTGGTGTGGGGGCAGTTGGCATCGGCGCGCTGGTGGCAACCGTGCTCACCACCAAAGCCCTGGATGTCACCGGCATCGTCACCGCCGGGGCACTGGCGGTTTTGGGGCTGTTCGTGATCCCCTATAAGCGCAAGCAAGCCAAGGACGCTTTCAGGGATAAAATGGCAGAACTGCGGGAGAACCTGATGAAGACCCTGAGCGCCACCTTCAACCGCGAAAGCGACAGCGCCATCCAGCGCCTGGAGAGTAACATTGCTCCATATACCAGCTATGTCCAGAGCGAAAAAGCCCGCTTGCAAGCCGATAAAGAAACACTGGACAAATTGCAGAAGAAGTTGGAAGAACTAAGCCTGACTATCCCCAAACTGCTGGTCAAAAACAGGAGTTAATGAAAAGAGGCAAAAGACCTTTGCAAAGTCATTTGCCTCTTTACTTTTTATTATTGAACTGCTGACTTGGATCAGCTCTTGTGGTCCACCAGCGTTCCAACCTTTTCACCGCAAACAGCGCGCATCAAGTCACCGGGTTTCCAGAGGTCCAGCACGAGGATGGGCAGGTTGTTTTCCATGCAGAGGGTCACCGCGGTCGAGTCCATCACGTTGATTCTGCGTGCCAGGATTTCGAGGTAACTTAATTCTTCGATCCGAACCGCATCCGGATTGGTTTTCGGGTCTTTGTCATAGACGCCGTCCACCTTGGTGGCTTTAATGACCACATCCGCGCCGATTTCAGTCGCGCGCAGTGCGGCTGCGGTATCGGTGGAGAAGTAGGGGTTGCCGGTGCCGCCGCCGAAAATGACCACACGTCCTTTTTCCAGGTGGCGGATCGCGCGCCGGCGGATGTAGGGCTCTGCCACGGTGCGCATCTCGATCGAAGACATGACGCGCGTCATCACTCCGATTTTCTCGAGGGCATCCATCAATGCCAGGGCATTCATAACCGTTGCCAGCATGCCCATGTAATCTGCAGTAGCACGGTCCATGCCGACGTTCTCGCCGGTTGCGCCTCGCCAGAGGTTGCCGGCACCGATCACAATCGCCACATCCACCCCAGTCTCATGCACAGATTTGACCAGTTCGGCAATCGTACGAGCCTGACCTGGGTCAATCCCCTGCCCGGTAGAAGCCGCCAGCGATTCGCCAGAGAGCTTTAGCAGGATACGCTTATATTTTGCGGTCTTATGAGTTTCAGTCATACTTTCTCCTTTGCGTGATACTGGCAAAAAGAGAGCCAACCGAATGGTTGGCTCTTTCCTTTATTATGCAGCCTCTTCCTCTTCGGCTGGCTTTTGGGTGGTTTCGCCCAACGCCCATCGAACAAAGCGGCGGACCACGATGCGTTCGCCCAAAGCGGCAACACGATCGTTGATCAAATCAGTTACAGTTCGGCTTTCATCACGAATGTACTTCTGGTTAAGAAGCACGTTCTCATCCTTGAATTTCTTCATGAAACCTTCCACGATCTTGGGGATGATCGCTTCAGGCTTGCCCTCGGCGCGTACACGCTCAGTGATCAACGCGGTTTCTTCGGCAATCACTTCTTCAGGAATGTCAGCTTCGGAGACATACCTGGGGGAAGCCGCAGCAATTTGCAGCGCGATTTCGTGTGCAAGTTCTTTGAAAGAGTCTGATTTGGCAACAAAGTCAGTTTCCGAGTTGATCTCAACCAGAACAACCAGGCGACCTTCACTGTGGATGTAGACTTCCAGGCGACCTTCGGAGGCTTCACGATTGGCTCGTTTTTCGGCTTTCTTCAAACCTTTTTCGCGCAGTTCTTCCAGGGCTTTCTCAAAATCGCCGTTGGCGCTTTGCAGCGCGCTCCGGCAATCCATAATGCCACAGCCAGTCTTCTCGCGCAATTCCTTGATCATATCAATGGTGATTTCCATGTTATTTCCTTTCTTGTTTCAGGCTTCTAAAAGCTCTTATTCCTGGTCGCCATCTGCTTCTGCTTCGGTATCAGGCTCGCGCTCATAAACGATCTTGGCACGGGTTGCTTCGCCGAGCAGCATTTCGTCGTCCAGCTCTTCGTCTTCGTCGATACGGCGGGAGATAGTGGAGCGGGTTTCTACCACGACTTCTTCTTCCACATCCTTGCGCATCATCTTGCCTTCGATGACAGCATCAGCCATGCGGCCAACGAGCAGTTTGATGGCGCGGATGGCGTCATCGTTGGAGGGGATGACGTAATCGATATCGCTGGGGTTGCAGTTGGTGTCAACCAGTGCAATCACAGGGATGCCCTTGGAGTTGGCTTCACGTACAGCGGTGTCCTCACGTTCGATGTCGATGATGAAGAGCAGGTCAGGCAGGGATTTCATGTTGCGAACACCGCTCAAGCGGGTCTGCAGGCGGTTGATCTCGCGCTGAATCAGCAAGCCTTCTTTTTTGGTAAGTTGATTGATCTCGCCGGTTTCGAACATTTTTTCGAGGCGGCTCAGTTCAACGATACGCTGCTGGATGGTGACCCAATTGGTCAGTGTGCCACCGAGCCAGCGCTGGTTGACGTAAGGCATACCACAGCGTTCAGCTTCTTCCTGGATGGTTTCCTGCGCCTGGCGCTTGGTGCCGACGAAGAGAATGCTGCCGCCAGCGGCAACGGTGTCGCGGACCTTGTTAAAGGCGTCGTCGAGCAGTTTGACAGTTTGCTGCAGGTCAATAATGTGGATTCCATTACGTTCGGTAAAGATGTAGGGACGCATCTTTGGATTCCATTTGTTGGTTCGATGTCCAAAATGGACGCCGCTCTCGAGGAGCGCTTTCATAGAAACAGCGGGCATGATAACTCCTTTGCGTTATGCCTCCGCCCGGTTTTGCGACTGCTCCGAA
>Ga0116174_10002181_pt1 | contig 17194 bp, 8 predicted proteins | sample AD_UKC087_MetaG_FD_89801 | JGI IMG/M metagenome (GOLD analysis project Ga0116174, IMG submission 89801) | Active sludge microbial communities of municipal wastewater-treating anaerobic digesters from USA - AD_UKC087_MetaG | ecosystem: Engineered > Bioreactor > Anaerobic > Digestate | place: USA...
ATCCTGCTTGATAAACTCGAAATCGAGGTGGAGGTCATCATAATATCTGTCGGAGGTAACGGATGACTCTTCCATCGGGAAGGTGTTCTCGTTCATCTTGAATGCTGTGGTCATAAACTGAGCTTGGCGCACTCTGGCGATGGGAATATCGCCGATGAAGACCATACCTTCGAGAAGAGGTTTTTTCTTGGAAAGGGCGATGATCTGAGCTTTTACATCTTCAGGTCTCGCCCAGTCGGAATAGAGTATATAGGTACCCAGCCCTTCGCTCTGGAGCACTTCTCTGTAAGCGTCAATCTCAGCTTTGCAAGCATTGTATGTCTCGTTGTCCACGAAAATGGCAAACGATGTGGCCGCTTTTGGGTCACATTTGACAATATTAACTTTTGCTTTGGGTGCGGCAACCATTGTGCCCGCCATAAGAATAGCACAAATCAAAGCAAATGCACTTTTCATAATAACTCTTCTTTTCATCGTGTATACTCTTTTAAGCGGTTGATTGTTTTCAAAAGTTCATCGGAAAGTCGAGGGTCGAGATCTTTTTGGTTGTCGAGGACAGCCTGGCAACCGTTGATGATTTCTACTCTGTTATAAGCCCGAACAAACCATCCCAGTGCTTCTGCGAGGGCTATTCTGATCTCAAGATCATCCTCAGGATTGCCGATGACATTGAGGATGTCGTAAGCCATTTGAGGGAAGGGATTGTTTCGAAGTACCACAAGATAGAAGTCTCTGGTACTCGGTTTCTGTGTGGTATCTATAACGCATCTCCAGCACTCGGTAAGTGTGCGCTCGGCACTGTTGATCGTATTCTCAACATTCTCCCAGAACTCCTCCTTGTCGAAGATGAACTCGTTGTCATTCATCACAGCATCCTTGAAGAAATGCTTCAAAAGTTCCACGTTGAGGTGGTGTGCGCTGAAGCTCATATTGAATGCAATCCTTTTTGCAAGGTAATCCTCAAGGTAAGCGTTCACCATGTATGGAGCCAGATCGTTGCGTCCCACTCGGCCCATGTAGTAAATTGCTTTTCTGCGAATAAACTCGTAGGGGTCATCAGATGCGAGCTTGAGCAACTCTATGTAGTTGTCATCATTGTAGTGTGCAAGCAAATGTAAACACTGAAGGCGTACCATATAGTATGGAGAGCTCTTGTAGGTCTCAAGGAGAAGATCCGACATTCCCTCATATTCCAACTCAAAGAGCTTGTATAGAGCCAAACCCTGTATATCCGCAGGGAGGTTGTGCTCCATTACAGCCAGCCAGTACTCCGGATCTTTTGAGTGGACCCTGATGCGTGGCATTCCCTTTGGGGCAGCAAACCTGAAAGTAGGGTCGCCGATGATATGGGATTCAAGGATATTGATATTCTTGGTCCATTCTCCTATCCTCATGCCGCATGCGAGCATACCCATCAGGTCGGTAGAGGACTTATCCTGGAGCACATTAACGGAGTTGCCGAAGCAGGCAACGGTCTTGCCTTTGCCGAAAATATATTCACCTGCGATGAAGTCGCCGTTCCTGAAGTCGCCATTGTAGCAGGCGTCGAAGATCACAACGCGCGGATTGGGATTGATTGCCTTGATATCTTCGAGCACAAAGCCGGTCTTTGCATATTCGAGAGAGTCCTCTGCCATTACTGCAGGGTCATTCCATCCCTCAAACCAGGTACTGTCGATACCATACTCTTTAATATACCTCTCCATTGCATCCTGCACACTATTGCCTCTTTTCTCTACGCTCCTAAGCTGTCTGCGAAGCAATCTTTTACCCGAATTGTAGTAATCTTCTTCGTACTCGTTGGGGATGGATCCGGTCAGATATTGTCTTTCGGTCACACCATGCTCGTGAAAGAGCATCAGGTCAACATCGTCGCGCTTCATCTCCTCTGTCAGAATCTCCTTCATATAGGGATACATTGCGAAAAGGTAGAATTTGGCGTTGTCAGCATGTCCCTGAGTCGCTGCGGGCACCTGCTCTCCCATTACATAGCTCTGGTCTTTCCATGCTATGAGACTATTGGAGAATGAGCCGTCTCCGGTATACTGTACTACCACATCGAGGGGATTTTCCACACTTCTTTCCTTTACCGCCTTTTTCAGATAGTTGCGGATCTGATCGAAACCCGCATCACCTTTGGCGGTAGAGCGGATACGTCCCGTATAAATGTCACAGGAGATTCGTTGTGGAGACTCACCGGTCAGCCAGTAGTAATAGAGTTGGTGATGAGTCGAATCTTGATGAAGAAATTTGAATTTCAGGTCAAAATCATCATAGAAACGATCCGAAGGCACTGATGAGTCGTAGTAGCCGTAAACATCCTGATCCATCTTGAACGCAGATGTGAAGTGCTGCGCTCCGCGGATCATTGGAATGGGAATGTCACCCACGAATACGGCTCCTTCGAGTCCCTGTTCGTCATAATACTTTTTAAGGAAAAATTTTACATGCTCCGGAGATTCCCATTCAGCAGAGAGAATATAGGTTGCGAGGCCATCTTTCTCTATGACATCGCGATAGGCGTGTATCTCCCCCTTGCAGGCATCATAGGTAGCCTGGTCTACAAATATAGCGAACGAGTTGCGAACGCTTTGGGTTGGGGAAATAATATTTTGCTGCGCCCCCAAAGGGAGGCACAGCAAAACAAAAAAGAGGAATGATATTTTTTTCATTTATTGGTGCTGGATACTTTATTATTAGAAAGTAAATCCGATTGAAAAATTAGCAAATGTTCTTGAGCTGGGAGTTAATTGGGGACCGGGGTTAAGGTTCCACCAGAAATTCTTGCCCTCAGTGTCGGTGCCATAGCTGTAGTTGTGAAGTTCCTCGTCAGAACGGAGATACTTACAGCTTGCAGCAACATAAATGGTGCTTTTCTCACCCATGGGGAAGATCGCCTTCAGATTGACGCCGAATTGGTAATAGTTGGCACTGAGGATGGCAAGGTCTTTCTCATAAAGTTCTCTAATCACCTCTGAATCGGGGAAAGGACCATTATAAATATGCTCACCCGCTATGTTGTAATTGTAACCGGCGCTCAGACCTACGACGATGGAGTTGTTGCCTACCATAAAATTCTTCTTGCCGTAGATCTCTCCATATACGTTTTCAGCCTTGAAAGAAGACTCAGGCAAAATGTAGGTATCCAATCTGTCAGTGTACTGACCCTGAATACCCGCCATCCAGTCATAACCTGCTCCGCTATCTTTGTAGAGGTCATACTTAGAGAAAGACCGGTGAAATCATACTTGCTGCGGATAAATTTTGCTATTGTAACCCATTGCTGCACTTCGTATGTGGCATCGATCATCTGTATATATTCGATGCCGTCAGTACTCCTCATATAACCGTCAAGAGTAATCTTGTTTGTAAAAGAGTCGCCTTCGAGCACGGTCTGCAGATTGCCTCCAGCAACATGCTGGATTGTTGAGCCCATTCTGCGAGGTTTGGAGGGAGAGTGGAATACGTCAATTACCTGATAAGTGTAGTAGCCCTCTGCAAGCACTTTGGCGTTAAGACCCTGGTAGCCGTACTGAAGAGCACCGCCAAGCCTGTTGGTTTTGTAATAATATGTGCCAAGACCGCCGAATGAACCCACTACGACATCTACAAAAGTGCCTACTCCTCTGAGGTTGAATGCAGGCTGGTCCTGCTGGTTATTACTATTGAGAGGAGAGTACCTGTCAAAAGCATTTTTGTACATAAATGTTAGACCGGCACTGTGATCGCCAAACGTAAATACAGCTGAAGGCTTTACTTCGATTCCATATTCGAAAGACTCACATCGTGGGTCAATCTGTTTGGCACCGCTCTTCGTATAATAGTTTGCGGTTGCACCGAAAGCAACGAGATCCCAGAGTACCGGAGTAGCTGCCTTCATTGTCATATTATAGGTCTGTTTCTTGAAATAACTCAGACGAGAGTCTGCAAGAATATAGGGCATATCGGGATCAAGAGTGAGGCGGAGAGTGTTGAACTTGGTGTCCTCCTGGGTTATGTTCTGGTAGGAGAATTCTCCCCATACACGTGCTTTGCCGAGAGGTCTTGAGCCGGATGTGTTGATATCGAGTGTCTTAAGGTTGCCCTCTTGCTGAAGCTTGTAGTCGCCGACTTTCCAGTCATAACCTACTGAAAGGGTCCCGAAGTCACTGAGAGGAGTCAGTATCATACCTGCCGCATTGTTCGAGTTGAACCATGTGGCTTTGGCTTGATTGAGTTCCAGCGCTGTCGGATAGATGGTAGATTTACTCCCCTGTGCCTGAGCGACGAATAGTGTGCTCAGAGCCAAAACTGATGCGATAATATATTTTTTCATCTTTTTCATTGTTAGAGGTCAGTAAATTATTTCTTGTACCAAGTATTCCAGGAAGGAACGCCGGGATTGTTGCGGCGTACCATCGCTACACTGTTGAGTTGGAAGTCGTCAGAAGAGTTGTTGGTGTCCATATAGATGTGGCGACCATCCGCTTTTGTCTCACGGATCTTTCTGCTGACACTGTTACAGTTATAAGTTGCACCAGTGAATGTTGCTCCTGCGTCAAGATTGGTAGGCATACGTTTCTGATTGATCTTGGTTGCATTGTTTACTATTTCAACGGCATCAAGAACACAGTCGATGGGAATCGGGTAGGCCTGATCTGATTTGCCCTGGGGTTTTACCCAGCCGTTCGGATCAATCTCTTTATCAGGCATGAAGATGGCATAAGCACCTCCGAACACTGTTACAAGCCACTGTGTGCCAAACACACCCTTGTCAAATGCAAGGATCATATTGTGTGCATTGGGGTTGTCGGGGTTGACGCTCTGATTGACGATGAAAGTCTCAAATTCCGCACCGCTGAGGTCTACCGGACTGGTAGGCTTTATGGCGGTGTGGTTCTGTGCAATCTGCGCAATGACTATTGACTCACCGGGTTTTACGGGGAAGTCATTACCATCACCGGGCACTTGCCAGATAGAGGCCAAATAGATATAATTTTCAGGCTTTCCGTCAGGAACTTCCCAGTTGTAGGTAGCTGTTGAAGCCTGAGTAGGCAGAATATTGCCAATACCCATACCATCAGCATACTGCACTTCCTCGCTGTTATTATAGATCTCATAGAACTGGTCCTTGAAGTAATATCCTGTTGAACCGTTGAAATAGATCTCTTTGAGGATAAGTGCACCGGCCTTTGAAGAGGCTACCTCTATGTTGAAGTTTTGACCTCCGGTGAGGATGTTGATGTTTGTCAAGCTGCCGCTGAAATAGTAGGTAAATCCACCTCCGGCCGATTCACCGGTTGCCGTCACCGTGTAAACTCCGGGGATCAGATCACTGGTGCTTACGTTGCCGGAAGCATCCGTGGTCTTTGAGATTTCGAAGTTTTCACCGTAATTGATGAAGCGTACGGTATAGCTTGAAGGAAGGGGGGTGTCGGCACTTATGCCGGCTGCAGAAATCTTGACATTTGCACTTATGGGAGTTACCTCCTCTATCTCTGCTACCTGCTTGAACTGCTCGCATGAGATAGCTGTCAAGAGTACAATTGCTATTAAAATGTATTTTTTCATAATCCTATCCTCCGTTTAGAAAATGTTAACTTTAAGATCGAAACCGAAGAACAATTTGTTGCCGCTTAGAAGCTCGGTAAACGAACCCGGTGATTGTTTGGACTCATAGAGAGGACGGCTGTTGAACATATTGTTTACAAAGAATGATGCGGTAAGTCTGTCGCTGATTTCCTTTGAAATGTTGAGGTTGAATGTTACCGTGGGGAAATATTGCTCCACGATGAACCTGTTCTCGTTCCTGGCGTCGAACATATATGCAAACTCGGGATCATCCTTCTTGGAGGGGTCAAAGTCATAAACTTTACCATCCTTGTAGGAGATGTACTTTATGAACATGGTGTCATTGCCATACTCCGTCCAGAATTTTTCAAACCAGTTGACCTGGGTTGCGAGTGTAATTACAAATCCGATTTCGGGAATGTTGTGCGTAAGACGAAGTGTGGTGATCAGATTATCAGTACGAGAAGTGGTAAGACCCTTTTCATATACGGCAACATTGCTCTCTATTGCATTGCCTCTGCTGTTCTGGTCGAAGGTGTAACCGTTGCTTCTTGATGAGTACTGGTTCCATGCACCATTGAGAAATACTGCTGTCCTGATTGCATCGAAACGGCCGAGGTCAAGTTCAAACTCGATACCCCTGTTGTGTCTGTAGCCGTTGTTCATCGGTTTTGCATAGGTAGAGAAGATGTTGTAGGTACCTTCGTACTCGGGAGAATAACCGCCCGCCTCATTCTTTACAGCCTTATATTTTACAAACTCAACGAGCCGGTAGCTGCTGAGGTCTTTGCCGAGAGTGTAACCATTGTTGGTAAGCTCGTCGTAACCTGTAACGGAGAAGCGATACTGGTCGAAGAGTTTAAGGTCGATACCTACTTCGGCTTTGCGCATCTTGGCAATCTCGAGATCGGGGTTTTCCGTGTCAAATACTCTTACGGTGGCTACAGTCTGTCTGAATTTGCCATCCTGGAAGTCATAGTTGTTGTAGTTGAAGAAAGCCCTCTCAGGATAGAGCATAAGGGCTGTAGGAGCCTTAGCTGTCTTTCCCCAACCTCCGCGGATGGTCAGGATATCGGGAATGATCTCCATAGATGCATTGATACGGGGAGAAATTGCCGTCTTGCCGTTAATCAGGTCAAAACGTGCACCGGCTTTTATGCTGAGCTCATTTCTGCCAAAAGTATGCTTGTAAGTATCTTCGAGGAAGAGACCGAGCTGATGAACGAAAGGAATATCATAGTAAGGTCTCTTGCGGTATGAAGAGTAATCGCTGGAGTTGTTTCTGAAAGGAGGAGTCTCATCATCGTAAACCTTTCCTTCACCGAGGTTTCCGTCTGTCTTATAGTCGGCACCCACGAGGATATGGTTATTGATCTTGCCCCATCTCTTATTGAAAGTGGCCTTTACCTGAGCATAAGCGTTGAGCTCTTTTCCGAGAATTTCATAATTCTGGACATACTCGTATGGGAGTACTTTTATCCAGTTTTCAGCCTCGCTTGCAGGGATATTGGTGATTTTTTTGCCGTTGATGTCATACACATCCTGACCTGCAACGTTGGATAGTATAGCGCCGTCATACTCACAAACTGTGTGGAGCGACTCGGCATTGGAGAGGAGCTGGTTGTTGTAGTCATACTTGTTGGCGTAGCTTATGGCTGCAGCGTAACTTATGTTGTTTAACCAGCCTTCGTTGATGTTTACGGTACCATTGGTGTTCAATCTTACACTTTGTGAGTTGCCCTTTGTAACGAGCATTGTACGCAGGTCATCGGGGTTCAGCTCGCGTGTATCCTTGCTGATACCGAGGTCGAGAGTGGTGTTGGTGTTCCAGTTTTCACCGAATTTCTTTGACCACAAAGCCTTTGTGTTGAATCTCTGGTAGTAAGCGTATGCTTCATAGAGATTGGATGTGTTGTATGCATAGTCACCGGAAATATTTAGGTGGCCTGCATTTTCACCAAGTTTAAAGCCTACCGATGCGGCTGCCTGATAGGTTGTGGGATTAGCCTTCAGGCGAATGCTAAGAGGCTCTTTACCTGCTTTGGAGCGGATAATTACAGCACCTGAATTGAGGTCACCATACTCTACCGAGGGGATACCCCTGATAATTTCGATGGACTCGATATTGTCGGTAGAAACCGTACGGGAGTCAATACCGGACATAGTGCCGCCTGCTCCACCGGAGATGGAGGGTGCAAGTACCTGCATGTTGGCGTTAGAGGAGAGGGGAGAACCGTCCACGATGATAGATGTTCCGAGACTCGAAGAGTTACGGATGGTGATGTAGTTGGCACTTGAGAGCTTGGGGTTGGTGATTTCCACACCCGGAAGAAGCTGCATCACGTCGCTCAGTGAACTGGTCTGCAGGTGGTCCATCGCCTGTCTTGAGATGTTGGAAGCTGTAGCTGCTCCGGCTTTGCTCTGGGTAGCCACAACCTGCACCTCGTCGAGGCGGAAGTTCTCTACTTGCATTTCAAAGTTGAAGACATTCTCTTTGCCGGGGACAATTTCAATCACCTGCTCGATTGTCTTCATTCCAACAAATTGAACCTGGATAGTGGATTTTCCTGCATCCACTTTCTTGAATTCAAAGTTGCCGTCTTTGTCTGTGGTGGTATATGTCTCCGAAGGATACAATATCACCACGGCAAATTCTACGGGCACCTTGGTGCCCTGTTCCAGTACCGTGCCGGTTACCGATGTGCCGGAAGTACCCCTCGTCTGTGCGAAGGCTCCCACACATGCGAATAGCAGGCAGAGCATGAGAACTTTCTGAATTCTTTGCATAAGTTGTGTTGAATTAGGGTTAATAATAATTTGTATGTTTGTTAAGTTTATCTCTTGAGACGGTTGATGCTCTTGAGCAGTTCGTTGGCCACGCGCTCATCTTTTTCGTTTGCGAGCAACTCTGAGCATCTTTTAATTATTTCCTCCTTTTTGTAGGAATAAACATACCATCCGAATACCTCTGCAATGAGTATCCTGAAGTCTTGGTCGGTCTCATTTTGCAAAAGCTTGAACATATCATCCAGAGCATAGGCGCAGCAACTGTTGCGCTCGGCCCTGACTGTAAACCTCTTCTCTTTGAGCGGGTGGTCGGGAGAATTCAGCTGAGCGTACTCCTCCAATTCCTTTTCGGTGGGATAGTAATGTCTCCTCATCGGTTTGATGTAGAACATTACCCTTGAGTTGACAGCTGGATCATCCTTAAGAGTATCGTAAATATCCTTTAGGGCAGGATCACCGCACTCATCGAGAGTCTGTGCGCTGAGTCTTTGCGTAAGCTCGTATGGGTCCTCAATTCCAAGCCTGATGGCTTGCGGCAGGTATGAATCCGCTCTTCTTTTGAGTGACATGAAGGCTTCCAGACGCACAATGGGACTATCACTGTTCCTCTGTATATTAAGTATCTCTTGTAAGGTGATGGCTTTGGTCTCGGATAGGGTCTTAATTGCAAGAGCCCGAATATCGCAATTGGGGTGGTTGAGGAGTTTCTTCCAGTATTTGCTGTCTCCGCGGCGTGTGACCATTGCTTTGTCGAGATCAAGTTTCGGATATGCGTTGGCAAAACGGAAACTGGCATCACCAAAGAGGTGCGACTCAAGGGTGAGCTGCCCTTTTGCCCAGTTGCCGAAACAAACACCGGCATTGAGCAGACCTATGAGTTCGTTGGTCCATGTGTCCTGTAGGGTGTTGACCGTATTGGCCTTCACTACCATAGTCTCTCCGGGATTGAAGATCCAGTATCCTGCAATATAGTCATCATTGTTGAAGGCTCCGTTGAAGCAGGCATCAAGAATCACCACACGCGCATTGGATGTGTATCCGTACATATCGGGGATATTGAGGTCCATGTTGGCATAAAAGGTACTGTCTCTTGCCTCTAGCTCATGTGCACCGGCAAACCACTCTCTGGGAACCCCATATTTCTCCATATATTCATTGATGGTGGCGGTGGTATCCTTAGAACGTCTTATCCTCTGGCGTAGGGTGAGTTTAATATTGTCAATCCAGGCATCCATCGTCGAGGACTGAGGAGTTGCCCCCAGATATTGGGTATCCTCAGACCCATGATGGTGAAGGATAGCCAGGTCATACCTCGGCTCAGCGAGGGTATTCATCAACTTTTCTCGAACGAATTGTTCGAAATCGTGGTTGATATAGTCCAGGTCAGCACCCCTCTCGGAGCCCAGAAAGGGAAATTGCTCCCTAAGCGTCCACATTTCATCAATGCGAGCGTTGTATGAATCAGAATTGTATCCATGTCCGGTAAATACCAGGATATTGGAGATTTTTTTATCCTGAGACTCCTTTTGCGCTATCGCTTTTCTGAGATAAGCGGAGATGGCGGAATATTTATCGGTTTCGGGAATCTTCGGGGGCTTGATGCGCGAAGTCCAGATGTCACATCTGATGGTCTGGGCCGATTCGGCAGTAAGGGAATAATAGTGTAACAATGGTTTGTCCGCATCCTGTTTAAGGTATTCGAAGCGGAGATCAAAGTCGTCGTAAAATCTGTCGGAAGGGATGGAAGAGTCCTTCCAGTCAGCAGTTTGGTCCATCTTGAAAGCGGTGGTCATATGCTGCGCATCTCTGATCATCGGTATTGGAATGTCGCCAATCAGTATGGCTCCTTCAAGATTGTGGAAAGTGTAATAGTGCTTTAGCACTACTCTAAGAGAATCGGGATGCTGCCATTTGTCAATGATCAGGATACCCTCTTTGCCTGTGAATGACATTGATGCTGTGAATGCCTCTATGTCATTCCCGATGGCCGCATAGGTTTTTTGATCGGTGATAACAGCCACTTTGGTGGTGCGCGGCTTGATCGTTCCGTGTGTTACGGCAGGTATTGCCGTCAACATTAGGATTGACAGTGCCTGAATAAGTGCTTTTCTCATAAAATGCCAAAAAAACGTTTTGTTTGATCTATAAACTACAAATATACTTATTATTTTGATTGAACAAAGAAATGGAAGCACAAAATAAGGGTTAAAAAGCCTGTACGCACAAAATGCTCAGAATGTTTTGATGATGTCATCTCGAAAATAGATTGGTGCTTTTGATAATAATAATTAACTTTGTGAGATGCGCTAACAGCCAAAATCTTATTATTTAACAATAAAAACACAATGAAACGTTCTTTTCTCTACCTAATCATGCTGATAATGCTTCCGGCATTTCCATTTGTCCTAAATGCACAGAATTCAAAGCCCGCTCTGGATCATTCGGTCTATGACGGGTGGAAAAACGCCGGCAACGTTTCCGTCTACAATGACGGGGAATGGGGCCAATTTTATATTTCACCTCAGGAGGGTGACGGCACAATCGAGTTCTACAACCTAAGGACAGGAAGACAGATTTCCATTGAACGAGGCCAACAGGTCAGATTTTCAAAAGATGCTACCAGAGCAATTTTCAAGATTATTCCTAAATTTCAGGAGACCCGTCAGGCTAAAATAGACAAAAAGAAACCTAAGGATATGCCCAAGGATACTCTCGGCATCCTCAATATTGCTTCTGGCGAAGTCACCAAATTTCCGCTTCTGAAGAACTTTAAATCAGGCGGTCTGACAGGTGATTATATCGCATTCCAGAGAGACACCACATCCAATCTCTACATCCTTAACATCAAGACGATGGCGTTGGATTCCGTGAAGAGTGTTTCCGACTACGATTTCTCCAAGGAAAATGATATCCTGATTTACACTACCAAACCCGATCCCAAGAAGGATTCCATCACCGTTCCCGGCATCTATTTGCTCAATCCTGCAACAGGCGTTACCACAACGCTGATTCAGGGCTCCAAAGATGCTGTTTTCGGCAATACCTTTTTTACCGAAGATGGATCAAAGGTGGCATTCTATGCCAATACCGATACCACAAAAGAGGCTAAGAAATTTACCAATATCTACCTATACGATGGCACTGAGACCAGAATGCTCGTTCCGAGGGATGCGGAATGGATTCCCGAAGGCTGGATGGTCAGCGACAACGGTAGAATCAGTTTCAGCAAGGTCGGAGATTATATTACTTACGGTACCTGCCCTATTCCCCGCGAAAAAGATACGACACTTGTAGAATTTGAGCAGCCCAAACTTGACATCTGGAGTTGGAATGACGAATATATCCAGCCCATACAGTTGAAGAACCTAAGCCGAGAGCAAAGACGCACCTATCTGGCCAAAATCAATATTGACGGCACAAATCCCGTACAGTTGGCCGACCTGACTCTCGAGAGCATCGGCATTGGAGATGAGAATAAAGAGCAATATGTAATTACTTATACAGACAAGCCCTACAGTTTAGAACAGCAGTGGGATCAGAATCCTAAAAACGATGTCTACAAAGTTTCACTGGTTGACGGCAGTAGGGAGCTGATAGCAAAGGGTGTTCCTTGTAACATGATTATGTCATCTCCGGATGGCAAATATTACACCTTCTATAATGCTGAAGAAAGGATCTGGTATCTCTATACCCTTGCAACGGGCGAAATTAAAGACCTCACATCAGCATTGGGAGTTATTTTCTATAACGAGGACCACGATACTCCTTCACTTCCGAGGCCCTACAGCAGTGCTATCTGGTCGGAGAACTCCGACTATTTCATTATTCGCGACAGATATGACTACTGGCAGTTTGACCCTACCGGAGCGAAAGCTCCTTTCCTCCTGACAGAGGGCAAGGGTCGCGCCACAAATACCACATATACATTCGCCAATCCCTACAACGATCCCAAGTCACTTATGGGTCGCTCATCAAAGATTAATGCAGGCAAGCCAATATATTTCCGCACCTTCGACAGAACCACCAAAGAGACGGGTTTTGCAATGAAGGATGTTACCAAGAGGAGGTCTACCTTGCAGCAACTGGTAAAGGGCCCCTATACATACGACGCCATGGGTATCTGCACAACAGGTAAAAAGCCAATCTACATCTACTCGAGAGGACGTTTTGAGGATGGCAATAACATCTGGATGACTTCCGACAACTTCCAGACACAAGTGCAGATAACAGATGCAAATCCTCAGCAGAGAGATTACAACTGGGGTACCGTGGAACTTGTTTCATGGAACACTGAGGACGGTATTCGGGCAGAGGGGCTTCTCTTCAAACCTGAGAATTTCGATCCTGCAAAGAAATATCCTCTGATGATCTATTTCTACGAAAAATATTCGGATGATCTCTATGCAGCACGTACACCGGCACCGAGTCGTTCGACGGTAAATATACCTTATTTCGTAAGTAACGAATATATCGTCTTCATTCCCGACATCTACTATACTGACGGACATCCCGGTCAAAGCGCTATGAAATCGATCATGCCTGCTTGCGATATGCTGTGTGAATATCCTTGGATTGACGGCGACAACATGGCCATACAGGGTCAGAGCTGGGGAGGATATCAGGTGGCTTACATGATTACCCAGACCAACCGCTTTAAGGCGGCAGGTTCCGGAGCTCCCGTTTCCAACATGACAAGCGCATACGGGGGTATCCGTTGGGAGAGCGGTATGGCTCGTACATTCCAGTATGAGCAGCAGCAGAGCCGAATCGGCAAAGACCTTTGGGAGGGATTCGATCTATATATTGAGAATTCACCTCTCTTCTTCGTGCCCAATGTGACCACACCCGTGCTCATCATGCACAACGACGAGGATGGTGCTGTTCCCTGGTGGCAGGGAATAGAGTTTTTCAATGCTCTCAGACGCTGCGGCAAAAAGGCATGGCTGCTCCAGTACAACGGAGAGGCTCACAACCTTAGCGAGCGTCGCAATGCCCGTGACCTGAGCATCCGCCTCGAACAATTCTTTGACCACTACCTCAAGGGCAAGCCGGCTCCCGTCTGGATGAGCAAGGGCGTTCCCGCAACACTCAAAGGCATCGACCTCGGATACGGATACGACGAATAATAGAAATCACAACATAATTTAAACTAAACCATGAAACGTTTATTGACATTTATATCGATTATGACTGCACTTACAGCAGCTACATCCTGCAGTGTCTCTTCCAATGAGACCCCTTCAGCATCCGCTCCACTTATCACAAAGCCGACCGTGGTTGTGAAAGAGGGACAATACACCCCTGAGATAATGCACTCTCTTGTGAAAGTTTCCGATCCGCAGATCTCTCCCGATGGGAAGAAAATTCTCTACGGAGTCGGCTACACCTCAATAGAACAGAACAAGAGCAACCGCGAGCTTTTTGTCATGAACATTGACGGAAGCGATAAAAAACAACTCACAACCACTCCTCAGAGCGAGAATAACGCGCGCTGGATAGAGGGTGGCAATCGCATTGCCTTCCTCAGAGCCGGTCAAATGTGGGTTATGAATGCAGACGGTACCGGTGAGAAGCAGGTAAGTGATCTTCCGGGTGGAATGATGGAATTTAAATTTTCGCCTGACGGCAAAAAAGTGCTCTATTCTGCAGATTTCAAGGTTGCCAAGAGCCCTGCGGAGATTCATCCTGACCTGCCGAAATCCACTGCCCGTACCATTGAGGGAATGATGTACAGACACTGGGATCATTTTGTGGAGACTATACCTCATACTTACCTTGCCGATTTCGACGGCAATAAGTTGGGCGAGGGAGTTGATCTTCTTGCCGGAGAACCCTATGAGCTCCCTACCGAGCCTTTCAGCGGTATTGAGCAGCTCGATTTTTCACCTGATGGCAACCGGATTGTCTATTCCTGCCGTAAAAAAACCGGCAGGGAGTATGCTTTCTCCACCAATACGGATATCTATCTGCTTAACCTTTTGAGCAATGTCTGCACAAATATTTCCGAGGGAATGATGGGCTACGACACCGATCCCGTATTCAGCCCGGACGGAAGCACAATTGCCTGGATCAGCATGGAGAGAGATGGCTATGAGGCCGACAAGACTCGTCTCTTTGTTTTTGACGTAAACTCAGGCGAACGCCGCGAACTTTCAACCTCTTTCAAATATAATATTGAAAGTCCTGTCTGGATGCCCGACTCAAAGGGACTCTATTTTACTTCATTGGTGGAAGGCCTCAAGGAGATTTGGAAGACAGATCTTGAGGGCAATATGGCCAGAGTTACTCCTGAGCGCGAGTGGTACGACTTCGGTGCACCTTCACTCCTGACCTTGACTGCGGAAGACGGCACAGTGGCTGTTGAGCGCCTTATTACCACAAATATCTGTATGCTGCGTCCTGCGGAGATAGTTTCAATCAATCCTCAGGATGGCAGCTGGGAGCAACTAACCTTTGAAAACAAGGATATTTTCGACCAACTTGACGAAGTGACCGTTGAAGAGAGATGGATCCGCACTTCGGATAACAAGAGGATGCTTACCTGGGTGCTTTACCCGCCAAAATTTGATAAAACAAAAGTATATCCTTCGATTCTGCTCTGTCTCGGAGGCCCTCAGGGCACTTTGAGCCAAGGGTGGTCTTATCGCTGGAACTATCGTCTGATGGCCTCTCAGGGCTATATCGTGGTACTTCCCAACAGACGCGGTACCACCGCATTCGGACAGGAGTGGTGCGAGCAGATTTCAGGTGACTATATCGGTCAGAATATGAAGGATTATTTTGCTGCGGCTGATGCTCTCAAAGCTGAACCATATGTGGGCAAAATGGCAGCCGTAGGTGCCTCTTACGGCGGTTATTCGGTATTTTATCTTGCAGGAATTCACCAGAAACGATTTGATGCTTTCATCGCACATGCCGGTATTTTCAATGTGGAGCATATGTATATGAGTACTGAAGAGATGTGGTTCCCCGATTGGGATAATGGCGGTATCGCCCAGCCCGGAAAATATATGGCCGGCTCCCCCTGGAGCAATAACCCCGTTGCAAGAAGACATTATGCCAATTCTCCCCACAAGCTTGTGGAAAAATGGGATACCCCCATCCTGGTTACTCACGGTGAACTCGACTATCGTGTGCCTGTTGATCAGGGAATGGCAGCATTCAATGCGGCCCAGATGATGGGAGTTCCTTCGAGGATGATTCTTTTCCCGGATGAAAATCACTGGATTCTCAAGCCACAGAACTCCATCCACTGGAACCGTGAATTCTTCGGATGGCTGGAGGCGTACCTCAAGTAGGCTTGAGGTACGAGTGTGTAGTATGTAGTGGGTAGTGCGTAGTGATGGGGTACGGGTTGCGAGGTGCGTGGTGCGAGTTGCGGGGTACGTGGTGTTACGGGATGCTGGGTGCGAGTTACGCGTTACTAAGGTAGTTTAGAGCAATAAGTTGTGGCTACCGAACTCCTGCAATTTCAAGTAATAGTCAATAACAGAAAACAATAATCATTTATAAACATTTAAAATATACAAATAATGTTTGATAAGAAGACATATATTTCAAGGCGTAAAAGGCTTGCGGAAAGCATTTCGGAAGGAATAATTCTCATTCTCGGCAACAGCGAGGCAAGCTGCAACTATGCCGGCAATACCTATCTTTTCAGACAGGATAGCTCATTCCTCTATTTCTTCGGACTTGACAAACCCGATCTGACGGGCGTAATCGACGCGCAGAGCGGAGAGGAGATCATTTTCGGTAACGATGTGGATATTGACGACATCATTTGGATTGGTCCCCAGCCGCTTATCTCAGAGCAGGCCGCTTCAGTTGGCGTAGCAAAGAGTGCACCTTTCGCCTCTTTGGCGACTTATTTGGCGGAAGCGAGAGCAAAAGGACGCAAAATTCACTTCCTGCCTCCTTACCGCAATCACAATAAGACACTTCTCCACAAAATGCTCGGAATAGGATTTGACAAGTTGAAAGAGTCCGCCAGTGTCGAGCTGATCAAAGCGGTGGTGGCTCTTCGTGAGATCAAAGAGGAGTGCGAGATCATTGAGATAGAGAAAGCTTGTAATCTGGGCTATGATATGCACATGGCTGCGATGAAGGCGATGAAATTAGGGATGGTAGAGCAGGAACTTGTGGGAATAATGGAGGGTATTTGTGCCTCCGGTGGCGTTATGCCCTCATTCCCGATTATTCTTTCGCAAAATGGAGAGACTCTCCACAACCACATGCACCATCAGATCCTGACAGAGGGAAGACTTTGCGTGATTGATGCGGGAGCCGAGATAAATAGTCACTACTCTTCCGACTTTACCCGTACGCTCCCCGCAAGCGGTAAATTTACAAAGCAGCAGGCCGAGATTTATTCGCTGGTCGCAGCAGCCAACAACTATGCTATCGGTGCTTCCCGTCCCGGTATTTCCTATACGGATGTTCATATCGGTGCAGTAACCGTACTTGTGAAAGGCTTGATAGATATGGGTCTTGTCAACGGAAATGCAGCTGAAGCCGTAGCTGCGGGTGTGGCAGGTCTCTTCATGCCACACGGTCTGGGGCACCAAATGGGGCTTGACGTGCATGACATGGAGGATTTGGGTGAAAATTATGTCGGCTACGACGACAAATACAAACGTGCTACCCAGCCGGGCTTGGCCTCTTTAAGGATGGGCAAGATGCTCAAGGCAGGCCATGTATTGACAGTTGAGCCGGGAATCTATTTTATACCCGCTTTGATTGAAAAATGGAAAAAAGAGGGAACTTGCAAGGGTCTGATCAACTACTCAAAACTGAAACCTTATTACAAATTCGGTGGTATCCGCCTGGAAGATGACATACTAATAACATCTAAAGGATG